>JAABUZ0100004819.1_pt1 | contig 18276 bp, 15 predicted proteins | sample 5562091 | NCBI WGS metagenome assembly JAABUZ01 (sample SAMN12813069, study PRJNA571459) | rock metagenome | isolation source: Antarctica rocks | place: Antarctica: Victoria Land, Linnaeus Terrace sud | collected 2015-12-21
GCGACAGGGCGAGCAGCTGGCGCAGGCGGGGTCCTGGAGGCCCGCTGGCCAGGGAGCTGAACAGGTTCTGCCACCACGACAGGTCGTAGGCGCGGGAGCGGGCGGAGAGTGCGCCGCCCCCGGCCAGTTCGGCCACCTGCGCGTACACCGAGAGCAGCGCGACGAACGCCCCGAGCTCGGCGGTGTGGTCCGGGTCCACGTGGCGCACGAGGTCGTCGGCGACGTACCCGCGCAGGTGCTTCTGCAGGGTGTCCAGGTCGGCCCGGACCCCGGCCAGCGGGCGGTCGAGCCGCCCGAAGTCCAGGTGGTCGGCGTCGTCGGGCACCGAGTCCGCCACCAGTGCCTCCATCGCGGGCGAGCCCCAGTCGAGCTCGGCGTACGCGCGGGCGAAGGTGTCCCAGTCGCCGACGACGCGGTCGGGGTGGCCGTGGAAGAGCTCGTGGTAGTGACCCCAGCCGATCTCCTTCGCCATGAGCGGCCAGACGTCCTCGCGCAGGCGCACCCCTTCGCGCGCGCGGAACGCGCCGACCTCGTCGGGCCCGAAGAACCGCGGCAGCGGGGGGCGGAGGCCACGCAGCCCGTACTCGGTCTTCGCGTGGTAGGGCACACCCCGGCCGGAGCCCACGTGCAGGAGGACCTCGCGCCCGCACGGGACGTACTCCAGGCCGTCGACGTCCTCCGGGTCGTTCTCGACGAACCGCCCGCCCCGACCCTCGAACAGCAGGACCATGAGGTCGACGAACGCGAGCCCCATCCCGCGGGCCACCACCGTCTCCCCCGGCGGGATGGCGTCGAGGTCGCTGTCGGTGGTCTGTTCCGGTGGCAGGTAGCGCAGCCCGTGGGTGCGGGCGAGGTCGACGAGCGCCTGCTCGTCGGCGGTGGGTCCGGCGTCGAGGTGCCCCGAGGCGAGCACCACCGCATCGCCGTCGAGCACCTGCCCGTCCTCGAGCCGGACCCGGCGCACCGGGTCCCGGCCGTCGCCCTCGTCCCCGTCGGCACCGTCTGCTCCGACGCCGACGGCCCGGGTGCGGTGGACGTGCACCCGCAGTCCGTCGGGCAGGGTCGCCAGGACGCGGCGGAGCGTCCAGTCGAGGTAGTGACTCTGCAGGCGGCGGGTGCCGAACGTCGTCGGTCCGAGGGCCCGCAGCTCGTCGCCGACGGGGCCCTCGGGCACCTTCTCACCCGGGAGCTCGCCGTCGCGGACGCCCTCGGCCCACTCCAGCAGCGACGGCCCGGGGACGATCGGTCCGGCACAGACGACGCTGGAGTCGGTGAACATCGTGACGTCGGCGGCCATGGAGTTCATCCACAGCAGTGCCGACTGGTCCTCGCGCCAGACCCGTCCGGCACCGGCGGGGTAGGGGTCGACGAGGTGGACGTCGATCGGGGCGTCGGGCCCGACGCCGAACTCCGACGCACCGACCGCGAGACGCTCCAGGACGCCGACGCCGCGCGGTCCGCCGCCGACGATGACGATCGACCGTGCCATGCGCTGCTCCCTCCGTCACCGAGCACGCCAGGCGGGAGTCCGACCGGGGCCACCGACGCCGTCGGTGGCCCCGTCACACCGTCAGGACGGCTGGTGGTCCCGCCGGGGCCGGCCGCGGTCGGCGTGGGCGTACCCGCGGCCCGGCCGTTCGGTCGGCACGCCGCCGGACGTCTCGGACGCGCGGCGCAGGCCCATGGGCCGGCCGGCGACGCGGGCGCGTTGCAGCTTCTTGACCACCGGGTCGGGCACGTCGGCCGGGAGCTCGACCAGCGTGTGGTCGGTCCGGATGTCGATGTGACCGATGTGCGCGGAGTCGAGGCCGGCCTCGTTGGCGATCGCGCCGACGATGGCGCCGGGCCGGACGCGCTGGTTGTGCCCGACCTCGATGCGGTAGGTGTCGGTGCCGGAGCCGACGCTCCACGACGGCGCCGGCCGCCGTCCCTGACCCCGGTCATTCCTCGCGGCGCGGTCCGGGCGGCCTACACCCTCCCCGTCGCGCCGGTCGGGCCGCGGCGCGGGGAGATCCTCCACCAGCAGAGGCTTGCCGCCCTGCACCATCTTGGCCAGGGCGGCCGCGAGCTCCATCGGGTCGGCACCGGTCTCGCCCACGTAGTCGCCGACGATGCCGCGGAAGACGTCCATCGGGTCGCCGCCTCTCGCCGAACCGTCGAGGGTGCCGGTGATGCGCTCAGCGAACCGCTGCTTGCGCACCGCGTTGACCTCGGCGGTGCCGGGGACCGACATCTCCTCGGCCTTCTGCTTCGTGGCCGACTCGATAGCCCGCAGCCCGCGGATCTGGCCGCGGGTCACGAAGGAGATCGCGTCCCCGCTGCGTCCGGCCCGGCCGGTGCGCCCGATGCGGTGCACGTAGGACTCGGAGTCCGGCGGCAGGTCGTGGTTGACCACGAGGGAGATCCGGTCGACATCGAGCCCGCGGGCCGCGACGTCGGTGGCCACCAGCACGTCGATCTCGCCCGCTCGCAGGGCGGCGATCGTCTTCTCCCGCTGCGGCTGCGACAGGTCGCTCGAGATCGCGACCGACGAGAACCCGCGCCGGTTCAGCGCCTCGGTGACGTCGGTGGTGTTCTGCCGCGTGCGCACGAACACGAGTGCGGCGTCGAAGTCCTCGACCTGCAGGATCCGGGCGAGGGCGTCGGCCTTCTGGCGCTCGGGCAGCACGACGTACCGCTGCCGGGTGTTGATCGCCGTCTGCGTCCTGCTCTTGATCGACACCTCGGCCGGCGCGGTGAGGTGCTTGCGCGAGACCTCGCGGATCGCGTTCGGCATGGTCGCCGAGAACAGCGCCACCTGACGGTCGGCCGGGAGCAGGTCGAAGATGGCCTCGACCTCCTCGAGGAAGCCCATCTGCAGCATCTCGTCGGCCTCGTCGAGGACGAAGTAGCCGACGTCGCGGAGGTCGAGGGTGCGCTTCTCCAGGTGGTCGGCGATGCGTCCGGGCGTGCCGACGACGATCTGCGCCCCGCGGCGCAGGCCCTGCAGCTGCGGGCCGTAGGGCGCCCCGCCGTAGAGCTGCACGACGTGGATGTGCGGTAGACCGGTCCCGAGCCGCTCGATGGCCTCGGCGACCTGGATCGCGAGCTCGCGGGTCGGGGTGAGGATCAGGGCCTGGACGGCCCGCACCGACGGGTCGATGCCCGAGAGCATCGGAAGCGCGAAGGCCGCCGTCTTGCCGGTCCCGGTCTGGGCGAGGCCCAGGACGTCGCGGCCCTGGAGCAGCAGCGGAATCGTCTCGGACTGGATCGGGGTCGGCTCGGTGAAGCCGGAGTCCCGCAGCGTCGCGAGGATCCGGTCGTCGACGCCGAGCGCGGCGAACGCGTCGCGCGGCTCGGGGTCGGCGCCCGTCTCGGGCTCGGTCTCGGCGACCGTCGCGGTCAGGTCGGCGGTCAGGTCGGCGGTCAGGTCGGCGGTCGGGTCGGTCAGGACGGCAGAATCAGGCACAGGCTTCTTTCGGATGGGCTTCCACGGACGAACCGAGCTGTCCGCGGACCACTCACACCGCAGTCCCTATCCCAGGCCGACAGCTCCGCCTCGCCATCGATCATACGCGATCGCCCCGCGGAGGACATTCGGCCCGTGCGCTCGCCGTTGCCCCGTCACCCGCCCCCGTCAGCCGCCCACACCCGCGCGCCCCGCGTGATCAACTGAGTACTGGCGCGACCCTGAACCGATCCAGAAGTGCAGCTGGGCTTGCGGGTGATGTCGCCGCCGTTGCACTTGGAGTGCACGTGCGGATCGCGCGGAATCGTCTCGCAAGCGATGATGCGCGCCTCGGTCGCGGCCTGGTCCGCGCGCCGGGCTCGGAGCACCTCCATGGCCCGCCCCGGTCCTCGTGGAGCACGAGGCGACGGTGTCACCGAGTATCCCCGACCGTCCTGTCGTCCGGATCTCATTTTCTCGGGCGGGCCTCATCCACACACGCGTCCACGGCCGTCAGTACCGTCACGCGAGCGCCCGCCGGGACGTGCAGAACGGCATCGCCGTCCGGGCCGACCTGAAGGATCCATCCGCGCAGCGCCACACGTCCCGGTGGGACTTCGTCGGCTCGGTGTCGGGGTGGTGGAGCTCTGCCGAGTCGAGATACCGGATCGGACGACCCTCGGACACGAACTCGGTTGCCCTCGACACGATCCCATCTTTCATGTCGAAGGCAGCGACGATCGTCCCGTTGGCCACGCCGAGGATCACGTCCGCGTACTGGTGGAGCTTCGCCTCGGCGAGCGCAGCCCAATCTCCCAAGACGCTCTCGTCTGCCTTCTTCTCGTCACGGAGCACTTCGGGCCATGAGCGTTGGACGTTGGCGACGAGCAAGGCGACGACCTTTCGCGTGAGGGGGATGGAGATCGAGAAGAGACGCCGCCCCGCCTGGTGCCGGCGGTCGGGCACGCCTCTGCGCCGGTCGTGGACGGGTGCCGCGAGGCGGCCCGGCCCACGGTCACGGGAGCGCGATGCCTGTGCGATCTGCAGCTCGATGAGGCCGAGAGGGCTATCGTGGATTTGGCCGTGAACTCGCACTGACGCGTGCCACCGAGCCGTCGGTAGTCCTTCTGCGGCAACTACCCGACGTCGTCCGAGCGGCCGAGTCGCAGCCCTGCTGCTCGCCCACCTCACGCCGGAGGTAGCGGCGGCGCTCGAGGCGGGAGCGTTCGTCGTGCTGACACCGGGGGCGGTGCGAATTCGGCACCTGCCGATCCATTGAGCGGTTCCGGCTTCCAGGCCGGTTCACGGAATTCTGTGCGGCAGCGCGCATAGCCTCCGGGGATCCGGCGCGCCACCATGGACGTCCACAGGACCTCTTGGCCAACGACGTGGCCAGCACGCCAGTGACCACGTCGTGATGGTCCGGCGATCTACTTCTTGCCCTTGGCCCGTTCGATGGCTCCCGCGTCGGTGGACAGCGCCGCGACGAAGGCCTCCTGCGGCACGTCGACCCGACCGATGGTCTTCATCCGCTTCTTGCCCTCCTTCTGCTTCTCCAGCAGCTTGCGCTTGCGGGTGATGTCGCCGCCATAGCACTTGGAGAGCACGTCCTTACGGATCGCGCGGATCGTCTCGCGGGCGATGATGCGCGCCCCGATCGCGGCCTGGATCGGCACCTCGAACTGCTGGCGGGGGATGAGCTCGCGCAGCTTGCCGGCCATGGTGTTGCCGTAGGCGTACGCCGCGTCGGAGTGAACGATCGCCGAGAACGCGTCGACCGGCTCGCCCTGCAGCAGGATGTCGACCTTGACGAGGTCGGCCGCCTGCTCCCCCGCGGGCTCGTAGTCGAGCGAGGCGTACCCGCGGGTGCGCGACTTCAGCACGTCGAAGAAGTCGAAGATGATCTCGGCCAGCGGCATGGTGTAGCGGAGCTCGACGCGCGTCTCGGAGAGGTAGTCCATGCCCTCGAGCTGCCCGCGTCGTGACTGGCAGAGCTCCATGATCGCGCCGACGAACTCGCTGGGCGCGAGCACCGAGACCTTGGTGATCGGCTCGTAGATCGCCGACACCTTGCCCTCGGGCCAGTCCGACGGGTTCGTGACCTCGCGCTCGCTGCCGTCGTCGAGCTCGAGGCGGTAGACGGTGTTGGGCGCGGTGGAGATGAGGTCGAGTGAGGACTCGCGCTCGAGGCGGTCGCGGGTGATCTCGAGGTGCAGCAGCCCGAGGAAGCCGCACCGGAAGCCGAAGCCGAGCGCGGTCGACGTCTCCGGTTCGTAGGACAGGGCCGCGTCGTTGAGCCGCAGGCGGTCCAGGGCGTCGCGCAGCAGCGGGTAGTCCGAGCCGTCGATGGGATAGAGCCCGGAGTAGACCATCGGCTGCGGGTCCTGGTAGCCGCCGAGCGGCACGGTGGCGCCCTTGCGCTCCCACGTGATGGTGTCGCCGACCCGGGACTGGCGGACGTCCTTCACCCCGGTCATGAGGTAGCCGACCTCGCCGACGCCGAGGCCGCGGCACGGCTTCTGGTCGGGCGAGATGATCCCCACCTCGAGCAGCTCGTGGACGGTGCCGCTGCTCATCATGCGGATGCGCTCGCGCGGGGTGATACGGCCGTCGACGACGCGGATGTAGGTGACGACGCCGCGGTACGTGTCGTAGACCGAGTCGAAGATCATCGCTCGCGCCGGGGCGTCGGCGTCGCCGACCGGGGCCGGGATCCGGCGTACCACCTCGTCGAGCACCGCCCCGACGCCGTCGCCGGTCTTCGCGCTGACCCGCAGGACGGTGTCGGGGTCGCAGCCGATGATGTGGGCGATCTCCGCGGCGTAGCGCTCGGGCTCGGCGGCGGGCAGGTCGATCTTGTTGAGGATCGGGATGATCTCGAGGTCGTGGTCGAGGGCGAGGTAGAGGTTCGCGAGGGTCTGCGCCTCGATACCCTGCGCGGCGTCGACTAGCAGGATCGCCCCCTCGCACGCCGCGAGCGACCGCGAGACCTCGTAGGTGAAGTCGACGTGCCCCGGGGTGTCGATGAGGTGCAGGACGTGGTCGCGTGGTTCGCCGTCGGGGCCGGCGGCGAACCACGGCAGGCGGACGTTCTGCGCCTTGATGGTGATCCCGCGCTCGCGCTCGATGTCCATGCGGTCGAGGTACTGCGCGCGGTACGCGCGGTCCCCGAGCACACCGGTGAGCTGCAGCATCCGGTCGGCCAGCGTCGACTTGCCGTGGTCGATGTGGGCGATGATGCAGAAGTTGCGGATCCGCTCGGGTGGGGTGAACGTCCGGTCCGCGTACGCCGTGTCGCCCGGCCGGCCCCGACCCACGTCGCCAGGGCTGGTGGCGGGCGGGATGGTGGTGTCGGTCAACGGTGTCCTCACGGGTCGGTCCGAACGGCGTCCGGCCTCCATCGTCCCACGACGAGCGGCCCCGTCCCCGGCGCACGGGGACGGACGACGGGGTTGGTATCGTCGTCCCCGAATGCGTGGTGCGGACGTGCGCGCCAGCGCCGCCCCGATCACCGCATCGACAGACGAGGTTCGACAGCTCCGTGGCCAACATCAAGCAGCAGATCAAGCGCATCCGCAAGAACGAGGAGGCGCGCCAGGCCAACAAGGCGGTGAAGTCGCGGATCAAGACCGCGATCCGCCGCTACCGCGAGGCCACCGAGGCCGGTGACCTCGAGCTGGCCGCCGAGCGGCGCCGCCAGGCCGGCCGGCTGCTCGACAAGGCCGCCACCAAGGGCGTCATCCACAAGAACCAGGCCGCCAACAAGAAGTCGCGCATGGCGCTCCGCGCGAACAAACTCTCGGTGGACAACAAGTAAGAAATAGGGCCCTGCGCGAGTCAGCGGTAGGTCCCACCCCGGGCCTCGACGATCGCCCCGACGGCCCGCTCGAGGGCGTAGGACGGGTCGGGTGCGGCACCCTTCACGTCCGCGTTGACGCCGGCCACCACCGCCATCGCGCGGGTGAGGCCGGTCCCCTCCCAGCCCCGCGACTGGCCCTGCGCCTTCTTGACCTTCCAGGGCGGCATCTTCAGCTCCGACGCCATCCGGTACGGGTCCCCGCGCCCGGCCGCGCTGACCCGGGCGATGGTGCGGACCGCGTCGGCCAGGGCGTCGGCAACCAGCACGTGCGCGACGCCGGTGTCGAGCGCCCAGCGCAGGGCCTCCAGCGCCCCCGCCCGGTCCCCGGTGACCGCGCGCTCGGCGACCGCGAAGCCCGTCACGTCGGCGCGCCCGCGGTGGTAGCGGCGGACCGCGTCGGCGTCCACCGCACCGTCGACGCCGCCCGAGTCGGCCACGAGCTGCGACGTCGCGGCCGCGAGCTCGCGCAGGTCCGACCCCACCGCGTCGAGCAGCAGGCCGAGCGCCTCGCCGGTGAGGGTGCCGCCGCAGCGGCGGACCTCGGCCCGGACGAAGTCGGCACGCTGGTCGTACTTCGTGAGCTTCGCGGCGTCGACCACGTCGGCGCCGGCCGTGCGCAGACCGTCGGCGAGGGCCTTGCCCTTCGCGCCCCCGGCGTGGCAGGCGACGAGCACGACGCCCTCGGTCGGAGCGCCGGCGTACCCGGTGAGGACGGTCGTGACGTCGGCGTTCGCGTCCTGGGCGGCCTCGAGCATGACGACGCGGGACTCGGCGAACAGCGACGGGCTCACCAGTTCGGCGAGGACCCCCGCGGTGATCTCCGAGGCGCGCAGCGTCCGGACCTCCACCGCGGGGTCGGCGCGGCGGGCTCCGGCGACCGCGTCCGCGACGGCGCGCTCCGCCAGGAGGGGCTCGTCGCCGAGAACCAGCCGGACCGGGGCGTGGGCGGGGGGCACACCGGACATCGTGGCACCTTTCCCGGTGAGCCGAGGCCCATCGGACCAGGGTGGCGATCGGTTCGGTGGCGTCCGCGACGTGGGCAACGGTGGCCGGGGTCCGTGCGCGTGCCGTAACGTGCTCGTCGCACCAGCGCACGACCCACAACTTCATACGGCTCATCCAGAGGGGTAGAGGGAACGGCCCGACGACACCCCGGCAACCGGCGTCACCTGCGCTTCGCGCGGGCGGGTGACGACCTCGGTGCCAATTCCGACCCGCATGGCGCGGGGAAGATGAGGAGATCTCCTTCCGATGACGTTGACTGCCCACACGCCCACAACCACCGGCCGCGACGACGCTGTGGTCGGCCTCGATCTGGGCCCCGCCGCCGCCCTGTCGTGTCGGGCCTGCGGCCACCGCCTCGCTCTCGCCGCCGAGTTCGCCTGCCCGCAGTGCTTCGGACCGCTCGAGATCGCCTACGATTTCGGCACCGTCACCCGCGAGCAGATCGAGCGCGGACCGGCCAACATCTGGCGCTACAAGGCGCTGCTTCCCGTGCCGAGCACGGTCGAGGTGCACCCGAACATGGAGCCGGGGTTCACCCGTCTCGTGCGGGCCGACCGGCTCGGCGCCCAGCTCGGCATCCGCAACCTGTGGGTCAAGGACGACACCGGCAACCCGACCCACTCCTTCAAGGACCGCGTCGTCGCCGTCGCCCTCGCCGCCGCTCGTGAGCTGGGCTTCCGCGTGCTGGCGTGCCCGTCGACCGGCAACCTCGCCAACGCGACCGCCGCCGCGGCGGCCCGCGCCGGCTGGGACTCCGTCGTGCTCATCCCGTCCTCGCTCGAGCGGGCCAAGATCCTGATGACCGCGGTGTACGACACCAACCTGCTCGCCGTCGAGGGCAACTACGACGACGTCAACCGGCTCGCGACCGAACTCGCGTTCGACCAGGAGGACTGGGCGTTCGTCAACGTCAACGTCCGCCCCTACTACGCCGAGGGCTCCAAGACCCTCGGGTACGAGGTCGCCGAGCAGCTCGGCTGGCGCGTGCCCGCCCAGACCGTCGTCCCGATCGCCTCGGGCTCGCAGCTGACCAAGGTCGACAAGGCCTACACCGAGCTGATGGCGCTCGGCCTGGTCGACGAGACGCCCTACCGCATCTTCGGGGCCCAGGCCGCCGGCTGCTCCCCGGTGTCGACGGCCTTCCGGGAGGGCACCGACGTCGTCCGCCCGCAGAAGCCGGACACCATCGCCCGTTCCCTCGCGATCGGCAACCCCGCCGACGGGCCGTACGTGCTCGACGCGGTGCGCCGCCGCGGCGGCGCGATCACCGACGTCACCGACGACGAGGTGCGCGACGGGATCCGCCTGTTGGCCCGCACCGAGGGGATCTTCGCCGAGACGGCGGGCGGCGTGACGGTGGCCAACGCCAGGAAGATGGTGGAGTCCGGGCAGCTCGACCCCGACGCCGACACCGTCCTGCTGATCACCGGGGACGGACTGAAGACCCTTGACGCGATCGAGCACCAGGTCGGCCCGAAGGCGACCGTGCCGGCGACGTCGAAGGCGGTGCGCGAGGCGCTCGGGCTGTAGCGGGCTCATCGGCGTCGCGGGTCGGGGCGCGGGTCGCCGCGGACCACGACGACGGGCCCGGACGGTGCGGCGAGAACCGCCACGTCGCCGCTCTCGTCGGTGCGCCGCACTAGCGCCCCGGAGCGGGCGAGCAGGGCGACGACACCGGGGTTCGGGTGACCGTAGGTGTTGCCGCGTCCCACGCTGATCACCGCGAGCCGGGCGCCCGGCGCGGTGAGGAACACCGGCGCCGAGGAGCGCGACCCGTGGTGAGGCACCTTGAGGACCTCGGCGTGCAGGTCCGCGCCCGAGGTCATCAGGGTGCCCTGCGCGGCGAGCTCGGCGTCGCCGGGCAGGAGGATCCGGCCCGCCGGGGTGTGGGCACGCAGCACCACCGAGGTGTTGTTCACCGCCGGGCCGTCGCTCTCGTCGACGTGGGGCGAGGCCCGGACGGGTCCGAGCACCTCGAGCACGAGGGCGGGCCAGCGCAGGGTGACGCCGCGGTCGACGGCGAGGACCGGAACGTTCGCGAGGGCCGCCCGCGTCCGGACCTGGGCGAAGACCGGGTCCGGTTCGCGCACCGGACCCAGTGCGACGCCGCCGACGCCTCGCCCGCGCAGGGCGCCGGCGAGCCCACCCACGTGGTCGGCGTGCAGGTGCGAGACCACGACCAGGGCCAGCGCCCGGACCCCGAGACGGCTCAGGCAGGCGTCGATCACGCCCGCGTCCGGCCCGGCGTCGACGAGCACCGCGCGTCCCGGCTCACCGGTGGCCAGCACCAGCGCGTCGCCCTGCCCCACGTCGCACGCGACCATCGCCCACCCCGACGGCGGCCACCCCACCGGCGCCACCCGGGTGGGCACCAGGACGATGCCGACCCCGACGGCGACGGCGAGCGCGACGAGCCGGATCCGACGCCGGCGCAGGACGACGAGCGCGACCACCACGAGAACGGCGAGGGCGAGCGCCCCGCCGACACCTGCGGGCCAGGCCACGGAGGCGTCCGGGACGGCGGCACACCGCCGGGCCACCGCCACGAGCCACGACACCTCCGGGCCGGCGAGCCACACCGCAGCCTGCGCCGCGCCGGGCCACCACGGCGCGAGGAGCGCGGCCGCCACCCCGAGGACCGTGGCGGGGGCGACGGCCGGGGCCGCGAGGAGGTTGGCGACGACGGCCACGACGCTGACCTGACCGGAGAGCCCGGCGATCACGGGTGCGGTCACCACGTGCGCGGCGACCGGCACGGCGAGGGCCTCGGCGACCCCGGCGGGACCCCGCGCGCCCGCAACCGCTGCGCGGCGGGCGGGGCGAGCACGACGAGCGCCCCCGTGGCGAGCACCGAGAGGGCGAACCCGGCGTCCACGGCGAGGGCGGGGTCGGCGAGGAGCAGCACGATCACCGACGCCGCCAGCGCGGGGAGCACCGATCGTCGTCGTCCGAGGGCCAGCGCGAGCACGGCGACCCCGCCCATCACCGCCGCGCGCAGCACGCTCGGCGACGGACGGGCCAGCACCACGAACCCGACGAGGGCAAGGACCGCGAGCACCGCCGCCGTGCGCGGCCCGCACCGCGCCAGGCGCGCGAGCAGCAGGATCGCGCCCACCACGATGGCCACATTCGTCCCGCTCACCGCGGTGAGGTGAGTCAGCCCGGCGGTGCGGAAGTCCTCCTGCAGGCCGGGGTCGAGCGCGGTCGTGTCCCCCACGACGAGCCCGGGCAGCAGCGCGGCGGGTTCCTCGGCGAGGACCGCGCGCGAGGCGTCGCGCAGGCCGCGTCGCAGCTCACCGGCCAGGGCCTGCCCGCCCGGGACGGGGGACACGGCGGACGGCGGCCCCCGCGTGCGGAGCAACGCCACGGTCAGGTCTGGCCGCAGCGCCGACGCGAGGGTGCCGTGCGCGGTGACTTGTTGCCCGGGCAGGAGCGCGCCCCATCCCCGCGCGGGAGCGATGACGGTCAGACGCCCCGCCCCGACCCAGCGCCGACCGGCCACGGTCGACGACAGGACGTCCCCGGACACGAGCACCCGCGGGGCCGCTCCCGCGATGCCACCGGGCAGCGGGCGCGGGTCGTCCCCGACCACCATCTCTACGGAGGCGGCGGCCCCCGACGCCGCCGCGACGTGCAGGGGATGCACGGCCACGGAGTGCGCCTGGGCCGTTGCGCCCACCCCGACGGCCGCCGCGCACGCCCCGGCGGCGAGCACCCCGGCGAGCACCGTCGGGCCGCGCTCGCAGCGGTGCGCGCGACGCGCCAGGCACGGACCCGCGCCCGCGGCGGTGAGGACGGCCATCGTCGTCAGCACCGCGCCCACGCCCCAGCCGATGACCAGCGCGGCGATCGCGACGGCCCACGCCGCGAGCGCGGCCGGGACGAGGCGGGCGTCGACCGGCGCCGCGGGCTCCTCGTCCTCCGCCGGCTCCTCGGAGCCGCCGGGCGGTGTCACACCGTCACCACGTCACGGAGCGTCGCGAAGCGCGCCTCCCCGATCCCGCTGATCTCGCGCAGCTGTTCGACCGCGGTGAACCTGCCGTTCTGCGTGCGCCAGTCGAGGATCTTCTTTGCGGTCACCGGCCCGACCCCGGGCAGCTCGTCGAGCTGCTCGAGGGTCGCGGTGTTCAGGTCGATCCGCCCGCCCGGCGGCGGAGCCCCCGCACCCGCGGCGCCCGTGCCCCCGGACGCACCCGCGGCGCCGGCGGACCCGGCGGTGGACGCGGAACCGGCGCCCGCCGTTCCGGGGGCGCCCGAGCCCGGCGGCGGGGCGACGCCGACGAGGACCTGCTCACCGTCGCTGAGGCGGGCGGCGAGGTTGAGCGCGGTCAGGTCGGTGTCGGGCAGGGCGCCGCCCGCGGCGTCGATCGCGTCGCCGACCCGGGAACCCTCGGGCAGCCGCACCAGCCCGGGCCGAGTCACCTTGCCGGCAACGCTGATGATCATCGGTCCCGTCGGCGCTCCCGCCGGGGATCCGACGGCAGCGGACGTCCGCGACGGAGCGGCCGGCGCGTCGATCGTCGGGAGCGCCGGCACCGGCTCCGGCGTCGGGCGGCCGCCCCACACGACCATCCCGGCGACGACGGCCGCCCCCACCACGACCAGCGCCAGCGCCAGTGCTCCGAGCCGTCCCGGGTCCCACCGCGCCTCCCGCAGCGACCCGGGCACCCACCGCTCGGCGGCACGTTCGCCCCACGTCGCGGTCGACCAGGCCGACGGTCGCGCCGGCTCCCGGGAGCGGGAGGGGCGTCGACGGGACCCCTCCCGACCCCCGCCGCCAGCACCCTCGTCCGGCCACGGGCCGAGGTCGGGATCGTCGTCCTCGGGCAGCTCCGGGACCTCGGGCAGCTCCGGCTCGGGAGGCAGGCGCAGGCGCGCCGCCGGCGTCCCCGGGGCCGCCCCGGGCCAGCCGACCCGCTCGGGACCGGCCGGGGCGGCCCCACGAGGGGGCGGTCGATGCCGCTGCGGCGCGGGGGCCGGCCCGGAACCGAGAGTGCGGAGCCGCGAGCGGGCGGCGGCGACGTCGGCGGACGGGGCCGCGGCGGACGGCGGGGAGAGGGCCACGGCGCGAGACGTTAGGAAGGCTCCCGGTCCGACCGCGAGCACCGCGGTCGGAGCCTGTGGACGGATCCGGCCGCTCCGTCCCCCTGGGGACGGGTGGGGGTCACGACCGCGCGGGACCGGAGGGCGGGAGCGCCCGGGCCACCGCGGCGCCGACCACCTCGTGGGCCGCCCAGCCCCAGTGCAGGCCGTCGGGGTTGCCGTGCCCGCCGCGGACGTGCTCCGCGACGAGCTCCGCCGTCGGCACCGTCACGACCCCGTGCTCCCCCGCCCAGGCGCGCATCGCCGCGTCGTGCCGCGGCCGCCCGGCGTGCACCCCGCCGTGGTAAGCGGACCGGTGCACCCCGGGCAGCAGCAGGACCACCGGGAGCGCCGGCCTTCAGCGTCGTCACCGCCAACCGGCACCGCTCGAGGTGGCGGACGGTCTCGGCGGGCGACAGCGCCGTCGGCCACCCCCCGGCGGCCATCGCCGACACCCGGGCCAGCGGCCCGACCGCGGCGTCGTGGACCGCCCGGACGCCGCGGCGCAGCCGCGTGGGGCGCACGAGGGGGATCAGCTCCCGCAGGACCGTGGGCACCGGCGAGGGCAGGGTGTCCATGCCGCCCACCCCGAGCACCAGGGCATCGGCGCGGCGGACCGACGCCCACACCCGGGGATCGCCGGCGACGGCGCGCCAGGCGTGCCGGGCGGTCCACCCGATCCCGGCGTGCAGCTCGGCCGTGCCGCCGAGCGCGGCCGCGGCGAGGTGCGGCCAGAGGCGGGGGTCGTCGGCGGGGTGCGCGGTGCGGGGCCCGTGGAAGGCGAGCGAATCGCCCAGGACGAGCAGCACCGGCTCAGCCGACGCCACCACCCCAGACCACGAGCCGCCACTGGTCCCACCGTCGCTCGAGGACGGCCCAGCGGCCGTTGCGGAGGGGCTGCAGGGTCGACCATGCCGCCGCCGGCCAGCCGAGGACCGAGGCGGTGACGGCGACGATGCTGCCGCCGTGGGCCACCAGCAGAGCGGTGGCGCGCGGGACGCCGGCGAGCTCCTCGACGAGGTCGTGGAGCACGGGGACGGCTCGGGCCGCGACGTCGCAGCGCGACTCCCCACCCGGCGGCGCGAACGTGGCGTCCGAGTGCCAGGTGTCGATGCCGCCGGGCCAACGCGCCTCCACCTCGTCGCCGGTGAGGCCCTCCCACTCCCCCACCGAGGTCTCCCGCAGACGCGGCTCCGGCCGCGGCTGCAGCCCCGCCTGCGGCACCGTCGACGCCACCACCTCCGCCGTCCGCCAGGCCCGTCGCTGGTCGGAGGCGACGAGGCGCGCCGGCGAGAAGGAGGTCATGACCGGTGCGGCCGCGGCGGCCTGCGCCTCGCCGACCTCGTCGAGCTCCGGGTCGAGTCGGCCCTGCATCCGCCGCGCGAGGTTCCACGCGGTGCGGCCGTGACGCAGGAGCACGACGCGCTGCAGCGTCACCTCAGTCGGTCACGGCGGGAGGCCCGTACACCTCGGCGGGCAGCGGCACCGCCGGGCAGTCCTTCCACAGCCGCTCGAGGCCGTAGAACTCGCGCTCGTCGGAGTGCAGGACGTGCACCACGATCTCGCCGAAGTCCAGCAGCACCCAGCGCGCCTCCTGCGTGCCCTCGCGGCGCACCGGCTTCGCGTCGAGGCCGCGCAGCCGCTCCTCGACGCCGTCGACCACGGACTGCACCTGGCGCTCGTTGGGCGCCGAGGCGATGACGAAGCAGTCGGTGAGCGGCAGGCGGTCGGAGACGTCGATGGCGACGACGTCGTGGGCCAGCTTGTCGGCGGCGGCGAGGGCCGCGGCCTCCGCCAGCCGGCGCGCACGATCGGTGGCGGGCACGGGCTCCCACAGCTCAGATGGACGTCACGGACGGGTTCGACGCTACCGTCCGGCTCACCACCGGGCGAGCGCGCATACTCGGCCCATGCCCGACTTCGGGGACGGTCTCGCCGAGGGACCCGATCTGCTCGCCGCGGCCGAGGCGGCCGTCGCGCAGGCCGTGGCGCCGCTCGCCGACCGCAGGCCGGACCTCCTCGCTGTGTTCGTCTGCCATCCCGACCCCGACACGGTGGGCGCGGCGGGAGCCCGTGCCATGGAGGTCGCGGGGGCCCGCGTCGCGCTCGGGTGCAGCGCCGGCGGGGTGATCGGGGACGCCCGTGGGGTCGAGCACGCCCCGGCGGTCGCCGTCTGGGCGACGAGTCTGCCCGCCGCCCGCCTCACCCCGTTCCGCCTGGACGCGAACCGCACCACGACCGGCGTCTCCATCGGCGGGATGCCGTCGCGCGCCTCCGACGACGCCGTCGCCGTGCTCCTCGCCGACCCCTTCACCTTCCCCGTGCAGGGCTTCGTGGAGCAGTCGGGGGCCGCGCTTGGCGGGCTCCCCCTCATCGGCGGGCTGGCCGGCGGCACGGCGGGGACCGGGTCGACGCGGCTCTTCCTCGACGGCCGGGTCGTCGAGCGCGGTGCGCTCGGCGTCGTCGTCGGCGGGGACGTGTCGGTCCGAACCCTGGTCAGCCAGGGCTGCCGACCGATCGGCCCGACGATGACGGTGACCGCCGCTGAGGGTCCGCACCTGCGCGGGCTCGCGGGACGACCCGCGTACCGCAAGCTCGAGGAGGTGCTGCGGGCCCTCGGCGAACAGGAGCGCGGGCTGGTCGCCCGCGGCCTGCAGCTCGGCGTGGCGATGGACGAGTACGCCGACGACCACGGGCGAGGGGACTTCCTCGTCCGCCCGCTGGTGGGGGCCGACCCGGAGTCGGGGACGTTGACCGTCGGCGACGTCGTCGAGGTCGGGCGGACGGTGCGGTTCCAGGTGCGCGACGCCGCGGGCGCCGGGGAGGACCTCGACGCGCTCATGGCCGAGCACCGCGCGGGCGGCGCCACCGGCGGGGCGCTGCTGTTCTCCTGCAACGGCCGCGGCCGCGCGATGTTCGGCGACGCCGGCGGAGCCGACCACGACGTGCTGGCCCTGCGTCGCGGCCTCGACCACCCGCCGGTCGCGGGGTTCTTCGCGGGCGGCGAGATCGGACCCGTCGGCCGGGGAGCCGCGCGCAACCATCTGCACGGCTTCACCGCGTCCGTCCTCACCTTCGGCCCGTGAACCCTGACCCGTGAACCCTGGCCCGGTCCGCGGGCGGGTGGCCCCGGAGCTGGTCGCGGAGTACGGCGCGATCGCGCTGTGGTCGGTGACGGTGCGCGTCACCGGCCGCGCCGCCACGCAGAACCGCACCCGCCTCGGCCACATCTCCAACGCCTACCGGGGGGCGGACGTCGTCCGTGTCCACGGCCGCACCGCCGCCCACGAGGGCTTCCGGACCTTCGCGCGGCAGGTCGGCATCGACCCGGACCGGACGCCGACGCGGGCCGACGCCGCCGCCCGCGAGGCCGTCGTCGCCGGGCGGCTGGCCTCGCTCGGGCCGGCGCCGGACGCGCTGCTCGCCGTCGCCGTCCAGAGCGGTGTGCCGGTGTGGGCGCTCGACGCGTCCACGATCGTCGGCGACCTGGAGCTCCGCGTCGCGGGCGAGGGCGAGCGCCTGGGTCGGGGCCGCGCGCGACGCACGTCGTCGGTCGCGCCCGGCACGATCGTCGTCGCCGACGGACGTGGGCCCGTCGCCCTGCTGCTCGCCGATCCCCCGCCGGCGCACGACGGGTCGCGGGCCGCGGCCGTCGTCCTCTACACCGTCGGTGTGCCCGACGTCCCCGAGTGGGAGGTCAGCGAGGCGGTGTGGTCCGCGGCCCGCTTCCTCGACGGGACGTGAGCGCCTACGCTCGCGGCCCGAACGTGTCCGGCACGCTGCGGAGGGGGCCGATGTGACCAGCACGGAGGCGGCCGCACGCACCGACGAGGCGGCACCACCCGACGCCCGACCGGCCGACGCCGCGATCCTGGCCTCGCTCGACGAGCTGCTGACCCGGGTCGACGAGATCGGGGCGCGACGGACGCTGCGCGCGCAGATCGCCCGTCTCGAACGGCTGGTCGACGCCGAGCTCGCCACCAGCACCGTCGCGGTCCACCGCGCGCACGGCGCCGCCGCCGAGCCGGTCGTGCGGCACGGCCCCCGCATCCTCGACCTCGGCGAGCTCGAGCAGGTCCGCGACGCCCTGGCCGCGCGGGTGCAGACGGTGCGGAGCGTCGAGGCCCACCGCGAGCGCTCCGTCCTCGAGGCGAGAGCGCGGCTGGCGGCGATGCTGGCCGACCCGGCCGCGCACCGGGGCGTCACGATCACCGGCGCCGACCTGGGTGAGTCGGCATGCTTCCGCTGGCGGGCGGTGCCCGTGCTCGGCGTCGTCGGGCGCCTCGCCGGCTGGTGGCGGGTTTGCATGTCCTCCGGCTGCCCTTGACGACCGCACGCGCGGGTCAGGGGGCGATCCGCTCGGTCGGTCCCGCGGGGACGTCGGCCCGGTAGAGCCCGCGCTTGGCGATGTACTGCACGACGCCGTCGGGCACGAGATACCAGACCGGCTCCCCCCGCGCGACGCGCTCGCGGCACGCCGAGGACGAGATCGCCATCGCGGGGACCTCGAGCAGGCTCACCGCCCCGGACGGCAGGTGGTCGCCGTCGAGGACGAATCCGGGGCGGGTGACGCCCACGAAGTGCGCGACCTCGAACATCTCGCTCGCCCGGTGCCAGGAGAGGATCTGCTCGAGCGCGTCGGCTCCCGTGATGAAGAACAGCTCCGCTCCGGGCAGCAGGCGCGCGAGGTCGTGGAGGGTGTCGACGGTGTAGGTGGGCCCGTGGCGGTCGACGTCGACGCGGCTCACGGTGAAGCGCGGGTTCGACGCCGTCGCGACCACCGTCATGAGGTACCGGTCCTCGGCGGAGCTCACCGACCCTGTCTTCTGCCACGGCTGACCGGTCGGGACGAACACGACCTCGTCGAGACCGAACCGGCTGGCGGCCTCGCTCGCGGCGACGA
>JAABUZ0100004820.1_pt1 | contig 18272 bp, 14 predicted proteins | sample 5562091 | NCBI WGS metagenome assembly JAABUZ01 (sample SAMN12813069, study PRJNA571459) | rock metagenome | isolation source: Antarctica rocks | place: Antarctica: Victoria Land, Linnaeus Terrace sud | collected 2015-12-21
CCTCGGCCTGGCTGGCCGTCGCCGGGGCGGTCCTGGTCGCCGGCTGGTGCGGCCGCCACTTCCTCTTCCGGCAGGAAAGCGCGCTACGGGCCACGGCCATGGCGCTGATCGCCCTCTACTTCGTGGCCATCATGTACGCCGTGATGTATATCGAGGGCCAGATCGGGCAGATTTAACCGCTCTGCCTCTACAATCTGAGTAGGTCGCGCACCGCCGGTTCGGCGGCGACCTCCGCCACAGCCACACCCTGCACACGAGGCACTCCGATGAGCAACAGCATGGACAACCTGGAATCCGCCCTGGAATCTATTCTGCGGCGCGCCCACGAGGCACGGGGGCAGGCCGTTCCCGAGCAGCCTCGCCCGGTGGTCTGTGCCGTCTGCCAGGGGGCGGGCTATCTGCGCTACGATGTCCCGGTGGATGACCCACGCTTCGGCCAGCTCGTCATCTGCGAGTGTACCCGTGCGGAACTCGACCAGAAACGCCAGCGCTCACTGCTGGAGAAGAGCCAGTTGGCCCTGCTGCAGCACTTTACCTTTGATAAATGGCTGGTCAAATTCACCAAGGATCCGCCGCGTAATTCGCCGGACTTCGCCTTCAACATGGCCAGAACGTACACCGAGACCCTCTCCTTCGGCGGGCTTCCCTGGCTTTTCCTATTTGGCACCAAAGGGACCGGCAAAACGCATCTGGCGGCGGCCATCGGGAACGAACGAATTGCTCGCGGCCAGCCGGCTATTTTCATGGTCGCCTCGGACCTCCTGGACCACCTGCGGGCGGCCTACAGCCCCAACAGCGACATCACCTACGACGAGCTGTTCGAAAGCCTGCGCAACACGCCGCTGCTGATCCTCGATGACCTGGGCATGCAGACAGCGACCTCGTGGGCACGAGAAAAGCTCTTTCAGTTGATCAATCACCGCTACAACCGGCGGCTGCCCACGGTAATCACCATGAACATCGAGGCGGAAGAGATCGACCCGCGCCTCTGGTCACGGATCAACGACGTGGCGCTCACCGCACGCTGTGAGGTGCGCTCCAAGGACAACCGCACCATGGAAGATCAGCCGGTCAGTCCTCGACCACCACGGCGGACCAAGCTGCGCGAGGACTATCGCGTCTAATAGTCCGTCAAGGCCTGGGTACCGGCGTATGCCCCCCAGGTATACGGCCTTACTTCCCCTGCGTATACATCTCGAACTGGATGTTATCCGGGTCGCGGAACGTAATCAGCCAGCCGGTTGCCCCTTCCTTGATGGGGGAATGGTCGACCCCCATCTCCTGGAAGCGCCGCTCCCACGCTTCCAGTTCCGTTCGGTCCGCTACCCTCAAGGCGAGGTGATCGAACCCGGTCCGGAACTCGGTGAACGGCTCGCCGTCGTTTGCCTGGTGGTAGGACAGCACGATACGGAGAGAACCGCCGTCATGGAGCAGCACCACCTTCCGGCCTCGCCCCTCCGTATCCTCCATCTCCCAGCCTTTGGTCAGACCAAGCACCTCCGTGTACCAGGCAGCACTACGAGCCAGATCGGTGACCGACAGATTGAAGTGGTGAACAGCGCTGAACTCCGGCATGGTGGCTCCTATCTGGTATGGATCCCAGGTGATCGGGTTGACTCCAACCCAATGGTAGGCCCAGGAGCCCACCACCGCACCACCCCACCCCCACTGTGCTGCAATACAATGTGTACAGTATCCGGCCCGTTGGGCGGGACGCCAGTTGCGTGAGGAGGAACCGATGAGCGACCATGCTGACCTCGATCACACCATCACCGGACGAATGAGCAGGAAAACCCTGCTCAAACTGGGGGCGGCAGCCGCCCTGACACCGGTGCTCTCCGGACTCCCGCTGCCCGCTGAGGCGGGGGGGCCGGCGGTTCCCTCCTTCGAGCTGGACGAGATGACCATCGCCCAGTTGCAGACCATGATGCAGCACGGCCAGATGTCCGCGCGCGAACTGGTGACCGCCTACCTGACGCGTGGCACGCAGATCGACAAAGCCGGCCCGATGATCAACGCGATCATCGAGACCAACCCCGATGCGCTGGCCATCGCCGACGCGCTCGACCGTGAGCGCTCCTCTGGCCGCGTACGGGGTCCGCTGCATGGTATTCCAGTGGTCGTCAAGGACAACATAGGCACCGCTGACCAGATGCAGACCGCCGCCGGCTCACTGGCCCTGGTCGGCCATCCAGCTCCGTACGACGCGTTTGTAGCCCACCGACTACGTCAGGCCGGCGCGATCATCCTCGGCAAGGCGAACCTGAGCGAGTGGGCCAACTTCCGCTCGACCCGTGCCACCAGCGGCTGGAGCGGTCGCGGCGGGCAGACTCACAACCCGTACGTGCTCGACCGCAACCCATCGGGCTCCAGCTCGGGATCGGCCGCGGCGGTATCGGCCAACCTGGCCGCCGGTTCACTGGGCAGCGAGACCGACGGCTCGATCGTCTCGCCGTCCTCAATCAACGGTGTGGTGGGCATCAAACCGACCCTCGGCCTCACCAGCCGGGCCGGCGTCGTGCCGCTCTCTCACAGTCAAGATGTAGTGGGGCCGATCTGCCGAACGGTGGGAGACGCCGCGGCGATGCTGAGCGCGATTGCCGGCTACGACCCACACGACCCCGTCACCAGGGGCAGCGCCGGTCATCCGCGAGATTATACCCGCTTCCTCAATCCGAACGGCCTGCGCGGCGCCCGGCTCGGCATCCCGCGCAAGTTCGGCTTCGGCAACAGCGGCAAAGAAGACCTAATTATCACTCGGGCCATTCACGAGCTGCGCCGTTTGGGCGCGACGGTGATCGATCACCTCGATTTCCCCGGCTCAACGGCGCTTGTCAGTGGGGCGGACGAGTTTACCGTTCTGCTTTACGACTTCAAGCACGACATCAACCGCTACCTCGCGCGCCGCGGCAACACCGTCAACGTCCACTCGCTGAAAGGTCTGATACGGTTCAACCATGAGCATCATGCCGAGGAGTTGCGTTACTTCAATCAGGACATTTTCCTGATGGCCGAGGCCAAAGGACCGCTCACCGCCGCTGCCTACCGGACCGCGCTGGCCAATGATCTGCGCAACTCGCGCCAACAGGGCATCGACCTTGTGATGGGCCAGCACAACCTGGACGCGTTGATCGTGCCGACCAACGCGCCCGCCTGGCCGACCGACCTGGTGGACGGCGATCACTTCCTGGACGGCAGTTCGACCCCCGCCGCGGTCGCCGGCTATCCGGCAATCACCGTGCCGGCCGGGTACATCTTTGAACTGCCAATCGGCATCACCTTCTTCGGCCGGGCGTACAGCGAGCCAACTCTGATCAAGATTGCCTCCGGCTTCGAATTCCAGACGCGCGTCCGCCACGCTCCCCGCTTTATCCCGCATATCCCCTGATCGTCCAGAACAACCTCGCAGGCCCTCCGGTCACGAGGAGCGATCGGAGGGCCTGCGTTAGATGCGGCGATCGAGGCCCTCGGCCAGGTTCTATCCTGTGCCGGTGCAAGGAGTAGAGAGCCAACCGGGTTTGCCAGGATAATGGCAACTATGTGTAATGGCGTTCTCCAGAATCCAGCTATGAATCACCTGCGCGATCCCGACGCCGACACCCCTTCCATAAAATCGGCGGAGAGACCGGCCAAATCCTGCATGGTTTTGCGCCCGCGTTTCAGCTCGTAGAGATAAGGTCTGGTACCCATCCACTGGAAGTGATCCCATAGCTTCACTGCCTCTTCCCCTTTGAGCGACTCCCCGATGACCGGCCCGAAGAAACCCTGCTCGTCCTCCCCGACGATCAGCCAGGGCACGCCGAAGGCGCCCAAATGCTGCGCCGCCTCGCGATGATCAGCCAGGACCTCGCCGAAGGTTGACGGGTCCGCCAGCGCGCGCGGCGCTAGAGAGGGGTCCAGTCCAACCGCCGCCAGGTATGGCTGAACCACCTCGGCGAGGTCGTCGATCTGGTCAAACGAGTCAGGCTGCTCGTGGGCAAAACGACCCAGCGCCAGATAGGCGCGATCCACCATATCGTTGCCCCCCTCCCGTCGCGCCAGGGCCGCGATGCGCAGCGGGCCTTGCCACTGGTCTTCCTCCTCTCCAGCCAGACTGAAGAACTTCCATTCCACCTCGATGGGCCGATAGCGTCGTACCTCGCGTATCCAGAGCGAGGTCAGCCAAGCGAAGGGACAGAGTGGATCGAAATAAAATTGCAGTCGAGTAGGACTACCGTTGTGATTCATAAAACGCTCCCGGTAATTGGGCAGAGAAATGCAAACAGAAACAAGTGATGCCGATGTGTCGCTAAAAAAGCGTTCCACTGCTGAAGACCGCGCGCCGTACCTTGATCGGCGGGCAGACGTAGCTGAGGCGGCCCATGCCATTGATGCACCACCAATCGCGGCAGAGACGGGGCTTTCCCAGCAACTCGATGCCCTCGAACAGCTCGGGGACCGATTGAGTGAGACGCAAGTTCTTCACAGCACCCGTGATCTCGCCGTCTTCGATCAGGAAGGTGCCGTCGCGCGTGGTGCCGGTCATCACCACGCGCTTGGGATCGGGACCGTGGGTGTAATGGAAACGCGTCAACAGGAGACCGCGTTTGGTGGCCCGAATCATATCCTCGATGGACGCGTCGCCACCGGCCATAAAGAGATTAGCCGGTACCGGCTCGAAGGCGGTGATGTCGCGCCCTGCGGCGTTGCCGGTGGATCGCCTGCCGGCGCGATGGGCGGTGTAGCTGTCGTAAGTCACCCCTTGAGCCACGCCGGCGCCAATCAGTGGCGTCTTCCGCTTGGGCACGCCTTCATGGTCCGCCACCACCGCCAGGCCGCGTGGATCGGTTCCATCGTCCCAGATAGTGACGTTCTCTCCCGTAACGCGTTCCCCCAGCCGGCCGGACATGAAACTGGTGCCTTCCTCAAAGGCACGGCCGCTGAATCCAGAGCGGGCCAGATAGAGCAGCGCCTCGGCCACGCAGAGATCCTCGAAGACGGCCTCGTATTCACCGGGTGCGATCTCTTGCTGATCGTGGTTCAACTCACACCTGGCCAGAGCGCGCTGCGCTACCTCGATTGGATCGAGGTCCGCGGCGCGGTGGGAGAGAGTGTCGGCATAGCCGGTGCCTCGGCCGCTGTCCGGCAGGGCACGCAGAAAGGCCATGGAACTGGGCGCGTGCGCGGCAACGCCGAGCGAATTGACCACGGCCAGCTCACGCCCCTCAGTGAGATAGGTACCGGACGCGGTCCAACCACGCTCGGCGCAGCTCGCCACGATGGCGCCGATGGCCTCGGCGCGTCCCTCCGCGCTCATCGAGGCGGTTTCGGCGTCGAACCCTTCGACTGCCTTCATCGATTCCGGCTCCGCCAGGGAGACGAACTCGGGGTTGGGCTCTTTGATCCGGGCCACGGCAGTAGCCTGTTCGATCAACCCAGCGAGGTCCTCTGGGCGGAGGCTGTTGCCAACAGCCTGTCCCACGGCCTGACCTATCACGGCACGTACCCCAACGGTTAGGTCGTCCAGCACGGTGGTCTGGTGGAGCTGCGAGCCGGCATAGCGGCTTATACCCTGGTGGACTGACTCAACGATGATCTCAGTCTGATCGGCGCCGCTGCTTTTCAAGGCATCGGAGAGGGTGGTAAGCAGCGCTTCCTTCCCGATCATCGCTCGACTCCCACCTCGAGTCGGCGGAAGCGCGCCGGCGCCGCGCCGTGACCCACGTGCAAGCTCTGCAGCGGCTCTCCTTTGGCGCAGGACAGCAAGCCCCACAGCCGCCAGGCATCCGTCGTGGCCACCCCGTCGCAACTGCCCCAGAAGCGCGGCGTGATGTTTTGCAGCGTGGCGCCGCGACGGAGATCCCCCAGCTTGCCGTTCTTGATCTCTCGGCCATATTCCACACCAAAGTGGAAGTTCAGTCGCTTGTCGTCGAGGCTCCAGCTAGACGGCGTGTCGAGATACAGACCATCCTTCACCTCGCCAATCAGATCGTCCAGCGGAATGGTACCAGCTTCCAGACTAACGTTCACCATGCGGACGATGGGTACCCGCCCCCACCCGTCGGCGCGGGAGCAGCCAGTGCTTCGCTCCCACCCGATCAGCGGCGCGGTTTCACGCGAGCAGAGGTAGCCGCAAAAGATGCCGTCGCGCACCAGCGAGAAGCGTTGGGCAGCTACCCCATCGTCATCGTAGCCAAAGGTGCCGAGGCCCTCCGGCAACGTGGAATCGGCCGAGAGGTTGACGTGTGACGAGCCGTACCGCAGCGTTTCCAGATCGGCGGGCTGCAGGAAGCTGCCGCCGGCGAAGGCATCTTCAAAGCCCAATACCCGGTCCAGCTCGGTGGGATGGCCGCACGTTTCGTGCACCATCAGGGCCAACTGGCTGGAGCCCAGTACCACATCGGTGGTTCCAGCCTGGACGTACGGCGCGGTCAACAGCCCAACCGCTTCATCGCCCACGCGAGCCGCTTCGTGTGGCAGGTTCAGCCGCTCCATGTACTCCCAGCCGGCCTGGCCATAGTTCTCAAAGCTACGGCGTGCCGGCTTGCCGTCGCCGGTGGCCAGGGCGAAGAGATCGCCGCCACACTCGGTAACATTCTGCCGAATACGTGCCCCCTCGGAGGAGCAGAACACCTTTTCGGTGAAGTAGCGAAGCAGCATGACGCGGCTGGTGCGCACGCTGCTGTGAGCACGTAGCCCTCGTTCCGCCTCCAGCACCAGCGCCTGCTGCTCCTCCAGTGAGACGGCAAAGGGATCACGCTCTACCGATGTGCCATAGGTCGCCACCGCCGGCGGATTCGGCGCCAGTTCCACGGGTCGGGAGTTAATCGTCGAAGCTGCCCGGCCGGCCTCCACCGCCGCCCTGACCACCGACCCGATCTGATCGCGGTTCAGTCCGGTATGTGCGGCGAACCCCCAGGCGCCGTTCACCAGTACCCGTACGCCGAAACCGGTACTCAGATCCTCCCCGACTTCATGCAGTGCACCATCGCGGCTGGCCACCCAGCCCATACGCTGACGAATCACGCGGACGTCGGCATAGCCGGCGCCCTGTACCGAGGTCTCATCCAGCGCTTCAAGCGCAAACTCTTCCACACCTGAGTTTATCCCCAACGCCTACGTACTCTTATCTCCATCTTTCTTTAGATATAGAGATAGCAGTACTAGGTGCAGTGGATTTGTCGAAAACCGGACTAGGCCTACTGCTGACGCCAGATTGCGTGTGGAAAGAAGTCGCGCCGGGATGATGAGGCGATGTTGAGATGATGATAACCCGGCTTTAGTACCCAGCGTTCAACACGATTTGAGGGGCATTTCGACGCGTATTGGCCCGGTTTTGAACATTGTGGAAAATGTTTGCTGAGCGTCTCACTCGCTTGCATTGCCGGTGGGCTATGCCGGCTGATTGGAGCAGGCCTACTCGATGCCGGCCACGACCTCCTCGACACTGATGGCGCTCATGCACGCCGCATCGTCGCAGACCCGAATCTGGCCCTGATAGGTTGTTCGGGCCGTGCAAGAGCGGACGACACGGCTGTGGCCGAGTGGCGCCCAGTTGGCCGAGTCCGTGGGGCCAAAGAGTGCGACGGTGGGGACGCCGGCCACGGCGGCAAGATGCGTAACCCCCGAGTCGTTGCCGACGAAGAGAGCGCCCCGGGAGAGCAGGGCGGCCAGGCGACGGGGGGACGTCTCGCGCACCACCGGGTATGGCCTGGCGGCGTGCGCTTGAACGGCCTCAATCGTCTCCATATCGGCTGGGCCTTCAACCAACAGTACTTGGCGACGCTGTTGTTCGAGGGCATCCGCTAGGGCGGCGAATCGTTCGGCGGGCCAGCGCTTCCAGGTGGCGCCGGCGCCGGGGTGCAGCATAACTGGCAGGGATAGATTCAGGGCACGCAGCGCAGAGCTTGCCTCGGCCTGCTCCTGATCATCGAAGGCCAGCCGAAAGACGGCGGAAGTATCGTCCGGCAGAGAAAGTGTCTGAAGGAGCCAGGCGGAGGCATGCATACCGGGAGGTGGGTATGGTGAGCCACTGACGATCTGAGAGATGCCGGTTGGTCGGAACAGCGAGGTGCGGTCCTGCTGGGTCCAGAGGACGAGCAGATCGACGTGAGCCAACCAGGAGATGAGGCCTGGTACAGGAGTGCCGGTGAGTAACCCGGCAAGACCGGCCTGTTCAACAGACAGGATCTCGTCCACCAGCGGTCCCGCGATCTTCCACGAAGCGGGGTATCCGATAACACGGAGAGATGCATTGGGATAGCTGTCCCGGAGGGCCTGCACCGCCGGCAGGGTGAGCACCGTGTCACCGAGAGCGCCGGCGCGAACCACGGCAATTGACTTAACCACGAGAAAGGGTGTGACGTGGATTACTGAAAACGTACATCAAGCAGCTCAACTACCATGTCCCGCCGGTAGGGTACCGCACTGATGTTTCCGGATACCAGCGCTTGCCCCATAGCCGCAACTCCGTGTTCATCCTCGCAAGCCGTGTACGAGAACCAATACCATCATTTCACGTGGCTGAGAATACGTCGGATTATGGATCGGTTGCACACGCTCCGTGGCTTCCCGCCAAATGTTACGTTGAGCGGACGATGTAGGAGGTGGTAGTACTCCGAGCAGGTACTCCGGCAGATGCTGCGAAACAAGGCCCGAAGCGACAACTGGTAACTCTTTACGTATCTCGGCCAATCCAAGAATCTGCGGCACGCACCACAAAACGTCGACTTGCGCGCTCCGCGAGCACGCGCTAGGCTGAGAGTAATGGGATTGATGCAAGCAGTTCGCGGCGCTTCAGGATACTTCGATGCAGGTACGTCGACCTTTCTCGGTGGTCTGGCGAGCAGCCGGCGCACCATTCCGGCGTGTCCGCTTGCCCTGGTCGACTGCCTCCCGACTGCCCTCGCGGCCTGAGTTCCCGCGAGTCAACGCGCTGGTCGGTCAGGTGCCGGTGTACACGGAGATCTTGATCCATTGACCAGCGTGGGGATGGTCCTCGAGCGGGCGCAAACCGAGAACCGGGTCATGACCGAGATGGCCGCCCTGTCATTCTCGCGGCACGAGTACCCTGACGTGGTACAGGCACCCCTCGATCTACTGGAACAGGTGGTGGTCAGTCCGCTCCTGGTGTTGTCGATCCAGGAGTTCGACAATCCCGGCCACTACCTGCGAACCGGGAAGAGAGTCGATCCGCGCTGGGCGGAAGAGGCCGGCCGGTGCATGGTCGAGATGCAGAATCAATACCTCTCGCAGGTCGGCGTGCCGCTCCATCGAATCCTCACCCAACACAGTGTTTCTCCGCCTGCCTGGATGGTGACCTTTCCGGCCGAGACCCGATCCAGCCGAATAGGAGGTCTGTCGCTAGTCTCATCCGCACCTCTGGCGATTGCGCCACGGGAGGAGCAGCTTATGGTGCGCCTGATGAACCAAGTCCTCCTGGTGCTTGATCATGCGCTGCTCCTCAAGCGTGTCGAGAACCAGGAGGCCATCGATCGGCTGACCGGTGCGGCGAATCTCCGCCGGTTGCTCGAAACGCTGGAATACGAGATGCAACGTCACCGCTTTGCCGGGAAGAGACTGGCGCTGCTGGTACTCGACGTCGAGGGTCTCGACGGTATTAATCGCACCTATGGACGACGTTACGGAAACCACATCCTGGTTAAGCTCGCCGGCCTGGTGCAGAGCAGCGTTCGCCCCATCGACACGGTGGCTCGCTACGGGCTCGATGAGTTCGCGGTGATACTGCCGGAGATGAACGAAGAGCAAGGGCGGGACCTGGCCGAACAGCTCCACCAGAAAGTTCTTACAGTGGAATTTGCCGGTGGCGAAATTGTGCTCAGTGCCGGCGTGGCTCACGTGAAGCCCGACGAAACCCTGACACCCGAAGCGGTTTTGTGGCGCGCTGAGCAAGCGCTGCACGAGGCCAAGCGGCAGGAACGCGATTGGAGCGCGCTGTGGCCCGGCGGGAACCGTCGGACCGGTTCCGCATAGCGCGGTCTGAGGCGTATCATAAGGCCCAGCCTCTCTGGCCTGCCACTGAAATGGGGAAGATGGAAAAGGAGCCGGTGGTGCATCTATTCGCGTGCCGTGTTCGATATGCGCGAGCGTTATTTGTGGTCTGTGCGATGCTTACCTCGCTGCTCTGGGCACGTCCAGCCACACAGCCGGTCGCTGCGCAGGTGGCGCCATCGGTGGTGATCTCTCCTGCCACCGGTGCTCCTGGAGAAACCGTCAATGTTTCGGCCAGCGGTTTTCGCGCGATTGATGTGGGACGAACGGCCGTTATCTCCTTCGATGGTATCCCCGTCGGCGGCGCAACCTTTGTGTCGTGTGGTAACGGGCTGAGCGCCGGTTTCGGTGACGGATGTGGTGGGCAGCCGGTTGAGGTGCAAGTGCCGTCGACTGCCACGCCGGGGACACACACCATCTCAGTCAGCGACGGCCCGCTCTCAGCCAGAACCACGTTTACCGTCGTCGTGCGGGTATCCACCTTGACGCCGGCCCCAACCACCGCGCCGACCCCAATCATCGTCCCCACCACGATCCCAATTCCCCTCCTGACCGATACCCCAACCCCGACCCTCACCCCAGCTCCCACCGCGACGCCTGTGCCGACCAGTCAGGGCACACCGGTACAGCCGACTCCCACGCAGGTCCCCACAGCTAGTCAGGCTGCTTTGCCCCAAGCTCCCGCCTGTACACCGGTGGACACTGGGGCCACCACCGGGGGGAGCGGACCACAACTGGGTGGCAGCCAGGTGACGCTTCAGGCGACTGGGCTACCGGCCAATACCGCCGTGACCCTGTTGTACGACGGCCCGTTGCGCGATGTGCACGGAACAGCCAGTCAAACTATCGGGCAGTCCGTTCGGGTGGGTCAAGCTACCGTGGGCGGCGACGGGAGTCTCACGGCGCTGGTACGTTTGCCGGTGGATACCGGCGAGGGGACGGCACATATCGTCGTTTTCGCCAACGGCAGGGCCCGGGCAAGCTCGCTCAAGTCGTGGGATCTAGAGGTCGCGCCGATGAGCGCGCAGCTCAGGCTTACGGGAGCGGCAGGCACGCGAGTCGTGGTAAGCCCGGGCGATTCCACTGCCTCCGCGGCCCGCGCCTGCAGCGCTACTATCGGTACTGACGGCAGTGTCAATGTGCTGGCTCAGTCCGGCGACAATACTGTGAGCTTTCTCGACAGTGGAGGCGCGGTGATCAGTAGTGGATTGGTTGCCGCGTCGGGTGCCGTTACAGCGTTCGACGCGGTAGCCACAATGCCGCGGGGAACACCGAGTGTGCCCTCCTGTCCGGCGGATCTACAGATCTTCAGTGCCGTCGACCTGTATAGCGGGACGGACGGGGCGCTGAGTGGTAGTTCATTTGGCTACTTTCTGACTGACGTGCCGGTCGACGATGCGGTGCTCGTCGACGTATACAGTCCAAGTGTCTCGGCGAGCGGTCAGGCGCTCGATCCGGCATGTGTGCCGCAGATTACCGGCAGCCTCACTTCTCCCAGTTCGCTGTCGGGGGGCCAGTCCGTGCTCTCAACGATCTCGTCGGGTGGTCCAGTATCAAGTACTGACTATGCCGCCCTGGTGCAGCAGGCCACCAGTGCGCTGGGACTGACCCAGACGCCGGCACTCGCCCAGCCGGGCTCTCTCCGATTTATTCTCCAACACGTGAATCCGGGGCAATTTCCGGCTACCGGCGGCGCCCTTCTTCTTACTGCCAGTGGCGTCAGCCGGCATATTCCAATCCAGATGGTCGATTCCAACTGGTACGACAGCCCAATTTTCCAGCGGGATGGCGAGCCAAGCTTCGATCCCGCCACGCGCATGTATCACGCGAGCGGCCATATTCCGCAGAACTCCCCGGAAGAGAATCTGGATATTCCGGGCGGTCCGCTGGGAGCGTCCACCGCGGGCTGGGGTAAGTACACGGTGAATGGCGGAGTAATTGTTCCGAGCAGGGGCCTCGCCGAAAAGACGAGAGCGAGAGCGGATGTCCATCTGGATGAGCGCTTCAGCACTCAGGGAACCTGGAAGGGCTCGTCCGGTACGTTGACCGCGGATCTGACTCTGCTCAATCACGCGGTGATCGACCATGTCGCGTATCCCTTGAATGTGACAGACCACGGCGCCGCACGCCCAGATTACCACGCCCGAGTGGTACTTCCCGGTACCGGGCCGAGTTCGGTGCTGAATCATCTCTCGGTGCCGGTCGCCAAAGTGAGGGTGCCGGTGCTCGATCAATCGCTCGCCTTGAGTGTCGAGGGAGACGTGACGGCCGTTACCAATGCGTTGGCAGACGTGACTGTGCACAATCAGCTATCGCAGTTCGATCTCACGCTGGCCGGGGCATCCCGCGTGACGCTCAATACCGCAATCCCCCGGTCATTGCAAGCGACTGGAATCGCCGCCGGCATCGACCTGGACAATGTGCTGCTTGCAGCGCTCACCCATCCCGTGGGGGGCTTTCTGGGGCAGGTCTGCACGCATGGGCCGATCAACTTTTACGCGCGCTACTCATTCTATGACTGGAAGGCGCAAGACCGGGACAGTTTCATCTATGGCCCGACCAGATTGGCAGATGTCAACCTCGGGCCGTGCCCGTCGGCATCTATCGACATCCCACCGCCGCCAGCGAAGGCCGGCGCCCCACAGCCGGTCGTGCATCCGGCCTCACCTGCCATCAGTTTCGATAGGCAGGGACGAGGAATGGGGGTGTGGGTTCGCTCCGATTCCGCCAAGCGGCAGGACGTTCTGTTTGCAGCGGCGGCCAAAGGCGCCGGCTGGGGCAAGCCGGGGAAGCTCGCCCAGAGCGCCAATGCCATCCTGGATCCACAAGTGGCTGAGCTGGGCGACGGCCGGGTCGTGGCCACCTGGATTCAGAACACACTTAGCAATGCTGCTGCTGCCGCCCTGCCTCAGCAGCTCGGGCCCCACCAGGTCGACTCGATTCTCAGTCGGCAGGAGGTGTCCTGGGCTATCTATGCGAACGGGCATTGGTCCTCCCCACACCAGCTCACCAACGACGCGGTAATGGATGCCCACCCCGCGTTAGCCGCCGATACCACCCGCCACACCGCGCTGGTCGTGTGGTCACGCGTTGATATCGGTAACAGCAACAGCCTGGAGGCCAGTCAGTTCATCGGCTCGACCTGGACTCGACCGGTTGCGGTGCCGGGTACCAACGGTCTCTTTGCTCGGCAACCGGCGCTGACTTCGCGGGCGAGTGGTGGGTACGCGCTGGCCTGGATCGGTGGCCCCTATACGCACGGAACGGTTCATGTGGTTGGATTTCATGGCGAGAAATCGACGCCCACTTTGACGGGGAATCCGAGCGAGGTGACCGTGGCGCCTGATGGCAACGGAGTCGCCATCGCCGCGGCGGTACTCCCCAAACGAGGCGACGCGCTAGCATTCGGAGAGTCTTCTATCGTCACTGCCATCAACCAGAGCAGCGGCTGGAAGACGGCGCAGCTTGTCGCCCGGGGCGACACGCCGCGGCTGAGCAGTGCCCCAGGCGCGCTCCCGGTGCTCACGTTCACGTTGCCACAGCAGGCCGCCAGTTCGGGCCACGTGAGCCAGATTGCCTATGCGGTGGCGCTGAGCACCGGTACGTTCTCCCCGATTGGTCAGATTACCCGAGAAGCGGCCCAGGCGGGTGATGCAATTACGGGTATTGATCCGCACACCGGCACCGTTCGCCTGCTCTACCAGCGTCTCCCGATGCAGGAGGCGCCACTTGCTCACGATGCCCTCTGGACCTTCGCGCTGGCCCCACAGATTGCTGCGCTGGATGGCACGGCAAATCTGGAGACGGCGCAGCTTCCGCTTACCGGCAGAGTCGTGGCCGATCTGAAATCCGCCCATCTGGATACAGATCATCCTTCGCCCGGTCAACGGGTGCGAATCGTGGTCCCGTTGCGGGACGTCGGCTTGAGCGCGGCGCAGGCCGGTGGCATAGTCCAGGTGCTGGCGGGGAATCGAGTCCTGGCCACGCTTCGTCCGCGAGCAACCATCGCTCCCAACACTCAGTTTCTGGCCGGAGCGAGCTTTAACACGCCAAATACCGATATCACGCTCAAGCTGCAAAGACTTGGCCCCGCGATAAACGTCGTGCTGGGCGCACCGGCGGCGCCGACCAACGTGTCGGTCGGCCGAAGCGCGAGCGGCGACGCGGTTGTGCAGTGGAGAGCGCCCAGCGACGCCAACATTGGCGAATACCGCGTGTACCGTGTGGCCGGCTCGTTCCAACTGGTGGGGATTGCACACGACACGACATTTGTCGATACCGATGCCGGCACCGCATCCACCACCTACTACGTGGTGACCGCCATCGATGGGCAGGGACGTGAGTCGGTGTTCAGCGCTCGCGCCGCAACGACCGCTCCCGCCGCCTCCACACCCACCCTGAAGCGACACAGTGATTCGGTGATAGCGCAATTGGTGGTGCAGATGAAATTAATGTTTTGGAACTGACCACTTGGGCTCGAGTTAGTCCGGAAAACAGAGGCGCCACCATCAGCGCTCCCTGTCCAGAACGGAGGGGAACGCTGATGGAATGGCGCAGTCAGCTCAGCTTGTTAGCGACCTTTTCGACGATGCTCTGCCCGTCACCGCCGGCGGCCTGCTTGGGTGGGGCCGTCGGGCCGGTAGGGGCGCCGACCAGGCTGTCGTAGACCTTGGCTGGAGCGGGGGGAAGGTCGACCTGCATACCCAGTGCGAAAGGTTCGGCGATATAGCTAAACTCGCCCTTACCGTCGATGGCGGGTCCATTGGCCCAGCGACCCTTGCCGGTCGTCGTATCGGCGGGGTTTTGGGCGTAGGACATCACCGCGTAGGCGTACTTCTCATTCTTGCCCAGAGTATCGGCGGTTAGCTGCCCGGGAATCGGGAGCACCGCGGTGGGCCCACCAAGCTCTTCAATGGCGGCCAGCCACTGCTCCTGGTGCAGTAGGTCACGCGCCAGCATGAAGGACAGGGTATCGCGGATACCGGGGTCATCGGTCAGTTCATACACCCGTGAGGCCTGCAACCGTCCGTGCATCTCGGAAATCGCATTGACGTAGAGATCGGCCGCGATATTGCCGCTGGCCGTCACAAACGAACCGCTCCACGGATTACCGTTGCTATCGGCGATCATGGCGGAGAGGCCCGAGACGATCATATGCTGCGGATTCATGCCCGCCATTACGGCCATAACGCCGGGACTGCTCCCGGCCGCCTGGGCCTGCTGGTCGGGGGAGGCGCCGTTGAGTAGTAGACCAATCATGGTTGAAAGCATCTCAACGTGCATGATCTCTTCAGTGCCCGTGTCGAGCAGGAGATCCTTGATCATGGTCATCTTGGGATCACCTTCGGCGCCGCGCATACCCCACGCCTGGGAGAGGTACTGAACCATGACAGTGAGTTCACCATACTTACCACCCAGGAGTTCCTGGACCTGGCGGGCAAAGATCGGATCGGGCTTGTCGACACGAACGGGGTATTGTAGCTGCTTGTTGCGAACGAACATATGTTTCCCTCTTCAATCATGTGACGTCGGTTAACCGCGCAAAGAAAAAGAGGGGCATGAACCGTGCCAAAAGAAGCACAGAGAACCCGGGCGATATTTAATATCAGTTACTATATACATTCGCGCGAGTATACAAAACCAAGTGTTTCGATCGTACTATCGTAGGGATGCATACACATAGGCATGCATACAGTTCCGAATACGGTTGATCAGATGTATTTTACCGCTGGCGATTGAAGGCTGAGATCGCCAAAACAGAGGAGCGCACCGCCACCAGTCTGATCATCGAGTTGCTTTCCGCCAGCCTGGCCGGCTGCCGAGCCGCCTGGGTTCCCGCCGAGCACCGAGGCAAGCTGACGCGCCGAGCGCAACACTCCCTGGCCCTGGCCGCTGAGGAGGCGAAGGGGTTAAATCACAACTACACCGGCACGGAGCACCTGCTGCTGGGACTGCTCCGTGAAGGAGAGGGAACCGCTTTTCAGGTTCTGACAAAGGTGGGAGCCGAAATAGCGCAGGTGCGTTCTCAGATCGAGGAAGTAATTGGGCGTGGCGAGGAACCGGTCTCCGGTAAGTTGGACTACACGCCACGTGCTCGCCGGACGCTGGCCCTGGAAGAGGCGCGCGACCATAGTCACCACTACCTTGGAACCGAGCATCTGCTCCTGGGCATTATCAACGAAGGCAATGGCGTCGGCGCCGGCGTTCTGGAAAGTCTGGGCGTTACAGCCAAAGCGCGCCTTCAGACCTTCGCTGTCCTGCGGAAGCTTGCCGGGGCGGTGAAAGGATAGAAGCGGACCTCAGCCGTTCTTCACCGATAGCTCGTTTTACAGCCATCCCTGCCGATGAAACGTCGCCAGTATTGATCCGGAAATCAGCAGGATACAGCCGAGCATGGCAGCGAAGCCCCCTGGACTGTAGAGAAAGCCGAGAGTGTGGAAGCTGGTGCCAAAAAACCCCACGACCACGGTGATCGGCAACAAAATAGTCGAAACCATGGTGAGCACTTTAATGACTTGGTTGGTGCGGAACGAGACGTGAGACACGTAAATGTCGAAGGCGCCGTTGACGGCCTCTCGTCCAGCCGTGAGGTTGGCCAGGAGACGAGAGAGCCGCGCCTCCAAATCCCGAAAGTACACATCCACGTCGCTGCCCGAGATGAACTGAAAGTCTGGCCGCAAAAAGGCTTCGAAGATCTGGCGGTGTTGCTCGGCAAGTTGGGCCAGGGCAAAGGTGAATCGCTTGAGGTAAATCAGGTCCTGGAGAAAGCTCTCCGAGGTATCGGTGAGCGCCCGTTGCTCCATCTTCTCGATCTCACTCTGCATGTGCTCGTTCAGATGCTCGTAGTGTTCCAGCAGTTCGTCCAGAACGATGTAGAGCATGTAGCTGGAGTCGAGCCGTACCAACTCCGGGTTCCGGCTTGCGCGCGCCACAATGTGCTCGGTGAATGGTAGCGGAAGCTTGCTAGCGGTGACCAGGTAGTTCTGGCCAACGAACAGATCGAGTTCGCTGGCGTGAATCCGATACGCCTGGGAATCCACCCGCGCGATCGTGGCCGTGACGAAATACTGCTCCTTGTAGATCTCCAGGCGTGGACGTTGCCAGGAGGAAAGCGCCATGTGCAGCGAGACGCGGTTGAGGCCGAGCTGGTCCGCAATTGTGCGCAGGTCCTCCGGGTCGTAGTGGGCCAGGGCAATCCATACAAAGTTTGGGTCGTGAGCAACCAACTCACGCAGCTGGCTTACCTGAACGCTGTGTGGCTCCTCATGTTCTCGAAAACACCAGGCTGCGATTGCGGTAGGCCGGTCGTGCGAGGACGCCACGTGCGCGGCGCTTCCCTCAGTCTCTAACACGCCATCGGCGGCGGCAGGCACATTCACGCCGTCGTCCACCACGGAGCGGCGTTCCTGCTGGTCAGCCACTGGGATCTCGTCCGTGGGCCGGTCCATCACCGGAATCTGTACCGTCGGCATGTCCGCGGTCGGGGAGTGCGCGGAATAGGGGTCGGTTACCGGCGTGGTCATGCTTGCCTTTCTGGTAAGAACGACCAGCCGTCGCTCAGAAGTCCTTGTATTGTAGCCGATGGTAAAGAGGTGCAAGTCGCCCCGGATCCCAGTACAGAGAGCCGCTGCTCTGCCGTCACGCCTATTGTGCGCTTCAAATTCAATTCATCTTGTGGCGCGACACCGCCCGGTGTGCTAAAGTACGAGCCATTGCGTGTCGGGGTTGTTGAGCTTCGTGTGCGAATGCCACAACCCTCCATTCGAAGGAGTCATGGTGATGGGTGCCCTAACCCGCTGGATTCTTGCCCACAGACTCATCGTGGCGGGATGTTGGCTGATTGTCTTCGTGGTAGGAGCATTGTCAACCTCCTCGGCCACCAATGCTCTTTCTCTGAAGTTCGATCTGCCCGGACAGGAAGGGTACCTAGCCAACCTCAACATTCTCCGTGCCTATGGCACCGACCCAACCAACCCGCCCTTTGTTCCGGTGGTCACGCTTCCCGCCGGCGTCACCGTACGGTCGCCGGGTGTCCGGGCGCAGTTGGGTCGAGTTTTTGGACAGATCACAGCGAAGCTACCCGGATCGCGTGTCGTTTCCTATGCCTCCACCGGCAATCCGGTCTTTGCCTCGCGTGATGGCCGCACCGCCTTTGCACTAGTGGCTTGTCCAGAAAGGTTTGGCTTCTGTGGTGGAGAGGCGTAGGGTGAGGTATCCCCCTTCTCCGGAGCTTGCCATGGTCAAACGCTATCACGTCCACCTCTCTGCTGATGATCGAACCC
>JAABUZ0100004821.1_pt1 | contig 18271 bp, 20 predicted proteins | sample 5562091 | NCBI WGS metagenome assembly JAABUZ01 (sample SAMN12813069, study PRJNA571459) | rock metagenome | isolation source: Antarctica rocks | place: Antarctica: Victoria Land, Linnaeus Terrace sud | collected 2015-12-21
AGGAGCAGGACGCCGGCGGCGAGCCGCTCTTCCTCCGCGTGGCGCGGCTGGCGGAAGGCCTCAATGAGTTCGAGAACGTGGGGCTGGTCGTCGGCGCGACCGCGCCCGCCGAGATCGCCCGCGTCCGTCAGATAACGCCGCTGCCCTTTCTGATCCCCGGGATAGGCACCCAGGGGGGCGAGCTGGAAGAGTCGGTGCGGAGTGCCTGGAACGGTGACGAGGCGTCGTGCCTGATCGCAACGAGCCGGTCGGTGCTCTACGCGGACGATCCGGCCGGAGCGGCCCGGCAGCTGAAGGATCAGATCAACTCCGTGAGGGCAGCGCTGTGAGTCAGCGAGCTTCCCAACTGCTCCGATTGGAGGGCCACATCATCGACTCGATGATGCTGCCGCAGCTCATGGACCTAGTCATGGACCTGGGCGGATCGTTCGAGGTGCGGGAGCTGAACGTCGGCCAGCGAAACGACGATCCGTCCGTCTGTCGGATCGAGGTTTTTGCCGAACAGCCGGCGGTTCTGGACGAGATCGTGCGTCGAGCTCGCGAGCTCGGCGCTCAGGCGGAACGCGACGAGCCGATCGAGACGGCCCTCGTCGAGCAGGAGGGCGTTTACCCCGAGGGCTTCTACTCGACCAGCAACATGCCCACCTCCGTGCTCCTGGAAGGGGGTTGGGTGCGAGTGGAAAGGCAGGAGATGGACTGCGCGCTCGCGGTGGACCGGGACACCCAGAGAGCGTGGTGCATCCCCTTCTACGAGGCCCAGCCGTTGCTCGAGGTCGTCGTCGGCCACCAGGGCGTCCGCGTCAGCCCGCGTGAGCGCTCGCGCGACACGGAAATCTTCGGCTTCATGTCGAGCGAAGTCTCCTCCGAGAAGCCCAAAAAGGTGTTGATCGGCCAGATCGCAGCGGAGATGAAGGCGGTGCGGGCAGCCGGCGGCCGCATCCTGGTCGTGGGGGGTCCGGGCGTGGTCCACACCGGCGCCGGGCGTTATCTTTCGCGGCTCATCGAGCTCGGCTACGTCCAGGTGCTGTTTGCCGGCAACGCCATTGCCGTACATGACGTCGAGGCGGCGCTCTTCGGGACGGCGCTGGGCGTCAATCTGGAGAGCGGGCTCGCCACCGAGCACGGGCACGAACACCACATGCGCGCGATCAATCGAGTGCGCGCCGCCGGCAGCCTCAGGGCCATGGTGGACTCAGGCCAGCTGCGCTCGGGCGTGATGAAGACGGCGATCGAGAACGGGGTAGACACGGTGCTCGGCGGCAGCGTGCGCGATGACGGCCCGCTGCCCGATGTCATCACCGAAATGGGTGAGGCGCAGCGCCAGATGCGGGCTGCCATCTGGAACGGGGGCGACGCCTTCGTACCCGGTGTGCGGCTGGCCCTGATGCTCTCCACCATGCTGCACTCCATCGCCACCGGGAACATGCTGCCGGCGGCCGTCCGCACCGTCTGCGTCGACATCAACCCAGCGGTGGTGACGAAGCTGGCCGATCGCGGCACGTGGCAGTCGATCGGGCTCGTCACCGACGTGGAGTCGTTCCTGCGCGAGCTGGTGCGCGCAATCGAAGATGATGGCGGCGCAGAGGAGGCCAGATAACGAGGGTCTACGCGCTCATCGGCGTCATCGCAGGTTTGCTCAGCGGCCTGCTGGGCGTCGGTGGTGGCTTTCTAATGGTGCCGTTGCAGGTGATGATGGCGCGCACGCGTCAGGTCGAGGCAACCGCCAACTCGCTCGCGGCGATCGTGCCCATCTCAATCACCGGCATCCTGATCTACTACTTCGGTGGTTTCCCGGGCCACCACGGCGCGCCGCAAGTGAACCTGCGCTTTGCAGTCCTGCTGGCCTCGGGCGGTGTTTTCGGCGCTTTCCTGGGAGCACGGCTTGCCTCTCGCGTGCCGGACGTGTGGCTGGCCCGGGGAGTGGCCGGCATCCTCGGCGTCCTGGGCGTGAAGCAGGTGCTCTTTCCATGAACGACGTGCTGGCGGTGGTCAGCGGGTTCGTGGTCGGGCTGGCCAGCGGCCTCATCGGCATCGGCGGTGGCGTGCTGCTGGTTCCGATCATGGTGATCGGATTCAAGTTCGAGCAGCATCTGGCCCAGGGCACGTCCCTGGCGGCGATCTTGCCCACCTCGATCGTGGGCGCTCTGACCCATAACCGCAGCGGCAACGTCGTGCTGAAGCACGCGATGATCATGGGGCTGGCGGGCGCGCTGGTGGTGGTGCTGGGCGCCGCGCTCGCTCTCTGGCTGCACGGCGACGTGCTGGCGCGGCTCTTCGGAGCCTTCCTTCTCTTTTCTGCCTACCGGCTCTGGCCGCGCCGCCGGAAGCTGCCCCACACGCCGCCAGATGGGGCCGCCGCTCAGACCTGAACGGGCTCGCTCACCACATCCGGCCAGCAGCTCATCGGGTTGCCGCAGAGGTGCATCTGCCGCTCCCAGCCGTCCTCGCGGCGCACTCGCACCAGCCACAGGTGTGAGAACTCCCGGCCGCAGCTGTCGCAGATTTTGCCGCCTCGCGGTCCGAGCTTGGGGCCGGCCGTGGCGGCCTCCGGACCGCCGCCCGCAAAGCTCGGGACGACGGTCGGCGTCGAGGCTTCGAGCGCGGCCGGCCCGGGCGGCAACGGATAGTGGCCTGCGGTTTGCTGCTCCTGATGCGAAGCCGGCGCGATCGCGAGGTCGGCTGGGGGAGCTGTCACCGGGCTGGCGGCTTCCCCCGCGGCTGTGGCGGAGCCCTCACCCGGGTGGGGGGCGGCCAGCCAAGGCTCAGCCGGGCGGAATTCGGTCAGACCCTCGACCGGCTGCGCCAGGGCAAGCGGAGCGTCCGGGCTCCACAGCAGCAGCTGCCCGGCGTCGGTACGAAAGTCGTGCTTGCACTTCGGACAGAGCCTGAGCACTCCTTCCGAGCGTGTCTCGTGGCACTCGGGGCAGAAGGTCGCCACCAGCTCCTCGGCCGATGTGCTCTGGCAGCGCAGACACAGGAAGTCCGGGTCAAGCTTGGCATTGCGGAAGACGTTCCCGACGAGCATGAACGGATTGGCCCCGTGCCGGCTGAAGCTGATGCCGCCCATGCTCGACAGCATCCTGAGCTTCCGGTTCCGCTCCTTCAGCTTCTCGTAGTCCGGATTGGTCAGGCGCTGCTGGCCACAATCCCGGCAGATGTGCAAGATGCGCACCGGCAGCGCCGCCCGGATCTGCTCCTGCTGGTGCATGAACTCAAGTACCGGTCTCTCGTCTGCCAGCACCTCTAGATGTGCCGTCCCCTTGCCGTAAGCCGACACGGCCGCCTCGACCTTCGCGCCGAAGAGATCGAGCTGATGGGCGAGCTTGGCGGGCAGCGTGTTGGGTTGTTTGCTGACGAGGACCGGGATGGCAAGGCAGGACAGGGTCTCTTCGGCACTGAGGCCGAATTGCCCGGTGGGGCCGTGGAAGACCACCTGCAAGATCCCGTCCCAGTCGCTGGGAGCACGCCGCGACGGCCCCCCGCCCAGCTTGTTGTTTGCGAACCCGACCGCGCTGTCGACCATTCGGGAACCGGCCGACCAACTCTGATCGACTGCGCCCATCGCGTGTGCGCTGCCGGTAAATCTCGGCTCCTCGAAGTCTGCCCCGGCACCCGGGTCGAGCCGGCCGAGCCGCTCGTCAAGAGCGGCCGCAATTTCCAAGAATGCGTCCCGGTAGGGGCCGTTGAGTCCCAGCGCGACCGGTGAACCGGCCCCGTCCCCGAGATGGATAGCTACCGTGGTGGCCTCGCCCTGGGGTTGTATGCGGAGCGCCGCCCGGATCGGTAGAGCCTGCGAGCGCATCAGCCACGCCCTGGCCGCCGAACCCCGCCGGCCTTCGACGACAACCGATGTCTCGGCGGTGAGCTGGAACCCGAGAGCGATCAGCGCCTGTGACAGCTCCGCGCGGACGCGGCCGGCCGGCGCGGCCAACCGGCGTTGAGAGTCGAGTGCCACCGAGGCCATCAGACGCGCCTCCTTTCGCTTGCGGGGCCGTGCCCGGCGCTGCGGTCTACTGGTCGGACTCGCTGGAGGCCGCGCTCAGATCGGTCGAGGCGTCACCCAGGTCGTCCGAGGCGGCGCTCAAATCTGTCGCCGCGTAGTCCTGGCTGGTGCTCGCGGCGTCCTCTTCCGTCGCGGCCTGGCCGGCGTACTGATCGCTCATATCCGATTCATAGCTGGCCCGATCGCCCTCCATCTGGGCGAAGCCCGTCCAGCCGGCGGCCGCGTCGTCGGCCGCCTGGCCGGCGTCGGTGGCGACCGCGTCGGCGTACTGATCGGAGACAGAGGTGTCGTAGGTGGCGGCGGCCTGGTCGTCCTGAGCGTTGCTCAAATTCTGACCGGCATCGTCAAGGTTGGCCTGGGCATCGGTGAGGTTGGCATCAGCCGATCCCACGTAGTCGTTCCAGCTGGCATCCTCGGACATGGGGCATCTCCTCAAGAGGCTGAGTGAGCGGGGGGTGGTTCGAAAGTATGCACTCCGTCGACCCTCTCGGCAATAGGCGCCCCCATAGCTGGCTTCGCATCCCCGAAAGAGCTAGACTTGCAGTACCGGTACGTACCAGTACCGCCAACACGAGTTCAGTGAGGTTCGGCATGGTCTCCTTCCAACTGACCGAAGAGCAGCGCGAGATGCGCGACTGGGTCCATGAGTTCGCCGAGAGGGAGATCCGTCCCGTCGCCCACCACTACGACGAGACGGAGGAGTTTCCCTGGGACGTGGTCCGCAAGGCGGCCGAGTTGGGCATCTACTCGGCGGATTTCATGCTCCAGGGCTTTCAGGACGAGACGGGCATCCTGCCGGCAATCGTGGCCGAAGAGCTCTGCTGGGGGTGCGCCGGCATCGCTTTGGCGATCCAGGGCACGGGCCTGCCGGTGGCCGCGATCTTCGCCCAGGGCACGCCCGAGCAGATTGGAATCTGGATCCCCGCCTGCTACGGAAGCGCCCAGTCGCCCTCGTTGGGCGCGTTCTGCGCCACCGAGGCGGACGCGGGCTCCGACGTCAGCGCCTACAAGTCGCGGGCGGTGAAGCAGAACGGCGACTGGGTGCTGAACGGCCAGAAGGTGTTCATTACCAACGGTGGCATCGCCGACGTGCACGTGGTGGTCGCGAGCGTGGATCCGGCCCTGGGCAGCCGCGGGCACGCCTCCTTTGTCGTCCCCCAAGGTACGGCCGGTCTGCGTCAGGGCAAGAAGGAAAAAAAGATGGGAATTCGCGCGTCGCACACCGCCGAGGTGCTGCTCCAAGAGGTGCGCGTTCCGGCCGATTGCCTGCTGGGCGGCGAGGAGCGCCTGGCGGCCCGTCTCCAGCGCGCGCGAGAAGGTGTCTCCTCGCGGTCGAACGTGGCCATGAAGACGTTCGAGAGCACCCGGCCCATAGTGGGTGCCCAGGCCCTGGGCGTGGCCCGCGCCGCGTTCGAGTTCGCTCTGCAGTACGCGAAGGAACGCAGGCAGTTCGGGCGCCGGCTGATCGACAACCAGGCGATCGCCTTCAAGCTCGCCGATATGGCCACCGAGATCCAGGCGGCTCGCGCGCTCATCTGGCGGGCGCTCTGGGAGGGCAAGAACGATGCTCGGTTCGAGCAGGCCGAGGGATCGATGGCCAAGCTCAAGGCGGGCGAAGTCGCCGTCAAGGTGACCGACGAAGCAATCCAGATCTGCGGCGGCTATGGCTACATCCGCGACTTCCCCGTGGAGAAGTGGCACCGCGACGCCAAGATCTACACCATCTTCGAGGGCACCTCCGAGATCCAGCGCCTGGTGATAAGCCGGGCGCTCGCCGGTGGCTGAGAGGGTGGTTGGCAGCCCTTCGGCGGCTCCGGCCAGCCCCTCTCGTCGTAGCGAGGAGCGCCACGAGCGCCTCCTCGCCTCCGCGCTGGCCCTGTTTGCCGGCCAGGGCTTCCACGAGACGTCCGTGGACCAGATCGTCGCGGCGGCCCGCACCTCGAAATCGGCGTTCTATGCCAGCTTCGCAGCGAAGGAGGACTGCTTTCGCGTTCTTCTCGCCCAGGAGGGCGGCCAGCTGCTGGCAGCGGCGCAGGACGCGGCGGGGCGGAGTGGGGGGGATCATCGAGATAGCATCGCGTCCGGTATCCGCGGCTTCGTCGAAGCTTGCTTCCGCCGAGCGCCGGTCGCCCGTTTGCTGCTCGTCGAGTCGGTCGGTCTGGCGGCCGAGATCGAGATCGTGCGAGCGCAGTTGCACGCCGCCTTTGCCGCCCTCGTCGAAGCAGACGTGCGACGTGGCCGCGCCCAGGGCGACTTCCATCGGGTGGACTCGCAGGTGTGGGCCAGGGCGGTGGTGGGAGCGGTCAACGAGGTCGTGGGTATGGCCTTGCGCGAGGGCTCGAGCGTGGACCCGACCGCACTGGCAGAGCAGCTTGGACTGGTCTTTGGATCGCCGGCGCAGAAGCGGAAGTTCGGTTCCGCACACAGTTGACAACGAACACCTGTTCGTCTACGCTGGGAACATGCATACGCTCATGACGCAACTCCGTCTGCAGCGGCTGCTCCGGATGCACGGCGACCTGGCGGAACGGCTCACGGCGCCCGGCACCGACGCGCGGCTGCCGGCCGCGGCGGTGCGCAAGCTGCTGAAGGCGGTTGCCGATGTGCAGGAATCCTGGCGGAGCGAGGCTGACCTCGCGGACGGCGCTCTGGGGCCGCTGCGCGGCCGGGTGACCCGATCGATCAGCGAGCTCGCGGCCGGCTGCGCAAAGCTGGAGCACCCAGGTGCCGAACCGCTGCTACTTCATGCGGACTTCCGAGAAGGGTGCGTCTCGCTGCTGCTGTTGCTACGGGGTTTGGACAGCACTCAGCTGGAGAGTCTGCGCGCCTGGTTGAAGATCCCGACGGCGGCGCTCAGCCGGTCCGCCTAGCGGTGCGCACAGTGGCTGGACAGTCCCGGTGACCATGGACGACTTGACGGCGGGCACCGATGCTGCCACGCACATGGCGGCACCGCTCAGCTCTGAGAAGGACCGCGCGCTGGACGCTGCGCGCGACGATGTCTGCGGTCAGCCCAGGTTACCGCCGTGGGCCATGAAGATTCCGGCTCTGCGCTGGCTTTCGGGCACCGGCGAGCGGCCCCGGTCAGCCCACTAGCCTGCCACGACAGGCTCGCGCTCGTCTCGCTGCGCCGGCCCGCCAAGCAGCCGATACGGTAAACGGTCATTATCATGAGCAATCACAGTCGATTTCGTTGGTATCGCCCTTCACCACCTCACCCAGACCCCATCCGCGCACGCGTCATCGCTTTGGAACCGGTTTACTCCCGGAGCAGCGCGGGCCAGATCATCCGCCGGGAACAGTTCGGGCCGACTGACTGTCGCCGTTTGGCGCCTCTTGTTTTAAGCGCTCCCGATCTCTGCCGGGGTGTTGCCGGCCGTGTGGGCTCGGTAGCGTAGGAGTAGCGAGCCGGCGCGCGCGGCCCAGAGGCCTAGGCTGAGGAACAGGAAGTCGGCGGAGAGGTCGTAGAGAAAGCCGTGCGACCCCGAGTAGCCGCTGCCGCTGTAGGAGCCGCTGTAGCCGCCGTCGAAGGCGTTGCCGGTCAGCAGGGCGCGGGCGGCGAAACGAATGGCGATGGTCCCCATCAGGATGAGGGCGAAGAGCGCCCCTCCCCTCATCCAGAGGGCGCCGGTGCTGGCATCGGTCCAAAAGGTCATGGTCCGGACCAAGTACCAGCCGAGGGCGGCGCCGACCACCAGGAAGACCGGAGCCAAGAGCAGGGCCAAGAAGTCCGACAGAATGCGGGAGCCGGTGAAGGCGAGGCTGCTGCCCAGCAGCAGGACGATGATCACGCCGGCGATGGCGATCCGAGCCGGTCGAACCGGCTGCGGACGCATCCGCCGGCGAAGCCCAAGGCCCATGAAGACGACCATGATCACCAGGCCGAAAATCTGTCCCTGTGCCGCTCCGCTCATGGCGCCCAGTGTAGCGAGCGCGGAACTGCCGCCCAGTCCTGGACCCGCTCAGCGCCAAGCCGGCTCTTTCGCCTCTGCCGCGGCACTCCCGCTGGCACTTTCAGGGGCTGGGGAGCGAGGCGCGAGGCGGCGTCGGCCCTGTCCTCCACCCCGCCACCCCGCAAGCCGCGGGCCCTCAGCGGGCGACCAGCACCGGTCGTGAGGCGTGCCGCACCACTCGCTCTGAGACGGAGCCCATCAGAAATCGCTGGGCTCTGGTCATGCCCCGATGGCCGATGACGATCAGATCGAAGCTGCCCTCGTCCGCCGTGTCCAGGATCTCTTCGGCCGGCCTGCCGGCCTTGAACACCGTGCGGCTGGCCACCCCGGCCTCGGCCAGAACCGTCGCTGCCTCATCCAGCTGAGCCTGGCGGAGGGGGACGTCCTCAGACGGGTCCACGGCGTCGCGGATCGGCGGCGCAGCCTCGAGCGCGGTGGCGACGCCGATCACGGTGACGATGCCCTCCTTATCTCCCGCGGCGATGCGCGCGGCCCACTCCAGGGCACGCTTGGACTCCGCCGAGCCGTCGTAACCCACCAAGATCTTCATCGCTGGATCCCTCCGTGATCAGGTCGCCTGGATAGGCGCGGCTTACCGCAGGCAAGTCTGACCGATGACGCTCTTGCATTCAGTCGTCTGCGGGCAACTGTGCGAGGAGAGCTCTGTCCGAACAATGACAATCCGCATCCTCGCGTGTACCATACTGGCACAGATCCGGGGGGAACGCCGCGTCTGTCCCAAGCACCGATGTCACTCTGCCTGGGGCCGTGGAATTGCGCTGTCCCGATCCCCGAACAGTTCGGCACGGTTTCTGGAGGGAGCCCACATGACGACCGTCGCCTCTAATCCCAGCGGTGCTCAGCCGGCCGAACAACGGCGGATGCGCCGCGAGATCGGTCCTGTCGGCATCCTCTTCACGTCAGTCGGCATCGTCATCGGTTCGGGCTGGCTTTTCGGGGCCCTGAAGGGAGCCGAGATCGCGGGCCCCGCCGCCCTCTTCTCCTGGCTGATCGGCGCGGTGGCCATCCTGATTCTCGGGCTCAACCTGGCCGAACTCGGTGGAATGTACGCGGTGGCCGGCGGTCTCGTTCGGTTCCCCCACTTTGCCTTTGGCAGCGTGGTGGGGTTCGCCAGCGGCTGGTTCTTCTTCCTGGCCACGGTCACGGTGGCGCCGATCGAAACGGAGGCGGCCCTCACCTATTCGTCGGCGTACCTCCCTCCCAACCTCCTTCTCAGTGGGCCGCATGGGAGCGAGACTCTGACCCTTCTCGGCTTGGGTGTGGCCGCCGTCGTCATGCTTCTTTTCAGCTTCCTCAACGTCGCCGGCGTCCGCTGGCTGTCCGAGGTGAACAAGTACGCCGTCTGGTGGAAGATCGCAATCCCGTTGCTTACCGTTGTCGTGCTCGTCGTCGTCGCGTTCCACACCAGCAACTTCACGGCCAGCGGCGGTTTTGTGCCGCTGGGCGTCCAGGGCATCTTCATCGCCGTCTCGACCGGTGGCATCATCTTCGCCTACACCGGTTTCGAGGGAGCGGTGTCCTTTGGCGCCGAGAGCAAGAACCCCGGCCGCGACATCCCCCTGGCCGTGGTCGGCTCCATGGCGATCGGCTTCATCATCTACATAGCTCTGCAGATCGCCTTCATCGCCGCACTGGAGCCGTCCGCCCTGAGCAAGGGCTGGTCGTCGCTGCAGTTCAAGAACAGCTCTCTGGGCCCGTTCGCCGCACTGGCGGGCACGCTCGGACTGGGCTGGCTCGCGGTGGCGCTGTACATCGACGCGATCGTCTCGCCGGCGGGCACCGGCCTGCTGAGCCTCGCGTCCGGCGCCCGCACCGTCTTCGCCCTGGCCAGAAATCGCTACATCCCTGAACTCTTTGCCGGGCTGACAACACGGGGGGTGCCCCTGACGGCGGTGGTGCTGACCTTCGTCGTGGGGCTGTTCGTCTTCCTTCCCTTCCCCGGCTGGTCGGGCCTGGTGGGCTTCATCTCGTCAGCTGCGGTCGTCACGTACGCGTTGGTTCCGCTGTCGGTCGGGGCGCTGCGCAGGCAGGAACCCGACCGGCCCGGCCGTTTCGGCTGCCGGGCGCGTCGGTGATGGCGCCGCTCGGGTTCATCGTCGCCAACGAGCTGATCCTGTTCGCCAGCTTCGCCGTGGTCTGGAAGCTGATCGTTGCGATCCTCGTCGGGTTCGCCCTGCTCGCCATCTCGATGGCCACCACGCCTCCTGAGCGGCGTCCCTCCCTGGACTGGCCCAGCGCGCGGTGGCTCTGGCCCTGGCTGATCGGCCTGCTCGTGATCTCGCTTTTGGGTTCGTTCGAAAAGAAGACCTCGGAGGTAATCTTCGGCGTGACGGTGCCGTTGAACGTGCTGCCCTTCGGTGTGGACATGGCGGTGATGGCCATCTTCGGAGCCGTCATCTACTACCTGGCGATGAGGGTGCGACTCGCCCCCGAACGCGCCACGGCCTACGTCGTCGAGCTGTCAGCCGAGGAACACGAGTTGCCCGAAGCACCGGTTCACTGAGCGATCCGCCGGCGCCGCGTGAGACCGCCCTTGTGGGGCGGCTTGCTCGGCCAAGTGCTCAGCTGGGGGCGGATGGCTGAACTCTTCTTGCCCGTCAGCATTCCGCGCACGATCAAGAACAGCCCCAGCGCGAAGGCAAGCCACACGATCCACCCGCCTGCCTCGGCCAGAGGCGCCCCGGCCCGCTCGCTCCAGAGCCTGACCACCGCGGCGAACGCGATCATCGCCAGGCCGCCCAGGATGGCGCCCAGGGCATCGACGTCGGCCTTCTCCTCCCCCTCTTTCTGCTGCACCAGGGTCAAGGCCGCCGAAGCGCTGCCCGACCAGGACACCGGTCAGGCTGGCGACCGCGGCGATGCAGGCACCGAACCCAAAACGCAGCAGGAGTTGAGGCAAGCCCTGTTTCTTCAATCTGGACCAATCGATGGAGACGCGCTCGAGGCGCTCCTGCGCGATCTCCTCTCGCAAGCTCACCCCGGCACCAGCAGGTAGAGTCCGCCGGCGAGCACAGCCCAAACGGCCCAGGCCGCGGCGCAGGCCCAGACCGCTTCCCACCGTGGCAGCAGAAGCGGCTGCAGTCACGGTGGCGGCCACCAAGCCGACGGCGCCCAGGATCATCCCGCCGGCTTGGGTTGCGGCTTTGTGGGGCTGCCTGAGGCCGGCCAGCAATAGGCCGATGGTGGCGACGCTCGGGGCACTGGCAAAGAGCCCGGCAAAGAACTTGGGTTGAAACGTGTTGCTGAGGACGCTCAGCAAGACGACGAACAGGCCGGCCCCAACCGACTTGATCAAGCAAGACTTCCGTCCAGGGAATGCTGTGCAACTGCGAGTCCATCGTTGATAGCGGGAAGGCAGGAAACGGTCGGTCCAGCTTAACCGGAACTCTGTCTAAGCTTAACCATGGACGGCGTGTCGCGCAGTCGGCATGATCCCCCAGCGGAGGCCCAGCCCAAGGCGAGGCTGGCTCTGGTGCACTTCACCGCTCCTCCCATCACCGGCGGAGTCGAGTCCGTGTTGCGGGAGCAGGCCCGCCGCCTGCGTGCCGCTGGCCACGACGTGCGCATGATCGCCGGGCAGGGCGAGGGTGAGATCATCCCCGAGATGGACACCGCCCAGCCTCGGGTCAGGCGTCTCTTCCAGGAGCTCCTGGCCGGTCGGGCAGCGGGGTCGGACTTCCGCGAGTTGGAGGCGACCATCGCGGACCGCCTGGAGCCCCTGCTGGCTGACCGCGACTGCGTCATCGCCCACAACGTTCTTTCGATGCCGTTCAATCTGCCGCTCACGGCCGCTCTGCTGGAGTCGGGCCGCAAGCTCATCGGCTGGGTTCACGACGTGGTGATTCGGGACGATGACGGCTCTCCGGTAGAGGCTGCCGACTATCCGTTCGGTCTTGTCAACCGCCGTCAGCCCGGCGTCGTCTACGTGGCAATCTCAGAAGCCCGTCGCGCTGACCTGCGCCGCCTGTGGCGGGAACCGGACGGGCAGGCGGCGGTGGTGCCGAACGGCATCGACCCCGTAGGCTTCGCCGGTCTCTCGGATAAGGTGGCCGGCCTGCTCGCGGCGATGGGCGTCGAGACTGCCTGGCCTCTCATTCTCATTCCCCAGCGGGTGACGGCGAACAAGCGCATCGAGCTGGCGCTGGAAGCGGCCGCGCAGCTGCGCCGGCGCCTGCCCGAGCTGGCCGTGGTGGTCACGGGGCCGAGCGACCCGCACTCCCATTACGGCGATCCTCTGGGCCGCCTGCTGACGCGCCGGCAGGAGCTCGGGCTCGAGCGCACTGTGCACTTCCTGGCTGAGCGGGCGGAACATGGCGGCGGGCACCCGGTGACCGCTGAGGACGTGGCCATGCTCTACCGCGTGAGCGACGCAGTCCTGCTGACCGGTAGAGCAGAGGGCTTTGGCCTGCCGCTGCTGGAGGCCGCTCTGGCCCATGTGCCGGTCGCCTGCGCCGACCTTCCGGTCTTCGGGGAGATCAGCGGGGGCGAGATCTACCCCTTCCCCGCCTCCGGCGACGCGTCGTCGATCGCCCGAGCGGTGCTGGAAGCCCTGGACACCCCGGTCGGGCGGGCACGCCGGCGGGCCCTCGAGCGGTACGCCTGGCCCGTCGTCATGGAGCAGGTGGAGGCTGTGATCGCAGGCGTGACCAGCGCCGCCCCCGAGCCGCCGTAGTGGCGGGCGTCTACCTTCAGCTGAGCGGTCGTCGGGGTTGCTCGGATTGGCTGCCGTAACGCCGCTCCATCTCCTCGATGAGCCGCCTGCTAGCGGACTCCAGGTCGGGCGCCCCCGTCGACGGAGCCCCGGCCGGGTCGGCTGTGGCCAGCGGCTCCCCGCCCCGGTCGGAGGCCTCGCTCACCTCGGCACCTGCGACCGGTGGCTGGCCGGCCGGGGAGCGACCCGGTCCGGCTGCTTCGGCAGCGGCCGCGGTTGGGGCCTCGTTCGACGAGGGGCCCGGAGCATCGGGGACCGGCGGCGCAGGGGGGGCGGGACCGGCTGAAGCGGTGGCCGCGCGAGGGCCATCGGGAGGGTTCGCTGCTGAGGTGTCCGCCGACCCGGTGGCGGTCGAAGCGGCGACCCCGACCGCCTCCGTGGCGACCGCGTCCGGCTTGAGTTCAGGGGCTGCTGAAGGCCGGCGAAGCAGCACGTGACGGCAGGCAAGCCAGCCAACCGGAATGCCGCCGGCCAGGCCGGCGAGCAGGCCCACAAGCAACCATGGGAGTGCCATGGCGTCCAGGATAGGCCGGGCTCAACCCGAGGCCAGCAGCGAGCGCAGCGAAGGCTCCGTCAGTCTCCCCTCGCCCACCACGCGGCCGGCGATCAGCAGTACCGGCACGCGGAAGTCATAGAGCCGGAACAACTCTGGGTCAGCGTCAACGTCCAGCTCTTCCACCTCGACGTCCAGGGAGCGTAGGGCGCCGGACGCCTCGCTGCAGAGGTGGCATTCCCGCCTGCTGACGAGCTGCACGCGCATCCTGGTCAGACTAGGGACACGGCCGAGAACCTCGGCGAACGATGCGGTTCCCCGGGTGGTTCGGATCCAAGGAGTCGACGAGCACGTGAGAGAGCGTATTAGCAATACGCGACCGAGCGCGCGCAGGGGGGACGCCAAAGACGGGCCGCCTGCGGACCGCTGATCTGGTAAGCCTTTCAACGGGTCCCGTAGACGGCCCCCTGGCGGCAGGCTCAGGTGATGGGCAGCTTCAGTCGCTGGCCTGGGCGCAACTCCGGACCGGAGAGTCCGTTGTCATGCTCGATCTCTCCAACCTTCGCCCGCGTGTCGCTCTCCGGATAGCGCGTGGCGGCGATACTCCACACCGTATCCCCGGGCTGCACGGTGATCGTCTCATAGCTCCCGGGCGCTCCGCCCAGGGCCGACCGGGCCAGGCCGAAGGCAAGCAGGGCGAACACGGCCAGCGCAACTCCCAATCGCCCGATCGAGCTCTTCTGCTGCCCCTGCGGCCGCGGAGCCTTCAAGACCGCGTACTCGGAGGTGCGCACGTACATATGTTCGAGTATACCGAACAACTGTTTGCTGTCAAGGCCTGGGACGCCCGGGTCGCGGCGGCCGAACAAAGGTTTGCCTTCGAGTGACAAAGCTGCTAGGATGACGGCAGCCGGGGCGCCCGGCAGCGCTAGATCAAGCCAACGAGGAAGCCAGCGTGAATGAAAACCAAGTAAGCGACCGGCAGGAGAAGATCCTCAGCTACATCCGCCACGTGACCCGGGTGCGGAACTACCCGCCCAGCGTGCGGGAGATCGGCGAGGCGGTGGGCCTGTCGTCCAGCTCCACGGTGCACAACCACCTGAACCAGCTCGAGCGGCGCGGTTTTATCCGGCGCGACCCGAGCAAATCAAGAACCGTTCAACTCGTCGAGGAGGCTCCGCGGGAGGAGCAGCGGCGGAACGCGATCGCGCTGCCGGTGGTGGGCAGCGTCGCGGCCGGAATGCCGATTCTGGCCGAGCAGAACATCGAGGACCACGTCCTCCTCTCACCCGGCCTTGCCCAGGAGGGCTGGTTCGCCCTTCGGGTGCGCGGCGACTCGATGATCAAGGCCGGCATCCTGCCGGAGGACCTGGTGATTGTCAAGCCGCAGAAGGACGCACCGGACGGGACGATTATCGTCGCTCTGGTGGAGGACGAGGCCACGGTCAAACGTTTGGACCGTTCGACGGGCCGGGTACGCCTCATCGCAGAGAACGATGCCTATCCTCCGATCGAGCCGGACTCCGTCGAAATGGTGGGCGCCGTCAGGGGGCTGGTCCGCACCTACTGAGCCGGAGTGGCCCGGCTCAGGCCCCTCAGGTGGCGATGCCGTGCTCGCGCAGAGCCTCGTTGAGCGAGACCTTCTCATCGGTCCGGGCGCTTCGCCAGCCGATGATGAGGCCCGTGGCCACCTGGTAGTCGCCCGCCGGAAAGCGCTTGCTCCGGCTGCCCGGAATCACTATCGCGCGCGGTGGCACCTCACCGCGGTGCTCGACAGGCTTGGCGCCGGTGACGTCGATGATGGGCGTGGTCGCCGTGAGGACCACGTGCGCCCCCAGGACGGCGCCCTCGCCGACCAGCACACCCTCGGTCACGATGGAGCGGGAGCCGATGAAGCAATCATCCTCCACGATCACCGGCCGGGCCTGGAGCGGCTCCAAAACACCGCCGATGCCAACTCCGCCTGAGAGGTGGACGCCGGCTCCCACCTGAGCGCACGAGCCGACCGTGGCCCAGGTGTCCACCATGGTGCCCCTGCCGACGTGGGCGCCGATGTTGACGTAGCTGGGCATCATGATCACGCCCGCCGCCAGATGGCTCCCGTACCGTGCCACCGCCGGCGGCACGACGCGCACTCTGGCCTGCTCCAAATTCGCCTTCAACGGGATCTTGTCGCGGTAGTGGAAGGGGCCCACATCGATGGTCTCCATCTGGCGCAGCCGGAAGTAGAGGAGGATCCCCTTCTTGACCCACTCGTTGACCTGCCAGCCCGCAGCGGCGGGCTGGGCGCTGCGGAGGTCGCCGCTGTCCAGCCCAGCAATGGTCTGCTCGACGGCTTCCGCATCCATTTCACCGGACTCGAAGGCTCGCTCGATCCGTTTCCGCAGCGCCTCGCTGGACATCATCGGCTCGCCCATCTTTTCTCAGAGCACCTCCGCCAGGATCTCGACCGCCTGCTGGCACTCACCCAAGGTCGGCACCAGGGCCAGTCGAAAGTAGCCTTCTCCCGCCGCGCCGAAGAAGGAGCCGGGAGCCACCACGATGCCCTGCTCCAGAAGCCGAGCGGCAAACGTTTCCGACGTCTCCTCGCCGGGCACGCGGCACCAGAGGTAGAAGGTCGCGTCCTTGCCCACGACCTCCACCCCCCGCTCGCTGAAGAGCTCCAGGAAGAGCTCGCGCTTGGCCGCGTAGGCGGCTCGCATGCGTTCGACGTGCTCCTCTTGGCCCAGGGCTCGAATCGTGGCGCGCTGTATGAACTCAGGCACGGCCACCCCGGCCAGGGGACGCCAGAGATTGTAGCCGCGGATCAGCTCGGCCGGTCCGGCCAGCCAGCCACTGCGATACCCCGTCATCGACGACCGCTTGCTCTGGGTGTTGAAGACACAGATCCGTGAGCGGTCGCCGGCTTGCAGGGCGGAAACCGGCGGTTCACCGAAGTAGATCTCGCTGTAGGCCTCGTCCGAGGCGATCAGGAAGTCATGCCTCCTGGCAAGTTCGCTGAGACTCTCATAGAAGTCCAGCGGCGCCACGGCCGCGGTTGGGTTGTGGGGGTAATTCACCCAGAGGATCCCCACCCGCTGCCACTCCGACTCTGACAGTTCGCTCAAGTCGGGCAAGAAGCCGTTAGCCTCTCGCAGCGGCAGCTTCAGGACTCTCGCGCCGGCCAGGACCGCCGCGCGCTCATAGATCGGATAGCACGGCTCGCAGATCGCCACGGCGTCCTTTCCCCCGTCCTGATCGAGCGCGATGAAGGGCAAGCTGAAGACGGCCTCCTTGCTGCCCAGCGTGGGCATGACCTCGCGGCCCGGGTCCAGCGTCACACCGTAGCGGCGCTCAACCCAGCCGGCGATCGCTTCTCTCAGGTCGGGCAAACCGGCCGCCTTGGGGTAGCTCGAGCGCTCTTCGAGGGAGTCGATCAGAGCCCGGCGGATGGCCGCGTCGGTGGGCTCGTGCGGGTCGCCGACGCTGAAGTCGATCAGCTTCGCGCCGTCGCTCAGCGCCCGCTGTCGAGCCTGGTCAAGCGCCAGGAAAGGGTAGGGGCGCATGCCGGTGAGAGTTGGGTTCAGGTGCATAGGTACTGGCGCAGGATCGACAGGCTCGTGGCGAGGGCCTCGATGCTGACCCGCTCGTCCCGCCGGTGTGCGAAGCGGGGATCGCCGGGACCGAAGTTGACCGCATCGATGCCCTGGGCCGCGAACTCCGCGACCGGTGTCCAGGCCTGCTTCGGTTGGAGATCCAGGTTGCGCGTGTCGCGCAGCCGTTGAAGCAGAGGGTTGCGTACGTTGACCGGTGCGCCGGGGGCATCGCTGGTCACGACCAGGTCTCCGTCAGATCCGACCAGCTCGCGCAATCGCGCCTCAGCGTCAGTCCGAGTCCGGTTTCCCGCATAGCGGAAATTCAACCCCGCCACGCACCGGTCGGGCACCACGTTTCCGGCCACCCCACCGCTGATCTCCGTCACGCTCAGCACCTCGCGGAAAGTGAGACCATCCAGCACCACGTCGTGCGGCTCCAACGCGCTCACTCGCTGCAGCCCGCGTACCGCCTCGTGGATGGCGTTGCGGCCCAGCCAGGGGCGCGCCGAATGCGCCGCCACTCCCTCGAAAGTCAGCTGCGCCCCGATGTTGCCCAGACAACCTGCCTGCAGCTGATTGGCAGTCGGTTCCATCATCACTGCCAGCCCTGCTTCCAGCACCCGGGGGCAGCTTGCGAAGAGCCCGGACAGCACGCTCTCCGCCAGCGCCACCTCCTCCCGACCGAAGACCACGAAGAGCGGGTTGAGCCGTGGTTCAGCGCCTGCCGTCAGGTCGCTGGCCAGGGCCAGCATCACCGCCAGCGCCCCCTTCATGTCTGAAGCGCCCAGCCCATGGACCTGGCCGTCCAAAATCCGGCCCGGCAGGTTGCCCTGTTCCGGCACGGTGTCGGAGTGGCCGGCCAGCACGATGTCCGGGCGGCCGCCTAGACCGAACACGATCGCGTCCGACTGCCGGTGGACGATCTCCAGTCCGGGCTGGGCGGCGACCTGTTGCGCGATCCACTCCGTCACCGCCTGCTCCTGGCGGCTGACCGAGGGAATGTCGATCAGCGCTAAAAGAAGCTCGGCCAGCCGTTTCTCTGAGGTCAACCGACCAGGTAGCCCTGGAAGCGATGGAGAGCGGCGCGAGGCGCCCGGCCCAGTGCCCGCGTGCCGGCCTCTGTGTACTCCGTGCGCTCGACCCCGCCGATAGAACGCAGCTCCCGGAGAACGCTCTCCCGGCCGTAGGGCACGAGAAGCTGGAGTGGCACCATGTCAGCGTCGGCCAAGGCATGCACCGCTTCGCCCAGCTGATCCAGCCCCCCCCGCTCGAGAGCGGAGATGGGCACCACGTTGGCGTAGCGATCGCTGAACCATTGCCGCACCCGCCGCAGGCTGGCCGGCCCCAGCAGGTCGACCTTGTTGAGGGCCACGACGCGCGGCTTTCCCGCCGCGCCCAGCTCCTCCAGCACCTGGTCGACGGCTCTTGCCTGCTCCTGCGCCGCTGGGCTCGATCCGTCCACCACCTGGAGCACGGCATCCGCGTAGGTCACCTCTTCCAGCGTGGCGCGGAAGG
>JAABUZ0100004822.1_pt1 | contig 18269 bp, 15 predicted proteins | sample 5562091 | NCBI WGS metagenome assembly JAABUZ01 (sample SAMN12813069, study PRJNA571459) | rock metagenome | isolation source: Antarctica rocks | place: Antarctica: Victoria Land, Linnaeus Terrace sud | collected 2015-12-21
CCGCCGACGCAGCACCAAAACCACCAACAAGACCCACAACGCGGAGGCGGGGAAGGCCCCTCAACAAGTCCTCGCAGGACAAGAGCGGTCAGACGCGCGAAGCGCCGACAAACGAGGCGACCTTCCCGCGAACGATCCTCGTCACGACCCCGCCGAAACGTCAAGCCAACCACCTCTTGACACCCGATCCTCCATAGGGAATCAGTCGGGCACGACGGCGGTGTCGATGGCGGCGGCGCAGGCGGCGAGGTCCTCCCGGAGCTGCTGTCGGCGATCGAGAGGCAGTGGCGAGAGCATTCGCTGCTCGACGCGTGCGACGGCCCGGCTGGCAGCGTGCAGGGCCACCGTCCCGTCGGCAGTCAGACGAGTGGGCAGGGTCCGGCCGCGGGCGGCGATGGTGGGCCGGGTCACCAGACCGCGCTCCTGCAGGCCGCGCAGCACCAAGTTCATCGACTGGCGGGTGACAAAGGTGCCCCGGGCCAGGTCCGCGTTGGACAGCCCGGACCGTTGCCCCAGCAGCTCCAAGCACGAGTACTGCGGCACGGTGAGCTCGAGAGGGCGCAGCACCGCGTCCATCGCCGCCCGCAGCGCCGACGAGGCCTGCTTGAGGACGTAGCCCACCGACCGGTCCAGCTCGACACCGGTCATCTCTTGACTCATGTCAATATTCTGACACACTAGTTATGTCAAGACATTGACATAACTGAGGAGAGCTCATCATGCCGGTCACCGGACCAGACTTCATCGCCCTGCAGGTGCGCGACCTCGAGCGGGCGGCCGAGTTCTACGAGACCCACCTGGGCCTGGTCCGGGGAGCCGCCGGACCCCCGGGCGCGGTCGTGTTCACCACCACGCCCATCGCGTTCGCCGTCCGTGAGCCGATGCCCGGCGTCGACCTCGACGCCGCCGTGCCCCGTCCCGGGCTGGGAGTGGCGCTGTGGCTGCACACCGACAACGCCCAACAGCTGCATGACGAGCTCGCGGCCGCGGACGTGGCGATCGCCGTCGCGCCGTTCGACGGGCCGTTCGGGCGCACCTTCACCTTCATCGACCCCGACGGCTACGCCGTGACCATGCATGACCAGGCCTGACCGGGTCCATCCGGGCGTCGACGCCGCAGAGACTTCGGAGCAGCCATGACCCACCGTCTAGATGTCGACGTGCACGGGCCCTGGTCGCTGACGACCAGTCGGCGACTCTGGGAAGGATTCGCCCCGGCGGTTCTGTCCACCGGCGGCACCGTCGACCCCGCTAGCGACCAGCACGATCATCGGCTCACCACCGTGTTCCCGGGTGAAGGGCGACTGGAGCCGCGCCGAAGGGGACCGTCACCGACCACGACACCGTCGCCGAGATTTGCGTGGCCGGCGACGGTGATCTCGACGCCGCCGCAGACCAGGTTGCCCGCTTCCTGTCCCTCGACGTCGACGCGCGCGGCTGGCCGCAGGTCGGCGACCGCGACCCGTCATCGCCGACGCCCAGAGGCAGCTGCCCGGGCTGCGTCCCTGCGGATTCCACTCCCCGTACGAGGCGGCGGCATGGGCCGTGCTGATCACCTTGACACAGAGAGGCGCCGCTCGTGGACAGGCCAGGGCGTTCGCCGAAAATCCTGAAGCGGTGGATGCGAGCTGAATTGCCGCAGTCATCGATCGTCGCGATTGACCCGTCAGGGGCCGTTTGCGCTGGTCAGGATGGTGGAGACGAAGGGAATCGAACCCTCAACCCCCGCCTTGCAAAGGCGGTGCTCTGCCAATTGAGCTACGTCCCCGGGAAGCGCTACGGCAACGGCTTCCTCGTTGCGTCGCGCCACACCTCCGCCGTGGGGCGCGCGGCGCGTCGACGCCTGGCGAGGTGCACCGCACCGGCGGCGATCGCGAGGGCCACGATCGTCTTCATCGTGACCTCCTCCGATCTCGACCGACGTCGTTCAGGCTAGCCCAGCAGGTCGCCGCACGATGCGCCCGCCTCGCGCCCGCCGACCGCGGCGCGGTAGGACACACCACACCGATTCACCGTCGCCGGAGCACTCGAGGAGCGGCCATGGCGCACGCCTACGTGGTGGGCACGTTCGACACGAAGGGCGACGAGCTCGGCTACGTCGCCGAGCTCATCCGGACCGCGGGGCACACCGTCACCACGGTCGACGTCGGGACCGCCGACCCCGACCGGCGCCGCGCGGACGTGACGCCCCGCGACGTCGCCGGTCCCGAGGTGTTCACCGAGGACCGAGGGCGTTCCGTGCAGGCCATGGCCGACGCTCTGGAGTGGTGGCTGCCGGGCCGCACCGACCTCGACGGCGTCATCGGTCTCGGCGGCTCCGGGGGAACGGCGATCGTCACCCCGGCCCTGCAGCGCCTGCCCGTCGGGGTCCCCAAGGTCGTGGTCTCGACGGTGGCGTCGGGCAACGTCGCGCCCTACGTCGGGTCCTCCGACCTCATGATGATCCACTCGGTGACCGACGTGGCCGGGCTCAACCGCATCAGCCGCGTCGTGCTGGCCAACGCCGCCCACGCGCTCGCCGGTGTCCTCTCATCGCCCGTCCCCACCGTCGACGCCCTCCCCGCCCTCGGGCTGACGATGTTCGGCGTCACGACGCCGTGCGTCACGGCCGTGACCGACGCCGTCCGCGACCGCTTCGACTGCCTCGTCTTCCACGCCACCGGCACGGGGGGTCGGGCGATGGAGAAGCTCGTCGACGACGGGCTGGTCACCGCCGTGTGCGACGTGAGCACCACCGAGATCGCCGACCTCGTCGCGGGCGGGATCATGACGGCCACCGAGGACCGGCTCGGGGCGATCGGCCGCCGCGAGATCCCGTGGGTCGGATCGGTCGGGGCTCTCGACATGGTCAACTTCGGCGCCCCCGACACCGTCCCGGAGCGCCATCGCGACCGCACCCTCTACGAGCACAACGCGCAGGTGACGCTGATGCGCACCACCGCCGACGAGTGCCGGGCGGCCGCGCGGTTCCTCGCTGGGCGCCTCAACGCCTGCGACGGGCCGGTGCGCCTGGTCCTGCCCCTCGGCGGGGTGTCCGCCCTCGACGCGCCCGGGCTGCCCTTCCACGACCCCGACGCGGACGCGGCGCTCTGGGAAACGCTGCGGCAGGAACTGCGCCAGACCGAGGGTCGCCGCCTCGTCGAGACACCCCACCACGTCAACGACCCCGCGTTCGCGGCCACGCTCGTCGCCGAGCTCGACGAGGTCACCGGAGGACCGTCATGACGCCACGGGGACGGACCGAGATCGTCGATCGGCTGCGCGCCAAGATCGACCGCGGGGAGCCGATCGTCGGGGGCGGAGCGGGAACGGGGCTCTCCGCGCGCTGCGAGGAGGACGGCGGGATCGACCTCATCGTCATCTACAACTCCGGGCGCTACCGCATGGCCGGGCGGGGGTCGCTGGCGGGGCTGCTCGCCTACGGCAACGCCAACGACATCGTCGTGGAGATGGCGCGCGAGGTGCTGCCCGTCGTGCGCCACACCCCGGTGCTCGCCGGCGTGAACGGCACCGACCCGTTCCTCATCCGCCCCCGCTTCCTGCGCGAACTGCGTGATCTCGGCTTCGCCGGTGTCCAGAACTTCCCGACGGTCGGCCTCTTCGACGGCACCTTCCGGGCCAATCTCGAGGAGACCGGCATGGGCTACGACCTCGAGGTCTCCCTCGTCGCCGAGGCCCACGAGTCGGACATGCTGACCACGCCCTACGTGTTCTCCACCGAGGACGCGCGCGCGATGACCGGCGCCGGGGCCGACGTCGTGGTGTGCCACATGGGTCTGACCACCGGCGGCGGCATCGGGGCGCGCACAGCGAAATCGTTGGACGACTGCGTCGCGCTCGTCGCCGAATGGGGCGCCGCCGCGCGCGAGGTTCGCGACGACGTGCTGGTCCTCGTGCACGGGGGGCCGGTCTCCTCCCCGGACGACGCCGCCTACGTGCTCGCCCGCACCCGTGGCTGTGACGGGTTCTACGGCGCGAGCAGCATGGAGCGCCTGCCGACCGAGCAGGCCCTGACCGCCCGCACGCGCGAGTTCACGACGCTGCGGATCCACGACGAAGGAGCGTCCTGATGCCCGAGGTCCTCACCAGCCGCCTGATCCCGGCCGACGCCGAGGCGGTGTGGCGCGTCGTCCGCGACTTCGACGGGCTCCCGACGTGGCATCCGGCCATCGCCAGGAGCGCCCTGCGCGACGACGCCCGCTCCGACCAGGTCGGTGCGATCCGTGTCCTCGGACTCGCCGGGGACGACGGTGGCGAGGTGATCGAGGTCCTGGTGGGGCTCGACGACAGGGCTCGGGCCCTGACCTACGAGATCGTCGAATCCCCGTTCCCCGTGCGGCTGTATCGGTCGACGATCCGGGTCGTGCCCGTCACGACATCCGGGGAATCGTTCGTAGAGTGGGGGTTGGTGTTCGACTGTGACGAAGTCGATGCGGTGGGTCTCACCGAGACGTTCGGTTCCGGGGTGTTCGCCACCGGACTACGCGGCTTGTCGGAGTATTTTTCTCCGCGATCCGACGGGTGACGCTCCGCCGAGTGGCAGGCGCGACAATAGGCATTGATGTTTGCTACGGTGGAATCACCGGTGCCACACCGGGACGACATTCCCTGGGAAACGCGAGGAGCACGTTCGACATGGCACAGAAAACCGTCGTCACCCTGGTCGACGACCTGACCGGTGAGGAGTCCGAGGACATCTCGACCGTGGAGTTCGCTCTCGACGGCGTCACCTACGAGATCGACCTCGATGAGGGCAACAGCGCCGCTCTGCGCGATGCCCTCGCCAACTACGTCGCGGCGGCCCGTCGTACGGGGGGCCGCCGGGCCGCCGCGACGGGTCGGCGCAGGAACGGCTCGGGCACGCCGCGCGCGACGTCGCCCGGCGGCTACGACCGCGAGACGTCGAAGCAGATCCGGGAGTGGGCCAAGGGCGAGGGCTTCGACGTCTCCGACCGCGGCCGGGTGCCCAACAACGTCGTCGAGGCCTGGGAGGCCCAGCGCAAGGGCTCCGACCGGGCTGCGGCGTTCTCCGGCTGATCCGCGGACGCGACAGACGGCCCCGGAGCAGCGCGCTCCGGGGCCGTGCGGCGTCAGGGGTGGGCCCAGCTGGACTTGAACCAGCGACCTCGTCGTTATCAGCGACGCGCTCTAACCAACTGAGCTATGGGCCCTCGCGAGGTGCTGAGCTGACGGTACCTCAGCCGGGGGGGCCACGCCCACGACCCGGTGCCGACCCCGCAGGACCTGCGCGTGGTCAGTCCCGCTCGCTGAGCGTCACCTCGATGCCACCCGCGACGTCGGCCGAGATGTTGTAGATGAACGCGGAGATGCTGGCCAGGGCCGTGAAGAGGATGGCGTTCACGGCCCCCACGATGGCCGCGACGCCGAAGACACCGCCGGCGGTGATGAGTTGACCGGTGCCACCCGTGTCGGAGGTCAGCGTCTGGTAGGTGCCGTTGAGCTGCGCCCACACGCCCATGCCGTCGAGGACGGCGTAGAGCACACCGACGGCGAACATCCACACGAAGAACAGCGCGACCGCCAGGACGCCGGCGAGCTTGAGCACCGACCATGGGTCGAACCGCTTGAGCTGCAGGCTCGCCCGCCGCGGTGTCTTCGCTTTCGCGGCGCGGGACGCGGACAGCTGCGCGATGTCCTCGGGCTCGTCCGCGGCGGTCGAGTCGTTGCGGTTCGGGTGCAGACGCATCCCCAACTGCTCGGGTGAGAGCTGGTTGGTCGGCGCGTCGATCAACGCCGTGTTCGCGCGGGACCCACCCGGACCGCCCGGTCCACCGGGCCCACCCGGTCCTCCGCGGGGCTGTTGCGGGCGCTGCGGACCGGGACCCCCCGCACCGGGGCCGCCCGCACCTCCGGCGGCGGGCTGCGGTCCGGTCGCACCGCCCCGCTGCCACGGCGGCGGCGTCCCCGTCGATCCGGTGGACCCGCCACCGTCGCCCGGCGCCGACCCCCCGTCCGGGCCTTTCGCCCCGTGCCCCGTACCCCCGACGGGAGCCGACACCGTGGTCGTCTCCGCGTCGACCCCACGGCCAGGGGCAGGCGTGCGCTCGTTGTCGTCCGGCTGCGAAGGAGTGGTCACGGGAGCATCCGTCTCGTCGGTCGTGCTTCTCGTCTACGGGTCACGGGGTGTCCTCCGCCGAGGACGGTCCGCCGGTCTCGGGAGCGGCGGCGCTCTCGGCGTTACGGGCCACCGCGATCAGCGTCCCGTGGTCACCGAGGTTCATGAGGCGGACACCCTTGGTCTGACGGCCCGCCTTGCGGACCTCCTTGGCGGTCGTCCGGATGACCCCGCCACTGGCCGTGATCGCGTACAGCTCGTCGTCGAGCTCGACGATGAGCGCGCCGACGAGCGTGCCCCGCCTGCGGTCGTACTGCAGCGTCAGCACACCCTTGCCGCCGCGGCCCTGCACGGGGTACTCCTCGATCGGGGTGCGCTTGGCGTAGCCGCCGCCGGTCGCGACGAGCAGGAACGTGCCGTCGCGGACGACGCCGAGCGAGAGCAGCTCGTCGCCGGAGTTGAACCGCATACCCATGACGCCGGACGTCGCACGCCCCATCGGCCGCAGCGTCTCGTCGGTGGCCGAGAACCGGATGGACTGCCCCTCGGCCGAGACCAGGAGCAGGTCGTCCTCGCCGGAGCACAGGACGGCGCCGACGAGCTCGTCGGTGTCGCGCAGGTTGATCCCGATCAGTCCGCCCTGGCGGTTGGAGTCGAAGTCGGTCAGGCGCGACTTCTTGACCAGGCCCGCCTTGGTGGCGAGCACGAGGTAGGGCGCCGCCTCGTAGTCGGTGATCTGCATGACCTGCGCGATCTCCTCCTCCGGCTGGAAGGCGAGGAGGTTCGCGACGTGCTGCCCGCGGGCGCTCCGGTTGGCCTCGGGAAGCTCGTAGGCCTTCGCGCGATAGACGCGGCCCTTGTTGGTGAAGAACAACAGCCAGTCGTGGGTGGAGCACACGAAGAAATGGGCGACCAGGTCGTCCTGCTTCAGTGCCGCTCCCTGGACGCCACGACCACCGCGCTTCTGCGCGCGGTACAGGTCGGTCTTGGTGCGCTTCGCGTAGCCCGTGCGCGTGATCGTGACGACGACGTCCTCGACCGCGATGAGGTCCTCGTTCGAGACGTCGCCGTCGTAACCGACGAGCCGGCTCCGGCGGGCGTCGCCGTACTTCTCGACGATCTCGGAGAGCTCGTCGCGGACGATCTGGCGCTGCCGCTCGGGGCGGTCGAGGATGTCCTGCAGGTCGCGGATCGTCTCCTCGATCTCGGCCAGTTCGTCGACGATCTTCTGCCGCTCGAGCGCAGCGAGCCGGCGCAGCTGCATATCGAGGATGGCCTGCGCCTGCAGCTCGTCGATGTCGAGCAGCTCGATCAGGCCGTTCCGGGCGACCTCCACGGTCTCCGACGCCCGGATGAGCGCGATGACCTCGTCCAGGGCGTCGAGCGCCTTCGCGAGGCCGCGCAGGATGTGCGCCCGCTCCTCGGCCCTGCGCAGCCGGTAGCGGGTGCGCCGGACGATGACCTCGATCTGGTGGCGGACCCAGTGGCGGATCAGCTGGTCGAGCCGCAGCGTTCGTGGCACCCCGTCGACGATCGTCAGCATATTGACGCCGAAGCCGTACTGCAGCTGCGTGTGCTTGTAGAGGTTGTTGAGCACGACCTTGGCCACCGCGTCGCGGCGCAGGGTGACCACGATCCGGCGGCCGACGCGATCGGAGGACTCGTCGTTGATCTCGGCGATACCGGTGAGCCGGCCCTCGCGGACCAGCGTCGCGATCGACTCGATGAGATGATCGGGGTTGACCTGGTAGGGCAGCTCGGTGACGACGAGCGTCACCCGGCCCTTCGTGTCCTCCTCGACCTCCACCACCGCGCGCATCCGGATCGACCCGCGACCGGTGCGGTAGGCCGACTCGATGCCGTCGCTGCCGACCACGAGCCCGGCCGTCGGGAAGTCGGGGCCCTTGATGAACCCCATCAACGCCTCGAGGGTGTCTCCCGCGGAGGCCTCGGGGTTGTCCAACGCCCATGTGGCGCCCGCCGCGACCTCGCGCAGGTTGTGCGGCGGGATGTTGGTCGCCATGCCCACGGCGATGCCGGCGCTGCCGTTGATGAGGAGGTTCGGGACGCGGCCGGGTAGGACCGCGGGCTCCTGGGTGCGGCCGTCGTAGTTGTCGACGAAGTCAACGGTCTCCTCGTCGATGTCGGCGAGCATGCTCATCGCGAGCGGGGTGAGGCGGCATTCGGTGTTGTGGCTGACGAAGCCGTCGGTGAGGAAGGCGTGGTCGTCGGAGTCGACACGCACGCTGTACACCGGCTGCACTCCTGCGTCCGCGACCTCGGCGACCTCGGCGAAATGGAAACGGCCGTCGGTCAGCTCCTCGGCGATCCGGCGGGCGTCGGGCTCGGTGACGTGGGCGAGGATCTCCTCGCGCTGCAGCTCCCACCGCTCGACGCGGTCGAGATCGTGCCGGGCGAGCCAGACTCGGTCGGCGTGGTCGGTCGCGCCGTGGGTGCGCAGGAACGCGCCCAGGCCGGGCACGTGATCGGAGACGGAGGCATGCGTCGCCGCGGCCTGCGGGCCGAGGATGCCGGCGAGCTTCTCCTGCTCGGCGCCGAGGAACCCGATGCGGGCGGCGAAGAGGCGGACGTCGCGACGGTTGGTGATCACCACCCGGTACTCGCCAACCGTGTGTCGGTAGCGCTCGGAGACGACACCGAACTCGAGCAGGAGGTTCTGGACGTCGCGGGCGAGTCGGTCGCTGCGCGTGGAGTAGGAGATCGGGACGGGGTTGCGCGGCGGGCTCGACCATGAGCCGTCGCCGGCGGACAACGCCTGGTCAGACAAGAGCGCGGCGAGGAAGAACCGTTTGCGGGCGGCCCCGCCCGCCCAGACGAACTCCGGGACCACCTTCTGTGCGCTGCGCTGACCGCTCACGGAGGCGCCGAGGACGATGGCGGCGGCCGCCTCGCTCCGTTCCGGAGCACCCGGATTCTCGGCGGGCGTGCGGGCGAGGACCACGTGGTCGCCGGGCCGGACCTCCTCGAGGAGCTTCCACAACAGCGTGGGAATCCCGACAACGTCGACGAGACAGAGCACCGGGTGGTTCCGGGTACCGGTGAGCGCGTAACCCTCGCGGGTGGTCATCGTCAGCGTGGGGTGCTCGCCGGAGTGGAACAGCGCGTCCGCTCGGACCGGATCGCCGTTGCGGTCGAGGACCTTGGCGTCGATCGGGGAGTCGCTGTGGGACACGACCCCCGGTGCGAGGTCGGCGATCCGCGGACTCCCGCCCTCCGCCGACCGCACCCGGGTCTCGCCGACAACGCAGTACCGCATGGCGGCAGCGGGGTCATTGCCCGGCGAGCCGAAGTTGCCCTGGCCGTCGATGAGCGGGTAGCGCATCGACCACGGCTGGGCGAGGCGGACCAGGGCGTCGTAGATCGCCGAGTCGCCGTGGGGGTGGTAGTTGCCCATGACGTCGCCGACGACGCGGGCGCACTTGACGAAGCTGCGGTCGGGCCGGAAGCCCGAGTCGTACATCGAGTACAGGACGCGCCGGTGCACCGGCTTGAGCCCGTCCTCCACGAGCGGGAGGGCGCGCCCCACGATCACGCTCATCGCGTAGTCGATGTAGGAGCGCTGCATCTCCTGCTGGATGTCGACCGGCTCGATGCGCTCGCCCGGTTCCGGAGGCAGGGTCGTCTCGGTCACGCGTGTCCACTCACCCTTCTCGCCCGTCCGCGGGCCGCGTGGTCACCGTGGTCATCGCGTCGCCGGAGGGGCGTACCGGCCTGGCCGACGGTGCGGCGCACCGGAGCCCGACCCCTTGATCCTACCGACGCGGGGAACGTCGCCCTGGTTCCCCCGGGCCGGTGACCGGCACCTTGTCCACGCCGGGCACGCAAGCCATCAGGGCACGGCAGGACCGTCGGGGCTCAGCCCGCCCGCTGCGGGGTCGCTCTCGCGGTCGGCGGCGCTGCGACCTCAGCGATATCCCGGCGCAGCGTCTCCGACATCGCCCACGAGCACGCGAGGGACACCAGCGCCATCGCGACCACGTAGGCCGCCACCGACAGGAGACTGCCCGTCGCGAGCACGAGGATGCCGCAGACCGCCGGGGCCACACCGCCGAGGATCGACGCGAGTTGGTAGGCGAGCGAGGCGCCGCTGTAGCGCAGGTGCGTCGGGAACTGCTCGGCGAAATAGGCCGACTGCGGCCCGTAGACCGCGCTCCGGCAGGCCTGGACGACCAAACCGCCGAGGATGAACAGCCCGATGTTTCCCGTTCCCACCAGCAGGAAGTAGGGGACCGAGAGGACGGCCAGCGCCGCCATCCCGACGAGGAACAGGGGTCGCCGGCCGACACGGTCCGACAGCAGGCCGAGTAGGAGGATCATCGGTATGTCGGAGGCCGAGAGGAAGGTGTTGGCGCCGAGGATCGCGTTGCGCTCGTAGCCGAGCTGCGTGGTCGCGTAGGAGACAGCCACACCGAGCTGACGTAGAAGGTCGCGTTCGTGGCGAGGAACGACCCCGCGGCCAGGAAGATGATCTTCGAATGGGACCGGAGGACCTCGAGCACCGGCATCCGGGCCGCCTCGCGCTTCTCCTGCTCGGACCGGAAGACCGGGCTCTCGGCCACCGTGAGCCGGATCCACAGGCCGACGAGGATGAGCGCCGCACTCGCGAGGAAGGGGATGCGCCAGCCCCAGGCGAGGAAGGACTCGCCGCTGACCGTGAGGTCGAGGATGAGGAAGGAGCCGGTCCCCAGTACCAGGCCGAGCGGGACCCCGACCTGCGGCCAGCTCCCGTAGAAGCCTCGGCGGTGCGGGGGTGCGTTCTCCACGGCCATGAGCGCGGCGCCACCCCACTCGCCGCCGACCCCGAAGCCTTGTGCGAAGCGCAGGACGATGAGCAGGACCGGCGCGAGGACCCCGAGGGTCGCGTACCCGGGCAGCAGACCGATGCCCACCGTGGCGGTGCCCATGAGCAGCAGCGACCAGACGAGCATCGGCTTGCGCCCGACACGGTCGCCGAAGTGCGCGAAGACCGCGCCGCCGATCGGGCGGGCGACGAACCCGGCCGCGAAGGTGCCGAGCGCGGCGATCGTCCCCACCGCCGGGTCGTAGCCGGGGAAGAACACCCGGTTGAATACGAGCGCGGCGGCCGTGCCGTAGATGAAGAAGTCGAACCGCTCGATCGTCGTGCCGACCAGACTGGCCGCGGCCACCCGCCGGGGAACCTTGAGCGACGGACCAGCCGGGCGCGGGAGGGGTGCGTTGTCCGTGGCCACGGTCGGACTCCTCGACGTCGAGATGGCGCCCACCTGCGAGGGGGACCCCCAGTGGTACGGGTCACCCTGCCCCACGGTCAAGAACTCTTTACCCGCCCGCTTCGTTTCACGGGAAACATCTGACCGGCAACACCTCGACCTCGACTAGACGTCGAGGAATCGCACGTCCTTCGCGTTCCGGGTGATGAACGAGCGCCGCGACTCCACGTCCTCGCCCATGAGCACGCTGAAGAGCTCGTCGGCCGTGGCGGCGTCGTCGAGCGTCACCTGCAGCAGCATTCGCGTCGTCGGGTCCATGGTCGTCTCCCACAGCTCGGTCGCGTTCATCTCGCCGAGGCCCTTGTAGCGCTGCACCCCGTCGTCCTTGTTGATCTTCTTGCCACTCTCCCGGCCGGCCGCGAGGAGACCGTCGCGCTCGCGGTCGGAATACGCGAAGTCCGGCTCGACGCCGCGGCCACTCCACTTGATCTTGTAGAGCGGCGGCTGCGCGAGGAAGACGTGGCCCTGCTCCACCAGGGGTCGCATGAAGCGGAAGAGGAGCGTGAGGAGCAGCGTCCGGATGTGCTGGCCGTCCACGTCGGCGTCGGCCATCAGCACGATCTTGTGATAGCGCAGCTTCGTCAGGTCGAACTCGTCGTGGATGTTCGTGCCCAGCGCCGTGATGATCGACTGGACCTCGTTGTTCTTGAGGACGCGGTCGATCCGAGCCTTCTCAACGTTGATGATCTTTCCTCGGATCGGGAGGATCGCCTGGAACATCGAGTCCCGACCCGACTTCGCCGAGCCGCCCGCCGAGTCGCCCTCGACGATGTAGACCTCGCTCCTGGAGGGGTCGTTGCTGCGGCAGTCGGCGAGCTTGCCCGGCAGGCCACCCAGGTCGCCGGCGGTCTTGCGACGGACCAGCTCCCGCGCCTTGCGCGCCGCCATACGCGCCTGCGCCGAACCGACCGCCTTGTTGATGATGATCTTGGCTTCGGCTGGGTTGCGCTCGAACCAGTCGATGAGCCACTCGTTGCAGACCTTCTGGACGAACGACTTCATCTCGGTGTTCCCGAGCCTGGTCTTCGTCTGGCCCTCGAACTGCGGCTCGGCGACCTTCACCGACACGATGGCGGCAAGGCCCTCGCGGATGTCGTCGCCGGTCAGCGCCGGGTCCTTGTCCTTGATCAGCTTCTTGTCGCGCGCGTAGCGGTTGACCGTGGTGGTCAGCGCGGAGCGGAAGCCCTCTTCGTGGGTGCCGCCCTCGGTGGTGTTGATGGTGTTGCAGAAGGTGTACACCGACTCCGAGTAGCCGGAGTTCCACTGCATCGCCACCTCGACCTGGTGGCCGGTGCCCTCGGCCTGGAACGCGACCGGCTTGCGGTGGATCGGGTCCTTCGCGTGGTTGATGTGGGCGACGAAGTCCTCGAGGCCGCCGGGGTAGTGGAACGAGAGCTCCTTGACCGCCGTGACGTAGCCCTCGGCGTCCGGGGCCTCGTCCGCCGCGTCGGGATCGCCGTCGGGATCGGTCCAGTCGCGCTTGCGCTCGTCGCGCAGGGTGATGGTGAGGCCCTTGTTGAGGAAAGCCATCTCCTGCAGTCGCCGCGAGACCGTCTCGAGGTTGTAGGCCGTCGACTCGAAGATGTCCGGGTCGGCCCAGAAGGTGATCGAGGTGCCGGTCTTGCGGGTCCTGCCCGCCTGCCGCAGCTCGCCCGGCCGCGCGTATTCGTAGTGCTGGGACCAGACCGATCCGTCGAGATGAATCTCGACGTCGAGGGCGGTGGACAGCGCATTCACGACACTGACGCCGACCCCGTGCAGGCCGCCGGAGACCGCATAGGACTTGTCGTCGAACTTGCCGCCGGCGTGGAGCATGGTCAGCACCATCTCGAGGGCGGGCCGCTTCTCCACCGGGTGCGTGTCCACCGGGATCCCGCGACCGTCGTCGACGACGGCGACCCCCCCGTCGGCCTGCAGCGTCACCGTCACCGTCGTGGCGTAGCCGGCCATCGCCTCGTCGACGGCGTTGTCCACGACCTCCCAGATGAGGTGGTGCAGACCGCGCTCCCCGGTGGAGCCGATGTACATGCTCGGCCGCTTGCGGACCGCCTCGAGGCCCTCGAGCACGGTGATCGACGACGCGTTGTAGTCGTTGGTCTTCTTCGCGGCTGCCACGGGCCTCGGTCTCTCCCTTGCATCGTCGCCTGGTCGTCCGACCATGCGCCGTCCTCCAGTCTACGTGTCGGGCCCGACGCCGAAGGGGCCCCCGACACGCCTCATCGCCTCCGAGAGGGCCTATCGGCGCTCTCGGAGAGTCAGACCGCCCGAGCGACGTTTCGGTTCCCTTCAGGGACCCGTCTCTCGCCGAGCGGTAGCCGCGCCGGCCGCCCCCTCACCCGTAGGTATCGCGCGGTCCACGGCCCGAGACGTGGCGCGATCCGTGTTTCCAGCTCGGTGCCGACGGCCCGTGGATCCGCAGCGAGGTGACGACGCCGTGCCCGAGCCCGGCCCCGAGCCGCGCGAGGATGTGCCGCTGCAGCAGCCGGAGCTGGGTCGCCCAGGCGGTGGACGCTGCCTGCACGGTCAGCACACCCTCGCGCAACGCCACCGGTTCGGAGTGCTCGGCGACCTCGCGTCCCACGAGCTCGGCCCAGCGGCCGAAGACGGCGCCGGTCGTGAGGTGCGGCGCCCACCCGCGTTGCGTGGAGAGCCGCGAGGCGAGCCGTCCGAGGGTCTGTGGATCGCGCTCGTCGGCGCGGGCGCCCGACCACGCCCGGCGCCGGAGCCGGGCACTGCCGTCGGAGCGGCGCGCTCCCGACCGCGAGGATGCTCCGGACGGGGGTGGCACCCCCGTGCGCGCCGCCCGGGCAGCTCGGGCGGCCGCCAGGGCCGACCGGGCGATGTCGGAGCCACGGACGCCCGCATCGCCACCACCCTCCGTGGACGCCGCCCGGCCGTTCGAGGCGTCGGGTCGCCCGTCGGCCCCAGCATGATGCGAGCCGTCCGGAGTCGTCGGGTCACCCATGTGGACAGTCACCTCCTCGTCCTTCCCCTCGAACAGCACGTCACGGTGGGGTCCGGCGGCGCCCGGAGGGCCCGGGATCCCGCGGCGACCGAGTTGTCCACAGCATCCACAGGTCTGTCCCCAGGCACGGGAACATCATCACCGGTTCGGGAGCACCAGTGCGGGAGCTCGGCGACCGTCACCGCGCGCCGCCGTCACGGATCGTGCCCTCGTCGACGACGAACCGGGTCCCGCTCAACGCGGCCGGCACGTCGTCGTCCACCGCCGCGGTGACGAGGACCTGTTCGGCCTGCGCCGCCGTGCGCGCGAGGGCGTCCCGACGGCGGACGTCGAGCTCGGCGAACACGTCGTCGAGGACGAGGACCGGCTCCGCTCCCTCGGCGCGCAACATCTCGAAACCGCCGAGCCGCAGCGCGAGCGCGAGCGCCCACGACTCGCCGTGGCTCGCATAGCCCTTGGCCAGACCGTCCCCCAGGGTCAGGTCGAGCTCGTCACGGTGCGGCCCGACCAGGCACACCCCGCGGTCGATCTCCTGGTCGCGACGGCGGGCGATCTCGCCGAGGAGCGCCGCCTCGAGCTCCTCCTCCATGTCGCTCGCCCGCGCAGAACCCGCGGCGGCCGCCGCCAGCGCGTCGATGGCCACGACCTTGGAGCGGTACCGCGCGCCGACCGGAACCGACTCGGGGGCGACGGCGGCGTAGGCGGCGGTGACGTGCGGGGCGAGCTCGGCGACCAGCGCGATGCGACCGGCGGTGAGCCCCGCACCGGCGCGGGCCAGGTGCGCGTCCCACACGTCGAGCGTGCCGGCCTCCCGGGCCCGCGACGTCCGCGCCGTCTTCAACAGCGCCGACCGCTGGCGCAGGATCTTCTCGTAGTCCGCACGCGCCCCGACCCAGCGCGGAGCCCGCGCGACCAGGACGTCGTCGAGGAACCGGCGTCGCTCCGCGGGGTCGCCGCGGACGAGGGCGAGGTCCTCGGGGGCGAAGACCACCGTGCGCACGATGCCCACCACGTCGCGCGGACGGGGGACGGCGGCCCGGTTGACCCGGGCCCGGTTGGCCCGTCCGGCGTTGATCTCGAGCTGCACGACGAGCTCCCGGCCGTCGTTGACCACCGCGGCGCGCACCACCGCGGTCTCGGCCCCGCGCCGGACGAGTGGAGCGTCCGAGGACACGCGGTGGGACGACAGCGTCGCGAGGTAGCCGACGGCCTCGATGAGATTGGTCTTGCCCTGCCCGTTGGCCCCGACGAGGACCGAGACACCGGGCGGGAAGTCGAGCTCGGCCCGAGGCCAGGACCGGAAGTCGGTGACCGAGAGGGATCGGACGTACATCCCGCGTCGGCGCCCTATCCGCCGGTGGGCGGGTGGGCCGGGTCGATCCCGGCCCGGTGCACGGCGTGCCCGCCGAACTGCGCCCGCAGCGCCGCGACCGCCTTCATCGCGGGTGAGTCGGTCTGGCGGGATGCGAAGCGGGCGAACAGGGCGGCCGACACCACCGGCATGGGGACCGCGTGCACGATCGCCTCGTCGACCGTCCAGCGGCCCTCCCCCGAGTCCTCGGCGTAACCGCTGATCTGCTCGAGGTGCGGATCCTCCACGAGCGCCTGGACCATGAGGTCGAGCAGCCAGCTGCGCACGACCGTGCCGCGGCTCCAGGCCTTCATCACCGCGCCGACATCGGTGATCGGCCCGCCCGCGGACATGAGCTCGTAGCCCTCGGCGTAGGCCTGCATGAGGCCGTACTCCACGCCGTTGTGGACCATCTTCGCGTAGTGGCCGGCCCCGACCGGACCCGCGTGGGCGAACCCCTCCTCGCGGGGGCCCTCCGGGCGTAGGGCGTCGAACACCGGCAGGAGGCGCTCGATGTCGGCGTCGGACCCGCCGGCCATGAGCCCGTAGCCCTCGGTGAGTCCCCAGACTCCGCCGGAGACTCCGCAGTCGACGTAGCCGATCCCGTGCGGCGACAGCGCATCGGCGTGGCGCTGGTCGTCGACGTAATGGCTGTTGCCGCCGTCGACGACCAGGTCGCCCTCGCTCAGCAGTTCGGCCAGCGCCGCGACAGTGGACCGGGTCGGATCTCCGGACGGCACCATCAACCACACCACGCGCGGCGCCCAGAGCCGTGCGACGAGGTCGGCGAGGGAGTCGGTGTCGCCCTGACCGGGGTCGACCGAGTACCCGATGACCTCGTGCCCCCGCGCGCGGAGACGCTCGGCCATGTTGCCGCCCATCCGGCCCAGTCCGACCATGCCCAGCTGCACGGGGGCGCTCCTTGTCGTGAGGGTGAGGGGATCCTGTGGGGGTGCGGCGCTGGAGGGTCAGCCCGGCAGCCGGACCGGCATGAGCAGGTAGAGGTAGCCCGGCCGCGGCTCGGGTAGCTCCGCGGCGTCGGGCCCGGGTTCGACCGCCGTCGCCCCCTCGGCGCCGTCCGTCCCTCCGGGCTCCTCGCCGGCAGCGGCGGCCGGGCGCAGCAGCGCCGGACGGCTCGGCGTGGTGAACGAGAGGTGCGCGTGGTCGGCTCCGAGCGCGCCGAGCCCATCGAGCAGGTAGCCGGGGTTGAAGGCGATGGTCAGCGGCTCGCCCGCGAAGGAGCAGGCGAGCTGCTCCTCTGCGGAGCCCTCGTCGTCTCCGCCCGCGGTGAGGCGCAGCGACCCCTCCTCGAACTCCAGACGCACCTGCGTCCCGCGCTCGGCGACCAGTGAGACCCGTTTGATCGCGTCGACCAGGGGGCCGATCTCGACGACGGCCGCCGAGGTGTGCTCCTTGGGGAGCAACTGGCGGTACCGAGGGAACTCGGCGTCGAGCAACCGCGTCGTCGACCGGCGCCCGCCGCCGGCGAGACCGAGCAGACCATCGCCACGACCGAGCGCGAGCTCCACCCGCGATCCGGACGATGTCAGGGTCTTGGCGGCCTCGGCGAGCGTCCGGGCCGGGGCGAGGATGGCGACCGGTCCCGGCCCGGACCCGGTGGTCCCCCCGCCGTCGGTCGGCTCGGCGCCGTTGGTGCGGTCGGGTTCCCAGGTGAACTCCCGCACCGCGAGCCGGAACCGGTCGGTGGCGGCCATCGTGAGCGAGGACCCGTCGAACTCCACACGGATGCCGGTGAGCATGGGCAGCGTGTCGTCGCGGCCGGCGGCCACGGCCACCTGCGAGACGGCCTGGGCGAAGACCTCGGGGGCCAGCGCGCCTACCACCGGCGGCATCTCGGGCAGCTGCGGGTAGTCCTCGGCCGACATGGTCGGCAGGCTGAACCGAGCGTTGCCGCAGACGATCGAGGCGCGGGGCCCGTCGACGGTGACGTCCACCGGATGCGGCGGGAGTGACCGGGTTATGTCGGCCAGCAGGCGGCCGGAGACCAGCGCGCGCCCCTGATCGCCGATCATCGCGGGGACCTCGACGCGGGCCGAGACCTCGTAGTCGAACCCGGAGATCGTCAGCCCCGCGTCGGTCGCGTCGAGCAGGAGGCCGCCGAGGACCGGGACGGGGGCCCGGCTGGGCAGGCTGCGCGCCACGAACGCCACCGCGTCGGCGAGGGCGTCGCGCTCGACGCGGAACTTCATCGGGTCCTCCCGGACGGGGCCGCCGGTCCCTCGAGGGGTGCCGTGGTGGGACTTCACGGTAGAGCCTGGCAGAGGGGGCCGACATCGGGGCCCTGTGCGCGGAACCGCCCGGCTCCGTCCCCATCCGCGGTCATTCCCTTGTCCCTCGAGAGAGAGAAGACAGTAGTGACAGTAGGTCCTGTGCGTACTGGGGACGGAGCTCGAAGGGCCAGGTGGGACGCGGTCGAGGCCTGGGGACCGGACGCCCGGCACCGTCATGCCGGCGGGGGGCGGATCGGGGCGCCCGGTGGACGGCGCCGATGTGGTCTCCCCGCTCCCCGCTCCGTCCACGGGCCCCGGGCATCGATCCACAGGGTTGTCCCCAGCTGTGAGTCGATCGTGGGTCGACGGACGACGA
>JAABUZ0100004823.1_pt1 | contig 18267 bp, 17 predicted proteins | sample 5562091 | NCBI WGS metagenome assembly JAABUZ01 (sample SAMN12813069, study PRJNA571459) | rock metagenome | isolation source: Antarctica rocks | place: Antarctica: Victoria Land, Linnaeus Terrace sud | collected 2015-12-21
CAACCATCGCGGAGGCGTTGGCGCCGTCGCCTTCAACTGGCACTGGGTCGACCCGAACACCATGACCCACGACGATGGCACACTCACACAATGGGGCCAGGACTTTGTGGACCACTACCTCAATCGTGTACCCCTGCATTCCTCACCCACCGTCGCCGCGACGCCCAGCGCTCGCGCAGGGTCCTGCCCGCGTCGCCGGCCCCCGCGAGCGCCACGTCGCGCTCACCGCCAAGGGCGGGCGAGTAGGGCGGCGGCGAGGCGCGCACGGTCGCTCCACCCGAAACCCGCCTGCCGAGCGAGCTGAAGGCGCTCGGTGGCGTCGCGCCTCCAGTCGGTGCCTCGCCGCGCCTGATCCCGCACGCGGCTCTGGGCCAGCAGCACCCCGCCCCTGCCAAGACCGGCCGTCCAGTCCCGCCCAGCGTCCAGGCCTGTTAGGCGCGAGGCGGGCGGCCCCTCGGCGACGATCGTCGTCATGGGGACGAGCAGGGAGGCAAAGGTCGCCGCACTGATTGGAAGCGCGTGGCGCGCGGACGCCAGGATCACCTCGTCCGCTGGTGTGCCTACCGCGCCGAACGGGAGGTGCGGAGCGCTGAGCGCTTGGCCGTCACCCGTGAGCACCGCGCTGGCGGCATAGTCGCTTCCGGCCTTCTGCTGAACGAGCGACCACCCCGCCATCAGCGTTGCGAGCGCGTCGGGCTCGGGTGCCGCGCCGTGGGCCAGCAGCCAGACCGCGTCGTGCCCGTGCGCCCGGGCCCAAAGTGCGCCGGCGGCCAGGGCACGCGCCGGTGCGCGGTCCAGCTCGACGAGCGTGGCGTCCACGTCGTACCGGGGCTCTGCCGCGGAGCCACGCACGACAAGAACGACCCGATCGACCGGCCGCGTCTGGCGGCGGACCCCGGTGAGTACCGCGTCTGTCGCCTCGGAGGCGGCGCACACCACCGCACAGACGCCGGTCATTTCGCTTACGACGGGGCCTCCAGGAGGCCGTCGCGCACGCCGCGTGCGACAACGGCCAGTGCGGTCGCGCTCCACCCGTTGCCGGCGACGTAGGCGCGGGTTGTCTGAACAAGCAGTCGCAGGTAGCGCAGCCGCTCGAGCGGGTCCCAGGAGCGGCCGCGTAGCATCAGGAGCGTGTTGCGAACGTGGAAGTAGTACCGGTCGCCGGAGGCCTCGAGCGCGGTGTACGGCCGTTGCGTGGCGTGGTGCACGATGCTGGTCGGCACGACGTAGCCTGCGTCGCGGCGGAGGATTCGTCCTGTGTACTCGAGATCGTCGCTCCAAAGGAAGTAGCGCGCGATCGGAAGCCCGTGCTCGTCGACGGCGCGGCGATTCACCAGGGCGGAGACGAAGGTCGCGTAGCGCACCGCCGTCAGACCCACCGCGCAGGCACCGAGCATCTCGTCGAGGCGTCGCCAGCGCGGGCCGGAACGGTTCATTGGGTGCGGGCGGCCGTCGGTCCAGAGCACGCGGCTGGCCAATAAGGCGGGGGATTGGCGGCCCGGAGCCCGCTGCGCTGCGGCCAGAAGCTCGGCCAGCGCGTCGGCCGTGGGCAGTGTGTCGTCGTCGAGGAGCCAGATCCATTCGTGGCCCTGAGCGTGCGCCCGGGCGAGCCCGCGGTTGAACCCGCCAGCGCCGCCCAGGTTCTCGGTGAGCGCGAGCAGCTCGACCCAAGGAAAGCGCTCCCGCACCATGGCTGGGCTCTCGTCGCTGCTCGCGGTGTCGACGACGAGTACGTGCCCCGGGGGGACTGTCTGAGCACCGAGGCGGGAGAGGCACTCCGACAGGAGCTCGCGCCGGTCGTGGCTCACCACGACCGCGCAGACGTTGTCACCGACCATCGCCGTCGCCGCCGCGTGGCGGTCGAAGCCCATCGCGAGCACCCCGGACCACGGTGCGGACGGCAGCCCGGCCGAGGCGGTTCGCGAGGAGGTAGCGGCGCACGTTAGCTTCGAGATGCCGGGCGAGCTGGAGCTTCTCGCGACCACTCCAGGCGTTGCTGCGCATCATGAACAGCCGGTTGCGGACGTCGAAGTAGAACCGTGCTCCATCCGAGGTCGCGGCGGTGTACGGCTCGCTCGTTCTGTGCTCGACGACGCTTGTGGGGATCCAGAAGCCGCGGCCCGCCCGCAGCAGCCGCGCGGTGTACTCCAGGTCGTCGTTCCACACGAAGTAGTAGCCGTGGGGAAGTCCGTTTACATCGATGGCGCGCCGATGGACCAGCAGCGAGACGAAGGACGCAGCGCGCAGCGGCAGGTAGCCGAGCTCGGCGGCGGCCACGAGCTCGGGCCAGCTGGTCTTAGGACGCGGCTGGTTCATGGGATGAAGCCGGCCGTCGGTCCAGATGACTCGGCTGGCCAGGACAAGCGTCTCCGGTACGCGCGACCGGATGACGCGCTCGGCTGCGAGCAGCGCGGCTAGCGCGTCGGGACGCGGGCTGGTGTCGTCGTCCATGAGCCAGATCCACTCGTAGCCAAGCGCGTGTGCCCGGGCGAGGCCGTGCCGGAACCCTCCGGCGCCGCCTATGTTCTTCTCGAGCGTTTCGACGTGGACTGCGTTGCTCCGCGCGCGCAGAATCTCTGCAGTCCCATCATCGCTCGCATTGTCGACGACGAGGACCTTGTCGACAGGGCGGGTCTGAGCGGCCAGGGCGTCCAAGCACTGCTCGAGAAACGCCCGGCGGTTGTGCGTGACGACCACCGCCGCGACGCCGCCCTCAGTCCCCTCAGATGAGGAGCGTTGGTCGGTGTGATCCAAGTGGGAGGCCATTCTCGATGCTGAGCGCCGCCCGTCAGCCGGCGGTGGCAGCGCCAGCCATGCGCCGGGAGAGCCGTAGCTTGACCCGTAGGCGCCGGAGTTCCGTAGGCGCCGGAGTCTAGAGCTCGTTGGACGCCGCCTAATGAATTCTCGTGGCCTATCTTGTCCGTGACGGCTCTTGCGCCTGTGTGCTCGACGACGTCCCCGACGTCCCGTTTGGATACCCGTTCGAGCGAGCCGGGCCGACGGCGGTGTCAGCGCGGACGTCTCCGCTCTCGAGAACTTGCCGCCATGCTCACCTCAACCGCCAGGGGATAGGCTTCCGCGCATGCTAACGCCGGCGTCTTGGCTCGCGCATGTCGCTGTCGCGAATACCCGCCCACTTGCGCTGACCGAGGGTGGACGCCGAGGGCGCTCCTCGCACAGCCCTTCGCTCGGGGGGTGCAGCCGCCGGGACCTGTGGGAGCTGATGCTCCTGCTGGCGTCGGGCTCGGCCCGTCGCCACGCGATGCGCGACAGGATCGCGACGCTGGCGCGCTCGGTGCCGCTGTTGCAGCTCGGCGACGAGTTGGCGCGACAGCGCCTGCTCGCGCTGCTGGGCACCCGGTTCGCCGAGATAGCTCCGCGGACAGCCGGCGATGACTTCTACGAGCGGGTCGACGCAGCCCGCGCCGGCCAGGCCGCGGCCGGGACTGGCCTAGAGCTCGTGACGTTCGGCGTTCTCCGCGTCCTCGAGCAGGCCGGAATCGTGGCCCTTCCGATCAAGGGCGTTCTGTGGGCACGGGCGCTGCATGGCGACGTGAGTCTGCGCCCGAGCAACGACGTTGACCTGCTCGTGTCCTCCGAGAAGCTGGAGGAGGCGTGCACCGCCCTGCGCGCGCACGGGTTCGTCGACGAGGATCCGGCCGGCACTCTGCCGGTCCTCCACCGCACGCTCCGCTCACCCTCGCGCGCTGGGCCGTGGATCGAGGTGCACTGGCGCGTGCACTGGTACGAGGACGCCTTCTCGCGTGCCGTTTTGCGCCGCGCGCGGCGCAATGCCGAGGGCTGGCTTGAGCCCCTGCCGGTTGACGAGCTGACTTGTCTGCTGCTGTTCGTCGCCCGAGACGGCTTCGCCGGCCTGCGCCTTGCCGTGGACGTCGTGGCCTGGTGGGAGAACGTTCGCGCCACCGCACCCGATCTGCGCGAGGTCGTCACGGCCTTTCCCGGCCTAGAGGCGTCACTCGTTGGCGCTGCGCTCATGACCCATCGCCTACTCGGGACACCCGACCCGCGTGCCCTCGGCCTCGGCGAACCCACCCGAGCTGTCGATCTAAGCGTGCGCCTCGGTGACTGGGCGCTCGTCGCCGACGCTGATCAGCTCTTGGCCAACGTCGCGCTCGTCGATGGACTCTTGCGCCCACCGCGACAGACAGGGGCGTTCGTGCGCCGGCAGCTGACGATCGGCGGGGGCTCGCCGGGCGCGCCCGGCGGACTCGGACCGGACGTGATGCACGCCGCCAAACGCCTGGTTCGGTGGGCCTACGCGCTCCTGCGCGTGCGTTCGGGCCGCTGGTGGACGCCGCCACCAACGGTGCCGGTGCGCTGAGCGCACCATCTCGAGCATGCGGCAATCGGTGTCCGGGGCGCCTCCTCGCTCATGAATGTCAGCTCACGCCTCAAGTGGTTCGCCATGCACGGTGTGGTGCGCAACGTCGCGGCGCTCTACGGGGTGCAGGCCGCGCACTTCCTCTTTCCGCTCATCACGCTTCCGTACCTCGCGCGGGTCCTCAAACCGGCGGAGTTCGGGCTGGTGCTGTTGGCCCAGTCCGCCGGCTCGCTGGTGAACCTGGTGATCGACTATGGATTCGGTGGCTCCGCGGTGCGTCGAACCGCGGGGGCGCGCGGGGATCGGGACGTGCTCGCAGACGCGGTCGCGGGCGTCCTTGGGGCGAAAATGCTCCTCACCCTGGGGACGAGCGGGATGATCGCGCTCGCCCTGGTGCTCAGCCCCCTACAGCATCATCCCGGGTACCTCCTCTTGGCCTGGCTTGGTGCCATTGCGTCGGGGCTCAACCCATGGTGGTACTTCCTGGCGCTCGAGCGGCTCCCGACCGCCTCCGTCATAGAGGTCGTGACCCGCGGCGTTGCGGTTGCCCTGACGGTCGTGTGGGTCCGCACGCAACACGACGGGTGGAAGGTCCTATTACTCACGGCGCTGGGGTCCCTCGCCGGGCTCGGGCTCGTGACATGGCGTGTCTACCGCGAGGTGCCGTTTCGGCTCCCGCGCCGGAGTCTGGTACTCGACGCGCTGCGCGACGGGTGGTACATCTTCGCAGGGACCGTCGCGGTTACGCTCTACACCGTCGCAAACGTCTTCATCCTTGGGTTCTTCGTTACGACCGCGCAGCTCGCGCTCTTCGCCGGCCCAGAGCGCCTCATCCGGGCCATGCTCAAGCTCACCGGGCCGCTCTCCGCGGCGATCTATCCGCGCATCAACCTGCTCGTGAGCCATGGAGCCGATCGTCGCGCAAGAAAACTCGCCACCGTTGGCCTGCTGGCGGTCGTGGTGCCATGCACAGTCGGCGCAATCATCATGCTCGTCCTAGCACGACCGATCGTCGACCTCGTGCTCGGGCCGGGCTACGAGGCGGCGGTCCCAGTTCTGCGCATCCTCGTCCTAATCGTGCCGGTGGTGGCGCTCAACGGCAGCCTGGCCGTTGGGTGGCTGCTGCCAAACCGGCTGGATCGCACCATCACGCGAACAGTGCTCGTCGGTGCCGTCCTGAACCTTGTGCTGGCCCCGATTGCAGCATCGCTCTCGGGACCGCGCGGCATGGCGGTGGCGGTGCTTGTCGCGGAGTCAACGGTCATGCTCCTCTTGCTCGCCGCCCTCCGACGCCGCGGCATCTTCGCCGCGCCAGAGGCGTCGCCACCGGCGCCGGCATGAGCGCGCGGGCGAACGGCACCGTGCGGGCAGGCCGCCGGCACGGTGCCCTAAGGTCCTAGACGTCTGCGGCCGCAGACGCTACCGGGGAGGAGGTCAGGGTGAGAGGGGTTCACCGCGCCGACAAGATCGTTACGGCGCTCGCCGCGCGGGCGCGGCACGAGATCAGCTTTCGCGGGCGCCACCAGTTCGACGACAGGAGCAAGGGGTCCGACAGCCTCCTAATCGTGCTCTGCGGCTACAAGCCGGACCTCTGGCCCTACACGCTCGCCAGGCTTCCCGGCGCTGTCGGCGACAGCGTCGACGTGTGCCTGGTGTCAGCCGGCAGGCGGGAAACCGCTCTCGAGGACATGGCCAAGAGGTACGGCTGGTCGTACCTGACGACGGAGGCCAACCAGATGTCGCGGGCGCAGAATCTTGCCGTCCTCGCTCACCTTCACGCCGAATGGATCTACAAGATCGACGAAGACATCTTCATTGACAGGCACTTCATTCCCCGGCTGCGCAGCGGCTTCGAGCGCGTGCTCGCCGACGGCGAGTACCAGCCCGGGTTCTGCGCGCCGATCATCAACGTCAACGGCTTCTCGTATCTCACGTTCCTTCGCTTGCTGGGACTGGAGGACGACTACGTGGTGCGCTTTGGCGAGCGGCGCCGCGGTCCTCGTCACGTCAAGGCGCACTACGACGGCGAGGCGGCGACGTGGATCTGGGAGCGAAGCCTTCCGTTCGGTGCTGTGGCCGCGCGGATCGCCGGCGGGCCGTTCGAGTACTCGGTGGTGCCGCATCGGTTCAACATTGGCGCGATTCTGCTGCGCCGCGCCTTCTGGCAGGAGATCGACGGGTTCCGAGCCCACGCGGTGGCCGGGCGACTGGGCTTCGACGAGGAACAGCTGTGCAAGGAGTGCCTCACGCGGGGACAGGTCATGGTCGTTGTTCACGATGTGCTCGCCGGACACTTCTCGTTCTGGCCCCAGGAAGAGGCGATGCGCGGGTTGCTGAAGCGCCGCGCCGCCGACTTCGCCACGGAGGTGGCAGGACCCGGTGGCAGCGGGGGACGACGGTCCGGTGGTAGCGTGGCTGGCGGGTGAACCGGATCTCGTCTGTCCAGCGTCTAGGGCTAGCGGCGAGGCGGGTGAGCACTCTCAGGGCGCTCGCCCAGCTTCACCTTCATCTGCGAGCCCGCGGCGGGCGCCTGACCGCCGAGGTCCATCCCACCGCGTCCATCGGGTCCTTGAGCGTCACCAAGGTCGACGGTCCCCACGCCCCAAACCTCACGCTTCGGCTTGGCGAGTGGGCACGGCTCGGCAGCAACCTGGCGATTGAGCTGAACCGCACGATCGACCGGGCGAACGAGCTGGTCGTCGAGGATCACGCCTGGGTCCGCGACGGCCTGTGGCTGCGTCTCGACGGTGGTCGAGGCCATGTCGGGAGGCGAGCCTGGATCGGGGCACATTCTTCGCTTCACGTCCCCGGCGGGCTTATCGCATTGGGCGAGCACGCGGTGGTCGGCCTGGGTTGCCAGATCCATGCCGTGGCGAGCGTCGAGGTTGGACCGTGGGCGGCGCTCGGTCATGACGTGACCGTTGTCGACTCAGATCACGTGGCCGATGGAAGCTCTCGCTGGTTCTTGGAGCAGGGCTCGGTCACGGCCCCCATTATCATCGGCGCGAACACCGTCGTCTCTGCGGGAGCGAGGATCACTCGCGGCGCCCGGATCGGGGCGAACAGCATGGTCGGCGCAAACGCGGTCGTCCGTTCTGGGACCTATGAGGACTCGATCCTCCTCGCGGGTGCCCCAGCCAATCCGCTGCGCTCCCTGGTCGACCGGCCGATCGCCGCCGCCGCGCCGCCGATCTTCCCAGCGTAGACGCCTGGCTTCATGAGGATCCTCCACGTCGGCTCGGGCTTCTCTCCCTACCTTGTTAGCGGGCTGGTGATCTACGCGGACGATCTCATGCGCGAGCAGAGCCGGGCCGGGCATCAGGTTGGCTACCTCTGCGCTGGCCGGCATTACCCGTTCCTGCGCGGGCCACATCTGCGGCGCTGGTGCCGGGCCGGCGTGACGATGTTCGAGTGGATCAACTCCCCTGTCGTCATTGGGCGAATTCTGGGGTCGCCCCAGCCGGCCGAGGACCGTCACCAGCCGGCCTGCGAGCGCGTCATGGACCGAGTCCTGGAGCGCTTCGCCCCCGACGTGGTGCACCTGCAGGATCTCGCTGGCTGGCCGTCGTCCCTGATCGACGTTGCTGGCCGCGCCAATGTGCCCTGTGTCCTAACGGCCCACGATTACTTCACGCTGTGCCCGACCGTCCGTCTGTTCGACGCCGACGGGGAGAACTGCCGGCGCCTGCGACCCGGCGCGATGTGCGTGGTTTGTTGCCACAGCGCTCCGTTCGACTCCGAGGAGGATCGCCGGCTGACCCGCGAGTACCACATCGGTCAGCTGCGACGAAATCGGGCAGTCACGTTCGTGCGGCCCGTTCTAGCCCCGATGCGTTGGGCGGCTCGGACGGCTAAGGCACGGTTGCGGGCCCGGCCGCCCGTCGCCTCCGAAGCCCCGTTTCAGGCGCGCGCCAAGTTGAACCCAGCCGCCGCGGCGGAGCCTGCACCTCCCCCGGCCGCGTCGGCCGCCGCTCACGCCGGTGCTCTGCCGGTGCACGCCCTTCCTGTCGCTGACGCCGCCGCTTACCAGCGCCGGCGGGAGGAGGGGATCGACCACCTCAACCGACTCGACCGTCTGCTGGTGTACTCGGATCGCTCCGGCGCGATTTTCACTGACCTGGGGGTCCACCGGGCCCGGCTCCAGAAGGTCCACGTCAGTCCCCGCCATGTCGTCGACCTGCGGCCGCGATCACCGGTCCAGGCGCACCTTCCGGTGCGCTTTGCGGCGCTCAACGCCATGGGGGCCATCGACAAGGGAGCCGGGCTGCTGGTCGATTGCGTGCGAGAGCTGGATCGTCGCGGCCTGTCCGGGCAGTTCGAGTTGCACCTTCACGGCTGGGCTCGTCCCGACCTCCAGGATGCGCTAAGCCCCTATCGCCACGTCAGGGTGCGTGGTCGCTACTCCACCGACGAGCTCGACGGGCTGCTCGAGCACGCGGACGTGGGGATCGTACCGTCGTTGTGGGAGGAGGTGCTGGGCTTCGTCGGACTCGAGTTCCTGGTCAAGGGCATCCCGGTGATCGGCAACGCCGTCGGCGGCATTCCTGAGTACACCCGCGATGGACGGACCGGTTGGCTGAATCGCTCCTGCACGGCCGCTGGACTCGCCGACATCATGGCCACGCTCATCGCCGAGCCCTCTCGCGTCAGAGAAATGGCGGTGAGCGCCTTGGCGGTCCGGGACGACTTCAGGAGGTCCATGCCCCAGCAGGCGCAGGACATCGTTGCCATCTATCGCGACGTTCGAGACAACCGCCAAGCCGCTGCTGGCGGCAGCTCGCAGGCCAAAGCGGCCACTCCAGTCAGTCGTTAGCCCCCGCTGGGGGCACACGCGAGGAGTCGGCGGAGACCGGTTGGATGAGGCCATCGCGGACCGCGCGCAGGACAACCACCATCGCCTGTGGCCGGAAGTGCGCCGCCTCGAGGTAGCGTCTCGCCGCACGGGCAGTCTCCAGCGCCATCCTCGGTTTCTCGATCCGCCGCCAGGAGTCCCCACGCAACATCAACAGCTTGTTCCGGAGCTCGAAGTAGTACTGCGGCGAGGCGCCGGCGACGACGGGCTCCTTGGTCGGTGTACGATGCTCGACGACGCTGTCGGGCACCACGTAACCAGCCTCGTCGCGCAGCACACGAGCAGTGAACTCCACATCGTCTCCCCAGATGAAGTAGTGCTTGTGGGGCAGCCCGTGTCGGCCGATCGACTCCCGAGAAATGAGGACTGAGACGAAGGAGGCGTGGCGGATCAGCAGCAGTCTGGCCCCGGCGGCTTCGACCAAGGTCCTGCGCGTCTCATCGACGCGCGGCACCGGCCAGTTCTTCGGATGAAGGTCGCCGTCGCGCCACACAACGTGACTGGCTAGAAGGGCCGGGCGCGGAAGCCCGTCGAGGCGGTCGAGCGCGGCGAGCAACCGCGCTAGGGCGTCCGGATTCGGGATCGTGTCGTCATCCATGAGCCACAGCCAGTGAAACCCGCGTGCGTAGGCGGCCCGCATTCCTGCGTGAAAGCCGCCGGCGCCTCCCTCGTTTGCGCCCAGACGCAGAAGTTTTACCTCGGAAAAGCGCTCAAAGACGAGCGCTTCAGTGTGATCGGTGGAGGCATTGTCGACCACCAACACCTCGTCGGGAGGGCGCGTCTGCATGCGCAGCGCGCTTAGACACTGCTCGAGCAGCTCGCGACGATTGTGCGTTACGACGACCGCACAGACGGTCATGGCCGAGTCTGTCGCGATGTCGGGTAGTTGTAGCACTGGAATCGTCCGTGTCGACGGGCAGGAGGGAGCTACGCCGATGAGGCCTTGGTGATGCGGTGCGGGCGAGGACAGCGGGTCCGTCCCGTGAGCAGGCAGCTCACGAACATGTGGGCACTAGGACGAACCAGCTCAGCCATGGGGGGTCTGAGAAGGTGGAGTGGACCGCCAGGTTCCTGGAGCCGAAGAACTCGTCAACCGCGGAGCGCACGCCGAACTCACCCTCCTCGAGACGCCCGTCCAGGTAGTCGTGCCCGGCCATCAGGCCACCGGGACGAACCTTTGGGTACCAGACCGCGAGATCCTCGGCGACCGAGTGACGGTCGTGGCGCGCGTCGAGGTAGACAAAGTCGAGGCTGGCCTCCGCCACGCGCTCGGCCGCCGCGCGCCCCGTCTGGCGCCACACCGAGCTGCGGGGTCCAAACCGCGCCAACCGCTCCAACGCCTCGGAGTAGAAGGCATCGTGAATGCTTTGGGAGACGTTCGCCACATCGATGTATGCCCCGGTTGGGGCCTCCGCCCAGGGGTCGACCGAGATGAGCTCCCGGCCCCTCCACAGATCGAGCAGGGTCTGTGAGAACTCGCCTTGCTTGACCCCGACCTCCACCCCCCGCCCGGCTAGTCCTCGCCGGTTGAGCAGGATCCCAAGTTCGCCGCGGGTCGGCAGGATTGGACGCTGTGTCCTGTAAGTCAGGCGGGTGAGGCGCTTGGCGCGGTCTCGCACACCCGCGATCGACCGGTGCTGCGACACTCTCCTCAGGCGGTCGTTAAGGTGGGGCGTAGGCACCGGGCGAACGATAGTACGACCACCGCGCACATGGTCATGGGCGGCTCGGCCGGGCTGCGGGGGTTAGAGCATGTGGCGACCCGCATTGCCGCGACGGCGTAGCACGTCCCCGTTCGAAGTGAACGCTCTTCGACGACGGCTACAGTCCGCCTGTGCCTGACCGCGGTGCCCCCCCGCTTCTCGTCTTCTGGGGTCGCAGCACCGGCCGCCTGCGAGACATCGCGAGAGCCGTCGGCGGGTCAGTGCTCGAGGTCTATGACCCCCGGCTGGTGCGTAAGCCACTGGTCCCCCTCCGGTACCTCACCTCGACCTGGCGCACCATCCGCGCCCTGGAGCGCCTCGGCCCGGGAGCGGTCGTTGTCACCAATCCGCCGATCTTTGCGCCACTGGCGGTCGGTCTCTGGTGCCGGGCCCGCGGCGCGCGTCTCGTGCTCGACTCTCATCCGGACGCGTTCGGTGTCCGAGGCCTGCTGTGGCGCGCATTTGTCCCCGTTCACCGCGTCCTGGCCCGACATGCCGCTGCGACGCTGGTGACTACCGACGAGCTCGCGATGCGGGTCGACGCGTGGGGCGGCAGAGGCACCGTTCTGCACGAGCCACCACCTGATCGCGCTCCGCGCCCGCCTCGGGCGCCGCAGGGGCGTCCTCGCGTGCTCGTCGTGGCGAACTTCGGATATGACGAGCCGATTCCCGCGATCATCGACGCGGCCGACGGGCTCGGCGAATGCGACGTACGCATCACCGGCGACCCGCGGAAGGCGTCCGCCGAGCTCATCGCCAGCGCCGGAAGCAACGTCACGTTCACCGGATGGCTCGCCACCCCCGAGTATCTCGCCGAGGTCGATGCGGCAGACGTTGTCGTCGGTTTGACCACAGACGGTGAGTCGGTGATGCGCTGCGCATACGAGGCCATCTACCTGGAGCGGGTGCTGGTGGTCTCAGACACCCCGCCTTCGCGCCGGTACTTCTCGCCCGGCGTGTTCGCGGGCAATGACGCGGCGTCGATTGCCCGCGGGGTCCGAGACGCGCTCACAGAGCACGAGCGCTGGCGCGCTGAGGCACGGGGGCGGCGCGAGCGTCAGCTCGCCCGCTGGTCCGCCCAGGAGGCCGAGCTGACGGCGGTGCTCGGTCACAGCGCAGCATGATCGTGCACTTTGCCTCCTCCGGAGGCGGCCATCTTGAGGAGCTGCAGGCCTCCGCGGTGCTCCTGAGACAGGAGGAGCGCGTGTGGGTCACGACGAACTCGCCGCGGGCCAGCGCACTGTCAGGGGCCGGCGAGGCGGTCAGGGTGCTCCCGACCGACGCACGCGGTGTGGCCCAGGTGCTCCGGTTGCTCGCAGCCTCGGTGCTGATCGCTGTACGCGACCGACCACGCATCGTGGTCACAACGGGTTCATACGCGGCCGTCCCGTTCTGTCTTGCCGCTCGCCTGCTGGGAGCCCGGCTGATCTTCGTGGAGACGGGCGCACGCGTGCTTGCGCCCAGTCGCACCGGGCGCATCCTGGCACCGGTCGCTTCACGGGTCTACGTGCAGTGGCCCGCGCTGGTGGGGGCACTTCCTGGTGCCGTCCTGTTGCGCCCGATCCTGCTCGAGGCCGTCGAAGCGACGGGCGCTCGACCAGGCGCTGGCGCCGTCGCCGTCATGGGCACGCACCCCGCGCCGTTCCAGCGGTTGGTGGCAGCAGTCGTGCATGCGGTGCGCGCGGCGGTCCTCCCTGAGCCGGTGTTCATCCAACGAGGACCCTTGGCCGCCTCGCCGGCGGGCATTGAATCGGTCGAGTACCTCACGCCCACCGAGATCGAGGAGCGCATCGCGAACGCCGCTGTGGTGATCTGCCACGCCGGCCTGGGTACCATTGCCTGCGCGCTGCGTGCCGGTCGACGCCCGCTGGTGATGGCTCGGACCACCCGTGACGGCGAGCACGTCGACAACCATCAGCGCGAGATTGTCGACGCGCTGGCAGCGCTGGGTGTCGTCGTGCCGCTCGGAGCCGTGATCCGTCCCGAGGACGTGGCCCGCGCGCTTGAGCCGCTGGCGGTTGACACGACCGGCACAGATGCGGCCTCGCTGCGACAGATCGTGCGCCAGGAAGCCGACCACCCAGTCGGCGCATCACCGGTCGGCTGGCTGCAAGCTCGGATCAGGCGGGCGCGTCGGCCAGACAACGGGCGATGATCTCCTCGCCGGCGCGGCGGCGCTCTTCGTCATATGCCCACCACACCTCCGTGCCGGCATACCGATCTCGCACTGAGTCGAGGTCAGGGTTCATCGGATCGAAGCCCCACTTGGCGAGCCAGTGCGCGTAGTGCCGCTGCAGGACGGCAAGCTTCTTGGGGTCCTGCTGGCCGACGCGGGCCAGGCGCATGACCCGGAAGCGCAGGCGGTCGGGCAGAGCCCGGCCATAGCGCAGTCCAGCTCGACGCACGAGCCGCTTGACGGGTGACGCGTCGAGCCGCTGGTCGCGACTACCGACGTGGTGGATGATTCGGACATCGGGGAGGAAGAACACCTTCTTCCCCGCGCGTGCGCGGACAGCGAACGCAAAGTCGACGTCCTCGATCCACACCGGGTTGTAGGCGAGGTCGAAGCCTCCCAGCTCCCGTGCCAGCTCGGTCGAGAACATCGTCCAGCATCCAAGCGCCGAGTCGACTTCAGCGGGCCGGTCTCCGTCAAGCGCCTCCTCCTCACGCGGTCGGTCGACGGGTCCGTTGAGCGTTCGGCGCCCCGGACGCTCACTAGGGCGCGTGCCCCGATCGTGCAGGCCCTCAGGGCCTACCACGTTGACGCCGAAGGTGTGAATCCTTCCGTCGTCGAGGATCACCTTGGCAACGGTGACCCCGATGCGTTCGTCGGATAGGTGAAACCGCAGCATCCGTTCCAGCCAGCCGGGCGTCTCGACCGTGGTATCGCCGTCGATGCGCACGATGATCTCGCCTCCCACCTCGCTGAGCGCCGCGTTGAGGGTCGGGATGATCCCGGCGTGCTGGCGCTCGAGGAGCAGGAACTGCTTGAAGCGGCCACTGTCGCGCCAGCGACGCAATATCTCGACGCTGCCATCTGTCGAACCGTCGTCGGCGACGATGAGCTCGACGTTGGGATAGGTGGTGTTCTCAGCGAGCTTGTCGAGCACGTCGTCGAGAACTGTCGCGTTGTTCATGTTCGGCAACAGCACCGAAACAAGCGGCTGCGACGAGGGGTCCTGGGTCACAGAGATGACCAGCGGAGGCGGCGGACCGGGCTTTCAGGTGGCAACAAAGCGGCGTCCAGACGCGGCTAGGCTCAGCCCATGTTCGACCGAAGCCACAAGCAGCCTAGCGACCGGCGCGTAGGACCGTGCGCCAGGCTTCTCCTGGTCGCTGCTGCGGCCCTTGCCGCCGCCGGTATCGCGTTAGGCTGCCAGGCGACGGACCCCTCGCCGGCCGGATTTTCGGTGCGCTCCAACGCCATCGTCGCTCCGAACGGGCGGCGCTTCATCGTCAAGGGGGCGGTCTTTCCGTACGGCACCCTGGCCGGCGGTGACGCGGGCGGTGCCGGCGCTGCCAACCTTCGCCAAGCGCCAGCGACGTTCCGCCGCCTGACCGCATTGGGGTTCAACCTCGTGCGGGTGTTCACGGAGGTCCAGCCGCCATCCTCGCCCAGGCGTGACGTCCTCCAGCGGATCGTTCGCGAGGCGCGCAGCTCCGGCCTCGTCGTGGAGATCAGCACCGCCGGCGCCGACCCAGCGGCCTCCGTTCCGTGGCTGCGGTACCTGGCGCGGACGTACCGCAGCGACCCATACGTGTGGGTGCAACCGGCCAACGAGCCGGGTTGCACCGGTGGCCCGCCCCCGGCTGGATGCTTGGACTGGAGCGCGTGGCAACGCGGGCAGTCGCAGCTCATCGCGGCGATCCGCAGCGAGGGGATGCGCTCGCCGATCGTCTTGAACACCCCGAACTACTCGTCGGACCTCTCGAAGGTCGACCAGTATCCGCTCCACGACCGCAACCTGGTGTACGGGGCGCATGCGTACGCGAACAACCTCACGGCCGTCGGGGCGCCCGAGCGCGCGCTCTACACGGGGCTGTGGGCCGGGCTCGCCGGGCGCCACGCCGTGATCGTCGACGAAGTCGGCAACTTCAACGGGCCGAGCTACCCCAACTCCTCCGGGTGGGCGAGCGAGTTCATGGCCTTTATGCGCGACTGGGTCAGGCAGGGCAGCGGCTCGGGGGCGATCGGCTTCACGTGGCACTGGGTCGACCCGAACACGATGACCGGCGACGACGGCGCGCTGACGGCCTGGGGACACACCTTTGTCGACACGTTCATCCGGCAGGTCCCGGCGTCGTGAGCGGGCAGTCCGCCCTTCCCACCGTCTCAGTCGTGGTCCCGACGTTCCGGCGCGGCCCGGCCTTGGCGCCGGTGCTCGACGCCGTTTTGGCCCAGGACCCACACGAGCTCGTCGTCGTCTTCGACGGGTCTCAGGACCGGGCGTACCACCTCGTGGTCGACCGCGCGCGTTGCGACTCTCGCCTCGTCGCGATCTATCAAGACAACCAGGGAGAAATGGCGGCGCGGGAGACGGGCGCCCGCCGCGCTACCGGCGAGGTCGTCCTGTTCGTCGACGACGATGTGCTGGCTCATCCGGGCCTCGTGGACGGCCACGCTCGCCTGCAGCGCGACCACGTGCGGCGTGTCGTCGTCGGGTACATGCCGGTGCGCCTGGCGACGAACCGGGGGCGCAGCGACGTCGCGACGGGCCTCTACGCGCAGGAATACGAGAGCCACTGCACGCTCTGCGAGCGGGACCCAGACCGAGTGCTCGTGCACCTTTGGGCCGGGAATCTGTCGATGCGCCGCGGCGAAGCGCTCGCTGTCGGCCTGAACTCACCGCACTATCACGAGCGCTACCACCCGGACCGCGATCTCGGGCTCCGGCTCAGGCGCGAAGGCTTCGAGGCCGTCTTCAGCCGCGAGCTGCGCGCGGATCACCTGCACTCGAGGTCCCTTGCGGCGTTCGTCCGCGACGCCCGCAGCCAGGGGGCGGGCCGTGCCCGCCTCCATGGGCTACACGCGGACCAGCTTGGGCCCATGCTCGAGGACGAGCTCATCACGGGCCTCCCGGGGCCGGCTCGGCGACTCGCTGCCGCCGCCGAGCACCCCGCTGCCCACCTCGCGCTGTCGGGCGCGTTGCTCGTGCTGGTGAGGATTCTGGCCATTTTGCGTCTGACCCGTCCACAGGTGCTCGCGGTCCGGCTCCTGCGCCGCATCGAGCAGGTACACGGCGCCGCGCAGGCGCGCGGCGGGACCTGAGGCGCTTTACGATGACAGGCATGGACGCCCGGATCGATGCCGTCATCGTGTGCTTCAACGAGGAGGACGACCTGCGCGAGCTCATGGACGCGGGCGAACTTGTGCGCGCGTGCGACCGCGTGGTCGTCGTCGACAACGGCTCGACGGACGGCTCTGCCGTGCTGGTCCGCGAGAGCGGGCTAGAGCTCGTCCGGCTCGATCGCAACCGGGGCTTCGCCGCCGCCGCTAACATCGGGGTCGCCAATACCACGGCGCCGACCGTGGCCCTGATCAACCCCGACGTCCGGCTCGGCGCGCAGGCTGTCGCAGCGCTTGCTCGTCACCTCGGGAGCCCCGACTTCGGCGTTGTCGCGCCGCGCCTGCGCCTGCCCGACGGCTCCCTCCAAGATTCGGCTCGCACGGTCCCCACGCCGGGAACGCTGGTTCAGCGTCGGCTGCGCGGCAGCCGTCTGGGGGCTCTCGCACCAAGCCAGGCGGTCGAGGTCCCGTGGCTGTCGTCAGCGTGCATGATCATCGACCGCGGGGCCTGGAACGCTCTCGGTGGCTTTGACGACCGCTTCTTCCTCTACTTCGAGGACGTGGACTTCGGCGTGCGCATGCGCGCGGCGGGCTACCGCGTCATCATCGATCCGACCGTCGAGGTCCAGCACGAGCACCGGGCCAAGAGCCGGCGCAGCCTTTTCGGCTGGTCCAGCCGGCAGCACGCCAAGAGCGCCGCAAAGTTCTACGGACGTCACCCGCGGTACCTGTTCGTGACGGGTCGGGTCTAGCGCCCCGTCGCCCATGCGGAAGAGGCGAGCGAACGCCCTCAGGCGGCCCGCTCGCCCTCCGTCCTCCGGACCCGACCGCCCTCGACAAGCTGCTCGAAGGTCTGAAGCGCCTGCCCCGTGACCTGGTCCATGTTCAGATACTGGTAACGCGCGAGCCGGCCGACGAACGTGACCCGGGCATCCTGCTGGGCGAGCGCCTCGTACTGGCGGTAGAGCTCCCGGTTGGCCTCGCGGGGGATGGGGTAGTACGGATCTCCCTCGGCGCGCGGGTACTCCACGGCGATCGTCGATGAGTCGTGGCGCTGGCCGGTGAGCCAGCGGTACTCGGTCCGGCGCGTGTAGGGCACGTCCTCGCTGGGCTCGTTCACTGATGCCGCCGGAAGCACGAGGCCGCCGTCGGGCGTCGGCTCGTTGACGTGGTCGAAGTGAAGGCTGCGGTAGGGCAGCCTGCCGAAGCGGTAGCCGAAGTATGCGTCGACGGGACCCGTGTAGACGATGTGCTCGGCGTCAACCTCGCCGCGGACATCGTCGAACTCTACGCCTGTACGAACCTCTATGAGAGAATGGTCGAGCATGCGCTCGAACATTCGCGTGTAGCCCTCAGCGGGCATGCTCTGGAACCAGTCGTTGAAGTAGCGGTCGTCGGTGTTCGTGCGCGTCGGGATGCGCGAGGTGACAGACGCGTGCAGCTCGGACGGGTCGAGCTCCCACTGCTTGCGCGTGTAGCCACGGAAGAACTTCTCGTAAAGGTCACGCCCGACCTTCGCTACGACCGAATCCTCGCTTGTCTTGAGCAGCTCGATCGGCTCAGCGCGCTGGGAGTAGAACTTCTCCACGTCCTCGTCGGTACGCAGCTCAAGGTCATACAGCTCGTTGATCGTCGTCCGGTTGATTGGGATCGGGAGCAGCTTGCCGTCGACGCTGGCTAGGACGCGGTGCTCGTACGGGCGCCACTCGGTGAAGCGCGACAGGTAGTCGATGACCTTCTGCGACTGCGTGTGGAAAATGTGCGGCCCGTAGCGGTGGCACAACACGCCATGCTCGTCAACATAGTCAAACGCGTTGCCGCCGATGTGGCCGCGTCGGTCGATGACGAGCACGCGGTGGCCGCACTGACTGGCCAGCCGCTCGGCCATGATGGAACCGGCATAGCCTGCACCTACGACCAGCGTGTCGGGCGTGTCTCGACTCATGAGTCCGTCCTCTATCGGTGAACGGTGCCTCGCCTCGCGGACGACGGACGACGGCACTTGGGCGGTGACAGCCTCCCTCGGCTCCCAGCAGGCTAGCGGCACTGCCTACCCGTCCTGCCCCCTACGGAAAGGTGATCG
>JAABUZ0100004825.1_pt1 | contig 18259 bp, 15 predicted proteins | sample 5562091 | NCBI WGS metagenome assembly JAABUZ01 (sample SAMN12813069, study PRJNA571459) | rock metagenome | isolation source: Antarctica rocks | place: Antarctica: Victoria Land, Linnaeus Terrace sud | collected 2015-12-21
GGGCAGGGGTGGCGGACATCTGCGGTCTCCTTCGGCTTGATGGGTTGCTTAACACTCTCATCTTGCCGTGTGCGGCCCTTGCCCGCCACCCCCTCCAACCTAGATGAAACACACCCAATCCATTTGCAGGCTGATAAGCCAGTGCTCGTGCAGCAGGGGACTTTCTTTGATGTGACGCGCTCGGCGGCACGACCAACCGACCGCGGTCGGCGTCCGTTTGCCATGCGACCGCGGTCGCAGGCCCGCGCTGGCTGTTATGCGGACGGTTGAACATCGACCGGGGCGAGTTGATGGTTGTCGTCCGGCGGCCGGCTGCCCGTCGTGGTCAGGTAGAGTCCCGCCACTATAACAACGCCGCCAAGCATGGTCAGGGGTTGGAGGGGCTGGCCCAGCAGCGGCCAGGCCAGCAGGGCGGCGATGACCGGTTCGCCCAGGAAGCTGACCGAGACGACCGCGGCGTCGAGGTGGCCCAGCGTCCAGTTGTAGACCAGGTGGCCGCCCACGGTGCAAACCAGCGCCAGGGCCGCGAACAGGGCCAGGTTGCGCCACGACCGCGGGTCGAACGCCTGGCCGCCCAGCAGCGCCAGGAGGCCCAGCGCCAGCGCGCAGACGAGATAGACCGGCGCGCTGTAGGTGATCGGGTCCAGGCGCTGGCGCACGCGCCGCCCGATCAGCAGGTAGACCGCGAAGACGGCCGCGCCGGCCAGGGCCAGCCCGTCTCCCGCCAGGGCGCGACCGCCCAACCGCACGTCGCCCCCGGCGATGATCAGCGAGCCCAGCAGAGCCAGCGCGATGCCCAGCACGACAACTCGCCGCGGCCGTTCACCCCCCAGACTCCAAGCCAACGCCGCCACCAGCACGGGATGGACGGTGACGAACAAGACCGAACTGGCCACCGAGGTGTAGAAGATCGAGACCGTCCAGGTGGCGAAATGCAGCGCCAACAAGACGCCGGCCGCGCCGATCAGCCCGTAGTCGCCGCGGCTCAGGCCGGCCAGGGCGCCGCGACGTGGCCACAGCAGCGGGCCAAGCAGCAGCACGGTCAAGGCCATGCGCCAAGTCGCGGTCACCAGCGGGGGCGTGGTGGCGGCGCTGATAAAGACGGCCGCGAACGAAACGCCGACGGTGGCCACGACGAGCCCAAGGAGGGGGTTGACGCGCGGGAGGGCGGAGCTATCCCCGTCCAGGCGCCGCGGGCTCGCTGTCGGGATAGGGCGTGTGATCCGTAATCCCCCCGGTCTGTCGCCGTCGATGTCAGGAACGGGCATGATGTCAATGGCATGAGAGATGTGGCAATCGTCAGTGTACTGTCCCGGCTGGCGCGGCGCAACTTTCACCCCTGTTATAATTCCCGCTAGACCGCGCGTTCGTCGGGATAGACGCGGGCGCTATGCTTAGGCGGGCGCTATACCAGGATATGCAGGCTATGGATCACGATCACGGGATAGGCCACGGTGCGCATGGGGACGCAGGGGACGCAGGGATAATGGGTAGAGACGACGCGGGGCGCTGCCCCAACTGCGCCCGCAAGGTGCATTTCTGGCACAACCACAGCGGCTACTGCTCCAAGGAGTGCCGCACCGACTCGATTACGAGCTGCCCCAACTGCGGCCGCATCGGGCTCTATAAGCACGCCCGCCTGGGCTGCTGCAGCGAGGACTGCCGCTACTGGTATGTGGCCGGCCTGCTCGGCTACGACCGAGACGCCCTCCTCACCCCCGCTTGGGACAAGGTTGTCTACCACGTGCGGCTCCCGTCCACCTCGGCCGAGATCTCGTCGCTGCAACTCGACGAGCTGGAGTATGACCGCGCCGTCGACACCATCCTGGTCATCGCCGCGCCGGCCTGGATGACGCGCAGCAAGGTGCTGGCCGAACTCCCTTACGAGCGCTTCGACAACGCGGCCTGGCAGCATCTGTGGGCCGACGCCACCCTGACCGAGCAGGAGTTGTTCGAGTTCCACCGCCTGTGCTACGAGGACGACCTGGTGTGCCAGAAGCTGGGAGAGCACGTGTTCATCCGGCTGCGTCAGAACCAGGCGCCGCCCGATCTGGCCCCCTCCGGCAGCCTGCCTCATAATGGCTACCTGCCGGCGGCGACGGTGATGGCGGTCAACGGCTATCTCCCGGCCGCGACCGGCGCAGGGACGACGGCGGTGGCGGCGCCCTACCAGCCCACGCAGGCCATGGGCGCCTACCCGACGGCGTCGGGACGCCTCGCCTCGCCGCCCGCCCCGGCCCGCCCGCCGACCGAGTTCGTCGACAACGTCCGCGGCGTCTTCGAGGGGCGCGGCTATAGCGTCGAGACGGGCGCCGCCGAGCATACCTTGCTGCTGCGCCGCCAGGGGCGGCTGGCCCTGGCCGCCTACCAGTACCACGGCGGCATGGTGGACATCGATCCGGTCCAGCGCGCCCTCGCGGCCACGACCAACGCCGGCGCCTCCCAGACCTTCGTGATCACCAACGGCCATTTCACGCTGCAGGCCGAGGATTTCGCGGCCCAACATCCCATCCAGTTGATCGACGGCGATGAGCTGGCCGAATTGGTGGCCAGCCGTCGCGCCATGCCGACCCTGTCCGAGTCGGAGAACCCTGCGCCGGATGAAGCGCCGGGCGCGACCCGCATCAGCTTCGACCACGGCCACGTCGCGGTCACGCATCAGCCCCCCGTCGCGCCCGAGGAGCCGGTGGGTGCGGAGCCGGTGAGTGCGGAGCCAGTGGGTGCGGAGCCGACCCGCCAGATCGACCTGCGCGCCGAGCGGGAGCGGGCCGAGATGCTGACCGCCACGCCTGTCGAGCGGCGTCCGCAGCCGCCGGACGGCCAGGGGCGGCCCCAGAACAACGCCCCCTATAACGGCAACGGCCACCTGGCGCCCGTCGACGCGGAGATCGTCGGTGGCGAGGGCCCGGCGTAACACGCGCGCTCCAGGGATGGGACCCTCCGGTCTTCGCCGGGGACGAGGTCCTATTGCTCTACTGACCAGGATCATGTCATTGTCGATTGAGGGATGCGTAGGGGCGTATGCAATACGCCCCTATCACGGCGATGACCTATCCCGACCGAGAATGAAACCCTGCCCTACCTGCTGCATGACAAAGCCGCACCGCTACTCGCGCCAACTCGTCTCGGTGCGGCTGCGGGCGCGGTCAAAAGATACCGTGCGGACCCCAAAAGAAGGGGGCGTGCGATCGAGATCGTACACCCCCAGTGTTGCCGCGTGGCCGCGCGAGGCGCGAAGATCGGAGTAAAACTTTACCCCTTGACGGCCCCTGCCGTGAGGCCGGCCACGATCTGGCGCTGCAGGATCAGCACCACGATGATCAGCGGCACCGTGACCACGATGGCGCCGGCCGCGATCTCGCCCCAGGGAAAGTTAAAGCTGGCCCCGCCGAAGAAGTTGACCAGGCCAATCGTGACCGGCTGTACCGTGTCATTGGTGGTGAATGAGACGGCGAACAGGAAGTCATTCCAGGCGCTGATGAAGGTCAGGATGGCCGCCGTGAACACGCCTGGGGCGGCTAGCGGCAGCACGATCGACCACAGCGTGCGCACGATACCCGCTCCGTCGACCCTGGCCGACTCTTCGAGCTCATTTGGAAGTTGGCGGAAGAACGTCACCAGCAGGAAAATGGTTAGCGGCAGCGAGAAGACCACGTTGGGCAGGATCAGCGCCTGGTAGGTGTCGATCCAGTGGTTCTGGTTGAAGAACACGAAGAGCGGACCCACGATGGCGATCTGCGGGAACATGGTCACGGCCAGGATAAAGGTCATTGCGACGACGCGACCGCGGAACTTCAGCCGCGCGATCGCGTAGCCCGCCGTGATGCCGAAGAGCAGCGAGATTAGCGTCGCGACCCCCGCGATGATCACGCTGTTCTTGATATTGCCCGCGAACGCGGGGTGATCGTTAAACGCACTGGAGAAGCTCTCCAGCGTGGTGTGTCCCGGGAACACCGTGGGCGGGGCGGCGCTCCATTCCGCTGCCGGCTTGAGCGCCTCATCGAAGACCCACAACAGGGGCGCGATGCAGAACAGGACCATCAGCGCGACCCCGATGTAGAACAAAATTCGCCCGACGCTGATCCCGCCGCTCGAACGGGTGGCCGCGCGGGCGCGCGTGACGGTTGCGGTTGTGGCCATCAGCTTTCCCCCTCCCTTTTAACTCGCGGCCGTTTGAGCGCCGAGCACTCGAGTGAACACCAGGGCGATGGCGCCGGCGCTGAGGAAAATCAACACCGTCGTGGCAACGCCGACCGGGAAGTTGATCTGCGACACGATCAATTGGTTGTAGGCGTAGGTCGAGATGCTCTGCAGATTGCTGCCCGCCACCACGAAGAACAGGTCGAAGACGTTCCAGGATTGGAGGGTGCGGAAGAGCAGCGCCACCAGGATGGCCGGCTTGAGCAGGGGCAGCGTGATGCGGAAGAAGCGCTGCCAGACGCTCGCGCCGTCGACGCGGCCCGCCTCGTAGACGTCGTCGGGGATGGTCTGCAAGCCGGCGAGCAGCAGCAAGGCCATGTAGGGAGCCGTCTTCCACACATCGATGGCGATCATGGCCATGATCAAAGTGGGAGTGCTGGCTAGCGGCGCCCAGTCGGCCGAGATGGCGCCGGGAGCAATGGCGTGCAGCACGGCCGGGATAACGCCCGTGTTGTTCTGCCACCCCAGGGCACGCCACACCACCGCTGAAATGACGGTGGGAAACGCCCAGGGAACCAGCACCGCCGCGCGCGCCACGTTACGCCCGATGAATTTCTGGTTGAGGGTGATCGCGAACAGTAGCCCGAGCAGAAACTCGAGCACCACGCTGACCACGGTAAACAGGACCGTATAACCGATGCTGCCGGTAAACGTGGAATCCCCGAAGGCGCCGTGCGCGCCGATATAGTTATCGAGGCCGACGAACTGCGACCCAAACTGTGGCTCGTTCGGCAGATAGTTGAGCAAACTGTACCAGATAGACTGGGCAATGGGGTAGAACGCGATGCCCACGATCACAATCAGGGCCGGCGCGATGAACACGTACGCGGTGATCCCCTCTTGCCGCGCGAACGATTTCCCCCGCGCCCTCTGCTTTGGCAGAGGCTGCGCCGCTTGTTGCACGCTCATCGAGCACCCTCCAATGTTGCCTAATCAACACCGTTATAGTAGCCTGAATGGCTCGGGACCACGAGATCTCAAGCGAGGGTTGTGGAGTGTGTCACGTTGGCCCGCGAGGGCCGATGGAGCTGATGCTCCATCGGCCCTCCTTGCGCGGTGCCGGCAAGCGAACCGACTAGTGGAAGCGCGCGTCGGCCACCGTGATAAAGGCGTCGACGTCCTTAACTGCATTCTGGGGGGTCATGCTGCCGGCAAGGACGTTGTGGAAATCCTGCTGCATGCGCAGCGAGACGTCGTTGTAGACCGGCGACGTCGGGCGCGGCAGGATCTGCAACTGCGAGGCCACCGTCCTGAGGAACGGGTTGGCCGCCTGCACGGCCGGGGTGCTGTTGGCCGAGATCATGGCCACGGCGTGACCGCCGTGGATGGCGTAGTATTGCTCCTGCTGCGAACTGATCAGGTAGTTGATGAACGTCCAGGCCTGATCGGGGTTCTTGGTGTTCTTGTTGATACCCAGCCACCAACCGCCGAGCGTGGAGTAGCCGGGCTTGCCGGGCTCGTGCAGCATCGGCAGCACCCCTACCTTGCCGACGATCTTGCTGCCGGCGCCCTGCACGAGGGCCCACATGTAGGGCCAGTTGCGAGCAAACGCGGCCAGGCCGTTGGTGAAGTCGTTGGCCGTCTCCGCCTCTTTGTAGGCCGTGACCGCCTGCGGGGACGCGCCGCTGGTGATCATGCTGCGCATGGTGGCCAGACCATTGGCCGCCTGCATCTGGGTCGAGGCGGCCGTGGGACCGTAGACACGGCCACCGGCGCTGTTGACGTACTCCAGCGCGTTGCAGACGAGCCCCTCGTACTGGCTGCCCTGGAAGACGAAGCCCTCCCGGACGGCATGCTTGGCCACGAGCATCTTGGCCTCCACCTGCATCTGCTCCCACGACGTGGGCAGCGGCAGCTTATACTGCGCCAGCAGGTCCTTGCGATAGTAGATCATCCCGAAGTCGGTGAACCAGGGGGCGCCGTAGGTGTGCCCCTTGTACTGCACGTCCAGGATGGTGCCGGGAATGTACTGCTTCTGCGCCGCCGTTGAGAAGTACTTGTCGACCGGCAAGATCAGGTTCTGTCCCGCTAACTGAGCCGGCCAGATCACGTCGCCGGCGAAGACATCGGGCGTCACGTTGCCGGCGCGTATGGTGCGCTGCAGGTTGACGAAGTTCTGGCCGGTGTCGCTGGACTGAGTCTGCAGCACGACCTTGATCTTGCCGGCGTATTGCTTGTTGAAGTTGCTGATCAGGACCGGCACGGTCCCGGTCGTGTCCGGGCCGTTCCAGAAGATGATGGTCACGGGGCTGGCCGCCTGGGCCGCCGGCCGAGCCACACCAAGGCTGCCGGTGAGGGCGATGCCGGCGGCCGTCGCCACCGCGAGGACGTTTCGAAGCTTGGGCTTGCGCACTGTCTTGCCTCCTTTGGCATGAGGTCAGTGTTGGTTGAAGATTGGCTTGAAGATACCTGGAATAGGACGTACACCCTTCCCAACGTCTGGGGCGATCACCTCCTCGTGACTATCCATGCCTCCCGACAGATGAAACCGGTCATCGCTACCTCGCCGATGGCAAAACACCAATCGTTCCACCATCGTAGCCGGAGAACGTGAGCCCTATCCGCTGGCCCTGCACATCTCATGCCACATAGTGGATTGCCCATATGTCCGGAAGGCATTACTAGCAGCTGTCACGTCGCACGACCGGTCGTGCAACGGTTGAAGGACCAGAAGCTCAAACAGTGGTCCCAAACCAACTGTACAACACCGTATCATACCCGACGAACCCGTGGCAAGCAGCCAATACTCTCTGGTCGGACGGCGGTTCCACCATCAAACGAAGCCGCGCAAACCGGTTTGTCTCATAGTAGCACGAATCCGGGAGCTTTGCAATGAGGCAGCATTCTCCTATTTCTCTGTTCCCCCGTCTGACGTCTTCAAACAGTCCGAGACAGGACCCGCGCTGCCCCGCGCCAGGAGCTCGACCGGGACGATACGCTCCAGCGGCTGCGGCTGCTGGCCAGCCAGCAGTTCGATCAGCATGTCGACGGCGAGGCGCGTTTCGTCGGCGACGGAAAAGCGCACCACGGTGATCGGCGGCTGCGCCAGCGCGGTCAAGACGCTATCGCCCAGGGTCACCAGCGAGACGTCGCCGGGGACGCAGCGCCCTTGTGAGGACAGTGCGTGCAGCGCCGTGGCAGCCTCGTAGTCCGTGGTCGTGATGAGGGCGGTAAACTCGCGCGCGCGGTCGGCCGACGATGGGAGGGCCGCCCCCGGTCCCTCCGCCGGATCGTAGGAGAGCACCTGGACATGGTTGAAAGGCAGGCGATGCGCGCGGTGGGCGTGGCGGAAGCCGATCAGGGCATAGTACCCGAAGCCGTAGACCGGCAGACCGTCCAGGCAGGCGGTCAGCAGGGCGATCCTGCGGTGCCCCATCGCGTACAGGTGATCGACGGCCATCGCGGCCGCGCGGGCGAGATCGGCGTCCACGAGCGCCAAACCGGCGCTGTCGCGCGGACGCCCGATGGCCACAAACGGGAGACCGGCGGCGCGCAAGGCCGCGACCCGTGGGTCGGCGCGGCGGACCTGCAGCAACAGCATCCCGTCGACGTGGCCGGCGCTGGCCAGGCTGGCCACGTCGTCCCCTCGCACATCGCGCGACATCACGCACAGCAACTTGTAGTCGTGCTGCGCGAGCCGGTCGGCCGCGCCGGCAATGAACCCGAAAAATGGGCCCTCGGGCAACGCCCCCGATGGATGGAGAGGCAAAGCCAGGCCAATGGTGCGCGTCTGGCGCAATGCTAGGCTGCGCGCCGTCGCGTTGGGCTGGTAGCCGAGCTCACGCACGGCGGCCAGGACGCGCTCACGCGTGGCCGCGGACACAGGCCGCTTGCCGCCCAGCGCCTGCGAGACCGTCGCCCGCGCGACGCCCGCGCGTCGCGCCACGTCCCTGATCGTAACCTTACGCACGTCTCGCATGCCGCGTGTCCTTCATGCCCACCGCCCCATCGCTCGTGGTGTCGTGCTCCCCGCTACCCTGTATGATACCGGCTCGAAGGGCGGTGTGACGAAGAAAAGACTCCTGTCCAGCGCCGCTATCCCTTTACGGAACCGGCGGTCAGTCCAGTGACGAAATAGCGCTGCAGCGAGAAGAAGATGACCAGGGGCAACATCATGGAGATGAATGCGGCCGCGGTCATCAGGTGCCAGCCCTGGCCGAACTGCCCGACCAGCGTGCGCACGATCACGGGCATCGGGACGGTGTTCGGCCCCGCGAGCACCAGCGCCACCAGCAGGTCGTTCCAGACCCACATGAACTGGAAGATGGCCACCGCGGCGAGGGCCGGCGTGGTCAGCGGCATGATGATGCGGGTGAAGATGCGCAGGTCGCCGGCGCCGTCGATGCGCCCCGACTCCAGCAACTCGTACGGGATGCCCGCCATGAAGTTGCGCAGGATGTAGACGATCAGCGGCAGCCCGAAGGCGGTATGCGCGATCCACAACGTCGCGTACGTCCCGCCGAGGTTCCAGGAGGTGAACAATTTCAGCAGCGGGATCAGCAGCATCTGCAAAGGGATGATTTGCAGAGCGATGATCAGGAAGAAAATCGTGTTGCGCAGCGGGAAGCGCAGCCAGGCGAAGGCGTACGCCGCCCCGGCGCCGATCAGGATCGGCGCGATGGTAGCCGGCAGCGTGATGATCAGGCTGTTGAGGAACGCCTGGCCCATGCCGATGGACCCCGCCGCCTGCAGCACGCCGCTGTAGTTTTCCAGCGTGAACTGATGCGGCGTCCACAGCAGCGTCCACCAAATCGAGGTGTTGATGTCCTGGATGCTGCGCACGGACGTGAACAGCAGCGTGACCGTCGGCAGCAGCCAGACCACGCTGATCAGGATCACGACCACATGCACCGGCGCGCGGGAGTACCAATGCGGCCGGTGGCCAACCACGTTGTCCCGCGGCGTCGCCGCCTGAGGACCGGGGACCGCTTTAGCGCTCATCTCTCTTGCTCCTGACTACCCGGGACGACCCTGACTACCGCGCTTCTTGGGAGCTGAACCGGCGGATGCTCAGCGCCATGACGGGCAGGACCGCGATCAGCAGCACCACCGCGATGGCGCTGCCGTAGCCGGGATTCGCGTTCTTGAAGGACTCGACATACATGCGCAAGGCGAGCACGTCGCTGGCGTCGGCCGGGCCGCCGCTCGTCATGGTGTAGATGAGGTCGAAGATCTTCAGCACGCCGATCATGGTCAGCGTGATGATCACGGTGATCGTCGGCCACATCAGCGGCACGGTGATACGCCTGAAGATGGTGAACTCCGTCGCGCCCTCCATGCGGGCAGCTTCCGTCAGGTCCTTGGGGATAGCCTTGAGCGCCGCGGAGAGCACGATCACGGCGAACCCCAGGCTGAGCCAGATCTGGGCGCCCATCAGCGCGAAGTTGACGAAGCCGCTGCTGCCCAGGAACGAGATGGGCTGGAAGTTGGGGATGATCCCCGCCAGGATGGCGTTGATGGTGCCCACGTGGACGTCGGGGGCGTACATTAACGCCCAGATGGCGCCGCCGGCGGTGGCGGAGATGGCCATGGGGATGAACACGATGGACTTGGCGACCGATTCGTAGCGCACACGGTCGAACAGCACCGCGAAGACCACGCCCAGGACGACCGTGACCGGGGTCACGATCACCAGCCAGAGCACGTTGTTGACGATGGCCCCGCGGATAAGGTCATCTTGCGCCATGAAAGTGTAGTTGTCGAAGCCCGTCCATTGCAGCGGCGCGTTGAAGCCGATGCCAGTCTGGGTCTGGAAGCTGAAGATAATCGTCTTGATCGCGGGGTAGATGATGAAAAAGGCGATCAAGAGCAGGGCCGGGCCCACGAACAGCAAGGCGCTGATCGTGCGACGCGGCCGCGCCGCGCGACGGCTCCGCCCAGCGACGGTTAGGCCAGAAACGGCCGTAGCGGAACGTCCGGGCGGCGTGGCCAGCGGCTGTCCTTGTGCCATAATCGCACCTTCCGAAGGGCGCGGGCGCCGGACTGCACGTCTAGCGCCCGCCTTATAGCGATGTACCTATGCGCCTAATACTGCGCGAACTTTGCAGCACCTACTTAGTATTACAACGTGACGTGGACCTGCGACTACAGTCGCATGGCAAAGAACGACGACGAAAGTCGTGTCGGACGGTTTGTTGAGACACTTCAGTGTCCATCGTGTGCCATGCGACTTTAGTCGCAGGCTGGTCTTAACGTTGTCGTATTAGCGGCCCTGCGCGTACGCTCTCTTGGCGTGGGCCTCGAGATCCGCCAACACCCCATCGATGTTGGACGGGTTCTGGAACCACTTCTGGAGCGCGGTGAACTCATAGTCGCTGCCGAGCGACGCGGGCATCAGGTCGGAGGCGTCACCCCGCACCAGGCCCGCCTTGCCGGCCCGGATCAGCAGGGCGGCAAAGGAGCGGGTCAGGGCGTCGGGATACGCGTCCATGCTGGTCGCGTTGTTCGGCGAGATGAAGCCGCCGCGCTTGGCCCACTGCGCCAGCGCGTTGGGATCGGTCAGGCAGGTCACCAGCGCCCGGGCGCCGGGGGTGTCGTGGAACATCACGACCCCGTTGGGGCCGACCTCGACCGGCGTGATGCTCCCCGTGCCGATGCGCGGGAAGGGGAAGGCGCTGTAGTCCACGCCCTCGACATCGGTCGGCAGGTCGCCGCGCAGGCCCGCGCCGACGAAGGTCGCCTCCTGGTAGAACTCGGCCGAGGGGTCGATCACCATCTGCTTCGCGCCCGCGTCCCACAGCTGGCTGAGCGCGCGCGAACGCCCGCCGGCGATCATCTTGTCGTTGCCGATGATCTGGGCCATCAGCTGGAACGCATGCTTGATGGAGGGGTCCGTCCACGGGATGGTGTGCGCGACCCACTTGTCGTACATCTGGGGGCCGGCCGACTGCAGGTAGACGTTCTCCAGGAAGTCGGTGAGCGTCCAGCCGCTGGAGGCGCCGAAGGCCCAGGGGTGCTTGCCCTGCGCGACCATCTTCTGCGACAGCGCGATGAGGTCGGTCCACGTCGCGGGGATCGCGTAGTGGCCCTGCTGGAACTTCTTGGGGGAGTACCAGACCAGCGACTTCACGTCCGCCTTCATGTAGATGGCGTACAGCTTGCCGCTGACGGTGCCCAGGTTGATCCTAGAACGGCGAGTACTGGCTCTGCAGCTTGGCCGTGTTGAGGAACGTCAGCGGCTGCAGGGAGCCGCCGGCCACGTACGGCTTGATGGTGGCGGGGACGGAGAGGAAGCCCACGTCCGGCGCGTTGCCGCCCTGCACCCGCGTCGCCAGCTCGGTATTGTAGTCGCTCGAGGATTGTTGGTAGGTTATCTTGGTGTGGTAGTTGGCGTCGCAGTAGCTTGCGATGGCCAGGAAGTCGGCCTTCTCCGCGCCGGCCCAGCCGGCAAAGGCGGTCACCGGCATGCTCGCGACGGCGGCCCGGCCGCTGGCCGGCGTCGCGGCGGACGTTCGGCCCGCCAGGGACGGCAACAACAACAACGTGGACACCCCCAGGGTGACCAGGGATCGCTTGAGATGCTGACGCGACATTGCTTCCTCCTGCATCTGTAGACGATGAAAGATAGACGATGTAAGACACCCGCATCGATCGCGGGCAACCACCGGCGTCGGCCTTCGCCGTCCCTCCTTTCCAGGTCGCCTGCGTTACCCGTCGCGCGGCTCGAACGGGCGCACCTCCGAGTGGGCGCAATCCTAACCCTCTGTACGGCCCAACGCTTTCCACGGTCATGCATCGGCGTGTACAGATCCACCGGTGTCAGCGTTAACGTGGCGCTATCATAGCACGTTTTTGCACCACAGGCAAGCGACCGTACCCGGCGGCCGGGGTCATTTCATTCTCGGGCGATGCCGACGAGGGCGAGGGCGAGGGCGAGGGCGCGCCAGGGTTGGGCGGCGTTGCGGCGACAGGCAGCGGCGATGGTGGTCGCACCGTGTGCGCGTAGCAGGCCGATAGCGGTGGCGCGGATGGCCGCCATCACGCCGGGGATAGAGCCGCAGCGCACCGGCGAGCGATCCTCGTCGAAGGTCACGTCGCGCCCATAGACGGGGCGCCGTGCACGATCATGGAGCATTGCGGGGCACTGGAGGATCCGCGCATCGAGCGCGCCAAGCGACGGCTGCAATTCGTTTTTTTGAGCGTCTGGCGCACGGTCTCGCGGGAGAGCGCCTCGACGTGCCCGAGCGCGACGAAGCGGTCGGCCAACAGACGTGTGCTCCAGCGCGCGTGTCCCTCCGGGGCCGGGCCGCAGGTCAGCGCGATGAGGATGTCCCATTTACCGATCACCTGTCAAAAAGACGGCTGACGGCCTAGTAGGGTGAGGAAGGCCGCATCGCCGGCCACGCGGACACATGCGCGGCCGCGCCTGGAGGGGGGATCGAGGACCGGATGTACCGGCGATACGGCGCGCCTGGTACCCTCACGTAGCAGACCGCATGCCGCCCCGGTCCCGCGTTTCGTGTCCACGGCCCGATCTGCCCCGCGCGGAGTGGTACGAGTAGTCTTTTGGCCATCACGATTGCTAACCCGCCACCAACTACCACGACACGAGGAGAGCGCGAGATATGTTCCCTGTGGCACGCGTCATGACCGCACCGGCCTTCGCCGCGCAACCGCCCAGTACGGCGTCCGACACCCTCGACACCACGATCCTGTGGATCGGCTGCGCCCTGATGTTGCTCGGCCTGCTCGGCTTCGGCTACCTGCGTTTGACCAAGGCGACCGCGACGTCGCGCGGCTTCTACGACAAGACCTTGTTGATCGTCGCCACGGCGACCTGCTCGTACCTGGCGATGGCGCTGGGCATCGGCTCGATCCACCCGCGGGGCGTCAACACGACGGCGGACCTGGTCCATCGCGCGTTTATCCCCCGCTACATAGACTGGGCGATCACCACGCCGCTGCTGCTGCTCGACATCATCCTCTTTGCCAAGCCCCTGCTCAATAAAGGCTGGGAGTGGGATGCGGTGGTCATCGCCGGCTTCGACGTGATCATGATCGTGACGGGCGTCGTCTCCGCCCTGCTCGCCGGGACGGATCGCTGGTTCTTCTTCTGGGCCAGCGTGGGCACCTATGCCGTGGTGTCGGGCTACGTCATCACGCTCTTCCTGAAAGCCAACCGTATCCCGGAGCGGCGCGTCGCCGGCAAGTTGCGCACGCTGACCGGCTACCTCAGCGTGCTGTGGCTCATCTACCCGTTCGTCTTCGCGCTGTACTTCGGCGGCGTGCTCGACGGCACGACGGAAGACATCTTCTATATGGTCCTGGACGTCCTGGCCAAGGTGGGCTTCGGCCTTATCCTGCTGCTGGGCCCGGCGGTCGAGTTGGTCGACAAGGTCCCATCCGTGGCCCAATCGACCGAGGAGAACGCTCGGGTCAGAGGTGTGGAGCTGGCTCAATAGCGCGCCAGGGGTGGGATGCGGAGATGCCTCCCGGAACCGCTGGCCTGGACGGGCTGGCGGTTCCAGCGGAGCAGCCCCGCTCAACCAGCCCCAACCAACCCTGAATGCAATCTTGGGAGCCTACGAGGTCGCTCCGCCGACGGGCGTCAGCGCGGCGACCACGTCCAGGTCGGCGTCGCGGTCGTTGCTCGTCTGGTCGCAGGCGATGATCAGCGTGCGCACGCCGCGCACGGCGACCGAGAACGATACCCGCTCCTTGTCGACCGTCGCCGTGTGCGCGTAGAGCAGCCGCGTGTGCCCGCCTATTACCCCCCGGATGACGAAGCGCGTGCTCGTGGTGTCGCCTCCGTTCTCGCCGTAGAGCGTGCCGCTGAGCCGGCTGTAGCGGCCAGCCAGGGAGAAGCGCCCGCTGGCGCCGAAGTAGGCGTTGAGCTGCAGGCCGTGCGTCAGGATGGTGCGACGGTTGACCGCGCCGACGCCCGGCGCGATGACGGTGATATTCTGGTTGTCGCGGACGGGCAGGCTCTCCAGGGGCGCCGTCCGCGTCCTGGCTGCCTGGCCATGATAGGCCGCGCGTCCGTCGGTCCGCGCCGCGGCCCCGGTCATCGTCGGCCAAACCAGGAGTAATCCCAGCGCCAGTACGCACTCCGTCGCGCGCAGTTTCCGCCACCGCATAGGCTATGTCCTCCCTTTGCCCTATCGTGATGCTATCGACGTTGTGGGCCCGACCGCCGTCCCAGTCGCTCCGTTGAGGTCTCGCCGTTGTCAAAGCGAGGCTGCGTTCGCTCCGGGGGGCGTTGAGTGGAGAAGGGCGTGCCCCATCACGATCGCGCCGATCCTCGCCACTATCGCCTCGTATCACATACCAGGATACAACACGCGCGGGGAGCTTGCGCGCAAGCCTCGAGGGTTCAAGCGACAGAACTGTCATCCCCGCCATCGTTTCCTGTCATTTCTCGCCGTTCCGATAGGCTTAGAGTGACGTGGGTGGACCAATTGCAGCCGTTAGGCCGCGGGGGCGGACGGCAACCTCCAGGCCATGGGCAATGCGGTCAAGCAGGCGGACGCGCAGCAGGCGCGCCAGTAACCGTAGGGCGGTGCTGTCCGCTCGTCTCGTATGCCGTGGCGCATATGGCGTCTATGAAGCCGGGACCGGCTGATAACACCGTCGGAATGCTGAGGCATCGGGCACTGGTATCCTGACGTGTATGATCTTGTGAGAGGACCCTACCGGACGATGGCGAACGAGACCGGCGAACAGATTATCCTTGCAGGCGAGACGGAGCTGAAGCGGCGCGCCAGGCGCGACGGCGAGTCGACGTCACGCGCCACGCCCGATGCTGCTCTGGAGTCGCGCGCCACGCGCCAGGGCGAGCCAAAGCCACGCGCCCGGCGGGGACGGGAGCCGGAGCCGCTGCCGCATGGCATCTCGCCCTACTTGCGCGAGTTGCTGGCCGACCGCGGGGAACACGTACGGGTGATGCGCGACCTGCTGGTGCGGGCCTACGGTTACACTCCGTTCAGGGAGCGCAGCGATCCGGTCGGCGGACTCGTCGGCACGATCCTGTCGCAGCATACCTCGGATACCAACTCAAGCCGGGCGTTCGCCAGCCTGCGCGAACGGTTCCCGACCTGGGAGCAGGTGGCGAACGCCCCCGTTTTGGAGGTCGAGGAGGCTATCCGCAGCGGCGGCCTCGCGGCGATGAAGGCGCCGCGCATCCAGCGCACGCTACGCGAGATACACGCTCGCTTCGGCGCCTACGACCTCTCGGTCCTCGACGGGATGCCCCGCGACGAGGCGCGCGCGCTGTTGCTGAGCCTGGGCCATGGCATCGGACCCAAGACGGCCTCGTGCGTGCTGATGTTTAGCCTGGGCGTCCCGGCGTTCTGCGTCGATACGCACATCCAGCGCGTCTGCGCCCGGCTGGGCCTGATCCGGCCCAATGACGCGGCCGAGAAGGCGCAGACGCTGCTCGAAGCGACGGTCGACCCTGACGATGTGCATGCCTTGCACATCGACATGATTCGGCATGGACGCCAGGTCTGCCGCGCCCAGCGGCCCCTCTGCGGAGGGTGCCCCTTGCGCGAGATCTGCCTCTTTGGGAGTCATTAGTTGTTAGTCATTAGTCGTTAGTAACTGGTGGCGGGCGCGTTCTCGCTAGCAACCCATCTCTGTACGCAATCCGTACTCTACTAATGACTAACTACTAATGACTAACTACTCCGTCTGCATAAAGACGTACTGGCGGCCCTCGTCGATGGCCACCAGGCGCCAGCCGTCGTGGCCCAATGAGTTCAGGCGGTTCTCCAGGGTCTCGCCCCACTCCTCGTCGTCCATGGTCACAACCTGATAGTGGACCGCGCGGTGCTGGACTGTTTGGGGGTTGGCCGCCCGGCTGCCCTCGCGGCGATTGAGGCGCTGCCCGCGGTCGTAAAAGCCGCCCTCGCGCCCGCCGCCTGTACCGCCCGCGCCCCGGTCGCGATAACCGCCCGCGCCGCGGTCCTGGAAGCCGCCCTCGCGCGGGCCGCCCGTACCGCTGTTGTGGCGGTCATAGAAGTTGCCGTCCCGAGGCCCCTGGGTTGGCCCGCTGCCACCCTGTCCGTCGCGACGCCCGCCCGTCGATCCCTTGCCGCTCCCACTGTTGTTGTTGTTGCGCGTGCGCGTAGGCCGCTCGCCCCCCGGCGTAAACGGCTGCCTGCCACGTGGACCATCGGCCATGAATGCTCCTTATCGTTGTGACATCGGTACCGATGTCAAGAATTACTGCTGAATTGTCCCATCTCCGGCCAGTGGCCATGGGCGCGTCTGAAGATGCCGCGCCCCGGAATAGCCGCTTGTCATGCGCCTCGCGCCGGGATGGCCGCTCGTCATGCGGCTCCGTCACTACCGCCGGCGCTCGCCACTATGACGAGGTGCGCCGCGGGGCTACCACCATCCAGGCTCTGCTCCGCAACGGGGCGCCGGCGGGGGTGCGGGCGTATGCGGCCCCATGAGAGCAAGGGACGGTGCTGGGTTGGAGTATACCAGGTGTCTGTGTACAATCCCGCGCGAGATTTGTGGACAGCATGTGGGTATGTGGGGATACGCTGTGGACATGGCTCGACGATGCGGTATGACCGGCCATGGACGTGTGGATAAGAGCGTGGATAACGACGCGGGACGGGCTGAGGATAAGTCCTTGACGCGCCCTTGATTCGCCTTGCCGCTCTGTCGTACGATACTCCGCGGACAGTGGCCGACAAAGCGTGGATGGGTGGGCAAGGGCCGGGCAAGGCCGGGCGAAGGGACAAGAGTGCGATGCGTACAGAGACACGGACCGTGGTGACTCCAGGGAGTGGGCTGAAAAGCCCGGTCGTCGAACAGGGCCCGCGCTGGGTCTTCGAGTTGTGGTCGCGCGGCGCTCATCGCTGTTCCGCCCGCACCGCGCAGGGAGGGCAATGTCGCCGCTACGTCAACCTCCAGTCGGGCGTCAGCCGCTACTGCGAACGGCATCGCGGCGAGCACGACGCCGTGTACTACTTGCAACCGAGTCAGCACGAACGGGCGTGTCCCTGCGGCTGCGGCTACACCGTCCTGACCCAGGTCCTCAGCGCCACCCTCATCGCCGGCCATCCGCGCAAGGAACGCGCCCTGTGGCCCGTCGACCACGGCGAACAAGAGGAGCGCCTGCGCCGGACGAGTTGAGAGTGACGTACACTATGCCCATGATGCCGCCGCAGGACTTGCCGCTAGAGATTAATCGGCTTTACCCCGAGGTTGCACGGGTCGCGCTGGCCGCTGTGTACCGCGACCTCGCCTGGCAGCCACGCGGGGACGACCATCCTTTCCTCGCGCTCAACATGGTCGGTACGGTCGATGGCCGCGCCGCTGTCGACGGCTCGTCGATGGGCCTCGGCAGCCTGGTCGACCGCCAGCTGATGCGCGTGCTGCGCGCCAACGCGGATGCTCTCCTGTTTGGCGCGGGGACGCTGCGCGCCGAGCGGGTCGGCCGGGGAGTCCCCGCGGAGTTCGTACCGCTGCGTCGGGCGCGGGGGTTGGCGCCGCAGCCGCTGCTGGCTCTGCTGACCGCCTCGGGCGACGTACCGCTGGAGCGCGCTTTCTTCGCGGAGCCCGAGCGCGCCGTCGTCTTCGTCGCCGAGCGCACACCGCGCGACCGTCTGGCGCGCCTGCGGGAGCGCGCGGCGGTACGCGTCGTCGGCGTCGACAGGCCAGACCCGACGGCGGCCCTGCGCCTCCTGGCGCGGGAGTTCGGTGTGCGTCGCGTGTTGTGCGAAGGCGGCCCCACGCTCAACCGGGATCTGCTGGGCGCGGGCGTGCTCGACGAGTTGTTCGTGACGTTGGCGCCCAAGGTCGTGGCCGGAGACGGGCCGCCCCTGGTCGCGGGCGCCGCCCTGGTCCCGCCTGCACGACTCGACCTTCGTAGCCTCTACGAGCACGACGGCGAGCTCTACCTGCGCTACTCGATCAGGATTCCATAGTACAAGGATTGTTCCTCATACGTCCTGGGCGTATGCAATACGCCCCTCCGCCCAAATGCCCACTGCCTACTGCCTACTGCCTACTGCCTACTGCCTACTGCCTACTGCCTACTGCCTACTGCCTACTGCCTACTGCCTACTGCCTACTGCCTACTGCCTACTGCCTACTGCCTACTGCC
>JAABUZ0100004826.1_pt1 | contig 18259 bp, 18 predicted proteins | sample 5562091 | NCBI WGS metagenome assembly JAABUZ01 (sample SAMN12813069, study PRJNA571459) | rock metagenome | isolation source: Antarctica rocks | place: Antarctica: Victoria Land, Linnaeus Terrace sud | collected 2015-12-21
CCACTCCCAGCCGTCCGATGAACCTCCCGACCCGCAGACTCCCGGGACCCTGAACCACCTGCCCACTCACTTTGACCACCCACCCCTCATCTCTCAATGCACTTCCTGACTGCCGTCCGCCCCGCCCACGCCTATAACCCACCCTCCGGTCTTGACTGGCAGCTGACTACCTACCCGAACCCCTCCCATTTGTGCTTGCACGTGGGGGCGGGTAGGTCAGCTGCCACCAAGAAGACCGGAGGTGTAACCGATCCCAATGTGGGCGGGGCGGACGGCAGCCACCGATGGTCCGCAACCTGGTCCCTCCAAAGTCGGGAATTGCGGACCGGACTCCGGACCACCACCGAGCCCTCATCACGGGCGCCGATCCGCATCGTGTGTCTCGTCGAGCAGGTCGTCAGCGATCGCATGCAACACGTCGGCGAGGGCGCGGTATGCGCACGCCACGTTGTACATCCATTGGCCCTCCATCGCGATGCCGAGTCGTTGCATGATGCGATCAAACTCGCTCCATAGCTCGGGCCGGCCTGGCCGATTGCCGCCGGGCCGCAGCTCGTGGGAGATCGCCATTCCGCTGCGGTTAGGGAGCGGTGTCCACTCAAACCCGCGGGTCTGGGCGGCAGCAAGGAGCCAGGTCGCCTGCTGATCGCATGCGGCCGCCAGAACTCGAACGCGATCGGGAAAGCCCGGGTCAGGGGGTGCGTTCTCGCTGTCAGCGCGCGCTTTGTTCCAGGCCTCGTCTGCGAGCTGGATGCCCTTGATGATCTCCTCCATCTCCCCGGGCTCCGGGCCGACGCCGTGGATGTCGGCGGTGGAGAGCTGTCTGTATGACAGCGGCGGCGATCGACGGCCTGGGTAGCCGCCTGGGATCTGAGGCAAGTGTCCACCGGCGGGGTTCTCGCTCTGGGTGAGTTCGAGCATCTGGTCGAGATCTGACCGCCGGATCAAGAGCTTTCGCCGGCCCGCCCGTGTCGCCGGCAGCTTCGCCTTTGAGATCCAGAGCCGGATCGTCGCGGGGTTGAGCCGGAGCTCGGCGGCGACCTCGGCGACGGTCAGCCACGGATCGGGGTCGACGTCGTCGGAGTCCGAACCGGACATCACGAAGTTACCTTGATTTCCGCATCGCAATTATCACAATTGCGTAATCGTATCTTAGGGCGGAGAGATCATGCCGGAGGGAAGTGTCATCACGATCGTGCAGGGGCTGATCGCATGGCCGAGCCGCTAATGACGGCCGTTCAGGTGGCCGAGCTGCTGGCGGTACCGAGGACGCGGGTGTGGTCAATGAGTCGTCGCGGCGAGATCCCGACCGTGCGGATCGGGCCTCGTGATTTCCGCTACCGCCGCGAGGACATCGACATCTGGATCGCTCGGCGTACATCCTCGCGTCCGAGGGGCACTCAGTCCTGATCGTCGCGGCAACGCGAGCTCCCGACCCAGTCAGTCCGGGCTCAGGCCATCGCCGCGAAGTCGCGCTCGATCTCGCCATCGACGGTCCGCTGGAAGCAGACAAGCAGTTCCTCATCGAGAACCGCCGCGATCCGCTGGAGCGTCGCGAGGTGTGGCGTGTGGCTGCCGCTCTCCAAGCGTGAGATCGCTGTGTGTGAGGTGCCGGCGGCTGTCGCGACCTGTTGCTGCGTCAGTCCGAGCTCGAATCGGCGCTCGCGCAGATGCGCGGCGACTGGGTTGGTTGTGCGCAGCTCGCGGATGCGCGCGTACTCGGCGCGAGCGGCGCTGTAATCCGCGCTACGGGCCCCGCGGTCCGTAGCGGATTCTCGCGCAGAGCGTCCAACCGGGGTGCTGGCAATGGGCTTTGGCATCACGCAGGCAGCTTATCAAAGATGGTAAGTCACATGCCACGGTTCCCTGGCGGTGCGTCTCGACCCGCGGCCCGCGGCGGCCGACGTGGTTGGGCGTCCATTCGCGCTTTGAAGTCATCGAAACGATTGACCGCCAGGGCTCGCTCGCGGGCGGGAAGCTTGTCGGTGTTCTTCTCAAAGATGTGAAGCAGGATGACGAGCTGGCCCGATCTGCGGTACAGAATTCGGTATCTCGTCTTGGCGAAGCGCACGCGGAGCTCTCTGAGATCGCCCTCGACTTGCGAGCTGATCGGATGCTCGGGTGGCGGCGCCGACGGACCCCGGTCGTTGAGGTATTCGGCTACGTAGTCATCGATCTTGGCCGTCGCGCGCGGATTCGTCGTGAGGAGAGCGTCCAGGAAGGCATTGACCGGCTCCCGGCCAGCTCGATCCCGGTAGTACACAGCCTGCGTGCGAGATGCCACGCGGCCAGCGTACGAGCCCTATCGGCTGACTCAGAGCGCTGACGCCGGTACTGCGTGGATTGGGCCCTCGACGACGGAACCATTGGCGCCGCTCACAGCGAACAGTCCATCGACATGCTCATGAGGCGAGGCGACCCGCGGCGTCGCTCGCGGTCGCCGCGACTGGACTGAATGCCTGCTCGACCCACTCAGCCTCACGCTCGCTGGGCGCGTAGTCGGCGTAGATCAGGGTCGTCTTGAAGTCCCGGTGTCCCATCAGCTCCTGGAGCACCCGCATCGGCATCCCTTGGGCCGCCATCCGGGTGCCGAAGGTGTGCCTGAGGTCGTGGAAGCGAACGTCGCGAACATCAGCACGGCGCAGCGCGGCCTTGAAGCGCTTGAGCAGCTTTGAACGGTCGATCGGGTTCCCGGTCCCCGGATGGGCGAACACAAGGTCGTCGTCGTGCTTGTGGGGCGAGCCCTGGAACAGCAGCTCGAGCTCGGAGGCGACGCGGCTCGCGAGCGGGACGCTGCGCGATGAGCGCTTGGATTTCGGCGTTCCGAACTCTCCCCGGACGTAGTTGCGCCGCACGCGGATCCGCCGCGCGGTCCAGTCGACGTCGCGCCAGCGCAGCGCGAACAGCTCGCCCTGGCGCATCCCCGTCATCGCCGCCGTCAGGTAGATCACGCGCTCGGCCCGTCCGAGCGGATCGTCGGGCACCGCCCGCAGCAGCGCCTCGACCTCCTCGGTGTCAAGGAAATGGACATCGGGATCGGTGGTTGCCACGGCGGGCTTCGCGACGCGCTTGACCGGGTTCTCGCCGGTCGTCCATTCCTCGTCGATCGCGAACTCGATCAGCGAGTGCAGCGTCCCGAGCGCGTTCGAAGGTGTCTTTGGCGCGAGTCCCTTGCGCTCCAGCGAAGCGGCGAAGCCTCGGACGTCGTCGCGTCCGATCTCGCTGACCGGCATCGGGCCGAAGTAATCGATGATGTGGATCCGCAGCCAGTTAGGAGTACGCCTCGATCGTCGACGGCTTGCGTCCGGCCGCGCGCTTGGCGGCGATCAGCGCCTCGCCGACCTGGGCGAGCGTCCGGCGTTGCTCCTCGTTGCCCGTTTGGCTTCTGCCGCGCGTTGCTCGGTGCGCTCCACCGCCACCCGCTCGCGCAGCTCGCCGAGCGCTGCCTCGGCCTCAGCGCGGGTGAGCCCGTCGACGTGTCGCTTGCAGTGCACGAACCCGAGCCCGCGCTGAACCTGGCGGCCACCGTCGCGCCATTTCGCGATCCAGGTGTCGCCGTTGGGGCCGGCGCGGCGCACGAGCGTCCCGCTCCCGTAGCGGGCGCCCCGCTGGGTCCGTGCGACGGCGGCTCGCTTCGCGTCTGGGGCTCCCAAGGTCGCTCAGATCCTACCGCCCCGTTGTACCACTCGTTGTACCACTCTGGCCGAGACTCACCTCAACTCCGAGCGACTCGCGTCAACTCGGAAACAAGGCTTTCCAGCGCAAAAGCAGCGTTTTCAGACCGTGCTTGAAACCCCCGTGCGCCTACTTGTGGTCCAGGCGGTCGGGGGTTCGAGTCCCCTCGCTCACCCTGCATGGCATCCGGCGATTAGGAGGGAGTCCCGGAGAACATCGCGGGCCGCTCGAATCGCCGGAGGTCGGCTCAGATCTCCTCCCGACATGCCGGTGGGCGGGCGAGATGGTCGCTCATCCATGAAACGCCGTGATCCAAGAGGTCTGCAGCATCGATCAGCTCACTGCGAGCGGCGCCAACCTTTCCAGTGATCGCGCGACCACGCGTCAGGTAGTCGCCCAGGAGCACGGCGAAGTAGTCCTCCCCGATCCCACTCCACAATCCCATCGGTGTCGTCGAGGCAACTGACCGTACGGATTGCGGTTGAGCCGTCAGGAAGAACGACCTTGTGGTGACGGACGACGCGGCGCTTGACAGGAATCTCGGCGAGGTATTCGGCGAGATGAAGGAGCGTGACGGTGTCAGGATTCGCGCCGAGCCGCAGGATCTTGGCCCGAGCCCGCACCAGCCGGTCCAGCGGCGATCCAGGCCCGTAGTAGTCGTTCCACGGCAGCGGCTCTTGGAGCAACATACGAGCCAGATGACCACGCGCGCCGAACCGGCCGTCGGGGTGATTGTTGACAAGCGTGCCGGGCAGCTGGCGGAAGACCTCAGCGAGCGCGCCAACGTCAGGGTCCGCAGGAGTGCGGTCCTCGTCGAACGCGGACGCATCGAGCAGGAGCGTCGGCCGCTCAACCTCCGCCTCGCGTTCACCCAATCGAACTCCCGAGCCCCCAGATTCATCACGATGGTCCCGATCGACCCGACGGCCGCCTCCAGCGCTGAGATGATTCCGACCGCCCGTCCCTCGACCGGCCGACCGCACGCAAGGACGCGTGAACCATCAGCACGTCTCCGATCCGGACACCCAGCTCGCGAAGATCGGCGGTGAGCTCCAACCGAGATCGATGCACGGCAGGAGTATCCCGTGATGCCGAATCCCGAAGCAGGACCCTATCCTACCATAGCCGCCGCCGCCGCGACGCGCGAGGCGATCCTGCGCGCCGCCAAGGCCCGCTTCGAAGCGCGAGGCTGGGCCGGCACGAGCATTCCCGCGGTCGCCGCCGACGCCGGCGTGTCGCCCAAGACAATCGAAGCGCAGCTCGCCACCAAGGCAGCGCTACTGGCCGATGTAGTCGACTACGCGATCCGCGGCGACGATGCCAACGTCCCGATGGTCCGCCGCGAACTCGCGCTCGCCGTCAAGGCCACCCCCGACGCAGCCACGATGCTCGAGCGCCACGCCGCACACTCCTGCGCGATCGCCGGCCGATCGGCGCCGATCGCCTGGGTCGTGGAAACCGCAGCCGCCAGCGATCAGCACGTCGCCAAGCTGTGGGCGCGGATGACCGAGAACTGGCGCTACGGCGGGCACTGGGCTGCCCAGCTCGCGCTCCATAAGACCGGCATCCGAACCGACCTCACACTCAACGACGCCGAACAGATCTTCCTGATCGCCACGGACTGGGGCACCTACCGCACGCTGACCACCAAACTGGCCCTCACCGCTGAGGGCGCTCAAGCATGGATCCTGCACTACTACCAGCACATGCTGCTCGCCTGACACAGCCGAAGTCCAATGCCGGTCGCAAACGACCACACGACAGCCGCCCATCCTCGACGCACGGGGGCCTACTCAGCCGCTGAGGCGACTCTTCCTCGATACCAGTAGAAACGGCAACCGCCGATGGTGCAGCATGCAAAGCTGTGGCAACCGTCTCGCGCAGGGTTCAGAGGCGTCGTTTCGCGACCGCTTGGACGAGCGCGATCTTGTTCTGGGCAATGTTGCGAGCAAGGCAAGCCATGCGCGCCTGGAAGTCAGGCATCAGGATCTGCAGGCCAAGCGGGTGGTGTGTCGGCAGGGTGCCAAGGGATTGAGCGGCACTTGCTATCGCCTCGAGGGCGTCGGGGCCTTCCTTCCAGCTGACGAGGGTGAGGGGTTCGGAATCGAGCCGCTCGTGCAGTTCCTCCGGGGTCACGAGCCAGCTCTGTGCCTCACGGTCTGCCCACGGCAGGGGAAACTCCAGCGCGCCTCCCGGCCCAGCCACGACCTCGAAGAGGGCGATGTGACCGCCGGGACGAGTGACCCGGGTAAGTTCGGCGAGGAAGCGTTGCTTGTCAGCGATGTTCTGGCTCACCGCCTGGGTCCAGACGAGGTCATAGGAGGCGTCGTCGAACGGCAGCACCAGCGCGTCGGCGCAGACGACCTGCACATGCTCGGTCAGCCCGGCGCCGCGCGTGAGCATCTCACCGGCTCGGCAGAAGCGGGGGGTTGCGTCCAGGGCGGTGACATGTGCGCCGTACCGGGCAGCGAGAAACCGGGCCGGACCGCCAATCCCAGCGCCGACATCGAGCACGCGCTCGCCTACTTGTACGCGTGCGAGCTCAGCCAGGGCGAGCGTCGCTGCGCGGCCAAGCGCGTGGAACTCGTCAAGCGGAGCGAGGTCATCGATATCGAGCGCGTCTGGATCGATCCCCGCCTCCCTGATCGCTTCGGTCAGTCTGTCGGCGAGATCCGGGCCGTCGTAGTAGTGGAGCCCGGCCGCGCGCCGGGGATCTGGTTCCACCTGCTCAGTATCCATTCCAGATACTATGTATCTAATGGTTGATCGTGTCAAGCCCCGCCTTCGCCGCTACGACGCTTCCGGACGCCAGGCCCGAGCCCGACAGACCCGAGCGGAGATCTGCCAAGCCGCACAGCGGCTGTTCCAAGCGGATGGCTACGCGCGCACCACGATTGGAGACGTGGCACGCGAAGCCAACGTCTCTCCGGAGACGATCTACAAAGCCTTCGGGTCAAAGGGTGCGCTGCTCGGGGCTGTGGTTACCGCGTCGATCCGCGGTGACACGGCCGCGACGCCACTGCGTCGCCGGCCGGTGATCGACGCGATCCGCCAAGAACAAGACCCCCGGCGACAGCTCGAGATGTACGGGACGCTGCTGGCCGAAGTGAATCCGCGGCTAGCCCCGCTAGCGCGTGTCATGCGCGAAGCCGCAACCGCCGATCCTGAGCTCGCCGCGACGCTCGGGCAATTGAAGGCAGACCGGCTCGAGGGGATGAGCGAATTCGCCACGCTCCTAGCCGGACGTGGAGCGCTTCGCCCCGACATCTCCAAACAGGAAGCGAGAGACGTGCTGTGGAGCCTGAACTCCCCCGAGCTGTACGACCTTTTCGTGCTGGAGCGCGGCTGGAGCGCCCGGCGCTACGGACGCTGGATCGCTCACCAACTCAAGGCGGCATTGCTCGACTGAACTCAGCTCTGCAAGCCCGTCCCTCGATGACGTTCGCGAGGTCCGCGATTGAGGCGCGAGGTCCGCGATTGAGGAGCGGACGCGTGGTCGCGGCGAACCCGGCACGCAGGGCGGCTCAGGTCGTCGCCGACTGGCTCGAGCGAGCCCCGTGTCAGGATCCTGGCGGCCGGGTACCGAACATCAGGGTCCGCCGGTCGATGTCGTAATAGACCGCGTCGGCTTTTCCGAGAAGGCCCCGAAGGACCTCGGCGTCTTCGGCCGTGACGCTCACGACCTCCTCCCAGGCGCCTTCGTCTAGGACCAGTTGAAGCGTGAACGTGCCGCCGGCTTGGGGCTCGCCGGCGACCCAGCTGAACTGGTAGTGCGACAGCTGACGGACCTTGATCGCGTCATCGGTCAAATTGGCGGGAACCTTCGGCATGAGATCTCCTTAGAGGTTGCTGGTCTCGGCGTTCTACCCGGCGGGCACGAGCACAATCGGCGGAACTCGAGTGTTCGTGCTGCCGGCGGGTATCTAGGGCGAGTGGGCAATCGCCGGCGCGGATTCCTCGCTGGTCGAGCCGATCCTTTCCTCCGACGATCTGCCGTTCGTGGTCAAGGCCCGCCACTTGATCTTCTATGAGACTCAACTGGAGTACCTGCTGCGGCAGAGCGAGATCCAGAGGCTGGTGATCGTGGGACAGGTCACCGAGCAGTGCATCCTCTATTCCGCCCTTGACGCCCACGTCCGTCGGCATCTCATTGACGCTCATCCCAACTGGTGCACGAATGTGTAGATGACCATGAAGCTGACCACGAGCACGAAAACGCGCAGGCCCCACAGCGCGATCTTGGCGCCGGGACCCAAGTGCGCTCGCGGCACGGGCTGAGAGGTGTCGGCGACAAGCTGGTCGCGTTCGAGGAACATGATCAGCTCCTCGTGATCGGAGGGATCGTGCCTGGCGATAAGGTGCGCCGCTTCATCGCGGGGCAAGTTCGAGTCGCTCACGTCAGCCTTTGGAGATGAGGTGGACACTCTGCAGGAACGAGTCGATGCCGTAGGTCGCCCCGCAGATCGCGACGAAGACGATCACGCTTCCGCCGATCAGGTTGGTGGAGCGCTTGTTGGCGAAGCGTCCCATCAGCGGGCGGTCGTTGGCGAGCATCAGCATGAACACCAGCGCGACGGGCAGCAGGACGGTGGCCAGCACGTTGGCGTTGAGTGCGATCGAGAGCAGCGGAGCGCCCGGGATCAGGATCACCGCCGCGGCAATCATCGCCGCGCCGATGTTGGCGGCGTAGAAGACCGCCGCTCGTCGCGGGGTGCTGTTGAAGCTGTGCGAGACGCCGACGCACTCCCCGGCGGCATACGCGGTGCTGGCTGAGATGGTCAGAATCGCCACGGCACCGGCTTCGATCAGGCCGAGCGCGAACACAGTGCCCGCCGCATCACCGGCGACGTGCCGCAGCGCGCCGGGAAACCCGGCTCCTGCGAGCCCCTGGACAGCCGAGCCGTTGTGGCTGACCAGGGCTGCGCCGGCGATCAGCGCAGCGCAGCCGAATATGGCGGCCAGTCCGGCGCCCAGAGCGGTGTCGAGCCGTCCGTGCTTGACGTCTGAGGGGGTCATCCCCTTGTCAGCGGACGCGCTCTGCTGAAAGAAGATCATCCACGGTGTGACTGTCGCACCGATCGTGGAGGCGATCAGCAGCAGCAGTGTGTTGAAGCTTCCGCCCGGGAAGGGGGAGAAGGTCGCGAACGAGTGCCCGATCGAAGTCAGGTCGGGCTTCACGAGGATCGCCGCGACCAGGAACAGGCCATTGAACATGGCCATCACGAGAACCACGCGTTCCCAGCGCCAGTAGCGGCCGCTGCTGATCGTCGACACGACCAGCAAGAGGCCCAGGGCGACCGCCACCCAGGCGGGAAGATGGAAATACGCCAACCCGACGCGGATCGCGACGAACTCGGACACCAGCGTGACGACGTTGGTGAACACCAGATCGCCGGCGCCGAACCAGCCCCAAACCGCTCCGAAGCGTTGAAGCACGAGCTCTCCGAAGCCGCGATGGGTCACGGCGCCGACGCGCATGCACATCTCCTGACACACATAGGACATCGCGAACAGGACGACGACGAACGGCAGGAAGAACCCCAGGCCGTAGCTGGCGCCATCGGCGGCGTAGGAGATCATGCTCGGGCCGTCGTTCTCGCCGAGCATCGCCAGGATGCCCGGCCCGACCAACAGCCAGATCAGGTGGTGGCGCCTGCCCTGCGTGCGCGCGAGGTGGACGCGGGAGCGGTCGTGCGAGCGCGCGCGGTCCTCGCCGGTCAGCGGCGGGGAGGTAGGCGGGAGCGTGGAGTCGACGGCCGAGGCTTCCATCTAGAAGGCCCTTCTCTGACTCTTTGCCGGCATCGTCATGGGATTGGCCGATCGAGCTCGACTCGCATTGCCGTGGCGAGCCGCCCGCCGAGCGCGACATCGCGTCTCGCGATGTTCAAGAACACGGGGCCGTCGAAGGGCTGCTTCTCGATCACCCGAAGCCGCGCGCCGGGCGCGATTCCCCGCTCGGCGAGAAACCGCAGCATCTCGGGATCCGCATCGGAGACCCGCACGAACACGCCCGTCTCACCAGGTTTCAGAGAGTCGAGGCTCACAGTCGCGCCCTCGTCGATTTGCAGATCCGCGGTTGGGATCGGATCGCCGTGCGGATCGACCGTGGGGTGACCGAGCTTCTCGGCAATCGCCGCCTCGAGGTCCTCGGAGAGCCAGTGCTCGAGAACCTCGGCCTCCTGGTGGACCAGATCCCATGGCATCTCGAGCTGCTGGGCCAGGAACAGCTCGATGAGTCGATGGTGGCGCATCACCTCGAGCGCGAGGCGGCGGCCCTCGCTGGTCAGCTGGACTCCGTGATAGGGCGTCAGGGTGAGCAGCCCAAGCTCATCCAGCTTGCGGAGCATCGCCGACACGGAGCCCGGGGTGAGGCCCAGCCGCTCGGCGAGGGCGTTGGTTCCGACCGGTCCCTCGCCTCGGACCTCGAGCGAGTACAGCGCCTTCGCGTAATCTTCGACCGCTGGCGAGATCTTTGTTTGGCTGACCATAACCCTAAGTTAGCAGTTGCGTCGGTGACCAACCGCCAGCGCGAGTCAGACGTATCGGGATCTGTCTCCGCGCTGATGTCCCCGAGCGGACATCGCGGGTGTTCGCCCGGGCCGCAGCGGGTATGACCTCTTACAAGATGCGCTTCGTCGCGGTGATCTGCCTGCACCCTGCGAGGAGAGGCACGTCGCCGTCGGATCGCGCCGTTTCACGAAACCGTCCAAGCCGGCCTGTTCCGGCATGTGTTCGTACGTCGACTCGGGAGGTCACGACAGATGGGCAACGCAAACGAGACGCGGACCGAGAAGGGGTTGAGCCTGTCTCGCGGGCCGGCTCTGGCGCTGGGCACCATCCTGCTCGCCGCGGGTCTCTACTTCATTTACAAGCAGCACACGTTCCTCAAGTTCTCCAATTTCCCTGACGGCTCCGCGCCCGTTACGGGCAAGGTCCTGTTCGGCATCTTCGGCGCCAACGGCTGGACCGGGATGCTCACGGCGGCCGGTGGAGGCCTGCTGCTGTTCGGCGCCGCTCAGCATCTGCTCGCCAAGACGATGAGCTTGATCGTGGGCATCGCGCTCGGAGCCGCGGCGATCATCGCACTGGTCAGCAGCAACGTGCTCGGGATGGCCGCCGCGAACGGTTGGACCGAGATCGGGTGGGGCGTGGCGGCAGCGATCCTGCTCTTCAACGCGATCGTGCCGCGACGCAAGCGTGTCGTTTCCGACGGCGCGGCCGGCGAACGTGGCGGATCCAGGCGCGGGCGCTCGCGAACCCAGCGGCGGGAGGCCGAGGCGGCCGGTGCCGGTGGCGCGGCGGGGGCGGCCGCCGAGCACCGTCACGATCAGCGCGTTCGTGACGATCACGCGCCGCGCGAGGGCGGTGCGGTCGCTAGTGACGGTGCCGGCGCCGAGGAGCGGACCGCTGTGCACGGCAGCGCCGCCTCCGAGCACCGGACGGTCGCCCAGGACGGCGTGGCCGGCGAGGATCGGACCGTCGTCCGTCAACGTCCCGCCGGCGAGTCCGCGTGAGCGGCGAGAAAGACCGCCTCAGGATCGGCAGAGAGGACTGATCGGGACCGGATCGGATGCCACGGGCGGCGGATCGCGCTTGCAGAAGGTGATCCGCCGCGTGCCGGCGGCCACGACGCCCGAGTAGGGGTAGATCACCCCGCCCGACTCGATCGTGCAACGAAATGCGCGCCGGGCTCCCGCCGCCGGTCCTGCCGCGCGGCAGTGGGCGGCGGTCAGCGGGCCGGAGATCCCGCCCGGGCCAAGCTGGGCGGACAGCCGGCGGTGGATCGCCCGCTCGAGTCCGGCGATCGGGGCGATGCCGCGGGGGAGGACGGCCTCCCGGGGCGCCTGGTCCTGGGCGATGAGAATCTCCGTGTCGCGGATGGCCTGCGCGGCCACGGCAAGGTTGGTCCGCGGGTTGAAGTCGCTGTTGTGGGTGCTGACGAACAGGACCATCGACACCATCAACGCTGCGGCGATAAGCAGCGCCAGCGCGAAGCGCAGCCACAGCGGGGCGGCCAGGTACGCGCCGGGCGCGCGACGGCGGCCGCCGTCCGGCGGCGAGGCCGAGGGGGGTGACGACGAATCACGCACTGACCACAGGCTAGGGATCGGGACGCGATACTTCCCGACCTACGCGCGGCGTCGCCGGGGCGGCCGTCGCGAGCGCGCCGTACAGTCACCGGCGTGGAGAGCTGCGGATCGCCACCGGTCCCGCCACCGGCGAGACCGCGGCGCTCCGGTTCCGGGTCTCGGGCCGGGCACCGACGGGTGGCGCTGGCCCTTGTCGCGGTTGGAGGCATGGTGCTCGCCGGCGTGATGGCCGGCTGCGGTGCCACATCACCGGCTGGCGCGACGTCAGCGAGCGGGACGATCCCGTCTGCGCTGCTGCGCGAAGCTCGGCCGATCGGCGCCGGACCCAGCTTTCACCCGCCCGTGCGCGGGCCGGTGATCGGCCGCTGCCGGGCCGGGCTCGGCGCGCGGCGCGGCGTCCACGTCGAAGTGTTCGCCGCTGACCGGGTGGTGCTGATCGCCGCCGGCATCGGGGTGCGCGGCCCGATCCGTTTCAGTGCCGGGCGGATCGCGGCCGCCCGCTGTTACGGAGCGATGGTCACCGTCGAACCGACGGGCGTGGTGCTCGTGCGCCCGGGGGCGCGGTTGACCCTCGGGGACCTGTTTCGCGCCTGGGGCCAGCCTCTGAGCACGCACCGGGCCGGTCCGTTCGCGGCCCGCCGCGGCGATCCGGTCAGGGTCTACACCTCGGGACACCGGCGCCCGGGTGATCCCGCCGCGGTGCCGCTGATCGTGCACGGCGAGATCGTCGTCGAGGTCGGGCCCAGGGTGCCGCCGCATGCCGCCTACACCTTCCCGCCCGGGACGTGACCTCGAGCTCTGACGTTGGCCGGCGGTGCTCCCAGATCTCTCAGGCGGCCCCGGCGCGCCTCCTCCGTCTCATTGACTCGCGTCTGACGCCGGCAGCTCGGGCGCGTCTGAATCCGACCGCCCCGGCGTGACGATCGCCATCTCGACGCGATTGCGCCCGCGCGCCTTGGCCGCGTACAGCGCTCGGTCGGCCTTGCGCAGCAGCTGCTCGGGCTCGACGGCATGATCAGGCAGGGTGGCGATCCCGAAGCTCGCGGTCAGCGTCCCGACCTGACGGACCTCGGCCCGCTCGATCGCCCGCCGCAGCTTTTCGGCCAGCTGGAAGGCGCCGCCGCTATCGGTGTCGGGGAGCAGAAGCAGGAACTCCTCGCCGCCATAGCGGGCGGCGAAGTCGCTGGCGCGCAGGTTGGAGGCGACGAGCTGTCCGATCGTGGCCAGAACCTTGTCGCCCTGGTCGTGGCCGTGGAGGTCGTTGACCTGCTTGAAGTGATCGAGGTCGAGCAGCACGGCCGAGAGCGGCGCCACTCCACGTCCGGCCTGGGCGATCATCCGCTTGATCGCCTCGTCGGCGGCGCGGCGGTTGGGCAGGCCCGTCAGCGCATCGCTGGCCGCCCGCCGCTCGGCGAGCACGAGGTTGCTCTGGTTGGCCAGGATCGGCGCCGCCTGGATGACCGACTCGCGCACGCGGCTCTGCTGAAGGCCGTCGATTGCCTGATCACGGGTGACGAGCACCGAGCCGATCACGTGACCGCCGACCAGCAGCGGCTCGCAGATGACCGCCCCGGGGGCGCGGCCGCAAACATCGCAGCGCATCAGGGGGTCGTCACCCGGACGCTGGACGTGAGCGCGGCTGAGGCGCACGGCCAGGCAGGAACGCGGCCGCAGCTCGCCGCGGTCCAGATCGCCCAGCGCCGTGGCCCCGGGGTTCTCGCTGAGGGTGACCTCGAGACGGTCGTCGGAGTTGTTGCGGTTGAGTACTGCGACGGTCGAGCCGGGGACGGTGCGCTCGACATGACGGATGAGCAGGGACCGGGATTCCGCCTCGGAGACCGATACCTGCAGCAGTTCGCGCAGTTCTCGCTGCTCGCGCTGGCGGCGGCTCTCGCGCTGCCCGATCCGGCGGCTGATCGCGATTCCTGCGAGCACGAGCAGGACCGACAGGGCGACGGCCACGCCGACGGCCAGCCAGGTGGCCCGGGCCAGCGCCCGGTCGCGGCGGTTGGTGAGTTGAGAGGCGTAGATCGCGCTCAGGTCGCGGAAGGCGTCAACGGTCGCCTTGCTGGTGACCGCGTCGGCGACGGTCGGGCGCCTTCCGGTGTGCTGAAGGACGGCGATCTGGACGCGCGCGCTTCCCAACCAGAGGTCGTCCTGCCGCGCCTGCTCGAGCAGCGACTGCTGAAGCGGCGCGTCGCCGGCGGCGAGGGCGCGTGACTGCGCCAGGGCGCTGGCGAACGCGGTCTGGCCGGCGCGATAGGGCGCCAGGAAGCGCTCGTCCCGGGTCTGGAAGTAGCCACGCGCGCCGGTCTCCTGGTCGAGCATCGCCGTCAGCAGCCTCTGGCCCGCGCTCTGCCGCTCGGCGGCGTGCAGGGCGCCCTGACTCTCGATCGTCGCCGTGGCGAACACCGCGCAGGCGATCAGCACCACCGGCACGGCGATCACCGCCGCCATCTGGCGCGTGGAGAGTCCCGTCATCAACCCAGCATCGGCACCTGGTTGTCACCCTTGAGCTGCGGGTATCCGGACCGTGTGGCGGCAGGCCACCGAAGATGAGGAGTTGATACGCGGCGATGGCGGTCAAGGCCGGTGATCTCGAGCTCGACCTGATCGACGAGCTGAGCGCGTGTGTCGCGGAGCGGATGCCCGGCGAGGCGCGGGTCGCCTACGCCGAGTTCGTGCGCCAGTACTACCACTGGGTTCCCGCCGCCGACCTCGGCGATCGCGATCCGCTTGACCTGTGCGGAGCACTGGTGGCCCATTGGCGCACCGGCCGCGTCCGGGTCTCCGGCGAGCCCAATGTGCGCGTCTACAACCCGGACTCAGAGCGCGATGGATGGAGCTCGCCCTACACGGTGGTGGAGATCGTCTCCGACGACATGCCGTTCCTGGTCGACTCGGTGACCATGGAGCTCAGCCGGCAGGGGTACCCGATCGAGCTGATCATCCACCCGGTGATCCGGGTGGTGCGTGACGGCGCCGGCGAATTGACCTCGGTGCTGCGCCCGGGGGCGAACGCGCCCGGAATGGTGATCGAGTCCGTCATCCACGCCGAGCTGGCGCGCCAGTCGGACCCCGACCGGCTTGCCGTCCTGCAGGCCGGTGTCGAGCTGGTGCTCGAGGAGGTGCGCGCCGCCGTCGAGGATTGGCCCTCGATGCGGGCGCGGGCGGCGGGGCTGGCCGCCGAGCTGGCCACCGCTGCGGGGGTCTGCTCCGGGCACGACCGGGCCGAGGGGCGGGCGTTCCTGGAATGGCTGCGCGAGGACAACTTCACCTTCCTGGGCTACCGGGAATATGACGTTGGCGATGACGAGATCCACGCCCGGCCCGGCTCGGGCCTGGGTATCCTGCGGGGTGCCGCGGTGGCCCCAGCCAAGCCGCTGGACGGCAAGCGGCGGGCTCTCGCCCAGGCGCGCCGACCGCTCGTCCTGACCAAGGCCAACTCGCGCGCCCGGGTGCACCGACCGGTCGACCTCGACTACGTCGGCGTGCGCCGTTTCGCAGCCGACGGGAGGGTGATCGGCGAGCGGCGCTTCCTCGGTCTCTACACGACGGCCGCCTACAAGACCAGCCCGAGCGAGATTCCGATCCTGCGCGAGAAGGTCGACCGGATCATCACCCGCGCGGCGTTCGGGCCCGACAGTCACGACGCCAAGGGGCTGATCGACATCATCGAATCCCTGCCCCGGGACCTGCTCGTGCAGATCTCCGGCGAGGAGCTGTTCGAGATGGCGATCGGCATCCTCGGGCTGGGGGAGCGCCAGCGCGTTCGCCTGTTCGTCAGCCGTGATCAGCTGGACCGGTTCGCCGCCTGCGTGCTCTGCCTGCCCCGAGACCGCTTCAACACCGAGAACCGGGAACGGGCCGGGCGGATCCTCGCGGACGCGTTCGGTGGCGATCAGGTCGACTGGAGCCTGCAGATCGGCGAGTCGGTGCTGGTGCGCGTCAACTATGTGGTCCACTGCCCCGCCGGCGTGCCCGAGGACGTGGACGTGGTGGCGATCGAGGCCCGCATCGCCAGGGCGACCCGGAACTGGTCAGACGATCTGCGCGCGGCCCTGCTCACCGCCCACGGGGAGGTCGCGGGACGCGAGCGCCACAGCCGCTACGCCAGCGCCTTCCCGCCCGCCTACCGTGCGGACTGGGGCTCCAACGGCGCGCTGCTCGATATCGAGCGGATCGAGGAGCTTGGCCGCACGGGCCGGCCGATCCTCACCCTCTACCGCACGCTGGCTCAGGACGGGGGTCAGATCCGCTGCAAGCTGCTCTCGGGGGTTCCGGTCGCCCTCTCCGACGTGCTGCCGACCTTCGAGCATCTCGGGGCCAAGGTCTCTGACGAGCGGCCCTACGAGATCGTTCCCCGGGACATCAGCCCGGTCTGGCTCTATGACTTCGGCCTCGGCGGCCGGATCGAGGCGCTCGAGCGTATCGGGGAGACCTTCGCCGCCGCGTTTCTGGGGGTGTGGGCCGGGGAGCTCGAGGACGACGGCTTCAACGGTCTCGTGGTCGCCGCCGGGCTCACCGGCCGCGAGATCACGATCGTGCGGGCGATCGCCCGGTACCTGCGCCAGGCGACGATCGCGTTCTCCGACGCGTACATGGAACGTACCCTGGTCGCCAACCCGGCGATCGCGGTGCTGCTCGTGCGCCTGTTCCGGGCCCGCCATGATCCCGAGCGCCATGACCCGCAGCTGGCCGAGAGCCTGTCCGTCGAGCTCGAGGCGGCGATCGACGCCGTGGCCAGCCTGGACGAGGATCGGATCCTGCGCAGCTTCCTCGCGGTTCTGCGGTCGATCGTGCGTACGAACTACTTCCGCCGCGACAGCGCCGGCGTCGCGCCGGCGCACCTCGCCTTCAAGCTCGATCCCACCGGGCTGGCGCTGTTGCCCCTGCCACGCCCGCGCTTTGAGATCTTCGTCTACTCGCCGCGGGTGGAGGGGGTGCATCTGCGCGGGGGCCGGGTGGCGCGAGGCGGCCTGAGATGGTCAGACCGGCGCGAGGACTTCCGCACCGAGGTACTCGGCCTGATGAAGGCCCAGATGGTCAAGAACGCGCTGATCGTGCCGGTCGGCTCCAAGGGTGGCTTCGTGGTCAAGCGGCCGCCGACCGACGGCGGTCGCGAGGCGATGCTGAAGGAGGGCATCGCGTGTTATCAGATCTTCCTGCGGGGGCTGCTGGACCTGACCGACAACCACACGGCCGGCGCAGTCAGCCCGCCCGACCGGGTCGTGCGCTACGACGAGGACGATCCGTATCTCGTCGTCGCCGCCGACAAGGGGACCGCCAGCTTCTCGGACATCGCCAACGCGGTCTCGGCCGGGTACGGGTTCTGGCTCGGGGATGCCTTTGCCTCCGGCGGGTCGCACGGCTATGACCACAAGCAGATGGGGATCACGGCGCGGGGCGCGTGGGAGTCAGTCAAGCGCCACTTCCGTGAGCTGGGCACCGACATCCAGACCGAGGACTTCACGACGGTGGCGATCGGGGACATGTCCGGAGACGTGTTCGGCAACGGGATGCTCTGTTCCGCGCGCACGCGGCTGATCGCGGCCTTCAACCATCACCACGTGTTCCTAGACCCCGACCCGGACCCGGAGCTCAGCTACGGCGAACGCCGCCGGCTGTTCGCGCTGGAGCGCTCGGCCTGGAGCGACTATGACCCGGCGCTGATCTCCGAGGGCGGCGGTGTGCACGCTCGCACCCAGAAGTCGATCGCGCTCACCCGGCAGGTCCGCGGCGCGTTGGGCATCGACGCCGAGCGGCTCTCCCCGGACGAGCTGATCCGGGCCATTCTCCGTGCCCCGGTCGATCTGCTGTTCAACGGCGGGATCGGGACCTACGTCAAGGCCAGCACCGAGAGCCACGCCGACGCGGGGGACCGCGCCAACGACGGCGTCCGCGTCGACGCCGACACGCTGCGCTGTTGCGTGGTCGGCGAAGGCGGTAATCTCGGCTTCACCCAGCGCGGACGAATCGAGTACGCGCTCGGGGGAGGGCCGGGCGGGGACGGCGGACGGATCAACACCGACGCGATCGACAACGCCGCCGGGGTCAACTGCTCCGATCACGAGGTGAACATCAAGATCCTGCTCGGCGGGCTCGTCGACGCGGGGGAGATGACCGGGAGCCAGCGCAACGCGCTGCTGCAAGAGATGACCGAGGCGGTCTCCGAGCGGGTGCTCAACGCCAGCTACACGCAGACGCAGGCGCTGAGCATCGCCGGAGCGCAGGCGGTGTCCATGCTCGGCGTGCACGAACGGTTGATCGGAGCCCTGGAGGCCGAGGGGAGTCTGCACCGCGAGCTCGAGTCGCTGCCCACCGAGGCGCAGATCGCCACGCGCCGGTCGGCCCGGCGCGGGCTCGCCGCTCCCGAGCTGGCCACGCTCATGGCGTACACCAAGCTCCACCTGTACGAGGCGCTGCTGGAGTCAGACCTCCCTGAGGATCCGTACCTCGGTCACGATCTCGAGCGCTACTTCCCGGCCCCGCTC
>JAABUZ0100004827.1_pt1 | contig 18258 bp, 20 predicted proteins | sample 5562091 | NCBI WGS metagenome assembly JAABUZ01 (sample SAMN12813069, study PRJNA571459) | rock metagenome | isolation source: Antarctica rocks | place: Antarctica: Victoria Land, Linnaeus Terrace sud | collected 2015-12-21
CGGGATCCAGGGTTGACCGTTGAACAGGTCGCGGAGGACGGTCATGGCGCTGTGGCCGTGTTTGCGTGCGGTGCTGAGGTAGGACCGGACGTCGAGGAAGGCGTGGGCGCCGGTGTCGGAGCGCCAGCCGCCGCTGATCTTCTGTTGGAGCTTGACCATCCGGACGTCCCGCTCGGCTTGGTTGTTGTCGAAGGGGACGGCGAAGTCGGTCGCGAAGCGGAGCACGTCGGCGCGATGGGTTTCGAGCCGGGCCAGCAGCGAACCGGCGGGGCCGAGCGCAGGGCGTCCTCGTTTGCCGGTCCGGGGTGGTGGCGGGTTGAGCTGCTTGCCATGGGCGACGAGCGCGTCGTAACGCTTGCCGAAGGACGCCAGCCGCCGAGCGGGCAGCTTCGTGCACCCAGCTGCCTTGGCGAGTTCCACCGCGCTGTGCAGCTCGACGAGCAGCTCAGCGAGCCGAGTGGTCCAGGCTTGTCCGGTCAGCTCGGCCATCCCGGCCAGCTCCCGCAAGTGGTGGGCGTTGCACAAACCATGAGTGGCCTGCTCGTACCGCCGGTAGGCGGCCAGCCCGTCGTGAACAGCGACCCCCGCGAAGGTGGGCAGGATCCCGGCGGCGTCCATCGCAGTCTTGCCCCGCTTGCCGTCCAAGTGGAACAGCGTCCAGGTATCGCTGCAGGCGACGTGGATCCAGTGCAGCCGGCCGGCGACCCGCCCGCCGGTCTCGTCGAAGTGCGCGACCTGCGCGGCCGCGAGCTGCTCGCGGGCGATCGCCAGGAACCCATCGAGCCGAGCGGCCGCGGTAGGTAGCAGCGACGACAGCCAGCCCGTGGACACGGCCGTCCCGAAGGCTTCCTGCAGGCACTCAGCTGCCCGCTCGACCGGTAGATGCTGACGGCCCAGCAGATAGGTCGCCAAGGCCGCGACGCCTGGGCCGTAACAGGTCGGGGCCGTCGCCTCCACCGGGAACGCAGCACGGGTCACGATCCCGCAGCCACACTCGCGGCGCTGCGCACGGTGCTCAATGGCCACGAGTTCGATGACCGGAAGGTCGAACACCTGACGCGTTTCGGTCCCGACCACAGGAGCGTCAGCAAGGCCAGCGCCACAGCCCCGACACTCACTCGGAGCGTGCACCCGCACCTGATCGGGCATGGCCCGCGGTTCCAACCGGAACCCCTGCTCGCCCTGCTGCTTGCCGGGCTTGCGGCCCGACGCTCGCCGTAACGACTTCGGTGCGGGCTTGGCCAAGCCGTCGCTGCTCGGGGGCTTCGAGGAGTTCCGCGAGTTCTTCCCCAGCCGCGCTTCCAGCTCCGCGACCCGACCCGCCAACGCAGCGATCAGCGCATCCCGCTGCGCAAGCACCACCAACAACTCCTCAACAGAAGGAGCCGGTGGCACAGCAGAAACCAACGGATCGACCATGAAAAGCACCTACCTGCGGGGAAGTCGCAGTACGGACAGGAGAAGCTTCCCGCAACTCAGACCAAGATCAGCGAGCCACGCCGTGAGGGACCTGAACAGTTACCCCGCGCGACAGATAGCGTTGGATCATGTCCTACTTGTGCCCGGACGCTTGCGCTCCTGCGCCGACAGAGACAGCGTTGATCGTGCCAGTAGCCGGTGCCGAGCGGCTGATCGCCGACTTCCGTGACCGGTACGACCCCGCAGCCGGGTGGGGCGTGCCCGCCCACGTCACCGTCCTTTATCCGTTCGCTGAACCTTCGGCCATCAGCGGACGAATGCTGACCACGCTCGAGACCGTGTTTCAGTCGGTCAGCGAGTTCAACTGCCAATTTGATCGGACGAACTGGTTTGCCGACGATGTGCTCTGGCTGGGCCCGCAACCCGCCGCGCCGTTTCGTCGACTTACGGCCGCCGTCGTGCAAGCCTTTCCCGAATATCCGCCATACCGCGGTGTTCACGACGATGTTGTGCCGCACCCGACCGTCGGTGAGCGGCGACTGGCGGGCCTGTCGGCATTGCAGTCCGCCGAACAAGTCGTGCGGCCCGGGTTACCCATTGCCGCCCACGTCGAACGCGTCGTGCTCATCGCAGGGACGCACGCGGCCAACTCCTGGCGGCCTGTCCACCAGTTCACACTCGGCAGAACGACCGAGTGAGGTTCAGCGCCGAGGCCGACCTGATCAAGGCCCGCACACGAGAGGGCATGGTCGTGGCCCGCGCTGCCGGCAAGCTCCGCGGTCGCAATCCCAAGCTCACCCCCGCCCGGGAGGCGCTGATGGTGGACCTGCACCGCACCGGGCAGAAGAACCCCTCGGACCTCGCGGACCTGTTCGGCGTCGGGCGCTCCACCGTCTGCCGCGCCCTTGAGCGCGTCGCCGGGGACACGTCCTCGTCAAACGGCGCAGAAGCAGCCCCGGCCAAATAGCGCTGCCAGAACCGCGCCACTTACCGCTGCAAGTCACACTCGAGCTCCGACCTTTCCGCTGCGTCTCGTAGACGATCGTTGCTGGACCTCCCGGCACCGGCGACACGTCTTGCCACGACAGGGGCAGGGAGATCGCGAGTCGGACCCAGGGCAGGGCTGCGGGCAGCTCAGAGCTCCTCGAAGTCGATGACCAGGTGATCTCGTAGTGGGCGGTAGCCGATCTGCTGGTAGATCGCGTTGGACGTGGGATTGGACAGGTCGGTGAAGAGCACGACGTGTTGCGCGTCCCGCTCGAGTGCATCCCTGGTGCAGGCCTCGGTGACGGCAGCTCCGTACCCGCGACGCCGGTGCTTGATCGGTGTGTAGACCGGACCGACGCGGGCCACCCCCGCTGCGGTCTTGTTCCGGCCGGCCATGGAGACCGGTTGGCCATCCTCGTCCTCCCACAGCCAGAGGAGATGGTTGTCGACCCGGTCTCGGACCGTCGGTGCGACGTCGACGACGTGGACGCCGGCTTCGATTTGAAAGCGGGTGAACCAATCGATGACTGTCGGCAGATCCGCAGTGTGGCCGGGGCGCGGGCGACCGGCTGCCGGTCGGGCCGGAAGCAGCGTGCCTAGCTGGTACAGACGCTCCTGCCGCCTCGACACCGCCCGAGCCGGACGGCGTGCCGTCCAGGCTGCAGCGAAGGCCTTCGCGTCGGCGGCCTCGCCGTTGACCCCTGGGACGGCAGTCCCGCGCGCGAGCAGAGCGTCCGCGAGGGGTTCGATGGCCGACGCTGGTACCTCGGCAAGGAGGAGCTCATAGGGCGGGGTCATGCAGATCGCGCCGACGTCCAGCTCACCGGCGGTGAACCAGCCGAAGGTCATTGCCTCTGATGACCAGCGGCGACCCGCCAGAACGTTCTCGATGACAGTGAGCGCGATGGTGTTGCGGGCTGGAGCAGCAGCCAGAAGCGGCCACGTCCGTCGCGCGTAGGTCTGCACCTGGTCGGTGAACTGCCATGTCATGTCCCAGACACTGCATCGCCAACACATGGCGCGTCGAACGAGATGATTCGCCTACCGACCTCCGCCGTCACCCAGCAACCGCGCGAGCCACCGCTTGCAAGGCCGATCACAGAAGGGACGGCCATGTAGCGCTGCGCGATCGGGCCAAGTAGCGCTGAAGGTCACACTCCCCCGGCATCGTCAGGAGCGGGCCGTCTCACTTCCAAGGAAGTGGAACGACGATTAGTGCCGCTCGCCGTCCCTGAGCGGGAATCCAAACCGGACGGGTCAACGGGACATGATCGTCGGCGCACCCCAGCTGACCTGCAGCGCTCCCGATAGACGTTCGGCTATCGGTGCGTTCCTATTGCTGCACGCCGCGGCTGGCGCCGGCTACCCGCGCTTCTAGTGTGGCAAGGCCGGGGCCGCTGAGGTCCGCCAGTCCCTGCCGACGCCCCACGAGGGCGACCAGGAGTGCCTCCCCGGGGCCGTTCACCTCAGGGCCGCTTCCGTGGCTCCAGTCGACGTCGGTCGCGACCAGCCGGAGGTTGCGGACGTTCCCTGGGGCCGGCAGTGCTCGCGCGCGGGGCAGGAACTTCAGCGCCGCGACCAGTCGCCCCTCGGGCACCGTCCGTGGGTGGCCGAGTGCCCTGCGGATGTCCTGGTGATGGACCAGTCCGTCGGTCAGTGCGATGGCGCTGCCGAACATCGTAGTAATGCCGCGGGGGACTGCATGGGTGCGGAGCCTCGCCACGAGTTGGTCGGTGCTCAGCCGACGGCTGTGCTCGACGCCGAGCTGGTTGCAGCGGGCCAGCGAGAACCCGGATCGGGCGAACAGCGCCAGCACCGCAGGCCAGCCGAGTTCGTCGTAGCTGGGCAGGTGTCCTGCGACGTCGCGCACCGTCCATCCGGGACACAGCGACGGCTGCTCCCACTGCTCCTCGGTGAGGGTGTCGAGGTAGTCGGCCAGGTCGCGGCGTTCGGCCGCGGCCAGATCGCTGAGGTCCGCCACGGCGTCAGACACCCCCGACGAGACCGAGGAAGCAACGTGGATACAGCGTCCGGCCGGCGTCGCCGTCGACTCCATCGCGTACGGCCCGCCAGCCCGGCCGGATGCGGGCCGCGCGCATGGATACGGTCACGTGACGACCGTTGATTCCGCGGCGGCCTTGAGCCCTGCAAGCGTCTGCTTCATGCTCTGACGATTGTAAGTCACCCGATCGCCCACGCCGGTGCGCACTGTGCTGACCAGCCTGATCGGCGAGAGCCTGAGGTCGATCCATGTCTCCTCGACCCGACAGCCATCTACGGTCGACTCGATCCGATACTCCCAATCGGAGATCGGCACCACAGGCGCCGTTACCCGGAAGGCGAACAGCTGTCCGGGCGTCGCCGCGGTCACGGTCGTCAGGGTCGACCACCTGTGTCGGCGCGTCTGGTTCCTGCCCACGAATCTGCCACCGGTCACTGGCCCGCCACCCGCCAACCAACGGCCCCCAGTGCTCTCCGGACTCCACTCGCCCATTCTTGGCAGATCGCTCAGCAAGTCATAGACCACCGCGGCCGGTGCGGCGATGGTCTCCATCACACACACTCGCGCGATCATGGCTCGATTGTCTCACTGACCGCGCCATCCGAGTTGTCCACCGGCACCGGTCAGCGGTCGGCTACCGGGTCGCTTTCATGGCGAACCTGCCGTAGTGCGGGTCCAAGCGGCGAGGATCTCCGGCGAGAACTTCCGCTGGGCTCCACCACCGAGCCTGGCGGATCTCCGACGGGTCCGGCGCCAGCGTCATGCCGCGCTCACCGTCAAGGACGAACCACAGACTGACGTCGAGATGGCCATGATCTCGCCCGACCGTGCGGGTCACGGTCAGGAACAGTGGACGGGGTGGATCCTCGGCGAAGACCGGCACGATGCCCAGCTCCTCTTCGGCTTCCCGGCGCGCGGTGCCGGCCGGGTGCTCGTCCTGCTCGACATGCCCACCAGGCGGAAGCCATAGGCCGGCATTAATGTGGTCGACGAGCAGAGTGCTGCCGTCCGAGCCATCGACCAGGACGACGTAGGAGACCAGGTGCCGGTCCGGTGTCGCCGGCTTGACTCGCCGGAACACATCGTCGGTGAGCTCGAGCCAGCGCAAGGTGTCTGCTCTGTGCTGCTCCTCGACCTCGTCCCACGGCTCGATACCGTCGACCAAGCCGTGTACGACCCGTACCGACGAGCGCATGCCATCCACACTGCCAGTTCTCGTCCCAAAGGGCCGATCGTGACGCTCGAAGGAGCCTCCGACACTCGCGTAGCGCGTAGGTGCAACAACTCCGGTGGACGTTGGCACCTGGGACGCGCCATGTGCGGGGTGGTGAGATGTTCGGGTGTTGCAGCTCTGGCCGGCGGGCGAGTCGGTCACCGTTGTGGAGGACGGTCTGGTGTTGCGGGAGTGGACGACGGAGGACGTGCCCGATCTGGTGCGCCTGTTCGATACGCCGGAGATGAATCGCCGCACGCCGTCGGCGTCACCGTTCGACGCGTCCGCGGCTCGGCTCTACGTGCAGGCTGCTCACGATGTCCGCCGCCGACTTGGAGCCTTGCAGCTCGCCATCACACAGGACGGGCGGCAGCCCGAAGGTGAAGTCATCATCTTTCCGACGGAGACCGAGGGGACCGTGGAACTGGCCTACGGCGTGGGCGAGCAGCACGCCGGTCGAGGACTGGCGCGGCGTGCCGTCCACACCGCGATGCGGCTGGCCTCGGCCAGCGGGGCATCGCGCGCGCGACTGCACATCGCGGTCGACAACCAGCCCAGCCAGCGCGTCGCGCGAGCAACCGGCTTCTCCGAGCTGGACCTTCCTCTGGTGGAGCGCCGTCGCAAGGGGCAGGTCCTGCACCTGGCGGTCTGGGAGCGCACTCTCCAGCCGGCTCCTGCCGGGTAGCAGGCTGCTGTTCGCCGGCGCGACGACCGCGACACGCTGTCAGATGGGGGTGTTGGCGGTGAGCTTGCGGGCGAGCAGGTAGGCCTGGGGCAGGGTCTCGAGGTCGTCCGGGTCCCGGACGACCCGCGAGTGGACGTGTACGCCGACGTTGCTCAGCTGGTGGGTGAGCTGGTCGGGCTGCATCCGGTGCGCGTCCAGCGAGATGGCGTGGCCGTAGCCCTGCTCGAGGTGCCGGCACTCGTCGCCGACCTGGAAGGCCAGGAGTAGCTGCCCGCCGGGTACCAGCACCCGGCTGAGCTCGGCGAGAACGGCGGGCACGTCCGCCGGCGGGATGTGGATCAGCGAGTACCAGGCGACCAGGCCGCCCAGGCTGGCGTCGGGCAGGTCAAGCGCGGTCATCGAGCCCTCGGCGAAGCGCAGCCCGGGTAGAGCTTGGCGGGCGACTGCGAGCATGCCGGGAGACAGATCGATGCCGGACACGTCTAGCCCGAGGTGGTGCAGGTAGCCGGTGATCCGGCCGGGCCCGCAACCGACGTCGGCGACCGGCCCCAGCTCGTCCCGGGCGACCAGCTCGGCGAACGTGGCGAGCACCGCTCGGTCCCACGGTATGCGGTCCAAAGCGCCGGCGAGCAGACGCGCGTAGTCCCGCGCAACAGTGTCGTACGCCGCCCGGGTGGCGCTCAAGTAGTCGGCCTCCAGCACGGCCAGCACTGTGCCAGATCACCCGATAGCGGATCGGCTTAGGTACCGGCAACGCGTTGGGGTGGGGTGCGCAGCGCGTGGTCGACTGCGCGGCGCAGGAAGTGGTGCACGGTTGGGTTTGCGTCGGGTCGGTGGACGGCGACGATTTCAATATGGTCCGCGATGCGGGAGGTGGACGGCTCGATTGTGAGTGCGCCCGCGGCCAGGTCTTCGGCGACGGCCAGGGCGGGGAGCAGGGCTCGGCCGGTGCCTTGGCGGGCGAGTCGGCGCAGCGTGTCCGGTGTCGGCGCCTCGGCTTCTATGTGCACATCGAGGTGGGGAGCGACGTGGCGGTCGAAGGCCTCGCGGTGCACACAGCCGGTTTGGGTCACCAGCCAGCCGTCCCCCGGTCTGGCCCAGCTCACGCCGGGCGCAGCGACGATGAGCAGCTCGTCGGTGTCGAGGACCTCGACGGCGAGCTGGCTGATTCCTTGTCGGCGGCTGGCATCGAGTTCGGGCAGTGGGGCGCCGCGAGGTCGGTAGAGGATCACCACGTCGCAGCGATCGTCGAGCAGCTCGCGCAGGAGCAGGTCGCAACGGTTCATCACGATCGTGGGCCGCTGATCGGCGGGCAGGCTGGTCAGCAGCTGCGGCAGCCACTGTGCGGCGAGGGTGTCCACGGTGCCCAGGCGCAGCCGCGGGGGCGGTGTTGCGGTGTGCCGCAGCTGGTTGAGTGTGCTCAGGACGCGTTGGGCGGCGGGCAGCGTTCGTGCGCCGTCGGCGGTGAGCGTGACGCCGGTCGAGGTCCGGACCAGCAGAGTGGCGCCGAGGTCGCGTTCGAGCCGGCGCAGCTGGTCGGAGACGCTGGATTGGACGAAGCCCAGCCGGGTGGCCGCGGCGCTGATGCTGGAGGTGTCGGCGACGGTGACGAAGGTCTGCAGCAGCTGGGTGTCCATGTCTGTCGACGCTAACGCGTCATCGGCAGCGCCGATAGCGGCCTGCGGCGATGCCGGCAGCGGGACCGTGCCCGCTTGGCGATCCTGGACGCATGCCGAATGTTGCGACGCCGACCGGTCAACGCCTCGCCCTGATCGGGCTGTCCCTGGGCTATTTCATGGTGCTGTTCGACACCACTGCGCTCACGGTGGCGTTGCCCGATGTGGCCCGCGATCTGCACAGCGGGGTGCAGGGGCTGGCGTGGATCACCGACGCCTACACCTTGACGTTCGCGGCCTGCCTGCTCGCCGCCGGGGTCCTCGCTGACCGGCAGGGCGCCGGTCGGATCTTCCTGCGCGGCCTGGGTGGTTTCGGCGCATTGTCGCTGCTGTGTGCGGCCGCGCCGTCGACCGGGGTGCTGGTGGCGCTTCGGGCGTTGCTCGGCGTGTCCGGTGCGCTGGTGCTGCCGGCCTCGCTCGCTTTGATCGCTGGCCTGTACACCGACCCGACCCGACGGCCACGGGCGGTCGCTGCGTGGGCCTCGATCAGCGGCGTCGCGCTCGCGGCCGGCCCGCTGTTGGGCGGGGTGCTCGTGGCCTGGTTGGGCTGGCGCGGCATCTTCTTGGTCAACGCCCCGGTCGCGGCGCTGGCCTGGCTCCTGCTGCGCGCACGGCTGCCGGTGATCGCACCTGCCGCCCGCCGTATCGATCCTCGGGGTCAGCTCGCGATCCTGGTTGCCGTTACCGCTCTGACCTGGGCGCTGATCCGCGGCGGAGCACAGGGATGGGCCGCACCCGACGTCCTGGCCGCGTTCACCCTTGCCGTGGTGGCCAGCCTGCTCGTGGTGCTCGCTGAGCGCCGCTCGCCGGTCCCTGCGGTGCCCGGGTCGCTGCTGAAGGTGCCGGTCGTGTCCGGGGCCTTGATCGCCGGGTTCGTCGCCGGCGGCGCCTTCGCCGGTGAACTGTTCCTCACCACGCTGCAACTGCAGCAGGCGCGGGGACTCGGCGTCATCCTCACCGGCGCCGCGTTTCTGCCGTTGACCGCACCGATGGTGCTGAACCCGCCGCTGGCCGGGCGGCTGATCGCGCGGACCGGGCCCGCACTCCCGGTGTTCGGCGGCCTGCTACTGGTCACCGCGGGAAGCGGCGTCCTGGCCGCCGTGCCCAACAACGCCCCGTACGCCTGGGTCGCCGTCGGCCTGGTTCTGCTCGGGCTCGGCATGTCGTTCACCCTGCCCGCGCTGACCAGCGCCGTCGTGCTCGCCGCGCCGGCCGACGCGGCCGGCGCGGCCAGCGGACTGTTCTCAGTGCTACGACAAACCGGCGCCACCGTCGGGGTAGCTGCGATAGCGGCCGTCATCGGCGCACACGCAACCGACGCCCAACACGGCCACCTCCTGATCGCGGTTGCCGCCCTCGCAGCAGCTCTCACCTGGCGGATGGTTACCCGGCCACAGACGACCCGGCCCGTCGACCCTGGCCCGGACCGGCACACCACAGCTGCGACTCGCAGCCAATAGCCCGCAAGGCAGCAAACCTGGCGGCACTACGCCCGGGGCATGGGCGGACCGGCGTCCACCCGGCGCAGCACCGGGTCCGCTTCGGTCAGCCTGTCGTCCCAGGGGGCGCACTCGAGCCACCAGGTGGCTCCCGCGTCGGCCAGCCGCCCAAGCGCCTCGGTGTCGGACGCCCGATTCGCTGCGGTCGACCCGCTCACCACGATGTCGAAGTCCGCGACGCCCCGCTCACCCCGGCACCCCTGAAGGAACGACCGGAGCTCACCGAGGGTCCCCGGGTCGGGGATCGCACCCTCGCGCTCGCCGCCCAGCATGGGGAAGGCGCCGTCCCAGCGGGCGGCGCGGCGCATGGGGGCGCGGTTGGGCCAGTTGCCGCCGACCCAGACGGGCACCCGGGTGCCCTGCGGGGACGTCGGAAGGAACTGCACGTCCTTGACGGTCACGTGGCGGCCGCGGTAGCTCACGGGCTCACCCGTCCACAGCAGGCTCAGCGCCTCGAGCCCCTCGTCGAGCTTCGCCGCCACGACCCGAGGATCGGTCGGCTCGCCGAAGCTCCCGAACTCCTCATCGAGCGGGGCACCGAGCCCGCATCCGAAGATCACCCGGCCGCCGCTCAGCTGATCGAGCGTGACGACCTGACGCGCGAGCGTCGCGACCCGCCGTCGTGCGACCGGTGTGACCATGGCGCCGAGCCGGATCCGGCGGGTGGCCAGAGCGGCGACGGTCAGCAAGATCCACGGGTCGGCGACCGGCACGGGAGCCGACGAGTCCCACACCAAGTGGTCCCAGACGAAAAGACCGTCCCAGCCGGCACTCTCCGCCCGCTCGGCCAGCACGCCGATCAGGCGGGGGTCGGCGAAGTCCCCGAAGTTCGGCACGTTGACTCCGCACCGCACGCGTCACCCACCTCCGTCCACTCGGCTCGCCCAAGCCTCCGGTCGGACCCGCCCGTACCATGTGCGTACGCTTTTAGTTCAGCTTACGGTGGCGACGGGCAGTCCGCCGGCGACCGGCACCGCCTCGTGCCCGTTGAGGATCCGTGACCGGCGACAGGATGACTACGCCGAGGCGACATGACGGGGACGCCCAGTTGTCCTCGATGTCTGATTGCTAGCGAGCGCGTCAAGTGCGGCGGTGGTGTCCCAATGCGCTCGCCAACTGCTCTGTCGGTCCGGCACCGGCCGCCGAGGGCCGTGCCTGGGCGTACATCCTGTTCCGGGTGCCTTCGGGTATCACGTGATCGACGTAGGCGCTGACGGCGTCGGCAAGCCCGGCAGGTGCTTCGCTCGGCTGGTCGGTAGCGACGGCGAGGTCCCAGCCGTGCACGAGTGTCTCGATGGTGAAGCCCCGCACCGCATCCAGAGCCGAGCACTGTCCCCAGGGCGCCACAATGGGTTCGCCGGGCTGAAGCACTGACCACGCGGCATGGATCTGCTCGGCGAGCTCACCGAATCGTTGGGCCAGCATCGTGTCGGGGACGTCGATGATCACGTGCGGGATCTTGCGGGTCGGACGCCGCTCAGCGGTGCCGAGGGACCGCTCGGCTGTTCCGAGGAGGTGTCCCGACAGGCCTCGCACATCGAAGTCTGTGCAGGGCGTCGAGGTCGCGAGGGACGGTTGCGGCACAGCCGACATCAAGTCACCTACCCAATTCATCGCCTTCACGTACGCGCACAGCGTCTCGTCGAACGTCACCGGGCGATCTTGACACCAGCGTCCGACATAGCGATCGTCATGTTAGACAGGTCTCACGCCAGTATGGGCGGATGCAGAGCTGCCACATCTGTGGCCGGAACGAGGTCAACGATCAACTTCGGGTATGGGAGCGGGTGCACCTCGACGAGGAGTGGCGATTGACGCTCGCGTTCGACTCGTCACTACCCGGTTGGCTCGTTCTCGTTCCACAGCGACATCTGCAAGGGCTTCAGCAGCTGACGGAGCACGAGGCAGAGGGGCTGGGCCGACTCTTGCGCTCTGCGTCCGCGGCGCTGGTCGACGTGACAGGCTGCGAACGGACTTACGTCATGCTGTTCGCCGAGGCCGAGGGCTTCTCACACCTGCACTTCCACATCGTCCCGCGCCACCGGAGCCTGTCCCCAGAACATCGCGGGGCCGCCGTCTTCGCGCTCCTCGGCGTACCGCGGGCAGAGCAGGTCTCCGAGGTCGACCAGGACGTCCTCGCCGCGCAGCTGAACGCTGCTCTGCACCAGTGAGCGATCGTCTTTCGGGGCACAGCATCGAGCGTCCGCGCTTCGGCGTCGCCGGTAGGGTCCCCAGCGTGCCGGATCGTGACCCTCAAGTCGCGCTGGTCGCCGTGGACGACGCCGTGCTCGAGCAGCTCGTCGAGGCCGCGATCACCGATGCCTCGGCCGACGACGTGACTCCGCCGCTGACCGCCGACCCAGCGTGGACGCGGACCCGGACAGCATGGCTCCGCGACTTCCACCGTGACCGGCGTGATGGCCTGGACGGCCCGGCCCGGGAAACCACGTGGGCCATCACCCTCGATCAGCAGGTCGTCGGCTCCGTGCGACTTCAGCGCACGGAACGGGCCGGCCTGCTGGAGACCGGGGTGTGGCTGACCCGCAGTATCCGGGGGCACGGCGTCGGTCGGGCGGCCATGGCAGCAGCGCTGCGTGAGGCCGCTGCGCTGGGGTTCACATCTATACGGGCAGAGACCACAGCGAGCAACGCCGGCGCGCTGACGCTGCTGGAGCGCCTTGGCTTCGACCTCGCCCCAGCCGATGACGGCCGCAATGTCCGTGCGCTGCTCGTCTTCAAGCCCAGTTCCAGCCGCTGCCAGGACCGCTAGCCGATCGTCCTGCGGTACGTCGCCGAGGCGGGTGGCAGGCTGGTTGTTGTGACGATGAACGCGCCCGGGGTGATCGGGATGCTCGGTGGGATGAGCTGGGAGTCCAGCGCGCAGTACTACCGGCTGGCCAACGAGCTGGTCCGCGAGCGGCTCGGTGGGCTGCACTCGGCTCGGATCGTGTTGGCGTCGGTGGACTTCGCCGACGTGGAGGCACTGCAGGTCGCCGGGCGGTGGGACGAAGCCGGCCAGCTGCTTGCCGAGGCGGCCAAGGGACTTGAGGCCGCCGGTGCAGACCTGCTGTTGATCTGCACCAACACGATGCACAAGGTCGCCGACCAGGTCCAAGCCGCCGTAGGGATTCCGCTGCTGCATCTGGGCGACGCCACCGCACAGGCGGTGGCCCGGGCCGGGCTGAAGACGGTTGGGCTACTGGGCACAGCGTTCACCATGGAGCAGGACTTCTACCGCGACCGGCTCACCAGCCACGGCCTGGAAGTGCTCATCCCGCCGCCCGAGGACCGCGCCCAGGTGCACCGCATCATCTACGACGAGCTGTGCCAAGGGGTGATCCGCGAGGAGTCCCGGCAGGCCTACCGCGACGCCATCGCGCGCCTGGTTCAGGCCGGCGCCGAAGGTGTCGTGCTCGGCTGCACCGAGATCGAACTGCTGATCTCGGCGAGGGACAGCCCGGTGCCCGTCTTCCGCACCACCCGCTTGCACGTCGAAGCCGCCGTTGAGGCTTCACGGGCCATATGCGGGAGTGTCTGATGTCCGTTGAGCGATCGACGAACGAGACGCTCCATGCACCTGTTGCTTACAAGGGCCGAAGGAGCAGGCACGACCCGTGATGGACGACGAACGTCTTGATGCGATCGCGCAGGCCATCCGCCGGCGCGACGGTGACTGCGCAGCCACGATCGCCGGTCTGATGCTTGCCGAGGAAGTCGGAGAGGCGATCCAACAGTTGAGACGGGTCCTCGGCCACGCCCGGCAGCCGGCCGGCCCCGAGGATGTGGGTGCGGAGCTGGCTGACGTCGTCATCTCCGCAGCTGTCCTGGCCCTTCTCCTTGATGTGGACCTCTCATCGCACATCGAGCAACAGCTCGCCGAAGGTGTCCGCTAGCCGATCGACCTACCGGCTCGAGCTGGCGGCCCATCAGCGGATACTCGCCGACACCCCACGTGGTTTCTGGGCTGTTCACGGTGACCTCCTGAGGTAGGAGGCGCCCTTGGTCGTCTCACCGAGGGCGAGCGTCGCGGACGATGTCCGTCGCAGCGCCTCTCGACCCTGGCGGTGACACCGTAGCGATCAGTCCACGAGCGAGCGCAGCACCCACCAGAAACGGGCCGGCCAGCTGAGGCAGCGAGGTACCCATCGTGTGTCCCAATCACCGATCGATGCTATCGGGACAGGCGCGCCGTGGGCTCTCAGCGCTGACGCACAACCCGCAGCCGCCGCTCTGGACGCAGGTAACGGCACCTACCTTTGGTGCCGTATGGGGCTTGGGTGACGCCTCGGATAGACAGTGGTGGAAAGACCGCCTCGAAGCCAGCGGCGGGAACCCCATGACTTGCCCTGGTTGCGAACGCGACCTCGATTCTGACTAGGGCCTAGGCTTGTTGAGTCGGCGGTGTTGGGGTGGACTTGCAGTTGCCCGCTACGGGAAGTACCCGTGCTTCTCCACACAGACTTTCGCCGCGCGGCAAGCCCACCCGTAGGCTTCACGGGATGAGAGTGATATTTCTTGGCGGCACAGGGCCAGTGGGACTGGCTGGAATCCCGCATCTGCTCGCTGGGGGCCACGAGGTGGCGGTCGCCCATACCGGCGCCCACGAGCCTGGAACGCTTGGGTCGCTGGAGCATCTGCACGGGCAGCGGGACCTTCTACTCGCGCCGGACGGGGCCGTCGAACGGTGGCGTCCCGACGCCATCATCGATACTTTCGCCGGCGGCGCGACAGCGGAGAAGGCCCAAGAGCTGGGGGCGCTGGCAGAGCGAATCGACGCTGGGCATCTAGATGATCGATTCCAAGGGTTCGGGCGGCGTGTTGCGCTCGGGAGGGCGATGAAGGGTGCCCAGGATCGGCGTGCTTACCCAACGCCGAACAGGAGGTTCGCGTGGACGCCGACCTGGACACCCTTGCGACCGCACTGTATGTCCGCACTGACGATCTGTTGAAGCTCTACCCAGAACAGGTTCCCTACCGGCCGCAGGTCGGGATCGCCCCGCAGATCAGTGACGCCGAGATCATCACGCTGTCGGTGATGCAGGCGCTGCTCGGATACAGCAGCGAGGCCCGTTGGCTGCGGCACGCCACCGCGTATCTCAAGCACCTGTTCCCCTACCTGCCTCAGCAGCCCGGCTACAACAAGCGGCTCCGGAAGTTGGCCGGGACGGTGAACTGGCTGATCGGGATGCTCGGCCGCGACACCAGCGTGTGGACTGATGACGTGTGGGTCGTGGACTCCACGCCGGTGGAGTGTGGCCGTTCGCGGGAGACCACCCGACGCTCGGACCTGGCTGGTTGGGCCGAGTATGGCTACTGCGCAAGCCATTCCCGCTACTTCTGGGGACTGCGACTGCACCTGGTCGCCACCCTGCAGGGCCTGCCGATCGGCTACGCGCTCACCGGCGCGAAGGCCGACGAACGTCAAGTCCTACTCGACCTGCTGAACGACGACCCGACGCTGGCCGGCTCACGGCCAGGGCAGATCCTGATCGGCGACAAGAACTACTACGGCCGCGACTTCCAAGCCGACCTCGCCGACCAAGGGATCCAACTGCTGCGCCGAGCCCGCAAGGGCGAACCAGAGCGGCCCGGTGGCCGGTTCTTCAAGCCGCTACGCCAGACCGTCGAGTCGATCTACGACACCCTCAAAGGTCAGCTCGACCTTGAACAGCACGGCGGCCGCACCACCGCCGGCGTATTCGTCCGTGTCGCGCAACGCCTCCTGGCCTTGACCGCCGCGATCTGGCACAACGACCACACCGGACAGCTCGTCAAGCGCTCGCTACTCGCCTACGACCACTGAGGGCTTGGAATCGATCATCTAGTAGCAGTCAGTTCAATCGACGTCTACCGGCATTGCGCCGACGCTGGCGTGGATGGCAATGAGCCAACAGCCTTGGCGCGGGACCTGTTGCCGCTTCACGAGGACGCCCCCAGGCGAACCGGTCCATCCCCCGGAGGGGGAACGGCTCATGACAACGTTGCCATGGAGGACGCTCTCTGTGGAGCCAAGCACATCACAATCCTGCGGCCCGGCGCCATATATGGCCCCCAGTTGCACCGGGCTGTCCTGCGCGAGTGGTACCTCGTCGAGCGCGTCGCTCGTGGACAACGAGCTCTAGGACTACCGGCCGGAGGGGGGCAGTTGTTTCACCGAGTCGCGCTCGATCGCGTTGGCCGTGCCATCGCGGCTTCACTCGAGTACGCACCGACCGGTCGGTGGGCGGTCAACGTGGCAGACCCGCAGGATCTGACCTTTGGTGCCCTAGCCGCGCTGGTGGCGGGTCGCCTGAGTTGGGACTGGGAGGCAGAGGATGTCGCATGGGAAGACAGTGACCACCCCTGGAACGTCCGCCACCCGGTCCTCGTAGATACCTCGCGGCTGCGCGATGTGCTCGGCGTGGCCACGCCAGAACGGCGTCAGGCGACCGAGGAACAAATCGACTGGCTATGGCAGCACCGCGACGACATTGCCGCCTTCATGTCCGAGGACTAGCGCCACCAACCCGCGTGTCCGGTCGCGCGACAAGACTGCCTGGATTTCTACGCTCGGGAGCGGCAGGGATGATTCTTTGGGTGTCTCCCGCCCGGTCTGACTCTGATAGCGGCCGGCGCGAACCTGCTGCCTTGTAAGTGATCCGTCGACCGGGCGGGAGACCTGGCACGGCCGGTTGTGGGAGTGACCTAGTAGGAGCCTGCTGCAACGGGCCCGTCCCTGTCCTGTCCGACTTCAGCCTCACCGTGCCCGCCCTTTCCCTGCTCGAGAAGGACGGACATGACCAGCATGACATCAGCAGAGGTCGTCGTCACCGGCGGCGTCGACACCCACCAGGACCAGCACGTCGCGGCGGCCCTTGACCACCTCGGCAGGGTCCTGGGAACGCAGTCGTTCCCCACGATCTTGAGCGGCTACCGGCAGCTCCACCGTTGGCTGAGCAGCTTCGGGAACCTTGGCCCGGTAGGGATCGAGGGCACCGGTAGCTACGGCGCCGCACTGGCCCGCTTCCTGGGCCAGCAGCACGTCCAGGTCATCGAGGTCGTCCGACCGAACCGGCAGGTCCGTCGCCGCTACGGCAAGACCGACGTCATCGACGCCATCGCTGCAGCAAGGGCCGTGCAGTCCGGTGAGGCCACCGGGCAGCCCAAGACCCACGACGGTCCCGTCGAGGCCCTGCGGGTGCTCAAAGCCGTGCAGCGCAGCGGGAACAAGGCCCGCACCCAGGCGCTAAACCAGATCCATCAGCTCCTGGTCACCGCCCCCGAACAGCTCCGCGCGCAGCTCGACGGCCTCAAGCGAGCGGACCTGCTGGCTACCTGCTCGGTCTTTCGCGTCCGCGCCGACGACGACTCCCTGCCAACCATGACCCGGCTGGCCCTTCGGGAGCTCGCCCAGCGCGTCACGCACCTGGACGCCCAGCTCGCGGCCGTCACGGCCCGGCTGGCCAGGATCACCCTCGCCGTCGCCCCGGACCTCATGGCCATCAAGGGCGTCGGTCCCGACGTCGCCTCCACGCTGCTCGTGACCGCCGGCGATAACCCCGACAGGCTGAGCCACGAAGCCGCCTTCGCGGCCCTGTGCGGAAGCAACCCCATCCCGGCCAGCAGCGGCAAGACCACCCGGCACCGCCTCAACCGGGGAGGGGACCGTCACGCCAACGCCGCGCTCTGGCGCGTCGTACTCGTGCGCATGAGCTGCGACAACGCACCCGCGACTACGTCGAACGACGCACCGCAGAAGGCAAAAGCAAGCCCGAGATCATGCGCTGCCTCAAGCGATACCTCGCCCGCGAGATCTACCTCGCCCTACCGCCAACAGTCCCGTCTTGACAGTAGGAGCATCACCTACCTAACCGGGTCGCTGATCAGGGACAATGCACCCATGTCGCTATCGGTGAGGGCCGCGCAAATCAGCGACCTTCCTGCGGTCTTGGCGTTAGCCCCGCTGTTGCAGTAGCGGTCTGATCTTGGGGCTCGACACGGGCTCTGGAAGCGCGAAAGTGCCTGTCTTTGCTGGGATTCTTGTCTTGCTGAGGGACAAGAAGACTCAACGAGAGAGGCACTTCGCAGGTGCAACCTACAACGAGCAGGACGCCGCCGACCATCACGTGTGACGGGACGGGGGTGGTGTCGCACGCCGGGACGGTGCTGCTGGCTGAGCTCGCGGACCGGATCGGTCTGACGGCGGCGTTGAGCGAGGCCACCGACAGCCTGCGGGAACGCCGCGCTGGTCACGATCCCGGCCGGGTGCTGGTCGATGTGGCGGTCGCGATCGCCGACGGCGCTGTCACGATCAGCGACGTGCAAGCCCTCGCCGATCAGCAGGGCTTGCACGGCCCGGCTGGATCGGTCGCGTCGACTCCGACGATCTGGCGGGTGCTGGCCGGCATCGCCGCCGACCCCGGCATGCTCGCGGCGATCCGGCAGGGCCGGGCGCAGGCTCGGGACCGGGCCTGGCTGGCCCGCGGTGAGCTCACCGGCACCGAGCTGCCCGGGTCCCGCGCCGCCGGCAAGACGATCAGCCAGGTCGTGATCGACCTGGACGCGACGCTGGTCACCGCCCATTCGGACAAGGAAGGCGCTCGCGGCAACTTCAAGGGCGGCTTTGGCTACCACCCGCTCGGGGCCTGGTTGGACAACACCAACGAGGCCTTGGCCGCGGTGCTGCGGCCGGGGAACGCCGGCAGCAACACCGCCGCCGATCACCTCACCGTCATCGATCAGGCGCTGGCGCAGCTGCCGGACCGATGGCGCAGCAAGCCGATCCTGATCCGGGCTGA
>JAABUZ0100004828.1_pt1 | contig 18256 bp, 22 predicted proteins | sample 5562091 | NCBI WGS metagenome assembly JAABUZ01 (sample SAMN12813069, study PRJNA571459) | rock metagenome | isolation source: Antarctica rocks | place: Antarctica: Victoria Land, Linnaeus Terrace sud | collected 2015-12-21
CGAGGCAGTGTCCGCTTCTCAATCAGAAGCATGGACTCGCATCTCATCCCGCTCCTGCGTCTCGGCGACCGCGCCGCTATCGGCGCCGCGCTCGCCGCGTCGGTGCGCTTTCACAGTCCGGTCGACGACTACAGCGGCCGTGCCGACGTCGCGCATCTCCTGTCGCTGATCGGGCCGGTCCTCGGCGACCTCCGGCCAACGCGCGAACTGAGCGACGGCCCGGCGATCACCACCTTCATCACCGCCCGCATTGAAGGTCAGGCGCTGGACGGAGTTCTCGATGAGCGCCTCGATGAGCGTGGTCAGGTGGTCGATGCCACGCTGCTGCTGCGTCCGCTCGGCGCGCTGCGGGTCGCCGTCGCCGCGATGCGCGATGGGCTGGGCCAAGATCCACTGCCGAGCCAGCGCGCGTGAACGGCGAGCTGATCGTCGACGCCTGGGCGCAGCTTCCGAGGAGCGCCGGGCAGCTCGTGCCCGAAGGTCGGCGACTGCTTGAGCGGTCGGGCACCGCCGCGGTGCTCCAGACGGGCGTCACGTCAGCGCCCCATCCCTTTCTGCACGCAGGTCGGTCACGCCGGTCCGGCGATGCCGTCCGAGCCCGGCCGGCCAATCCCCTATCGAGACGTCAGCGTACGCGCCCCGGTGCTATCCGCCCGCGCTGGTGCAGTTCGCCGCCAGCTACGCCCAGGTGTTCGGCCTCTAGTGCATGGCTGCCCCGGGCCCACTTCCAGGCCAGTCGGTTCGTGGGTCGGCGACGGGCCGTCCGATCATGGCGCTGCTCGACCTGCTCGGCCGCCGCTGGGTGCTGCGCATCATTTGGGAGCTCCACAGGGCCGGGCGAGAGCCGCTGACCTTCCGCGCGCTGCAGGCGCGGTGTCACGGGATGTCGTCGAGCGTGCTCAGCCGGCGCCTGGGTGAGCTGCGGCAGGGGCGTCTCGTGGAGAAAGCGCCGCGCGGGTACGCGCTGACCGACGCCGGGGCAGACCTGATCGCCAGCCTAAAGCCGACCCTCGACTGGTCAACACGTTGGGCTCGGGCTCTCGAAGAGCCGCTGACCCAGCACGCACGCGGCGACCCTCCGCAGCCCCAGTAGCCGATCGGCTTGCGGCTCGTAGTGCCCAGGCCCAGGACGTTGGCCGCGCTACGCGGGCAAGCTCAGGCGCGAGCAGAACTCGAGGACGTTGCCTTCGCTGTCCAGACGGAGAAAGAGTCGGGTGCCGTTGACCTCCTGTAGCGCGAGCACGACCTCGACGTGGTGACCGGCTAAGGATGAGGACGCGTGCCGCCCGGCAGGCGGTGATGGCCGCCGGTGCACGGCGACGCCGGCAATGACTAGCGTGACGCCGGCGACTTCGCTCAAGCGGGGAATCTGGGCGAGCACGATGATCCCGATCACGGTGGCCAGCGCAGGCAGGAGCGCGACCATCAGCGCGTAGGCGCTTCGAGTAGTCGTTCCGCGGTGAGCCAGCGCAGCGGGGTGGTGCCGGTCTCGATCATGAAGCGACGGGCGAAGGTCCGGGGCGTCCAGCTGGCGTGGGAACGACGTGGCACCAACAGAGCCGACGTCGACCAGGCGGCCGACAACATTTTCATCCGTTCCGGGCACGCCCCGCAAGGGGCGCATGAATCACTGATATTGGGGGTTGGGTCTGCGTGGCCCGCTCTACTCCGGCATCCGACTACGACGTCGACCGCTCTTCTCCCGCTCCGCTCTCAGACCCTTGCGAGCCACGCCGGTCCTGCTCCTGATGGCCGCCAGCTAAGACGTCGCGGGCGCGCTCCACCATCCCGCGGTCCCCGCGCAAGCCGGTGGTGCGTTGAATGTCGTCCTTGACGCCGACGAGGGTCTCGTGAATCGTCGCGACCCCGCGCGCGAGATCCTGGATGGTGCGCTCGAGGGTGGCGAGACGGTCATCGACCGGCACGAGGACGTCGGAGAGGGCCCCGACCTTAGCGCCCATCTCCTTCGTGGTGCGGTTGAGATGCGACTCGTCGCTCTCGAGCGCTACGACCACGTCATGGACGGCATCGAGCCGGGTGCCGAGAGCCTTTTCGAGGCGCTTGAGCGCCGGCAGCAAATCGGCCATCGACTCGGTCTGCTCCCGCACGCGCGTGAGCTCCGAGCGCATCGGACGCAGCTGGTCGAGTGCCTCCAGCACCCTCTCGGGCAGGCGCAGAGGGGCGAGCAGCCCCGCAAGCACGCTCTCGCTTCGACTGGCCGATGTCTCGTTTGTCGACACGATGTGGCGCGGGTCAGAGAGGCGAGATGGGCCGTCGCTCGAGCCAACCATCGCGCCGACTCTACATCACGTCCTTGAGGTGCGGGCGCGACTCGCCGATGGCCACGCGGTAGCGCGTACCCCCGCCTACTCATGAAAGACTACGGACTAGTTCGAGACCTGCCACGTCCCAGGAGTAACATTTCAGGCTCGTCCATGGGCGACATCGGCAAGCCTATCCGCGAAACTGAGCGTCCTGCGCCTGTCCGGCCGCCGGTGCCCGAGCCATCCCCTGGACCCCGACCGGTGCCCGTGCCCGTGCCCGCGGAGCTCGAGCCAGTCGCAGCGTGACCGCGGAGCCAGTCGCCGAGCCGCTCGTGGGCTTTCGGCAGTGGGGCTCGCGCAGGGGCGCCCTCTTTTCGGGCATCTTCGTTGCCGGGCGCTTCGTTCCAAACCCCGCGCTCTCGCTCGTGGCGCCCCGGGCGATGCCTTCGCCCTGGCCAATCGGCGATGCACGCGTCGCGAAGTGCTTTGCGCTCCGGCATCACCTGGCCCCGCATCGCGACTGCCACTGCGGATACTTTGCGTACTACGCGCTCCCAGAGGACCCGGACCTGCCCGCCCGGGAGGCCGTCTGGGGGGCGGTCGTCGCCTGGGGCAGAATCGTCGAATGCGAGCGAGGCTTCCGCGCACAGTACGCCCGCCCGGTAGCGCTACTGGACTGCGTCAACCCGTTCGATTCTCGAGAGCCGAGGCGCTCGGCGCTGGCGGCGGGGCACTATGGCGTCCCCCTTCTGGAGCGGGCCGAGCTCATCGCCTACGCCGGCTGGTATGGCGAGGTGTGCTCCTGACGATGGTGGTCAGGGCGAGGCCAGACGTCCCTGGAGGCCGTCGGCCTCGGGGCCCGTGTGTTCATCCAACGGCGGAGTGCCGGTCATCCCGCTCCTCGGCATCGGGTTCTCGGTCTGGCTGGGGACCAAGCTTCAGCCGGTCACCTGGCTGCGCTTCATCGCCTGGTTTATAATGGCGCGCTGATCGACGCCTTCTACGGCTACCGGCACGCGCGGCTTGGCCACGTTGAGGTGGTGCAGACCGACGACGCGTGATGACCGTGAGCTGATCGCGCGGGCGGAGGCGCTGGCGCAGCGGCTGCTCAGCGACGCCATCCGCTCGCGTGGCCGGCTCGAGCGCTTCCAGGGACGACGCATCGCCCGCCTGCTGGGCGACGACAACGGACTCGCATTCGTGCTGGCGCTCACCGATGAGGTGCTGCGCATCCGAGATCCGGCACGGGCGGCGGCCCACCTTCAGAGCCTGGTCAGCGACGGCCAGGCCCCTCGGTTCTTGGGGCGTCTGGACCGCGCGCTGCTGCGGCTGGGCGCCGCCGCCGCCACCCGCTTGCCGAGGGTCGTGATGCCGCTGGTCAAAGCGCGGGTACGGGTTGAGCTTGCGAGCTTCGTGGTGGCCGCCGAGCCCGGGCCGTTCGCGCGCCACGTGGCCCGGCGCCGGGCGGCAGGCGTACGGCTGAACATCAATCTGCTGGGCGAGGCGGTGCTGCGCGAGGAGGAGGCCGGGCGGCGACTCGATTCGGTGCTGGCGCTCCTGCGCCGCCCAGACGTCGACTACGTCTCGGTGAAGGTCTCCTCGGTGTGCTCGCAGCTGAACATCGCCGCCTTTGAACACGAGGTCAGCCGGGTGGCCGACCGGCTGCGGCGGCTCTATGACGAGGCTCTGCGCCATCAGCCCCCCAAGTTCGTCAACCTCGACATGGAGGAGTACTCAGACCTCGACCTGACGGTCGCCGTGTTCAAGCGGGTCCTGAGTGAGGATCGCTATGTCCGGCTGGCGGCCGGGATCGTGCTGCAGGCCTACATCCCGGACTCTGATCCCGTTCTCCTCGACCTCCTCGCTTGGGCTCGCGATCGCTACCGCGCTCACGGCGCCGCCGTGAAGATCCGGCTCGTCAAGGGCGCCAATCTGGCCATGGAGCGGGTGGAGGCCGAACTGGCCGGCTGGCCCCAGGCCCCGTTTGCCACCAAGGCCGAGGTCGACGCCTACTACAAGCGCATGCTCGACGTCCTCCTGGATCCCGTAAACGCCGGGGTGCTGCGTGTCGGGGTGGGGACCCACAACCTGTTCGAGGCCGCATGGGCGCTGACCGTCGCCGCCGACCGAGGGCTGCAGGACATGCTCGAGATGGAGATGCTGGAGGGGATGGCGCCGTCGATCGCGGAGGCGGTGCGGCGGCACGCGGGAGATCTCCTGCTCTACGCGCCGATCGCCCGCCGGGCCGACAGCGAGTCGGTCATCGCTTACCTGGTGCGCCGCTTCGACGAGAACACCGGCCCGGAGAACTTCCTGCGCCACCAGTTCTCGCTGCAGCCGGGTACCCCCACCTGGGACCGGGAGCGTGATCGCTTCCGCGACGCCGTGCGCGACCGCCGGGTCCCGTCGCAGCCGACCCGGCGCATCCAGGACCGAGGACGGGAAGCGGCGGGTGCGCGCCGGACGTCCGAGGGTCCTTCGGATTCGCAGTGCCAACGAGGCCGACACTGACGTCTCGGTGCCCGCCAACCGCGACTGGCTGGCGGCGCAGCTGGTCACGCTGGATGCCCACGGGGTGCACGTGGTCCCGGCTGTTCTGGGCGGCCGCACCGTCACCGACGGCCAGCTGGCCGACGGCCGCGATCCCGCCGCTCCCGACTCCGTTGCCTACCGCTGGGTCCAGGCCGACGAGACGCAGGTCGAGGAGGCGGTGGCGACGGCGCGGGCGGCCGGCGAGCGGTGGCCGGGGGCGATCGCCCGAGGATCGTCGGCGGGTGGTGCGGGCGGTGGGTGATCGTCTTGCCGCCGCTCGCGGCCGGCTGGTCGGGATCATGGCTCGTGACGGGGGCAAGACGGTGGCCGAGTCAGATCCCGAGGTCTCTGAGGCGATCGATTTCGCCCGCTACTACGCCGCGCGCATCCCCGAGCTCGCCGCTCTGGAGGGAGCGGGTGCCGGCTTTGAGCCGTTGGGCACGGTGGTGGTGGTGCCGCCGTGGAACTTCCCGCTGGCCATCCCGGCCGGGGGCGTTCTCGCCGCCCTGGCGGCCGGAAACGCGGTCATCCTCAAGCCGGCACCGGAGACGGTGGCGACGGCGTGGGCACTGGCCCAGGCGTGCTGGGAAGCGGGAATCGACCAGGACCTGCTGCAGTTCCTGCCCACCGCCGACGGGAGTGCCGGCCGTCGCCTGATCGAGCATCCCGGCGTGGACGGCGTGATCCTCACCGGCTCCTGGAACACCGCCCGGATGTTCCTCGGCTGGCGTCCCGAGCTGCGGCTGCACGGGGAGACCAGCGGCAAGAACGCGATCGTCATCACCGCCGCCGCCGACCTCGACGGCGCGCTCGCCGACCTCGTGCGCTCGGCCTTTGGTCACGCCGGTCAGAAGTGCTCAGCGGCCAGCCTGGCAATCGTGGAGGCCTCGGTATATGACGACGAGCGCTTCCGCCGGCAGCTGGCTGATGCTGTTCGCAGCCTCCGGGTGGGGCCTGGCTGGGATCTGCGCTGCACCGTGGGCCCGCTGATCCGGCCCCCGGAGGGGCCTCTGGACGACGCTCTGCACCGCCTCGGGCCGGGCGAGAGCTGGCTGGTGGAGCCCCGCCGGCCGGGCCCGAACCCGAACCTGTGGACGCCCGGGGTCAAGCTGGGCGTCCGCCCCGGCTCCCCGTTTCACCTCACCGAGTGCTTCGGGCCGGTGCTTGGCCTGATGCGCGCCGGCGACCTCTCTCAGGCGATCGAGTGGCAGAACCAACCCGCCTACGGGCTGACCGCCGGGCTGCAGTCCCTGGATCCGGCGGAGATCGAGCGCTGGCGTGAGACGGTCGAGGCCGGGAACCTGTATGTCAACCGTCACATCACCGGAGCGATCGTGCGCCGCCAGTCCTTCGGCGGCTGGAAGCGCTCGGCGGTTGGCCCTGGGCCCAAGGCGGGCGGGCCGAACTACGTGGCCAGCCTCGGTACCTGGACTGCCCGATTTCACGGCACCGCCGAGGAGTTCGCGGCCGCGGCGAGGCGCGGATGGCGCGAGGACCTCGTCCCCGTCGACGAGAGCCATCTCCTCGCCGAGGCCAACGTCTTTCGCTACCGGGCGCTGCGTACGGCGCTGCTGGGCGCTGGCGAGGACGTTGATGATCGATCGGTGGCGCTAGCGCTGGCGGCGGCGAGCGCGGTGGGGGTGGCTGTCACCGTTTCCTCGCCCGTGGAGCGCGCCGTTGGGCAACGGGGTGCGGTCACAGTCGAGGACGAGCCGGCTTTGACCGGCCGGCTCGGTCGCGTCGCGGTCGACAAGGTGCGTCTGATCGGAGCGGCTGGCGACGACCTGCGCCTGGCCGTCCACGACGCCGGCCTGTGGCTCGACGACGTCCCGGTCGTGGCCCACCCCGCACGCGAGCTGCTGCGCTGGGTGCGTGAGCAGGCGGTCAGCGAGACGCGCCACCGCCACGGCAACGTCACCGGACGCCACCCGGGCCCCGTCGTGGCCGACTAGAGTGACTGCTTCCGGCGACGCGTCGGCGCCGGCTTGAATCGCATGAGCGGGGGAGAGAGACCGATGTGATGCCGAGGCGGCTGGCCCCGGTGGAATGAGTCCTTCTGGCGCTCGCGGGTGCGAGGCGGCGAGCTGCGCCTCGGCGCGACGCTCGTGTGGGCGTTCAACCCCGTCAAACCGCGGTATCTCTACAGGCTCCCGGCCGTGGCGGAGGTCGTGGAGTTCAGGCCGTGCGACCGGGTCACATGGGAGGTCAACCTGCCTGGCTTGCACGCGCTGCACTCCTACCGGTTCGATGCCCTGGGCTGCGGGCGCTGTCGCTTCGGCTCCTGGGAGGTCGCCGAGGGCCGCGGCTACCGCGCGGCGCAGCGCTTCCTGGCTGGCGCACTTTCGCTACGTGTGCCGTAGCTCGCTACACGGCGCGGCGATGCTCGCGGCAAAGCGAGGCACGTGATTAGGGTCGTATTGATGCGCATCCTCGCCGCGATGCTGGCGTGCTTTGCGTTGGCGGGACTGAGCGGCTGCGGCGGAGCAAATCACAAGCGCGTTGCGCCCCAGCCCAGTCGTTCGGCGGTCGGAGGGTGAGCGCCGACCACGTGGCGTTGGTTGTTCCGGCGCCTGACCGGCGAGCGGCTCACGATCAGCCGCAACCCTTACTTCGACGCCCTGAACCTGCCTGAGAGTACGCTCACCCGTGCGTATGGTCGCTACGGTCAGTTCTCGATCTACGTCATGACGCAGGGTTCAGGGGCCGTTGCGCTGACCCAGTGAGGGAGTGATCGAGCATAGTCGGGTGGTTGTCTTGAGTGGGAGGAATCGGGTACTGGCGCGGACGTACGAGGTGCAGCGCGATCGTCCCCATCAGCGCAGCGCGCTCGCGTGCGGACTGCCACGCGAGGCCAGAGTCTCCGTGAGCCAGGTAACGCAGCCCGCCGTGGATCAGCTTGGAGCTCCACTGGTCCCGAACGCCAGGTCGCGACGCTTGAGCAGCGCCACCGACAATCCCCGGCTCGCGGCGTCAAGCGCCACCCCCACGCCACTGATCCCCCCGCCCACTACGAGCACGTCGACCATCTCGCCGGCGATCAGCCGCTCGAGCTCTTCGGCGCGCCGCGCGGCGTTAAGCGATGCCGAGCCGGTCATCGCTTCACGGGCGTGAGGTACACGTCGACCATCGTCCGCAACTGCTCGAACGCGTCCGCAGGCTCGCAGGCCCGTTCCCGCGCTCGCGCGGCGAAGACAAAGCCGCGCGCGGAGAGCTCCAGACAGGCTGCGATCGCCGCGGGATCCCCTCCGCGGATCGAGCCGTCCTTCTGGCCCTCGCGATATGAACCTCCAGAACCCCGAGCACCGCGCGCAGGGTCTCACCCAGGCGGTCAAAGACATATGGCATCAGCAGCTCTGGGTCGACCTCGAGGATGCGCAACACCAGTGGGCTGCGGGTCATCGCCTGTGCTCCGCGCACTAACGCCTCGACCAGCCGCTGCCGCGCGGCGGGCAGGTCCCCGGACCTCGGCTTCGGTGGCCACAATGATCGCACCCAAGTCCCTCGCGATCAGCGCTGACAGGACGCTGCCGAGGTCGGGGTAGCGGCCGTACAGCGTCATCCGGCTGATCCCGGCGCGAAACGCGACGTCCGAGAACGTCGTGCGCCGAACCCCGACCGCCATAACGCACTCCCGTGCCGGAGCGAGCTCGTCCATCACCAGACCCTGTGACAGATAGACACCAGATGTCAAATCGTCCAACTTCGATGGACATGTTGCCAACCCGCCGCGGCGCGTTGGTTGCCCGGAGAGGAAGCCGTCGGCCTGGATCCCATCTCAAGGAGATCCATCATGAACTGGCCTCTATCCTTGACCTCGGCCGCTCCATCGCGTCGATGCTGCGGTCTCGCGCCTCCGGCGACCGAGCCGACGCGGGACCCCCTTCGTCGATTTCCATCCGCTTGCTCTCACTGACCAAGACTCCCGCCATGCACCTCCCGGGGCGGCCCGTTCGCGCGGTGAGCACAAAGCCGGCGAGGCCGAGGGGCTACAGGCCACCAATGTGCGAGCGCAGCCGTCTGTGATCGGCGCCTACACCGGCTTTACCGACCACGCGCTGAGGATGCTCCGCGATGGCGGCCATTTTCAGTGGAGCACGGTCACGCTGCTCGGACTGGCGATCTATGTCTACGCGGTCGAGATCGAGCGGCAGCGGTGGGACATCGTCCTTGGCGGGCTCGCGTTTTGGATGATGGACTGGTTCAACGAGATCGTCAACTCTGTGGTGCTGCACGTCACCGGGCGCGCCGCCATCTGGACGGTCACCGGGAGCACCAGCTATCTCATCCTGATCGGACTCAACGTCGAGATCTCGCTTCTCTTTCTGTTCTCCGGGGTGGCATTCGTCAAGCAGTTACCCGCTGACCGACATCTGCGGCTGCTGGGAGTCCCCAACCGGTGGGCACTGGTGTTCGGCTTCTCATGCTTCTCGGTGCTGGTGGAGATCCTTCTTCACGCCGTCGGCGTCTTTCACTGGGAGTACTGGTGGTGGAACGTTCCGTTCGTTCCGCTAATCATCGTCTTTGGCTACATGACGTTCTATGGCATAGCGGCCTGGGTGTACGACATGGGTACCAACCACGGTCGCCAGCTGACCGTGGTGGGAACGCTGGCCGCCATTGATGCCCTCGGCCTCATCATCTTCGGGGCGATCGGGTGGCTCTAGGGCCTTTCAGACAGAGCGACCCTCACGCCAGCGAACGCAGCCGCCGGACGGCGCGCCTCATCGACGCCGCTCCCGAGACGATCGGCGCCCTGCCGGATCAGCCCTGCGTGCTCGAAGCAGGCCGCTACATCGGGCGGATCAGCGGGGATGTCGTCATGGGACCTGTCAGCCCGGTCGAAACGACAGTCTGACGGCCCCGCGTGTCATGCCCGATCGGGCACCGGGTCGGTCGGCTGATTGATAGGCGGCCATGATGGTGTCCAGCAGACCGGGAAAGCGGGCTTGGAGATCGTCGAGGCGAAGCGTGGTCCAGCGACGGTTGCCGTCTTCGCGCTGCCGGATGAGACCCGTCTCGCGCAACACCCGGAAATGGTGGGTCAGGGTCGAGGCAGCGACGTCGACGGGGAACGTTCCGCAGGCCCGTTCGGGGTCGGCGAGCAGCGTCTGGACGATCGTCATCCGGGTGGGATCAGACAGGGCATGCAGGACATCCACTTCAAGGACATCGATGGCGCCCGTCACGTTCTCGCCGTGGGCGACACCGTCGATGTGCCCAGAGGGACCAAGCACACATTCGCCAACGCTGGGGCGGACGAAATGCGCGTGCGGTTTGAGTTCCGACCAGCGCTTCCCAGCACCGACCGGTTCTACGAGCTGTACTTCGCCTTCGCGCAGCAAGGACGCGTCAACGCCAAAGCCATGCCCAGCCTGCTCGACATCGCGACCGTGTGGCCGGTTACCTCCGAGCACGCCGTGCTCGCCACTCCTCCGGCCGTCATTCAACACGCCCGCTTTCGCGTGCTCACTCCCGCTGCCCGAATCGCCAACCGCCACGAACCAGTCTGCCGACTCGCGCAGGGGCAGACCAACATCCCTCGCTGAGCCCAGGCTGGCCTCGGTGACAGCCCAGTCAGGGCCTCCCGCCGTTCGCGAACCGACAACGTCAGCACAGACCCGGCGGACGCTGTCGACTCGTCGCCGGAGGGAACTCTCGCTCAGACTGCCGCTGCCGGCCAAGATCGGAAGTCTGGCCAAGTGCGAGCGCACCCTCGGCGAGGGCAAAGCAGGGCCCCGGCAGGAGATGCCTGAGTGACCTGCTCGTCGGCGAAAAGCAGGGAAGGCAGCCATGACAGCGAGACACCTGCAAAGACGTAAACGCGGTACTCCGCAACGACGTCGCGGACGCGCCTGGGTTCGTTGCAACCCGGAACTCTCGATCGCGGCGAACAGCCGAGCCCGGGTTCGTGGCGATGCGCAAGCCCACGCGCCCGGAGGCGCACCTGCATCGGGCGAGCCGGTCGGCTTGCTGGCGCGGGCTCCACTGTCAAGCAGGGTCCCCATGGTCGCGATCCACCCCTCGGATCGGCAACGCTCTGGCAGCGCCGACTCTTGCCCTCTCGGGCCGGCGCCGGTCAGGCGTGGTATTGACGGGCCTCAGCGATGTCGAATAGCCGCGCGAAGCGAGCCGGGTCGAGATCGCGTGCGCCGACATACAGGCAGAAGCCGGCTGTCCTGGTCTCGCGCGCGACGCGGTGGCCGCGGCGGTCGCGGCGAAGGATCTGGCGGATGTGGGCGGCTTCGCCCGCGCTGTCGTATAGATAAAGCGTGACTCGCACCGGGCCGGTTCCGGTGCTCAGCGCGATCCGCGCTGGCCCGAGGCCCTTTGGCACGGCCTCGAACGCCGTCGAGAGACCGTGCTCGCGCCACCGCGCACGGACCGCAGTGGCAACGCTCGCGAGCTCGGGGCGCAGCAGCGCCAGGCGTCTCAATGCCGGGTCGCCTGAAACGATCGGCGCACCGCTTGACGGGACCTGCTTAGACCCACAGCCCGCGACCAGAAGTACGCCGGCAAACACGGCGATCACCCACCAGGCACGCACCAGGCAAGCATACGCCCCCTCAACCGTCTCGGACGTGGGCACACAACCTGGATGGTGCGCGACCGAGCTGGTTAGTGCCGGTCGCCCAGCGAGATCGGCACCGGATATCCCGGACGCCCCGGAGCTCGGTCCACGAAAGCGGCCGCCGTCTCCACCATCCCTCCGACGCGGTCCGCAAGAACCGTTCTGGTCCGGTCTATCGGGGAAAGATTGAACGACATTCGGGAGACGCCATGGACAGCAATCAGTACGACGTAATCGTGATTGGGGCCGGACCGGCCGGCGAAGTTCTTGCCGGCCGGTTGGCGGAGAAGGGCGACCGGGTCGCGATCGTCGAGTCCGGCCTGGTCGGCGGTGAGTGCGCGTTCTATGCGTGTATGCCGTCAAAGGCTTGTTGCGTCCGGCGCAGGCCCTGGCCGAGGCGCGTCACGTGCCGGGATCTGCCGAGGCTGTGACCGGAGCGCTTGACGTTGGCGCGGTTCTTGCGCGTCGTGACGAGATCATCCATTCCCTCGACGACTCTGCCCAGCTGCCATGGCTGCAGGACCAGGAATCGACTTGATCCGTGGCCACGGACGGCTGGAGGGCGAACGCAGGGTGCGAGTAGATGCGACCGTGTACGAGGCCGGCAGGGCGGTGGTGATCGCGGTCGGCAGCGCACCAGCGATGCCATCGATCCCGGGACTGGCCGAATCTGAGCCGTGGACGAGCCGCAGCGCTACGACGTCGTCGCAGATCCCGGCTTCGTTGATCATCCTGGGCGGCGGACCGGTGGCGGTCGAGATGGCGCAGGCCTACGCCGACCTGGGCGCTTCGGTGACGGTGATCGAAGCTGGCCCGCGACTGCTCGCCCACGAGGAGCCGTTTGCTGGCGCGCAGGTGCGCGACCCCTCGAACAGCTGGGTGTCGATGTACGAGTCGAGGTCCGTGCCGAGCGCGTAAGCCGCCACGGCGCGGTGGTGAGCGTGGAGCTCAGCGACGGACATGTCGTCTCGGGCGACGAGCTCCTTGTCGCGCTTGGCCGCCAACCACTGACTTGGGATCTCGGGCTTGACACGATCGGTCTGGCACCGGGAGAGGTGATCGAAGTCGATGATCGCCTCCAAGCCCCGGGCCGGCCGTGGTTATTCGCGATCGGCGACGCCAACGGACGCTCGCTTTTGACCCACATGGGCAAGTACCAGGCCCACGTCCTGTCTGAGATCCTTCACGGCGGCGAGCTACGAGCCAGGCAGGATAAGGCGGGCGCTCCGCGCGTCGTGTTCACAGAGCCCCAGGTCGCGTCCGTCGGTTACACGCTTCAGGCCGCGGTTGATCAGGGACGCCACGCCGTCGCCTACGACGCGCCGACGTCGGGCACCGCGGGAGCAAGCTTCATGGTCGCGACACTCCTGGGACAGGCCGGATCGTGGTTGACGAGACAGACGGCGTGATCGTCGGAGCCACGTTCACGGGTGCTGGCGTGGCCGAGTGGCTTCACGCGGCAACGATCGCGATCGTCAGCCAAACCCCGATCGAACTCTTGTGGGACGCCGTGCCGGCTTTCCCCAGCCGCAGCGAGATCTGGCTCAAGCTGCTCGAGGCGCGCGAAGCACGACTCGCACGGACCGATGAGCGAGCGCTGACCGCCGCATGACGTCCCTGTACCGGTCTGCAGCGCTGGGTGCCGCCTGCGTGGTCATCCTCGCTGGCTGTGGCAGCGCGGCGTCGACGCCGCTTTCAGCCGCCCGAACCATCCACGCGGCGCGAACGATCGACGTGGCGGGCAGCAGGCCGCTTCGTGGCCGCGGTGCTGGCTGGTCGACCTTCTTGCATGGCCCGTTGCGCTTCCGCGCGGCCGACGTGAGGGGTCCGCTCAGCGCGGTGAGATGGCGGCGCCAGCTCGAGGCGCCGATTGTGCCCGGGCCGGTGACGCTTGGCAAAATCGCCTATGTCGCCAGCGACGGCGGCGTGCTCCACGCTATCGACGTGGGGTCGGGAGCCGATCGCTGGAGCTTTGACGGCCGAGGCGCGTATGGCTCTGACCTATCTACGGCGCCGACGGTGTTGGGGGACGGCGTGGTGCTCTGGCCTGGTCCGCGTCATCGCCTGTTCGCGCTCACGCCGCACCCGGCCGCCTGTGGTCTCACGCCCTGTCGACGGTGAGCTACGGGAGCCCAGCCCGGCTCTGGCCAGAAGCGGCACCACGTACGAGACCGCCGGGGCGTCGCTGTTTGCCGTCTCGGCCGACGGTCACGTGCTGTGGCAGGTCAAGACCCCGGCACAGGTCGAGGTCTCGGCCGCGATCGCCGACGACGGCACGTTCGTGTTCGGATCAAATGACCGTCGGGAGTACGGGGTCTCGCCCATGGGCCGACGCTGGGCCTACCGGATCGGTACCGAGCCGTCGGTGGCCCAGTTCCGCGGCCACCAGTCCCGCCATCCGGATCGGTGCCGCGCCGCGTCCGCTGCCCTGCACCGCGCGCTCGGGCGCACGGCCGTTTATGAGGTACACCCCCATCGCGTGGGCGACCCCGGCGACGAGTCGTGCCTGCTCGAACGCCGCCGGTCGCGGCGAGAGGGCACCCGTCCGGACGGCGGCCCGTAATGCCGCCGCCGCGAAGCACGCGTCCGCCAGTCCCTCAAGGTCTCGCCCGAAGCGGGTGGTGCGGGTCCGTCGTGCCACCACCCCATCGGCGAAATCGGTCACTACTCCGATCAGCAGCAGTGACGGATGCGGGCATTGAGCGACGGCGGGCACCAACCAGGCGCGCGTCAGGGTGAGCGCGTCGGGGATCCCGAGCCCAACCGGGCGGCCGTCTGGAGTCTCGAGCATCCCAAGGTGCCAGCCGACCATCGCGGCGCAGCCGCACCACCAGAGGAACCCCCGGCCTCGAGCACGAGCCAGCGGACCGGTTGGGATGGCCCAGCCGGAGATCGCCCACGCCGCCGTCCCGGCGAGCATCCACCGGGCCTCCTGGCGGGCGAGGTCTGGGCGCCGGCGACGGGTCCAGTTGGCTGGGCCTGTGCCGCCCGCAGGAAGACCACGATGGCCCGGGGGGTCCACCTGGCTTCGCGCAGCCGGTGGAGTTCTGCCTCAGTCCACGTTCACCTTCGGTGAGCGGATCGCGACGCGCGCTCACGACGCAAGTCCTGTGCGCGGGTGTCGGTGACTTCCCCATCCTGACCTCACCCTACGTGGCCCGATCGCCCGAGCGTCGTGTTCACCGACTCTTGAGCCCCGGTGCTGAACGTGAGCTGGCGACGCGCTTATGCTTGGCGATGATGCGGATTCCGAGTTCAGGGACGTCACGGTCCTTGCGCCTTCGGCAGGGCGTCATCCTGCTGGTCGGAGCGATCGTGATCGTGCTGGCGATCGGGTCCTCGGCCACGGGCTTTTACTGGACTCCGCTGGCGCTGGGGCTGGTCTATCTTGCCGGCGCGCTGTCGGGTGGGGCGCAGGGAAGCTACTGGGCGACGGCCGTGGTCCTGATCGGCTGGGGGGCGGCTGTGGTGGTTGTCCGCCAGCTCAATCCCAATCTCGACACCTCCGGGCTCTACCTGCTCGGGGCGGGGCTGGGAGCGACGGCCGGGATGCTGCTAGCCCGCCGGGGCTTCGCCGTGGATCCGCTGGGGATGACGCTCACGGTCGCGGTCGGTGGAGCGGCACTGGCGCTCGAGTCGCGCTACAGCTCGGTCCTCGGTGACGCCCGTTTCTATGCTCTCCTGCTCGGCGCTGTGGGCCTGGTGAACGTTCTGCTCGGAGCGTTGGCGAGCGAAGATCTGTCCGACCCGGCAGCCGGCTCGACGGTCCGCCGATGACCGCTCGAGGCCCGGATGGCGCAGACTTGATTCGACGCTTGCTGCGACGTGGCTGGCGTTGGTGGCAGGCGACGAGACCGGTGGATCCGGAGCTGGCGGCGGCGCTGTCGCGGCGCTGGGGCGAACTGCCCGACCACGTCAAGACCTCCGCTCAGCTGCTCGGACGGCGGACCGCTGGATGTGAGGGAACTCACGGCGTCTTCCCCCGCTGCAACCTGGCGTGTACCCCCTGTTATCACGGTCGGGACGCCAACCGCGTCCGCGTCGACGGTCCGCACACGGTCGCAGAGGTGGACCGCCAGATGACCCATCTTCGGGCGGTTCGCGGGCCCGGCCAGCACGCCCAGTTGATCGGCGGCGAGGTCACGCTCCTGGACCCCGACGATCACGCCGCCGCGCTGGCAGCGATGCAGCGCCACGCCCGCAAGCCGATGAGCATGACCCATGGCGACTTTGACTACGAGTACCTGGAGCAGCTCGCGGTGGCGTCCGACGGTCGCCGGCGATTCGATCTGCTGCGGTTCGCCGGTCACTTCGACTCGCTGATGCTCGGACGCCGCGGACGCCCGCGCCCGGCAACTGAGGCCGAGCTCCACGCCAACCGGCGCGAGTTCGTGCATAAGTTCGAGCGACTGGAGACCGAGCATGGGGTGCGTCATGACCTCGCCCATAACATGACGGTCACTCCCCGCAACCTCGATCAGGTCGCGGACGTGATCCGCGCCTGCTTGACGATGGGATACGGGATGCTGTCCTTTCAGCCGGCCGCCCGCGTCGGGAACCCCAGCCGGTGGCGGGAGAGTTATGAGGCGGTCACGATCGATGCCGTCTGGCGGGAGATCGAGCGCGGCGTCGGCGCGCGCCTCCCCTGGAGCCATCTGCAGATGGGCGATGAGCGCTGCAATCGCGCCGCCTACGGGCTGATGGCCGGCACGCGTTGGATACCGCTGCTCGACGATCGCAATCCCCGAGATCTGGCCGTTCGCGACGCCTTCCTGGACAGATTTGGCGGGATGGACTTCGACCGGCCGCTGGCGCAGGTAATCACTGCATGCGTTCGCGTGGTCGTCCGCCGTCCCGCCCTGCTGCCGGCGGCGGTCGGCTGGGCGGCGCGGCTTGCCCGCCGTGTCGGCCTCTCCGGCGCGCTCTCGGGGCGGCCTCGGGGCATGACGTTCGTCGTGCACGCCTTCATGGACGCGTCGGTCGTCCAGGCGGCCTGGCGCGGGATGCAGGATCAAGTCAGCTCCGACGATCCCGCTGTGTGCGCCGCGCAGGAGCGCCTGCGCGCGTGCTCGTACGGGATGGCCCACCCCGAGGATGGGCGGATCGTCCCAGCGTGCGTCCAGCATTCCGTGCTTGACCAGGAGGAGAACCGCCGGCTGGTGCACCTGCTGCCGACCGCGCTGCCGGCGGGCACTGGAGCGAGCTCGGACTCGCCGCCGGTCACCGGTCAGACCGGGCGAGGGTGACCGGCGCCCTGATTGAGGAGCCGACCTCGGTCGCCGAGCGGGTTCGCCTAAGTGTCGCGCGCGACGATCCGCGCCACTCTCTGCGTGGGGACAGCGTTCGCTTCTTGCGTACCGTGGCTCTGTCGGTCGGGATTCAGGGGCCAACGGCGTGGGGTGATCGTGGGCCCGGCGGTACTCGCCGGAATCGTGGGCGACGCGGGGGCGCTGGCTTACCTGCTCGCTCTGGTGGCGATGCCGTTCGTGGCCTACGCCTTCATCCTGTTCTCGAGGTCCTTCAACAGCTCCAGTTCGGTCTACGCGTTCAACGGGTCGACGCTCGGAGCCCGATACGGGTTCGTGTCGGTCTGGCTGCTCCTGCTGGTTTACGTGTCGTTCGCGGCCGGGTGTACGCGAGTACCGCCGACATCGCCGGAGCGCTACTCGCGTCGCTGGGCGTCCACGTCTAACCATGGTCTTTGCCTACGTGTCGTTCGGACTGTCGTCGGTGGTCATCCTCGCTTGCGAAGGCGTGGCGGTAGCCCTGATCGCGGTGGTGGGGATCGTCGTGCTCGCCCGCGGCAGCTATCACCACCATGCCCTCTCGACGGTGCCGTTTGGCACACATCAAATCGCGTTCAGCGTCCTGGGGCTCGGGGTCGTCAACGCGTTCGGTGGGTTCTCTGGGTTCGAGGGCGCGGCGACGCGCGGTGAGGAGTCCGCGCGATCGCAGCGGACGATCCCCGCGGCCGTCGCCGGGTCGCTCCTCGCTTCGGCTGTTGTGTACATCGTGTTCACGTGGATCGTCGACAACGCCTATGCGACGCCCGCTGCGTTGGCTGCCGACCCGGCGCCGCTTGTGCACTTGGCCACTGGGTACGTCGGTTCGACGATGGGCAAGCTGGTCAACGTGGCCGGCGTGATCAGCGCGTTCGGCGCACAGCTTGCCTGCATCAACGCCCCAATCGGCTGCTCTTTGCGATCGGCAGAGAGCTCGGCGACGTACGAAGACCAGCCACTCGCCTGCTCGTGAGCACCAGCGCCCGGTATCGATCGCCGCTCGGCGCGCTCCTGGTCACCGGGACGGTAAGTCTGGCCGCGATGCTGGCGTTCTCGTTTGAGCCGACGCCGATCCGCGCGCTGACCTTGATCATCCAGTACGGCGCATATCTCATACTCGTCGTGTATCTGCTGACCGTCATCGCCGCACTGGTCCTCGTCTGCGGCAGGGCCGGCGTCCGATCCCATTGGCGATCCTGACGCTTGGCGTCCTGGTGCTTGGCTATGTGCTGCGTGACACGTTCTCGCCGTTGCCGGCGGGACAATTCAGAGCGGTCGCGAGTGCTGCCATGGTCAGCGTGATTCTCGGGATCGCCGCAACCGTGATTCCAGCGGTGCGCAGCCGTCTGCGCGCCTCAGCACTTCTGAGCGCGGCTCGGGTCAGATCGCCCCACGCGGGCTGACCGTCAGACCCGAGCCCGTGATCCCAACTGAGCGGGCTGGTGCGGTTCTGGCGTGGCGATCCGCTATCCGCCGAGCTCATGCGTGGCTACGGGATCGCATCTGGGGAGGCACGCCAAGAGGGGGTCGACCGTCTGGGTGCCGGAGCCGACACTGCCGCTCTCGCGTCAGTGCTTGCAGCTCGACGGGGCGGGAGCTAGCGGCCCGCG
>JAABUZ0100004829.1_pt1 | contig 18255 bp, 11 predicted proteins | sample 5562091 | NCBI WGS metagenome assembly JAABUZ01 (sample SAMN12813069, study PRJNA571459) | rock metagenome | isolation source: Antarctica rocks | place: Antarctica: Victoria Land, Linnaeus Terrace sud | collected 2015-12-21
TAAGGTGGCGAGTGTGTGTCATTGTCTTGGATTCATGATGTTACTTCGTTTATTGGAGGCACCGTGCTGGGGTCGCTTGGCGCGACGACAAAGAGCAAACGAGAGTACACAGGGCGAGCGCTCATTCAGCATGCCTACTCGCTTCGCAATGATGTCTGCGGATCGATTCGCGTCGCACGCCATGCCGGCACACTGGCAGCTCCCAACGCGACTATCGCCACGAGGCCCACCACACTGACCAAGGTCACTGCATCCAACGGCTGCACTCCGAACAGCATCTGCTGGATGGCCCGAGTTAAAACAGCCGCTCCCAGCAATCCCAGCACCGTTCCCGTCATGGCCAGCAAAACACTCTCCTGTACCGGGATCATCAGAATGGCCCTCACGCTCGATCCCAGAGCCAGCCGGATGCCGAACTCGCGAGTGCGCTGCGCGGTCAGATACGCCAGCGTGCCATAGAGACCTACTGCCACCAACAGCACAGACGCCCCGGCAAACGTCGCCAGCATGAACAAAAGAAACCGCGTGTCGCCTATTGAATCCGACACGTAGTCACTCATGGGCCGTATCTCGTAGGCTGCCCGTCCGGTATGCGCCGCTTCCACCGCCGCCCTGATCCGCGATGCAATCCGCTCTGCTTTCTCAGGCGTCCGGATCACCAGCGAGATCTCGCTCGGATAACCGCCATCATACGGAAGCATAAAGTGGGGTACATTCTCATCACGCACCCTCGTGACGCGCACTCCGGAGGTGATCCCAACGACCTCCAGATTATTCTGCCAACCCGTCCGATACACCGATAGCATCTTTCCCACTGCTGCTCCTTCCGGCCAGAGCCGCTTCGCTAGTCCCTCATCAAGGATCGTTTTGCCGGGCTGGGCTGTCCGATCTTGCTCTGTAAAATCGCGGCCCTCCCGCAGGGGTGTACCGATCACGCCCAGGTATCCGGGAAGAGCGAATTGCTGAGTCGCCAGAATCGGTGGAACATTGGGCTGGTCGGCGCGTCCCACGCGTCGCCTCGCCTGGCCTGCGAGTGGCAGCGGGTCAGCTGCGCTCACCGTTTGTACTACTGGAAGTGCGCGGACCTGATCAAGCACATTCTGCACCAGCGCCCATCTCTGCTCCGGCTTTGGGTAGCGCTTAAAGTCAAGCGGAACTCTGGCGGTTACCACATGGGCCGGATGGAACCCGAGTGGAGTATGCAACAGATTCAGAAACGACCGTAACAGCAGGCCTCCGCCGACCAGAGGCATGATCGACAGCGCGACTTCCGCCACGACCAGGGTCCGTTGCCACCGGCGTGCGCCTGCTCCTGCCGTTTCCGTACGGCCCGCCCGGAGCGCAGCACCTGTCTGGCCGGAAGTCAATCGCCAAGCCGGGAGCAACCCAAAGAGCAGACTGGTGGTCACCGAGAGCAGTAGGGCGAACCCTGTTACGGATGTGTCGATTCCGATCCTCGATTGCAGAGGAAGGTGGGCGGCACTCTGGTGTGCGATCACCGCCAGGCCAAAATGGGCGCAGAACAGACCGATCACACCGGACATGACGGCGAGCACAAGGCTTTCCGTCAGGAGTTGCCGTAGAAGGCGAGTTCTCGCCGCGCCGAGCGCCCGCCGGATCTCGAACTCGCGCTGCCGCGCTGCGCCTCGCGCCAAGAGGAGATGGGCCACGTTGACACAAGCAATCAGGAGCACAAACCCCACCGCACCTGACAAAAGAAACAGTGCCGGGCGAGCGTCGCGCGTCATCTCCTCATGCAGCCGTCGCGCCGTGAAGTGCACGGTTGTCCCAACCTTGCGATCAGAAGGCGAAGCTTGCCAGGCTTTCGAGCCCGAATAGAAATCCGGATACTCACGCTCAAATTGCGCCGCCAGCGTCTGTAACTCGGCATTGGCCTGCAGGAGTGTGACACCGGGCCGGAGCCGCGCCACGAGAGGAACGCCGCGATACGGAATTGTGGGATCAATGCGATCGGGGAGCCAGACATCAATCTGCTCCGCATCACTCACCGAGGGCGGCAACAAGAGACGAAAGCCGGGAGGTAGCACCCCCACAATCTGCCTGTCGAGATCGTCGATCCGCACGGATTTCCCGATGACATGGCGGTCAGCGGAAAAGCGGCGACGCCACAAGTCGTCGCTGATGACGATCGCAAACGCCTGTTGCTGGCCTGCATCCAGGCGTGAATTGAGCGTCCGCCCCAAGGCCGGGTACACACCTAGCAGCGGAAGGAAGTCGTCGGAAACATACGCCGCCATAACACGTTCGACAGCTCCTGCATACTCGAGGTTTGCATCAATCTGGTCCATCGTTGAAACCTGCTCAAACGAGCGACTGCGCTCTTGGAAGCCGAGTAGTTCTCGCTTCGTGGCACCCGCATGGGGAACATTCCGTGCATCCACCTGAATGGTGACGATCTGGTTGGGTTCTGGATAGGGCAGTGGACGCCATAGCACGGCCTGCAGGGTGCTGAACATGGTAAGACTGGCGCCGATGCCGAGCGACAGTGTCGTAACGACAACAGCCGTAAACCCCGGCGACCGCCGTAGTGAGTGGTACGCAGAGCGAATGTCCTGCATCGTCGTCTCGACACTCTGTCCCAGCCATGCCTCTCGAACTTCCTCTTTGATCTGTTCAACGCCACCTATTTCTACCAGTGCTTGCCGCCGGGCCTCCTCTGGATGCATGCCTCTACGAAGGTTGTGCTCGGCCACTTCGTCCACATAGGCGCGCAGTTCGGCGTTGAGTGTGTCTTCCGCCTGCTGTTTCTGCACGAGATTGGTGAAGAAGCGTTTGATCTTTCGAACAATCCTCATCCGGCAGATTCCAGCAGCGCGTTCATCGCCTCGACAATCCGCGTCCAGGTCTTTTTTTCGATGGTCAACTGTCGGCGGCCGTCGCGCGTAATTCTGTATTGCCGAATGCGACGCCCTTCTGCTGATTCCTGCCACTCCCCCTCAATCCAACCCTCCTGTTCCAGGCGATGGAGGGCTGGAAACAGTGAGCCGGCTTTGACTTGGAAAGTGCCCCGTGTGACTTGAAAGATGCGTTCGGCAATCGCCGAGCCGTGCATGGAACGTAGGTCGAGAGTACGCAGAATGAGAAGGTGGAGGGTGCCTTTGAGAAGCTCGAGTGGGGTAATATGCATCTCGTATAGACAAACTATATTGATATTCTATACGAATGGTTCTTACTGTCATAGCCTTCTTGGTGTTGGGCCACCTGAGCGCACAGCAGCCTGTCTGGCAGCCATCTCCAAGCCATACGCAAATACCCATCTGGCCGGGAGCCGTGCCGGATGCGCAGCCGGAGACAATGAGGAAAGCGCTGCCGAACTTCTGCGCGAAGTGGGTAAGAACTCGGCAAACCGTCGTCTGCTCCGCTTTCGGGCCAATGTGAACGATGTAATGTGACAACGTAAGATCTCCCGGGTATCGCCGCAGATCGGACTGCCAATAGTTAATCTGGCCTCGCTGCCTAGTCCACCGTATCCCCTACTCTCCGTCACTTGCCTTCGTTCCTGCCAATTCAAAACTTCGCAACAGAATCCGTTCAACCTGTCTCAGCAGGAGGCGTAACGCTGAGAAGTCCTCAAGTAAGTCAGGGGCTTAGCGTTGTCACGCCGTCGGGTAACCTGCTATTTCCTCTTTGTCGCCGTTGATAACGATCGCCTCGCCGTCTCGCAGCACCTTAAACAAGATGCGGTTGTCGATCAAATACTGAACCGTGTTGTCGATGGCGGCTGACTCCGGGTGCGGCGACTTATAGTGAGGCGCGACCGTATAATGGATAATATCGAGCCCGTCCCAGATAATCGCCGGATCATACCCGGGCGGAACTTCATGTGGGTCGTCGACCAACTCGATTCCCTTCAGCGAGGGCCCTAGAACAGCAACTCCCGCACTGTAACCGCCCCAAACAACCAGATCGCGTTCCAGAAGCTTTACCACGGCGCGATCAAATCCGCTAGCCCGCATCGCGCGTCGAAGCACGAACGGGTTGCCTCCTCTCACCCAAATCAGGTCGAAGCCGGTAAGCAACGTTTCCAATTCGCAAGGAGCTTGAAAGAAATCGCGAAGATCCATCGGCTTTGCTGAAAAACCCAGGTCATTGAGGGTCTGAACTTCCTGATTAAGAAGAGGATCTCGTGTTTCGCCCGGATAAAGATCGCATGAATTAGCGATCACACCAGCTCGCATATTACCGTTCATCAGCCCGACCAGCTTTTCCGGTGCATTGCCAACGCGAAAAGAAGAAAGGTAGAGTCTCATAGGGGTCCGCCCGTGCGCTGTCGCGGCGCAATGGGAAATGGACTAATTACAGGACACGCCACCCTTCGGCGCGCAAAAAATTTCAAGCAAAATTTGTATAACAAGCAAAGTTTGTCTAAAATGATAGCTTATTTTCAAGGGGAAGCCTTTGGATGTACAAATTCGACGACGTCCGCCATGTCCACCTGGAGCCTACAACCCGATGTGACGCGCGATGTCCGATGTGCGCGCACCGTGCGTGGCGGTACGGCGCCGGGGGCTGGACTTAACAGAGCTGTCGATTCACGATGTCCGCGAGGTCTTTCCCGAGAGCTTTCTGGAACGCTTGGCCGGCTTTGATTTCTGCGGCGCCTATGGCGATCCCGCGGTAGCGCGCGACCTGATTGAGATCGTCCAATATATCCGCAACGCCAGCCCGAAGTGCCACATTACCGCCTATACAAATGGCGGGATCCGCACGCCAGTTTGGTGGGAGCAACTAGCGCAGGCCCTACGCCGGGACGCGTCGTTTTTGCCATAGACGGCTTGGGCGAGACGAATGCAGTCTATCGTCGCGGCGTGGAGTTTGAAAAAGTCATGGAGAGCGCCCGGGCGTTTATCCATGCGGGCGGGGAAGCGCGTTGGGAGTTTTTGGCCTTTCGCCACAATGAGGACCAGGTGGAAGCGGCCCGCAGCTTGAGCGAATCCATGGGCTTCACGCAGTTCTCCGTCGAGAAAAGTGCCCGCTTTCTGGAACCTTCCTACGATTACGTGCCCGGCTGGGAAGATCAGTACGGACTTACTCAGTTTCCGATTTACGACACCAAAGGCAAGGTGGTGGGTAAGCTTGAGCCGCCCGGTTCACAAAACGGAGAGCGGCACAAAATCGGGGGTGACGATCTCACAAGTTGTTGATTTTAGGTAGTGATCAGTTGTCAACAGAACCCAAAACCCCCAACGGGCTCAGTTCTCCCACTCGGTTTCTCACTCCGGACCGCTGTCGGCTCTGCCGAAAGAACCGTTCGCCGAGATCGATCACGGACCCCGACTTTGTGCCGCTCTCCACCATAGAGAGTTCATCGCTTCAAGATCGCACCGTCCGTGAGATCAACATGAAGAGTTCCGCCCTCGAAGATATAAACAAGTTCTCGGTTGTCGCCTGAGAAGTCAAAGGTGCTTCCGACAAACCACGCCGGGCTGTGATCCGTTCCGCCCTGATGAGCTTTGATCTTCTCCGGCGGCCAGATTTCCTGGAAGGAAATCGCCCTGACGAACACGCCATGATCCGGCCCTTCTCCCCGCGGATCACCAATGTGGTCTCGTCGGCGATAAATGCGGAGGGCTTCACGGTCCGGCCCGATAGCGAAATCCCTGCTAACAAGGAGAAGGAACTCACCGTCATCCGTGATAAGCGGTAAGGGACAAGAGATCCAGCTCGAAAGATTTGGAGTCAATACAATGCCCCATTGCAGAAAATCTGTCCAATACGCGGCTGGCGCAGTGATCCGGTCTTTGCTGGTAATCCAGTGCTCTCTCGGAAAGATATTCAAGATGAACGAACCGCTGTCGCCCTGTTGTTCAACGATAACGAGGCTAGCACCGTTCTTTGACGCCACGGCCTTCAGGCAGGGAGGCACCGCTCCCGCATTCGCTAATTTGCACGATAACAGGAGACAAGGGAGCAAAACGCCGAGGCCGTTTGCGAACAGCCGGAACTGATTGTGCATTATTAAGTTCTACAAACTCATAAGAAGGACGACCGCCGACTCAAGGCCGTTGTCAGCTACCACTTTATTTGCGAACCGGGCCGCTTAGGACCACTTTAGAGGCGAAGGGAACGACCACGCTATGGGCGAATGAAAGGCTGGAGACCCATTGCATGGGGTGCGGACGCAGTGGCTGGGGGAGAGGTTGGTTGAACGTGAGTGCGTCCAGGCCACCCCTCATGACCGATGACAATCATTCTGGCGCGACGGCAAAAAGTGCGTTGCTTTTGAGCCGAACCATGGAGTTGATGGCCTTCTAAGATCATTCGCCCATAGCGTGGTCGTTCCCTTCGCCTCTAAAGTGGTAGATGACAGCAGAAAAACGGCCAGGAAATCCTCCTGACGTTTGGAGAAGCCAGCGTTGTCGCGGACCACTTGTTTATTCTTTGCGGGGACGCGGCCCGCTTGGAAGCAGAACGAGAGAAAGAGCTGCAACGCCGCAAGCAAATGAAGCCTGGGGTTGCCGGCAGGTGCAAAAACATCTTCTACCTGGCATGGAGTGAGCTGCAAGATCAGTTTGTGGGTACTTGTCCAAACTGCGGTGAGACCTTCACAACGCCGTAAGGCGGCTGTAGCACAAAGAAATTTTCCTGGTGGGACTGCACGAACGACACCCCTTTTTTCATCCTTACCGTGGGTGAGCTTCGTTTGACACGGCTTCGGTCGGCGGCGATGAATCGCTTGGTACGGCAGGAGAGTTGAGAGGATCGGTCGGGGCGACCGTCTGGTCGGAAGAAACGGCTTCCGGCTGCGCATCGGATGTCAGTGGTCCCGATGTTGTCAGATTTTGTGAGCCGTAGTGATGGTCCAATCGTGATCCGTCTACAAATTCACAATTCGACAACATGACGTAGTGGAGCAGTTCCTGTCCCGATTGGCACGAGATCGTAACTTGCGGTGTCTATAACGGCCGTTCGGAAGCACTCCGCCACTGACAAAATCTTTGCCCTAAAATTTGGACCCCGATGCCAGCTGACCTCGGTTCGCCCATTTCGAATTTTTTGTAGGCACGGACAGCCGCTGGATCTTGGTAAATAATAAATTTATCAGGGTTCAGAAGCCAAACCAATTGTCCCTATAAACAATGTCGTCGCTGCGTAGAATCAATCACTTCGATGAACTGAAGTAACCGGGTGACGCGGACGTTACGAACGTGACGCCAGCGCCAAACGGAACGGATTTGAGTATTCGGGCCATACGGGGTACCTTTACTGAACGCGCTGCGAGATCGGCATTCCCAGTTCCGTCATTCGATTGATCACGTCGCAGGCAACGCGGGTTTCGGTCTTCTGGGTCGCTAGCGTTCGGGCACGCAGCGCAGGACCGATTGTCCATCTCGGAAATCTCGTCGCGCCACGGAATCAATTACTTAGCTCAAATGAAGTAACACGTTACGGCGAGGTTACAAACGTTACGGGAGGTCCCAAGAAAACACACTTAAATTTTCGGGCCATACGAGGTCCAGCGAACCAGCGGGAATGACTGCCCGTAAAAAGGGTGAGCCGAATCAATGACAGTCACGGAACGGACTACTTGATCTGGCACTGTGGCAGTGTGCTGTGTGCGGTAAACCGCGAAGGCAGAGGCAGAGCTGGAGATAGTGGGGAAAATCCACCGTGATTTCCCGAATGCTGAGGCAGATATGGCGGATCTAAAGAACTCGTTATTTCAAGTGAGACCGTCGCAGAACTGGTAGCTTGCCGCGTTAACGGGAAGCTTGCTGCAATGGGCCAGGCTCCGTCCGGCCCAGGGTGTCGTAAAGCGGCTGAACCGGCCTTACCTCCGGATTCTCGGCGGCCACGGAAATAGCGAACACCCGAATCTTGTCGTTGTTCGGCAGAGTCAGCGTCTTGGCTTTCGCAGGCAAATCTATCGAATAAGCAAAGAGATACGAATATTGGTACGGCTCATTCAATCCCTGTGCGGTGTGATGATGTGAAGCATACCAACCGAGATCGGCGGTTTTGACAAAGCCCGGACGCAAACCGGCGTAATCATCCGGATATTGCGGTGACCAACCCTTGGGCCAGTTCGGCGGGGGAGGCCAAGACGCATGATTGGCTGAAATAGCCCAATCACGCGCCGGTTCATTTTTCCAGGTACGCGTGTCCCATTGGCCGATAAATCCGCCCCAATCTTCGACCGTTAGATTTGTCGCGGAATCACCGGCTCTGAAACTCGCGGGCTGGTCCCCGTCCGCTGCGGCGAGAACATACACACGGTTGTAGCGGCCCGAAGGGAGATGGATGGTCTGACCCTTGGCCGCCACCGCGTTCGGCGTTCCTGTTCTTGCCGCAGCCAGTTTGAATTCCACGCCGCTGTAATTAATCGCGGTCGGCAGCATCTCGGCGGGCATAGCGTTCCCTTTGCCGTCAAACCCTCCCCCCTCGGTCTTCGTGTCATCGTTACTCGCAACCGCCAAGTCGTAGGGAAGAGCCACAGGCTGCGAACGAAGCCCGTCCAGTCTCGCAGGCGCTAAGCCGAGTTGAAACGCAAAGGTGCGCGGCTGGTAAGCGGTGAATGAAGTGACCAACGCTCCGCCCTGGACGGTCGCTGGTCCCAGAGGCTGCTCTTGTCCATTCACCTCGCGCGCTCCGGCGATAGGTCCTGCCAAAGAGATCCTCACGTTCTGTGCCGGATGGCCGTCCAACTCCACCATGCGAAGAATAATTTCATCACTCAATTCAGCTTTCTTAAGGGCCAAAACGCGAACACGCGAGTTATTAATGCGCACCAATGAAAAATTGTCGCCCAGTGCGCCTGCGTGTTTCGGACTTGTGAAAGCGATCAGAGGATCATTGAGCCGATAAGCCTGCCAATCACTTTGGTCATGACGCCAATCACCTGTGTGCCCGGCCAGGCCGAAGGTGAACTCGTGATGGCCCCAGTCCTGGTTGGCCTGATCGCTGTAACCTGCGCGACGGCCGTTTTGCGGCGGCTGCAGGCCGGGCGAACGCACGAGAGTTAAGCGAAGCGTGTTGTCGTTGGGCTTGTCGGAGCCGTTCTTGCAATCGGTCAGGATCATGGTCCCGTACGAACCGCTTTTATCGGTGAGATCGATCCAGCGATGGGAACCTACCTCGAACTGCCGTTCCTGTGCGTTCGGCCGCTGGATGGCGCCGATGTCCCAGTTGTAAGTTGCATTTTCATTTGAAGCGCTGAGCGGGAAGGTGACTTTCAGATTCGCCGCGAGCGTCTTCCAGTCAATGGCGTTGCCGAACTCCACACAGTTGCCTGCATCTCCCGCCGAAAGGCTGATGGTCTGAACGAACTTCGAGTCTTCCCCCGAACGCGAAATTTCGAGCGACACGCGAACCGGGCCATTCTCTTTGATCCGAATTTGCGCAGGGCCTCCGACGAAAGCGCGTGGCGCGGCTTGTTCCTGATCGAAATCCATGTTCCAGGCAGGCCATTCGCGCGGCGTATCGTTGGAGATGGCTAGCCGGATGGGAGCGGAAAGCAACTCTCTATCCAGGTTTTTATCGTAGACACTGGAAACATCGCCATCCTGGTTTACCTGGACGCGATAACGGGCGTTTTCGAGCGAGGAACCCGTGATCTTCAAAGAAGATGATGACGCTGGACTGCCGGAGGGCTGCACGTCATAAACGCTGTACCCTACGGAAGGAACTTTCGCCAGAAAAAGAACTTTATCACCCGTAAGCTGCGCGGGCACTTCCGTTCCGCCGGGACCAAAGACCCGCACGGCCTGCGGCGTACCGCCGGGAAATGGGACCGCAGCTTCCACGACATCTTCGCGAGCGATATTGAGGGGGTTGTAAACCACAATCGGGGTTCCGCGCGTTTGGGTGTTCATTCCCGAAGCGATAGCTTCCGTGGCGCTGGTCAAAACACCGGCAAACTGGTTCAGCGCGATGAGGTCGTCGTTCCAGGCGAACTCGTAGGCGCGCGGAGTGGCGGTTCCCGCAGCTGTGTCATGGAAATGCCCTCCCATCATTAAGGTCCATGCGTCATTAAGGCGTTGTTGCGGGTAAGATCGACCGCCCATCCATTGCGCCGCAACCGAAGCTTTTTCGGCGGCATCCGCCAGCAGCTCTCCTTTGATGATCCAGCGCTTGTGGTAAGCCTGCGAGGTCAAAGAACCAGCCGAGTGATTGATTAATTCAAGATCGCCTTTGTACTGGGGCATGCGGGAGGCCATTTCCGGCTTAATATCCCGGAACATCTGGTCAGCCGTCGCTTCCAAAACATGCACAGGCCCGTCGCCGACTTTCACAACCGGCCCGGAGGGCGGAGGCGGAGGCTGTTGCCGACCCCGGCCGAATCGCGGAGGAGCAGGCAGAACGGTGTCGCTGTTCGTGACAATCGCTTCCAACAGCTTCACGGTGGATTCCTGTGTCGCACCGCCGATATCGCCCGTTCCGACATAATGATAATCGGCGTACACGCCCGTGGCCTTACCATCGATATTGATGCGCTTGACCCAGTCCTGCTCAAGCTGCCTGGGCCGCAGTATGTATTGCAACTGCTGTGGCGTGAAGCGGGACCGTTCTTCTTCCGTTAACGTCGGAGGAGGAAGCGGTGGTCCGGGTTCTTTGCTGAGATCGGTGTAAACGTTGCTGCCGTAAGCGCCGGGATTCAAGGCGGCAATTACCGTTTTGCCGTCCGGCCCCGTCCAAATACCGACATTAAACGGAATGCCTTCGGGCGTTTGTTCAGGGGAATTCGGGCCTCCTACTTTGGGCGCTGGCTGCCAATCCGCACTTAGTTTCTGTGTCGAAAATCCTTTCACTCCGGCATGGGCGAGAATGCTGGGCAGAGACGCCGGAAACCCGAAGCAATCCGGCAGCATGTATTCGGCGCTGGCTTTGCCGAATTCATGGCGGAACCACGTGTTGCCGTACAGAACTTGCCGCAGGATTCCTTCGGCGCTCGGCAAGTTTACGTCGCCTTCTTCCATGGAAGAACCAGCCGGATACCAGCGCCCCGCCGCGATGTACTGCTTCATTCTGGCGTAATCGGATGGGAAATACTCTCTCATGAGCCGGTAGCGGTTAGCTCCCGTCCAATTGAAAACATAGTGCGGATACTTATCGATGTAATCGAAGTTGACTCGCATCGTTTTCAGGAGGTATTCACTAATCGTTTGTGGGAACTCCCAGCGCCACTGCGTGTCTAAATGTGCGTAGGGAACAACATAGAGAGTAGGGTCCTTCGTAATATCGGGAGCCTTCATGGTCTGGGCGTGAAGTACGGTGAGGAGTACAAAGCCTGAAAGGATTGACGAAACCAGAACTTTTGAAATCCGCATGACCTACCGGCTAGAAATATATTATCCGACCACCGAGCCTCAATGAGATATTTAGAAATCGATTCTTGCGCCAACTTGCATGTTCCGATTGCCGGTGACGTTTGTGACATCTCCGAATGTCGGGCTATTGGGGTTTGTCGAAATCGAGCCAAAGGTATGCCGATTAAAGGCGTTGAGAGCCTCCGCGCGAAGCTGGAAGCGAATGCTTTCCCGGATGGTCCAGTTCTTCTGGAGAGCAATATTCTCCGTGCGGGTCGCAAACCCGCGAATTTGCGCGACATACGGAGCAGCGTTACCGAAGGTATAGGGCGCAGGCTGCGTAATGTATTGCTTGTTGAGATAAAGGTTGGCGCTATTGCCGACATTCACAAGCGAAGCATTGAATCGGCTTGAGTCAAAAGGAACACCGAGGCCAGCCCCGGAAGGGTTGGTCAACAACGCCCGATTGACGGAAAGGTTGGTGGAAGCATCGGGGCTGTTAGTGGGAAATGAGAGCGGCGTGCCGCTGCCGTAGTTCCCGATGTACTGAATCTTCCATCCGCCAAAGATACCGTTCACCACCGGGTTCCAATTGTTCCCGATCCATTTGCCCTTGCCGATGGGCAACTCGTAGCCGACGCCGACTTTCACCACCTGAGGCTGGTCGTATGACGCAATGGCCTTCTGAAGGGCCAAATTGCTTGCGATCATGGGCACACCCACTCCGCCATTCGAATAAAGGCTGGTCACATTCGTAATCGCTTTCGAAAACGTATAGTTCGCGATCCAGCTAAGGCCGCCTGAATACTGTTTGTTGAGTTGAACCTGCAGCGCGTGATAGGTGGAAAAACCGAGGGGCGCATTCCACCCGGAAACGGTACTGCCGTTCAGAAGTTGCGGAAACGGCGTCAGCGTCTGCCATACCGCGACCGATCGTCCGGTATTTCCATATGGATACCGGGCGCCAAGCGCCACTGCCGCTGCCGGCAATGCCGCCTGGCTCGTGACGGTAGAGTTCAGTACGCTGCCCAGCGCCAGGGCGGACGGCGGGAGCTGGTTCAATACGCCCAGTCCATTGGCTTCGAGCGCGGTTCCTTTCGTTCCGATGTAGCCGACATCGAGGAGCATTCGATACGGAAGCTCTCTTTGGATATTGAAATTCCACGACTGCGTGTAGCCGAGCCGACCTCCGTTGGGGTACCAGGACACGGCCCCAGCCTTGTTATCCGCCTGCGATGGATTGGGCGTGATGTAATTGTTGACTCCAGGATAGCCGTTATCCCAATTGAATGCAGGCGCGAGATTGTTGCCGTAGTTCACGACGTTCGAAACGCCCCAACCCCATCCGTTTAGACTCACAGCGCCCAGAGGATCGCCAAAATAATCGTTCGGAGCGCGGTCGGCAAAGAAGACGCCATAAGCGCCGCGGATGACTGTTTTGGGAAGGATTTGGTACGCGAAGCCAAGGCGCGGCGCGAAATTCAAGTAATGCTGCGAAACAAAACTGCTGGAACCGGTGCATACAGCGCAGTTGCCGGCAAACTGAAGGGCGCCCGGCAAACCGGTCTGCGGATCGATCATGTTGGGATTGAAGCTGAAGAGACGATTATGCTCTTCTGTTTGTGTCGGGTTGTAATCCCAGCGCAAGCCGATGTTCAGGGTCAATTTCGAGCTCGCATGAAAGTCGTCCTGAACGAAGGTGCCGAGGGAAGGATAGATGGCCATGGTAGGACTCGTGATGCCGACGTTGGCGTTGTTCACGTATCCCAACAGGAAGCTTGCGAACGGATTACCGGTGTATTGGGTCAAACCGGGCAGCCCGGTCTGGTTGGAAGTAAAAGTGAATGTACCGTCGTCCGGCTGCCGGATGTAATTCAATTTGTACATGCGGTATTCAGCGCCGAACTTCAAAGTGTGCCGACCTTTCACCCAGCTCAACGTGTCCTGCACGCCGTAGGTGATCGCCCGGACAGAGTCCGACGCTTTATCCTGCCCTAGATTCGTCAAACTATAGCGATCACCGCCCGACCAAACAATCTGCGGAACGCTCTTAGTACCGATGCCCGCAATGCTGAGCGGGTTATCTTCGTCCGCGTGTTGGTTATGGATGGAATTGGTGACCCGATTAAAGTAGATCCCGAAGTGGTTCAGCATCGTCGGGGTGATCGTGTAGTCCTCGGCGACACGGGTAAGAGTAGTATTCACGGGCTTGATGATTGCTGAAGAAAAAGGCCCGCCATCACCCGGCGCTTGTGTCCACACGTGCGTGCCCGAGGCGTTGCCTTGGAATTGGGGTTGGGTAGTCCTGGCTACCGAACCGGAAAGATGATTGCGGCTGGATATGTTGTGGTCCATCTTCACGGAGATCTGGGTGTACCTCTGCCAGACGTTATAAGCGCCGTAGGCATTGTTCACCAGCAGATAATTACCCGCCGGTCCGGGCACGGTGGCAGGATAATACTTCTGCATAATGCTCAACACCTGCTCGGAGACTTTTGAGATCCGGCTGACGGGAATGATGTTTCCGGGGAACATGGTCCGAACAACCGATCCATTGACGGTCTGCGTGGTCGCGGGGTCATAGATAGCGCCTCGCCGTGCGCTGTTGCCCAAGGCATCCTTACCGACGATTTGACTGGTCAAGAGATTGCTTAGATCGCCTGTGTACCAACTGGGCGGGGGCACAGTCTCGTTGGGTGTGCTGGCACCGCCGCCGCTGGTATAGAAGCGCTCCAACGCAAAGTAAAAGAATGTTTTGTCTTTGCCCTTGTAGACCTTCGGAATGTAGACAGGACCGCCGAACGATCCGCCGCCATCCAACTGCCGGTCGCGAGGAGTGGGCTGCCCATTCGCATTTCCGAGAAAAGTGTTGGCGTCCAGATCCTCATTCCGAAACTCGAAGAGCAGGCTTCCATGGACCTGGTTCGTACCGGATTTCATCACAAAGTTGTAGAGTCCGCCCGAGGTCCTGCCATACTCGGCGCTCATGCCGCTCGTCTCTACCTTAAACTCCTGCAAGGCCTCGGGCGAGGGGCTCTGTTGATAAAAATCTCCGGAGCGATAGCCGGTCGCAGTCGCGCCATCAAGCAAAACCTCTTTGGAGAACTGCGGAGTTCCATTGATTTCCGTACCCGAGGCGTTGCCCGAAACGCCCGGCGCCAGTTGGATGGCGAAGTTCTCAGCGTCCCGGCCGCCGCTGCCGAAGTTCAATGGCAGTTCGTTCACTTCGCGATTTTGCAGCACCTGTCCGGTCACAGGACTGTCTGTTTGCAGGGCTTCTGTCGACGCCAGTACAGTGACGGTCTCCTGCGATTGGCCTACCTGGAGCGCGGCGTCAATGCGTATCGTTTCCGAAACTTCCACGACAACGTCCGGTCGAATGAGCTTTTTGAGTCCGGGTGCTTCAAAGGCGATTTCATATTTACCGGCTGGCAGATTGAGCTCTGTGTAGTCGCCTGCGCCGGTTGTAACTGTTTTATAAGTGGCGTTGGTCGCCGTGTTTCTAATCGTGATTTGGGTGCCCGGAACGACCGCTCCGGATGGGTCCTTCACAGTTCCCGTGATCGTGCCTCGATCCAACTGTGCATATACTCCCGAAGACAACAGCAGCAGCATGGCTGCAAATGACAAACAGGTTTTCTTCATCGACTTTACTCCCGCGCAAACGCATGGCTAGGCTACAAGCGTAGGAGATCTTATCACGAACAAAATTATGGCAGGAAAAACGGCGGCTTGGTCTAACTGGTCTAAAATACCTTTTGCCGCCACTTCCTATGAGATCCGTCAATCTACTGCTTGTCTTGGCCGCCTTGTCTTCCGCCGGTCAAGAAGCGCCCAGAATGCCAATCCCCAACGACTACGAGAACTCCACCAAGGTTCGGTGGCTGAACAAAGCCGTTGCGGAATCGAAGATGCTGGACGACGCCGAGACGCTATCCGCTTGGCGGCTGGTCAACGTTGGACAAGCGAAGGGCGAAATGACAATAACGGCAGAGCGCGCGGTCAGCGGGAAGAGTTCTTTGCGGCTACGCTGCGCGACCGTAGGAGATCAGCCAGTACCCGACACCCGGTATTACGGAACTGCATCAGCCCGGCGCTTAGTGAATGGCGAGGATTGGTCGGCGTGGAACCGGCTCTCTTTCTGGGTGTATCCAGACCTTCCGGGCTTTCGCATTGTTTCAATGATCGTCACCTTTCATAACGAAGGCGCCCAGCCCGTACCGGACGTCTACGGCAAGATGGGCGTGAACTACCAAATCCTGGAAAATCAGAAGTGGAACCATATCGTCTGGGAGATTGCGAACCTGCCCCGCGACAAAGTCACGGGCATCGATTTCTCGTACCGCATGCAGGGCAAAGAGCCCGGGGCATCGAACACAGCAACGCTCGACATCGATAAATTGGAGCTGCAAACGGTTCAAGCCGACCATTATGAAGGATGGAATGTCGCACCCGGCGAAATCTCTTTCAGCCATTCCGGTTACCAATCCGGAGCAGCCAAGACCGCCTTCGCGAGCGATCTCACGGCCCAGGCATTTGATCTGATCAACGTGAAGACCGGACGTCCGGCGCTTTCGAAAAAGGTGAGCGTAGTGAACTCAAAGATCGGCGCGTTCCAAGTCATGGACTTTTCCGAAGTACGGGAGCCCGGCACTTACAGGATTCGCGCGAGTGATCGAGAGACAAGGTCATTTCCTATCGGCGACGACGTTTGGACGGCCAGCTTATGGAAGACGATTAACTTTTTCTACGTAGAGCGGTGCGGCTTCGCCGTGCCGGGTGTGCATGACATATGCCATCGGGATTGGGTTCTGAATCATGGCGACAAGAAGTTGATCGTTAACGGCGGATGGCATGACGCCGGCGATCTTTCTCAATCTCTCGGCAACACGGCCGAAGCCGCTTATGCGATGTACAGCCTGGCAGAGCGGTTGGAGCAACGCAGAGAGAATCCCGCTCTACGCGCCCGGCTTATCGAAGAGGCTAATTGGGGTCTCGATTGGCTGCTGAAAGTGACTTTCCACGACGGATTTCGGCCCAATTTTTCAACGATGGATCGGTGGACTGACGGGATTCTCGGGACTCTTGACGATGTTCCCGCGCAAGCTGGTAATAATCCGACTTCGAATCTGGCTGCAGCCGCGACCGAAGCCTTGGCCTTCCGGGTCTTGAAAGATCATGACCCGATCCGTGCGGGATATGCGCTGAAACAGGCCGAGGAGGACTGGCGATTTGCGATGGCCGGTATAGAGCATCCGCAGGAACCGCGCAGGCTCGGGAGCGGCACGGAATTGGCCGGTCACGCCATTATCGCAGCGCTGGACCTTTGGCAGGCTACGGGAGATAAACGCTACTCGGACCGAGCTGTTCAGTTTTCACAAACCATTCTTGCTTCGCAGCAGATCGAGTTCCTTCCAGGGCTCACGTATCCTTTGGCGGGGTTCTTCTATACCAATCCTGACAAAACGCAGATCCTTCGTTATCAGCATCCCAGCCACGAGGCCGCGCCGCTGGTGGCTTTGGCCCGGTTATGCGAGCTTTTCCCGAATGCTCCCGACTGGATGAAATGGTATGCTGCCGTGACACGTTATTCGGAGTACTATCAAAAGCCCATGGCGCAGTTTACACAGCCTTACGGCATGCTCGCCAATTCCATTTTCCGCGACGACGAATACTTGAAGATTCCGGAGCGCGGTGGTCGCGGCTTGTCCCGTGATTCCTTTCGCGACCAAGTGCTGAACGGGGTCAAGGTCGGCGAGCACTACTACGTTAGGCTGTTTCCGGTATGGTTCGAGTTTCGCGGCAACAACGGCACGATGCTGGCCGAGAACAAAGCCATTTCCACTGCGGCGCAATTGCGCCGCAATCTTTCGCTCGCCTCCTTAGTAGAGTCCAACCTGCAATGGGTGGTGGGCCGCAATCCTTTTGCCGAAAGCCAGATGTGGGGGGAAGGCTACGATTACCCACCCCAATATTCAGCCATGTCAGGCGATATCGTGGGTTCGCTGCCGGTGGGCATTCAATCGCATGGAAATGCGGATGCTCCGTATTGGCCGACCGAGAATTGCCATAACTGGAAAGAGGTATGGGTTCATCCGGTAGGCCGCTGGATGTGGATTCTCCGCGACGTGGCTGGACCCCCGTTAGTGGAAGGCGTGGTGGAGCGCGGCAGCGGAGAGCCAATTGAGTTTCGTGATGCAACCGGCATTGTCACCACGGCCGCGGCTGATGGCAGCGGCCGATTCCGCGCGGCGTTGCCCGAAGGCCGGTACGAAATTACCAATGGCGCAGGGAAACGAACGATGGCGCTCTTACCGGGCGGAAGCTACTTCGTGGATCTGACGCCCAACCGGAATGTGAGTGTATTGCTGACACAACAGACCGAGGCCAACGGTTCCGTTACAGTGCGCGCCCTGCTTTCCGGCAAAGGCGAGCATACAATTGCGATACGGTCCGACAATCTCACTATGGAGCGGACGGAACAAACGGTAGACTTAAAAGCCAACGCGCCCTATCCAATCGTTTGGCGAGCCCGGATTGCTGATCGCAATGCGCCGTGGACAGCGGTGGTGATACCGGATAAAGACTTGAGTCAAAGACAGGAATTGACTGCCGCTTTGACGGGTTTGGGGTCTCAGTAGATTTGGAACGGATTCATACTGTCCATCTCGGAAATGTTATTTCGTAATGGAATCAATCAGTTAGCTCAAGGCAAAGTAGCAATGTTATGGGGACGTTACGAACGTGACCAGAGGGCCCAATAGGCACATTGGAGTTTTCAGGCCATACGCGCGTTCCGTCATTGGCATCGTGGCTTTCGGCCACAAGGAGAGCCGACACAGTTCGCCACCGCAGTCTGACCGCCCCACAACTTTACATGCTCTCGCGACTATCAAGTAGCGGCAGATCGTTTCCAGCCTTAACGTGCTATCTTTGCCAATCGGTCCGGTCTGGCCTTCTATAGCGATTTGAAGACATTTAACTATGG
>JAABUZ0100004832.1_pt1 | contig 18251 bp, 19 predicted proteins | sample 5562091 | NCBI WGS metagenome assembly JAABUZ01 (sample SAMN12813069, study PRJNA571459) | rock metagenome | isolation source: Antarctica rocks | place: Antarctica: Victoria Land, Linnaeus Terrace sud | collected 2015-12-21
GGTCGTAGATGTCGTAACGCTGCTCGGTCCCAGCCTCGATGATGTCCCGGAACCCGCGCGTCGTGATCAGCCCCAGCCGCGCGCCCTTGCGCTCGATCACCGCGTTGGTGACCAGCGTGGTGCCGTGCACGATCTCGGCCACGTCGGCCAGGTGCGCGCGCTCCGCGGTCAGGATCGCGCGCACGCCCTGCATCGCGCCGATCGCCGGGTCCTCGGGCGTGGTCAGCACCTTGTGCAGCGCGAGCCCGCCGGTCCGGCTGTCGGCGAGCGCGAAATCGGTGAACGTCCCGCCGATGTCGAACCCGAGACGCAATGGAGCGGCCATGCAGGTACCTTCCCGATCAGCAACGAAGCGACCGATCCTACGTCACGATGTCACCGTCCGGGATAAGGGCGAACCCGTATCGAACGCCGCCGTCAGCCGTCGCCCGCGATCAGCAGCCGCCGCATCAGCTCCGCCGGCGACCCCGCGTCGAGCTTGCGCAGCAACCGCGCGCGATGGATCTCGACCGTGCGGTGGCTGATCCCGAGGCGCCGGCCGATCTCCTTGTTGCCGTGCCCCTCGAGCAGCGCCGCCAGCACGTCGCGCTCGCGCGGGGTCAGCCGCTCGGCCGCTTGCGGCAGCCGATCGATCAGCGACGCGCCCGGCATCGGCAGCCCGACCCGGCCGGGATCGTCCAGATGCATCCGCATCGCCCCGGCGATGATCCGCCGCGCGCTCACCACCGGCTTGCGCACCAGCGCCGCCATCTGCCGCGTCATCGCCTCGGTGTAGCCGACCGAGTGCATTAGGATCAGCTCCGCCTGGCCCAGCCGCGCCGCCGCCCCGGCCAGGTCGGCCGCGTCCCCGGTCGCGTCGACCGCGCGCGCATTCTGGATCAGCGTGCCGAACGGGAGCGGGCGGCGCTGCTGCGGCAGCGGATAGACCAGGCCCAGCTCGCACTGGCCCATCACCAGCGCCGCGATCCACGCATCCACCACCGCCTGGCCGTTCACGAACGGCGTCTGCAGCCGCGGCCCCCGGAACAGCCCAGTCCGGAACAGCCCAGTCCGGAACAACCCGGTGGTGACGAGCACGATCAGGTCGAAACCCGCCGTGTCCAACCGCTGCAGCAACGGGTCCAGCCGCGCCTCGACGAACGCGCTGCCGATCACGACATGGGCGCCGTCGGCCAGGCGGGTATAGAGAAAGCGGTCCCGCTCGCCCGGGCGATGCGCGTCGATCTCGGCCCGGCCCGCGCCGTCGAGCGCGCCGAACTGCTCGCAGACGAGGCCCTCCCGTTCCGCACCGAGCAGGAGCAGCAGCTCCGGCACGATATCATCGCGCGGGGCCTGGCCGATCGTGACGGCCGCGACCCTGGGCCGCCTGCGCGTCACCGGCGCGCCGTGGGGTTCAAAGGCATCCCTTTCGCATATGCCCCTTGACGGAAGGGCCGTTCGGCAAACTGTTGTCGAATGAAGGCGCCGCCGTTCCGTTATATCAGGCCAGGATCGCTCGCCGAAGCGCCGAGAAGCTCGCCGATGCTGCCGTCCAGGAGTGCTACCTTGCCGTCTGAACCCCGCGACTTCGCTGCTCGATGAGCCGGGCTTTCGTCTCGGAAGAGGCCGAGGACGCCAAGGCCGCGCAGCTGCCCGAGCGCCCGGTCTCGCCCGCGCCGAACCTCGTCACCGCCCAAGGCCTGGCCCAGATCGAGGCCCATATCGCCGCCCTGCAGGCCGAACTCGCCGCCGCCGATGACCAGGCCCGCCCCCGGTTCCAGCGCGACCTGCGCTACTGGCGCGCCCGCCAAGTCTCGGCGCGCCTCACACCCCCGCCGGCCCAGCCCGGCGAAGTCGCTTTCGGCACAAGCGTTGCGATCGAGCACTCGGGCAAACGGACCACCTGGCGCGCCCGACGCCGACCCCGCCCGGAACCTGCTCGCCTGGACCTCGCCGCTGGCCCAGGCCCTGCTCGGCGCCGAGCCCGGCGACACCGTCGAGCCCGGCGCTGGCCGCCCGCCGGTCACCGTGATCGCGGTGGAATAGGCCCGCTACAGCGCCAGCTGCACCTTCATTGCCCGCGACCGGTCGCCGGCCAGCTCGAACGCGCGCACCGCCTCGTCGAGCGGAACCACCTCGGTCAGCAACGGCCGCACGTCGATCGCGCCCGAGCCCAGGAACTGCACCGCCCACTCGAACTCGCGATCGAACCGGAACGTCCCCCGCAGCGCGATCTCCTTGGCCACGATCGCGTTGATCGGCACCGTCATCTCCCCGCCCAGCCCGACCTGCACGATCACCGCGCCCGGCCGCGCCACGCCGATCGCCGACGCCAGCGCCGCCCCGCTGCCCGAGGCCTCGAACACGACGTCGAAATGACCCTTGCCCGCGGCGAACCGCTCGAACGCATCCGCCCCCGTCCGCATGTCGATCGCTGCGTCGGCGCCGATCCGCCGCGCGATCGCCAGCGGCGCATCGGCCAGGTCGGTCGCCACGATCTCGCGCGCCCCCGCATGCCGCGCCACCAGGATCGCCAGCGCGCCGATCGGCCCGCTTCCGGTCACCAGCACCCGCCGCCCCATCAGCTCGCCCGCCTGGTTGGCCGCGTGCAGGCACACGCTGAGCGGCTCGGCGAACGCGGCCAGCTCGAGGCTGAGCTGCTCCGGCAATAACACCGCCTGCGCCTCGCTGCACACCAGCCGCTCGCGGAACCCGCCCTGCACGTGCGGAAAGCGCATCGCGCTGCCGAGAAAGCGCATCTCCAGGCAATGCCGCGGCCGGCCCTCGAGACAGTACTCGCAGTGTCCGCACGGCCGGCTCGGGTTGACCGCCACGCGGTCGCCGGGCCGCACGCGGGTCACGCCCGCACCCACCGTGGCGACCTCGCCGGCGATCTCGTGGCCGGGGATCAGCGCCTCGCGGATGCGGACCGTGCCGAAGCCGCCATGCTGGTAATAGTGCAGGTCCGAGCCGCAGATCCCGCCGGCGCGGATCCGCACCTCGACCTCGCCCGGCCCCGGCGCCTCCGCCTCGACGTCGCCGATGCGCAGGTCGCGCGCCGCATGGATGATGGCTGCTTTCATGGATGGCTTCCCTCGGACCCGCTTGCCCCGTCGCAACCCGCCTTAGCCCGGCCGCCGCCTTCGACGCCATAGGCCATGCAGGGTCCGCGCAGCTGCAGCCCGAACGCCTCCGCCGGCGCGTCCGGCAGGACCAGCGGCAGCTCGAGCCGTTCGTCGCCGGCCTGCACCGTGGCCAGGCTGTGGTCGCCGCGAAACGATGCGCCCAGCAGCCGCACCGGCACCGCCCCCGCCGCCGCCGAAACCACCACCTGCTCCGGCCGCAGCAGCACGCGGACCGCGCCCCCGTCCGGTGACCCCGGCGCCAGCTCGACCGAGCCCAGCGCCGTCTGCGCCCGCCCGCCCTCCGCCTGCCCGTCCAGCAACACCGCCGCCCCCGTCAGCCCGGCGACCGCCACGCTGACCGGGCGGCGATAGACCTCTTCCGGGCTGGCGAACTGGGCGATCGCGCCGCCCTGCATTACGCCGACCAGGTCCGCGCTGGCGAACGCCTCCTGCGGATCGTGCGTCACCAGGATCGCCGTCGCCCCGGACTGCCGCAGCAGCCCGACCACGTCGGCGCACACCCCGCGCCGCAGCCCGAGATCGAGCCCGGAGAACGGCTCGTCCAGCAGCACCAGCGCCGGCCGCGGCGCCAACGCCCGCGCCAGCGCCGTCCGCTGCTGCTGCCCGCCCGACAGCTCGTGCGGATACCGCGCCTCCAGCCCGGCCAGCCCCGTTAGTCGCAACGCCTCGCCGACCCGGCCAGTGCGCCGCTCCGCCCGGCTCAGCCCGAAGCCGACATTCCCTTCGACCGTCAAATGCGGGAACAGCGTGCCCTCCTGCGGCACGTAGCCGATCTGCCGCCGCTCGGCCGCAACGAACGCGCCCGGCCCCTGCAGCACCCGGCCGTCGAGCGCGATCCGCCCGGCATCCGCGGTCTCGAACCCGGCGATCAGCCGCAGCAACGTCGTCTTGCCGCAGCCCGACGGACCCAGCAGCGCCACGATCGCCCGAAGCGGCACCGACAGATCCAGCCCGCGCAACACCGCCGCCCCGCCCCGGCGCTTGTCCACTCCCGCGACGGCCAGCAAATTCATGCCCGATCGACCCGCAGCAGCCGCACCGTGAACAGATAGACCGGCACGCCGCACACCAGCACCAGCACCGCCGCGAACGGCGCCGCCGCGCCATAGGCCCGGTCGCTGGTATAATTCCAGAACTCCGTCGCCAGCGTCGCCGACCCGGCCGGCGCCAGCAGCAGCGTCGCCGTCAGCTCCCGCATCAACTGCAGGCTGGTCAGCGCCAGCGCCGCCCCGATCCCCGGCGCCAGGTTCGGCAGCGTCGCCCGCAGGAACGCCGCCACCGGGCCCAGGCCCAGGCTGCGCGCCACATCCTCCAGTTCCCGCGGCACCAGCTCGGCCGAGGCGCGGATCGCCGATTGCGCCAGCGGCAGGAACAGCACCGCATAGACCAGCGCCACCAGCGCCGTCGTCTGATACAGCGCCGGCACGAACCGCAGCGAGATCGACACCGCCGCCAGCGCCACGACGATCCCCGGCAAGCCATGCACGAGATACGGCAACCGGTCCGATAGCGTCGCCAGCCGCCCGCCGACATGCGTCGTCGCCACCACCAGCGGCAGCGCGAACAGCGTCGTCAGCGCCGCCCCAGGCAGCGCGTAGCGGAGCGACGTCAGCATCACCGGCCAGATCCGCCCCAGCCCCTGCCCGGCCGACGTCCCCTGCCACACCCAGAACCCCAGCGTGGCCAGCGGCACGCAGAAACTCAGCACGGCCAACAGCCCCAGCCCGGCCAGCGCCACCGGCCGCCATCGCCCGAGCGACACCGCCGCCGGCGCCCGCGCGCTGCCCCGGGGGATCCGCGCCCGCCGCCGCCGCCCGCGCAGCCGCGCCTCGCCGAACGCCACCGGCAGGCACAACAGCACCAGCACGCCCGACAGCAGCGCCGCCGCCTGATTGTTGAACTGCCCGGTATACTGATCGAAGATCGCCGTCGTGAACGTCTCGACGCGCAGGAACGACAGCGCCCCGAACTCCGCCAGCATGTGCGACGCCACCAGCAGCGCGCCCCCGCCCAGCGCCGGCCACACCTGCGGCAGCACCACCCGCCCGAACACGCGCCATCGCCCCAGCCCGAGCGAGCGCGCCACGTCCTCGAGGTTCGGGTCCAGGCTGCGTAACGCCGCGCACAGCGGCAGGTACACCATCGGCACGCTGTAGAGCGTCAGGATCAGGATCGCACCCTGCATCTCCTGGAACCACGGCCCCAGCGACGACCACGCGAAGCTCGACACATAGGCCGGCATCGCCAGCGGCAACGCCGTCGCCAGCCGCCACCAGCGTCGCCCCGGCAGGTCGCACCGCTCGGTCAGCCACGCCGCCGCCACCCCGATCGCCCCCGCCAGCCCGGTGACCGCGACCGCCAGGGTCAGCGTGTTGACCAGCAACCCCAACGTATACGGCCGTACTAGGTCCGATACGATGCCCGACGGCCCCGCCTCGGCCGCCCGCATCCCGACATAGGCGACTGGCAAGAGCACCAGCCCGAGCGGCACCAGCCCGGCCAGCACCAACCACGAGACCCCCGGTCGCGCGCCGGCCGCGACGCCCACCCTCAGATGAGCCCGGCCTCGCGCTCCAGAGCATACGCCGCCGAGGCGCTGCCCATGTCCCCCGGCGTCACCGGCGCGTTGAAGCCGGTCAGCGGCGGCAGCGGGAACGGCGACGCCACGCCGGGCAGCACCGGATATTCCGCGCTAGTCTTGGCCATCGCCTCCTGCCCCGGCCTGCTCACCAGGAAAGCCAGGAATTTCTGCGCCGCCTCGGGGTTCTTGCTCGTCTTCAGCATGCCGGCGGCCGAGACGTTGAAGATGTTGCCGGCATCGTCGCCCGGGAACGAATACAGTGCCGAATTGAGCCGGTCCGCGCCCCACTCGCGCGCCAGCGAATACCAGTAATAGTTGTTCGACAGCGCCATCGCCACGTCGCCGCTCTCGACCGCGGTGCTGGCGATCCGGTTGCCGTTGTAGGAGCGCCCGTATTGCTTCAGCCCCTGCAACCACTCCAGCGCGGCGGCCCGGCCCTTGATGTGCACGATGGCCATCACCTGCTCCTGGAAGCCATCCTGCTTGACGTAGCCGAACCGGTCCTTCCAGGCCGGGCTCGGCACGTCGAGGATCGATTTCGGCAAGTCGGCCGGGGATACCAGTTTCTTATTGTAAGTGATCACCCGCGTCCGCACGTTGGCGCCGATCCAGCTGCCGTCCTTCGCGGAGAACTGCGCCGGGATGCTCCGCAGCGTCGCCGGCTCGACCGGCGCCAGCATCGACTTCTCGGCCAACGACGCGATCGGCGGGCTCTGCTCGGAGAAGAACAGGTCGGCCGGAGAGTTCACCCCCTCCTCGACGATCTGGCTGGCCAGCTCCGGGCTTTCGGCGTTGCGCGTGACCACCGCGATCCCGGTCGCCTCGGTGAACGCAGCCACTAGCGCCTCCGTCGTCGCCCGGTGCTGGCCATTGTAGAGCGTCAGGCTTTGCGCCGCCGCAGCCCGGCCGGCGGACCACCCGGTCAAAGCCACGCCGGCGGCGCCCTGGAGCAGAATGCGTCGGTTCATGATGACCTACCTTGCTTGGAGGGAAGAGGAGAGTAGTTGCGAATAACTCTCACTTGCATATCGCGTCGCGTGGCCGACTGCAACCGCTTCCAGTGCCTTCAAACCGTCACGCGGCACCGCCTGTAGGGCTCGGTATGCAGCACCGGCCGACCTGTCCGAGGACCTCGATGCTTCGTTTGTTGATCCTGTGCGCCCCCGCCCTCCTGCTCGCCGCCCCCGCCTTTGCCCACACCGAAGCCGGCGTCCCCGGCGGCCTGCTCAGCGGCTTCCTGCATCCGCTCGGCGGGCTCGACCACATGATCGCCATGGTCTCGGTCGGCCTGTGGGGCGCGCTGCTCGGCGCGCCGGCGATCTGGGTGCTGCCGATCACCTTCCCCCTGGTGATGGCGCTGGGCGGCGTGCTCGGCGTGCTGAACGTGCCGGTGCCGCAACCCGAATTGATGATCGCGCTCTCGGCCGTCGTGCTCGGCCTGGTCGTCGCCTTCCGCGCCCGCGTGCCGCTCTGGGTTGCGGGGGGCATCGTCGCGGTGTTCGCGATCTTCCACGGCTATGCGCACGGCCAGGAGCTGCCGGAATCGTCCAACCCTCTGGCCTACGGCATCGGCTTCGTCGTCGCCACCGGCATGCTGCACGCGGTCGGCATCGCCATCGGCGTGCTCACCCGCTGGCCGACCGGCATGGTCGCGGTCCGCGCCATGGGCGTCGTCGTCGCCGGTTTTGGCGCGGTCTTCCTGCGCACCGCCCTCGCCGGCTGATCGGGCGTCGCGGCGATCGTTGAAGCCGGGGCGACGGCGCCCGATATGGCGGGGTGAAGGAGACCAGCATGACTGCCCTCTCGATCCTAGATCTTGCGCCCGTGCCCGTCGGCGCCAGCCCCGGCGATGCCCTCCGGCGCGCGCGCGACCTGGCCCAAGCCGCGGAACGGTTCGGCTACAATCGCTATTGGATGGCCGAGCACCACAACATGGTCGGCATCGCCAGCGCGGCGACCTCGGTCGCGCTCTGCTATATCGGCGCGCATACCTCCACCATCCGCATCGGCGCCGGCGGCGTCATGCTGCCGAACCATGCGCCGTTGGTGATCGCCGAGCAGTTCGGCACGTTGGACGCGCTGTTCCCCGGCCGGGTCGATCTCGGGCTCGGGCGCGCGCCGGGAACCGATGGGCGCACCTGGCGGGCCATGCGGCGCGACCCTGAATCGTCGGACCGATTCCCGCAGGACGTGCTCGAGTTGCAGGCGCTGCTCGGTCCGGTGCAGGACGGCCAGGCGATCCGGGCCGTCCCGGGCGCGGACAGCAATGTGCCGCTATGGATCCTGGGCTCCAGCCTGTTCGGCGCGCAACTCGCCGCAATGCTGGGCCTACCCTATGCGTTCGCGTCGCATTTCGCGCCCGATTCGCTGATGCAGGCGCTGAAGATCTACCGCGAGACCTTCCGCCCCTCGGCGCAGCTCGCGCGGCCCCACGCCATGGTCGGCTGCAACATCATCGCTGCGGATACGGACGCCGAGGCCGGCCGGCTGTTCACTTCGCAGCAGATGAGCTTCACCAACATGTTCCGCGGCACCCGCGGCAAGCTGCAGGCGCCGATCGACGACATCGACCAATACTGGGAGCCGCACGAGAAGGCGCAGGCGAGCCGCATGCTGGCCTGTTCCGTCGTCGGCGGACCCGACACGGTCGCCCGCGGCGTCCAGCGCCTGCTCGACCAGACCGGCGCGGACGAGCTGATGGTCGCCGCCGCGATCTACGACAACGACGCCCGCATCCGATCCTACGAGGTGCTGGCGCAAAGCGCGGCCTCGCTCGGTCGGCGCGAAGCGGCGTGACCGAGGAGACCAAGCTCACCCGCAGCAAGCAGCGCTGGGCGGAAGAGGGCCAGTTCCTCACCGGCAAGGTGGCGCGGCAGGGCGAGGACCGGCTGCCGCCGGGTCAGCATCTGGTGAAGGATTGGCCGGTGCTCGATCTCGGCGTGCAGCCCGAGATCGCGCCCGAGGCGTGGCAGCTCCGGGTGTTCGGCTTGGTCGCCGAGCAGGTGACGCTGGATTGGGCGGGCTTCCTGGCGCTGCCGCAGCGGCAGGAAACGACGGACATGCACTGCGTGACGACATGGTCCCGCTACGACAATGCCTGGGAGGGCGTGGCCACGCGCGACCTGCTGGCCGCGGTCGGACCCAAGCCGGAGGCGGCGTTCGTCGTGCTGCACAGCTACGACGGCTACACCACCAACCTGCCGCTCGACGACTTCGCCGCCGCGGACGCGATCATCGCCCATCGCTGGAACGGCGCGAAGCTGACGACGCAGCATGGCGGCCCCGTCCGCCTGATCGTGCCGCATCTCTACCTTTGGAAGAGCGCCAAGTGGCTGCAGCGGATCGAGTTCATCGCCGCCGATCGCGCCGGCTATTGGGAGGAACGCGGGTATCATGACCGCGGCGACCCCTGGACCGAGCAGCGCTACTCCGACTGAGGCGGCCCGGGGCGTCCGCGATCCCCGCCGCGCGAGCGCCGGACATGACCGTCTGGTCGGCAAGGTCTGCGGCGCCGGCGGCGGCCTGCCCCAGTGCCTCGGCCATCGCCCCGGCCGACGCGGCGGCAAGGATTGATAGGTGTTGTTGCCGAGCACGAGGGCGAAATGCGGCGACGCCACCGCCGGCCCGGCCAAGCCAATCTATATGATCGCCCAGCGCCACAAATCCACAGCCCTCCCGCATGCCCATTCTACGGCAGGAGTGGTTAAAATAGCATTGATCTCAGGCCTGTCTGCCCCGCACGCCGAGGGCGACCGCAAGGCTGACCAGCCCCAGGCCGACCATGTCGAGCACGCCCACGGACTCGCCCAGCAGCGGCACGGAGAGCAGCCCGGCCAGCCCCGGCACCAGCGCCGTGATGGTGGTCAGCCGAGTCGGGCCGAGCAGGGCGAGGGCGCGGATGAACAGGATCAGCGACACGACCGTCGCCATGAGACCCTGGAACAGCGCCTGGAAGGCGATCTCGCCGGCGGGCGCGCGGTCGAGCGTGCTCGGCAGGAGCAGCCACCAGACCGGCAGGTAGAGGATGGGACACCAGGTTGCGACCGCGACCACGGCCTGCCAAGGCGTCGTGTTCCATTGCCGGGCGATGATGGTGTAGGCGGCCCAGGCGATGGCGGAGACCATGAACAGAAGGTCGCCGCGCCAGGCGCCGGGCCGGGCGCCCTTCACATAGGCCTCGACCCCCAGCAGCACGATCCCGAGCAGCAGCACCAGCAGGCTCAGCTTGCGCGCCCGGCTCCAGGCCTGGCCGGACACCCCGCGCATGCCGATCGCGACCAGAAACGGCAGCGTGCCCGACAGGATCACGGCCCCATGCGCGGCGGGCGCGTAGGTGAAGCCCAGATAGGACGGTAGCGGAAAGCACAGCCCGGCCAGCATCGCGGTGGCCAGACTTCGCCGCCAGCCCAGGCCGCGCCCATAGCCGGCGGCGACCGCGATCATGGCGACGACGAAGGCGACCGAATAGCGCAGTGCCCCCAGGTCCCAGGGGGTCAGCCGGACCCCGGTTCCGAGGGCGGCATGCCGGCCCGAGAGGCTGAAGCCCGACCACAGCAGCACCAAGGCGCCGGCAAAGAGGTAACCGAGCCACGGCCGCTGCCGGGTCGGACGGGTCAGGGCCGAGGACATGCTGACGGCTTACCACGCGGCAAGGCCCTGGCGCGAACCGCCCGGGAGCGGCACAATCGAGGCATGAATTGGGATTCCGATCATTGTGCCGCCTGGTTGCGCGAGGCCGGCCGAGCCGCCAAGGCCGCCTCGGCGGTGCTCGCGGCCGCCCCGGACGCGCAGCGCAGCGCAGCGCTGACCGAGGCCGCTTGCGCCCTGCGGCGGACGGCGCCGGCGATCCTGGCCGCCAATGAGGCCGACGTGGCCGGCTTCCAGGGCTCGTCGGCGTTCCGCGACCGGCTGCTGCTGACGCCGTCGCGCGTCGAGGCGATGGCGGCCGGGCTCGAGCAGATCGCGGCCCTGCCGGATCCGCTGGCGCGCACGCTGGCGGACTGGACGCGGCCGAACGGGCTGCGCATCCGCCGCGTCGCCCAGCCGCTCGGGGTGATCGGCATGATCTACGAGAGCCGGCCCAATGTCGGCGCGGACGCGGCCGGCCTGTGCCTCAAGGCGGGCAATGCGGCGATCCTGCGCGGCGGCTCGGACAGCCATCGCTCGGCGGCCGTGATCGGCGACGCCGTCCGCACCGGCCTGCGCGCGTCCGGCCTGCCGGCCACCGCCGTGCAGTCGCCGCCCAGCAGCGACCGGGGCTATGTGGCCGCCATGCTCGCCGGGTCCGGCAGCATCGACCTGATCATCCCGCGGGGCGGGCGCTCGCTGGTCGAGCTCGTGCAGCGCGAGGCGCGCGTCCCGGTGCTCGCCCATGCCGAGGGGCTCTGCCACACCTATGTCCACGCCGCCGCCGACCCGGCCATGGCGCGCGCCGTGCTCGCCAACGCCAAGATGCGCCGCACCGGCGTGTGCGGATCGACCGAGACGCTGCTGATCGACGCGGCCTGCGCGCCCTCGCTGCTGCCGCTGCTGGTCGCCGACCTTGCCGCCCTCGGCTGCGCCTTTCGCGCCGACGCGCGGGCCCAAGCGATCCTGCCCGACCTGCCGGCGGCCACCGAGGCCGATTTCGCCACCGAGTGGCTCGACGCGGTGCTGTCGATCGCCGTGGTCGACGGGGTCGATGGCGCGCTGGCCCACATCGCCCGGTTCGGCAGCGAGCACACCGAGGCGATCATCACCGAGGCCGCCGCCGCCGCCGAGCGCTTCCTGGCCCGGGTCGGCAGCGCCGTGGCGCTGTGGAACGCGTCGACCCAGTTCTGCGACGGCGGCGAGTTCGGTTTCGGCGCCGAGATCGGCATCGCCACCGGGCGGATACATGCGCGCGGCCCGGTCGGCGTCGAGCAGCTCACCACGTTCCGCTACATCGTGACCGGTGCGGGTCAGGTGCGTCCCTGAGCCAGCGCAAGCGCCGACCGGCCGAAGTTGGGCTGCGCGAAGCCGGGCTGCGCGATGGGGTGCCGCGTTGGGGCGACCGGCGGCGCATGCGGATCGGCTTGCTGGGCGGTTCGTTCAACCCGGCCCACCCCGGGCACCTGCATGTCGCCACCCTGGCGCTGCGGCGGCTGCGGCTCGACCAGGTCTGGCTGCTGGTCTCGCCGGGCAATCCGCTCAAGCCGGTGGCTGGCATGGCGCCGTTGGCCGAGCGGCTGCAGAGCGCCGACCGGATCGCGGACGGGCGCCGGGTCGTGGCGACGGCGATCGAGGCCCGCATCCGCACGCGCTTCACGTTCGATACGCTGCGCGCGCTGCGGCGGCTGTTCCCGCTGGTCCGCTTCGTGTGGCTGATGGGGGCCGACAATCTGGTGCAATTGCCGCGCTGGCAGCACTGGGTGGAGATTGCCCGGCTGATGCCGTTCGCAGTCGTGCCGCGTCCGAGCTATAATGCGCGCGCGCTGTCCGGCCGTGCGGCGCGCCGGCTCCGGCCGTCGTTCCGCAGGCCGCGTTCGGCGCCGGCGTTGGCCGGGTTCGAGGCGCCGGCATGGATTTTCCTGCCGGCGCGGCAGAACACGCTGTCTGCGACGGAGTTGCGCCGCGCCGGCCGGACCCCTGAGCCGGCGCGTCAACCAGCCGCCCTCGAAGGAGCATCGTCATAGCCAGGAAGCCGCAGGACCCGACCGCCAAGCCCGCCGCGCGCCGCCCGCCGAAAGCGGCCGCGAGCTTGGCCGAGGCGGCCAAGGCGCCGGGCACGCCGCGCAAGAAGGCGGCCGTTGCCGGCCCGCGCGCCCGCGCGGCCAAGCCGCCCACGCCGACGCCCAAGGAGCGGCTCGACGAGGTGCAGGCGGTGATCGTCGGCAGCCTCGAGGACGACAAGGCCGAGGAAGTCGTGGCCCTCGGCCTGGCCGGACGCGCCTCGTTCGCCGACCGCATGGTGATCGCCACCGGCCTGGCCGACCGGCAGATCTCGGCCATGGCGACGCATCTGGAGGACAAGCTCGCCGAGATTGGCATCAAGCGTGTGCAGATCGAGGGCGGCGGCGGCTCGGACTGGGTGCTGATCGATGCGGGCGACATCGTCGTGCACCTGTTCAAGCCCGAGGCGCGCACGCTGTATGGGCTTGAGAAGATGTGGGGCGCCGATCTCGACGAACCGGTCCTGGATGAGCCGGGTCTCGACGAGCCCGCCAAGGCCTGAGGAGTTAGTGGCGGCCAGGTCGCGCCGGCCGCGGCCGGAGGTCGAGCGCCGGCACCGGCTCGGTGCTGCGATAGGCGGACCCGGTCCAGACGAAGCGTTCGGCGTCGGTGATCAGGTCGGCGTGGCCCTTGGTGCGCTTGGCGGCCACCTTCAGCCGGCCGGTGGTGCCGTCCAGCACGCGCTTCCAGGCGCCGCGCTCCCAGGCATAGACCGAGGTGCTGCAGCCGGCCGAGCCGCATTGCTGCTCGGATTGCAGCTGGACGAACACGGCCGGGCGGTCGCCGCCGAGATCGGCGGTGCCGACGACCACCAGCGGATTGTCCCGGCGGGTGCGCGAGGCGGCGAGGTCGTCGGCCACGAGTTTGCGCGCGGTCGCGTCCAACGGGGTGCCCGGCTGTGCCCGCAGCACGACCGGCTGCCCTGGTTCGGACTTCTTGGGCGCGGCGGCGCCGGCGAGGAGGGCGGCGCACAGGAGGGCCAGTCGGGCTGTGGTTTGGGGTTTCAGCATGGAATTCTCGTTACATGCTGCTGATCGCGGTCGGCAAGCTGGGACAAGGGCCCGAGCGGGGATTATTCGAGCGTTACGCCGCGCGGCTGCGGCCGGCGCTGGCGGTGCGCGAGGTGTCCGATGGGCGCGGCGCCCCGCTCGAGATCAAGCGTCGGGAAGCGGGCGCGCTGCTGGGGGCGCTGCCTGCGAGCGCGCTGGCGGTGGCGCTCGACCTGGCCGGCGACACGCTCGACAGCCCCGGGCTGGCACGCCGGCTGGAGCATTGGCTCGGCCAGTCGCGGCCGCTGGTGTTTCTGATTGGTGGCGCCGAAGGGCTGGACGGGTCCGTGCTCGATCGCTGCGACGCCAGGATTTCGCTCGGCGCACTGACGTGGCCGCATCTGCTCGTGCGCGTCATGCTGGCAGAACAGCTTTTTAGGGCGCAATGTATCCGTTGCGGCCATCCCTATCATCGTGCTGGGCGACCTTCCTGACACTCTGAGGTGACAGCCTTATCATGGGTTGTATTTCCGGACCGTGGGCCGTGTCCCTTCGTCATTTGCGGGACAAATCGAGTCTGGAGAGTAGTGGACGCACCATCGAGTTCGGTTTTGACCCGGAAGCTACTGCTGATGGGTCCGCTTGGCGAGCCAGACTGCCGACTTTTGGACGCTGTCCCGCTGCAGAACCGCGACGTCGGCAGGGACCAGGATCTGGTGCGCGAAGGACAGCATTCATCGCATTGTATCATGCTGGTGGACGGGTTTGCGTGCCGATACAAATCGCTGGCGGACGGACGTCGGCAGATCCTTTCGTTCCACATCGCCGGTGATTTCATCGACCTCCAGGGCTATCTGCTGGAGCGTCTGGATCACGGAATCGCGACGCTGACGCCCTCGAAGATCGCGCTCGTGACGCACGCGTCGATCACGGAACTCATCGATCGTCCGGCGATCGCCCGGCTGCTCTGGCGCGATACCGTGATCGATGGGGCGATCCACCGCGAGTGGATGATCAATGTCGGGCGTCGCACCGCGTATCAACGGGTCGCTCATCTCCTTTGCGAGTTGTTGGTTCGGTTTCAGGCGGTCGGCCTGTCGCGCGACGGCGTCTGCGATCTGCCGATCACGCAGAGCGAGCTGGCCGACGCGACCGGACTCTCGACGGTGCACGTGAACAGGGTGATCCAGGAGCTGCGCCGCGGAGGGCTGATTATCCTGGGCGGCCGCTCCTTCGCCGTGCTGGACTGGGAGGGCCTGCAACTGGCCGCCGAAATCGATCCAGCCTATCTCAAGCTCGTGACGAGGCGGCCGGACACGGCGGGATGAACGCGGGCGCTGCCGGCAGCGTTCCTGCAAGTAGCAAGGGAGGACGCCATGGACCATTCCGCAGAGCAGAACATCCGGCAACGAGCCTATGAGTTGTGGGAGAAAGAGGGTTCGCCGGACGGACGCGACCAGGAGTTCTGGGAGCGGGCCCGGCTGATGGTGCAAGCGGAGAACGCACCGCCGGTGACGACGCCGCTCAGTCAACGGTCGGCGAGCGAAAAGGCCGAGGACGCGGAACTCGAGGGGACCTTCCCGGCGAGCGATCCTCCGTCGTTCACCGCCGATACCGGGGCGCGAAGCACAACCGCGAGGCGCTAAGCCTCGGGCGCGGGCGTCTTGTCAGGCAGCCGGCACGCTGAGGCGGCGACGCAGCGCCAGCATTCCGGCCGCCTCGCCTTGCAGACGTATCGTCCATGCAGGATGAGCCAGTGATGTGCCGGTCGGAGCAGGGCCGCAGGAATCCGCTTCACCAGGCCGTCCTCGACGGCGCGGACGGTCGTTCCGGGAGCGATGCCGGTTCGGTTGCCGAGGCGGAAGACGTGGGTGTCGACGGCCATCGTCGATTCGCCGAAGGCGATGTTGAGCACGACGTTCGCGGTCTTGCGGCCGACGCCGGGCAGGGCCTCGAGGGCCGCGCGCTCGCCCGGGACGATGCCGCCATGCCGCTCGAGGAGCAGGCGGGATAACTCGGCGACGTTCTTGGCCTTCGCCTGCCACAGGCCGAGCCGCTTGATGTGCGGCGCGATCCCGTCGGCACCGAGTGCGGCCATCGCCGCCGGGTCGGGGGCGGCGGCAAAGAGGCCTTCGGTCGCGCGGTTGACGGACGCGTCCGTCGTCTGGGCGGAGAGCACGACGGCGACGAGAAGCGTGAATGGGCCGGAAAAATCGAGTTCGCTGGCGCCCTCGGGGTAGGCGCGCGACAACGCCTCGATGAACGCCTTGACCTCGGCCAGGGACATTTTCGGAGTCTTGCGTGCGCGTGCGGGCATTTGCGGCATTATGGCGCTTTGCCGGATCGCGCCAATATGACGCTCATGCCGAATTCCACCATCGCCGACCCGGCTGTGACGTTCGAGGCCGCGATCGTTCCGCACCGCAGCCTGAGCGCGCGTGGATTGCGCGTGCTCGCGGCGGGGCTGGTGCTGCCGAGCGCCGGAATCTCGCTTGGCTTGTGGCTGGTCGGCGCATGGCCGGTGATCGGCTTTACTGGGCTGGAAGCCGCGCTCGCGATCTGGCTGGTGCGCCGGCATGCGCTCGGCGCCCGCGGCAGCGAGTTGCTCGTGCTGACCGATGAAGGATTGCACGTGGTGCGGGTCAACGCGGGCGGCGCGCGATCCGAGCATCACGTCCCGCCCGGTTGGATACGCGCGGATCTCGAGGAGCGGCCGGGGCGCACGCCGGCGCTGCTGGTGCGCAGCCGCGGCCAGGACGTCGAGGTGGCGGCGGCGCTGGGCGAGGCGGAGAAGCGCTCGTTAGCCGGTGCCCTGCAGGAGGCGCTGCGTCGTCAGCGCGCTCCCGTGTTCGACAACCCGCAACTCCGGGACGATTAAGCCTCGGTCGGCCCCATCGACTTGATGAGGTCGAACACGCGCTTGCGCACCGACGGCTCGTTGATCCGGTAATAGGCACGGACCAGTTCCAGCGTCTCGCGCCGGTTCAGCATCTCGTCGGTTCCGAAACCGTCCTGACTCTCGGCGAACCCGCCCGCGGCGCGCGTGGTCGGATAATTGCCATGCATGCTCGCCAGCGGCTCGGGCATATCGTCGAAGAAGAAGCTGATCGGCACGTCGAGCACACGCGATAGGTCGAACAGGCGCGACGCGCCGACGCGATTCACCCCGCGCTCATACTTCTGCACCTGTTGGAACGTCAGCCCAAGTGCCTCGCCGAGGCGCTCCTGCGACATTCCCATAAGGGTGCGCCGAAGCCGGATCCGTGCGCCCACATGCGCGTCGATGGGACTTGACCGTCCCTCGCGTTCAGCACCGCCGGTTGTGGTCGCAGGGGAAGCGCGTATGTCGCTCATCGTCATTCCTTCCGCCCCACCATGCGAAGCTGAACGAAACCCTAACAACACAACCGATAGAAGTCAACTTGCGTGATAATCTTATAAATCTATCCCAAATGTGTGACAATTAACCGCGTCGTCTCAGACCTAGGATCACGCCGACGATCGAAAGCAGGCCGGGAATCACCAACCCCCAGCGCGAAAATGAGGTCGCCGGACGCGCACCGGGCAGCGGCAGCGTCAGACTGCCGGCTATCCCGATCGGGATGCGCCCGAGCTCGTGCCCGCGGCCATCGAACGCCGCAGAGATCCCGGTGTTGGCCGCCCGGAACAGCGGCAGCCCTTCCTCGACCGCGCGCAGCCGGGCTGCGGCCAGGTGCTGGCGCGGCCCGGTCGAGTTACCGAACCAGGCATCGTTGGTGATATTGACCATCCAGGCCGGCCGGTGCCCCTCGTCGACCACCTGTGCGGGAAACACGGCCTCGTAGCAGATGAGCGGGCCGAACGCCGGCACCCCAGGCATCGACAGCGTCGACGGGCCGGTGCCGAAGGCGAAATGCCCGGGCACGATCTGCACCGAGAACGGCACCCAGCTCGGCGCATACTCGCCGAACGGCACCAGGTGCCACTTGCTGTAGATGCCGGCGATGTCGGCGCCCGTGCCGCTCAGCGCCAGCAGGCTGTTGCTGGGCGGGTTGCTGGCGAGTGTGTCCGCCGAGGGCGGGGTCGCAAACGTCAGGCCGCCGACCAGCGCCGCCAGGGCTGGGCGCGCCGCGGCTATGATCGCCGCGCGCGCGCGCGGGTCGTATTGCAACAGGAAGAAGGTCGAGGTTTCCGGCCAGACCACCACCGAAGGCCGCGTACCCGCGCGCGCAACCCCCTCGCGCGTCAGTGTGAGCTGGCGGTTGAACGCCGCCAAGGCCGCCTCGCGGTCCCATTTGTCGCCTTGCGAGACGTTGCCTTGCACGAGAACCACGTCCAGCCCGGACGGGGCAGGGCCGGGCTCGCCCAGCCGCGCCATCCCGATCACCGCCCAGGCCGCCAGGCCCAGGCCGCCCGCCAGCATCGCCCGCAGCCCGACCGCCGGCGTCGTCGCGAGCAACACCGTCGCCAGCGTCAGCCCCGGCGTGCCGATCCAGGCCGCCGGCTGGATCATGATGTCCCCGGCCTGGCCCGGAATGGCCCAGACGCTGCCCCACGGGTTCCACGGGAAGCCGGTGCCGATATATTGCCGTGCCAGGTCCGACAGTACCCAGGCGCCGCCGAACAGGGCCGCCCGCCGCCAGCCCGGCCGCGCCAGCCGGGCGGCGCCGCACGGCACGGCGATGAACAGCGCGAGCAGCGCCGAGAGCGCCGGCACGGCGATCGGCACCAGCCACCAGTAGCGGGCGGATTCGAGCAGGATCGCCTCGGTGATCCAATACAGGCCGAGGACGTGGTGCCCGAGGCCGAACCAGAAGCCGCGCCGCGCCGCGCCGGACACCCCGCGCGCCGCCCCGATCAGCGCCAGCAAGCCCGGCACCGAGATCA
>JAABUZ0100004833.1_pt1 | contig 18248 bp, 24 predicted proteins | sample 5562091 | NCBI WGS metagenome assembly JAABUZ01 (sample SAMN12813069, study PRJNA571459) | rock metagenome | isolation source: Antarctica rocks | place: Antarctica: Victoria Land, Linnaeus Terrace sud | collected 2015-12-21
AGGGTGAGCGTCACTCGGCCACCGGGTCGGCCACCAGATCGGCGAGTTGCCGGGCGTTGACCTGCGCGTAGTTGCGGTAGCAGTTATTCAGCAGCACGTGCGTCTCGCGGGCCTGCCCCGCGAGCTCTGCATTCATGGGACTTCTGTCAGCCTTGTGTGCTCGATGGTTATCGGTACCACCGACCGCAGGAAGCGGTGTCTATCTCCAACGAAGCAGCAGCGTACGACGCTCCGTTGACCCCCTGCAAGGGGCCCGGTACCACCTCAGGTCGGGTGCCAGTAGTTGCTCGCGGGGGGCTTCGGGTGGCAACAGGCCTTCTATGGCCTCGTGCTGCCGGGTGGCACTGATGCTGCACCACCCGGTCTCACCCTCGCCCGGCCTAGCGTTCGCAGCGGTGCAGATGTATCCATTCCCGAGATGCAGACGGACCACCACAATGCCCAGGGCGCGGGCCCGACCCATGCTAAAGGGGTCCACAAGCGCCGCAGCGGCTTGAAAGTCATTTCCCGGCCCTAGTGTGCCTTCCCCAGCCGCTTGCGTCGCAGAGGTCACGCAGACACGCGTAGGACGTCCCCTCGACCGGACATCCTTAGGCAACGAAATGCCCGCCACCGACGGAATCAATCCCGAGGCTGTTCGGCCCCCGATACCGAGAACAACACATGGCTCTTCTATCTTCAATTGCCGACGTCATCAGGAGATCTGAGTTGTCTCCAGCAATGACGCTCTTACCCGGGACAACGCGCGCATCTACTCGCTGACGATGCTCACCGCCCGGAAGTGCACGTGCTTGACCGCCCCTGAGCGGCATGGGTCGCGGAGCGCGGCACGCCCCTCTCCGGACGGGCACCTGGGACGAGGTACAGGACGCCTACTCCATCCGGCTGGTGCCCGGGTGGCTCTCAACGAGGTAGTCGACGTGACCACCAACCGGGCCCCGGGGTAGGCCCTGATCACCCGCCATCGCCCGGCGGGACATCCGATGGCTCAGTCGACTCGGGCGGTACGTCAACGTGGTGAAGCTGGACGCGGGTGAGGTAATTCGGCGCTCCGTCTTGGTGGGCCAGGTGTTGGCAGTGGCCGGACGTGCGGTAGGTGAGGACCATGGGTGCCACCGCACCTACAAGTTCCGGGTCGATGGGGAGCGGTAGTTCACGAAGCGCGAGCACGTGCACGTTGCCGGTGACGTCGTTGACGAAGGCATGAGCGTCCAGGGCCCCACGATGATTGATCGCAGTCTTGGCCTCGACGAGATCGGACCGGAGTGTGACACCGTGCTCCAGCGCGAAATCGAGTTGCCCCGCCTGGCGGTCCTCTCTCTTCTTCCGGTCTCGCTCACGCTGGGCCATCGCCCGCTCGGCTCCCCCTGCCTCGCGGGCAATCACCGCTAGCGTCTGTTTCCAGTCGCCTCGCAATTGAACGGCGCTTTGGTCATCGCGATCAACCAGCAGATGCAGCCGCTTCAGGTGATCTTTCACGTTGCTCCGGTCCTTGCCCAGCCGTCGGGCAACCTCGTTGACGGCCAGGTAGCCCTCGCCTCGTTCGCGAGCGACGTACAGCGCCTGCAGCACCGGTACGCATACGCCGAGCAGGTTCCCACTCGCGTAGAAGGCGTTCGACCCCAGGTAGGTGGCAAAGGGGGGGGTGGGAGTCGAAGCCAACCAGTCACACAGTTTTTTGTGTGGAGGGCTGGGTTCGTTTCCTACTCCCCCTCCCTGCTTGAACATCTCGTTGTAGTCCTCCTTCAGCCATCCGGGTATCCGCAGGTTGTACTGGGTCGCCCGTCCACTACCTATGGGAGGAGTAGCGTGCCTGTACAACCATCCGGCTTTCACCAGTTTGTCCACGGTCTTGTGAGCAGTTCCCTCGGAGACCCTCGCATCGATAGCCATCAAGGGGTAGGAACTCGTATACTTCCCATCACCCATGTGGTGGCATCTTCTCTGGTGAGCACCGAGGACCCGTAACTCGGTATACGAAAGCTCGGCCTCGGGCAGCATCGTCATCTTCATGTGGTTGATAGCAGTGACGGGTATGGCTGGATTCTTGCGGACATGTTCTCTTGCCTTGTCGATCTGCTTTGCTAGCCAGTGCTCCCCACTTTCTCCTCTGTCTTCCACCAGTACCGACAGAGTCGACTTCTCCTCGATCAGATGAGCGATCTCCGAGTCGAGCCAGTGATGGTTTACTGCCGACAGGATGATGCTCCACAGATCCGCGCTTCGGTCTCGGTAGTAGTCCTTCTCGACAGCCCGGGTGCTCTTGTCCCTCTCCTCGTCATCCCTAGGGTCATGGAGCAAGGCCCGGATAGCACTGGGTAGGGGACTACGACGTTTCCTCGTGCTCGGGTCTGGAGTACCGCACGTCCGAAGCATCCAGTCGACAGCGGGTGCCAGAGGCACGTCGTCGACAACCTGATAGGTAACGCCTGTTCCATGGCGGGACGGAGGTCCAACGAGCGTATCCCCCGTTTCCACGCATGTCGACGTCTTTCATATCGGTCTGGCTGCCCACAGGTCCGGTCACCGTGTGCAAACGGTGCTGACCACCTGGCCGCCCGGTCTGGTGGGTACGGGTTGGAGGCAGTTCCTTGCCTTCTAGTTGTTCCCAGCCAGAAGCTCCGTCGATATCAACTCCTAGTATCCCAATGTCATCGCCCGGAGTCACGCCAGTAGCAACCCCGAGATTCAGGTTGGGAAACTCTCGGCACCATTCAGTCCAGGTCTCCGGGCTCCGAGTAGCAGCCCATGCCCCTCCTTCTCTTTGACGGTTGGCTATCCATCGGGGGTGCTTCCCTGCTCTTTTTCTGGCCTCCGTCTCGCATCCTGACCCACCGCACTCACAGTGCCACTCCCCGTCCTGGCCGAGCACCACGCCGTACAGCGGCAGCACGCGGATACCCTGCTTTATATAGTCGAGACCGGCCAGCCTCACCTTGCGGTTGTGATCGCAGTCGCAGGTCGACAACACCTCTCCGGTGCCGCTGTCGACGGACTCTCTCGCGGATAGATATATCTGTTGGTTCTGACCGGTTTGGTCAACCGTGTGGCCTATGCCATGGAACTGTTGATCGTTTATAGTGAACATGGACAACCTGCTCTCTCAGGAAGTCACCGACGGGGCCGTGCCGGACAATGCGCGGTCCCGTCACACCGGTGACGCTTACCCTCCCAGGGAACAGCAAGAAGCGGCTTTCTGGCAAACTAATACATGCCGGAATTTATATTCGCACCGATGGTTCTTCTACCGACTAATACTCTGGGCGAATATCTGGTCGACCGACGACATGGCCAACACAGGCGTTACGGCAAGCGGGAGAGGAGCCGGACCACCTCAACCGCCGGGCGGCTGCCACTCGGCGCGACCCGACGGGGCTCAGCCGTCGCGTGAGCGGTTAGAAGGACAGCTGTACACCAGGGGTGCCCGGACTGCTCCCCATAGATGGTGGCGACCCGACAAGGCCTCGACAGTCACCGACGCCCGTCGTGAATCGGTATGTATCCAGTCACGAGCCTGTACGGCACCGATGCCATCCCAAGCAAGAAGTGAAGACCTAGCAACTACGCACAGGAGAGGCACCACCCTGACCATCAACGCCAACGCGAGCCTGGCCACCATCCACGTGCAGGGCCGCACCTACCCGGCCGTCACGCGTGCCACCTGCCGAACCTGCCAGGCTGGGGACCTTCGGCAGACCATCGAGCGGGAGCTGGTGACCGGTCGGACGTACAGCACCATCGCCGCCCGGCTCCCAGAGGAGTCTGGCATCAGCGCCCGCAACATCGCGGACCACTTCAGGAACGGCCACCTTCCACTCGACAACGAGCAGGTGCAGCGCCTCGCCACCGAGCAGGCCGAGGAGCGGGGGGAGGTAGCCGGTGTCCAGGTGCAGGAGGCCGCCGACCATCTGTCCCTGGCCAGGCTGATCGTGGAGCGCACGCAGGAGCGGTTGCTCACCGGCGAACTTCAGCCCACCACCCGTGACGGGGTCGCTGCCGCACGGCTACTGGCGGACCTTGCACCCGCTCAGGCACAGGGATTCGGCATCGACGAGGCAAGTGCCATTGTGAGGTTCTTCGAGTCAGCCCGCACCGCCATGCAGCCCGAGCAGTGGAAGACCTTTCTGGGCCAGATCCGCGCCGACCCCGTGCTGAACGCGCTGCGCCAGCGCCAGTCCACGTCTGGCGAGTTGGTCAGCACCGGGTAAGGAGAGCACCTGGATTGCCATGCGGGTCACGGTCGACCACCGACCCACCACGCTGCCTTCCGCCCAGAGCTGCACGGAGCCGGTGAAGGGCAAGGCCCGAGATCCGTCATCGCCTCGGACAACGTGATCAAGCTGACGTGCAACGCGACGAGGGCGAGCGACTCACGAACCCTTCTCAACCGAGGGTGCAGCACACGTACTTCACGGTGCCCCCCGTCGCCGTGCACGACGAGGCCGTGATCGGCGGCCCAAAACGACCCGACTAGCAGCCAGACCGGTGGTCACCCAAGATGTCAGAACGCTGAGCTTGTAATCAGGCGTTACGCCCGATCCGCAGCACCCGCAGATGGCAGAGCCGCCAGTACGGCGTCCAGTCGGGCGATCATGCTCCGCGTCGCTACTCCTGAAATGCTGATCCGTGTCATGTCCTCGCGCTCAGCAAGCGTTACGGTCACGGTTTCTGTCTCTTTGACAAACAGAAACAGGAGGCCAATAAGGAGAAAGACCGCGCCAATAGCCGCCACAACGATTGCCCACGTGGGGATGTAGCGCCGCGACAAGATGAGCGTGTTCCCGCCCACCGAAGTCACCTGGTAGCCCTGCTCGGCGGCCGCCGCCGTCGCAAGGTTCTGCAAGACGACATCGGGGCGCTCGACGACCACCCGAACCTTGAGGATGTTCTGTCCTGCCATGTCGGTCCTCACCTTGAAGAGTGCCCCGACATGCGTCGGCAGCCGCTTGATCCCGTTCTTGGGCTAGGTCGTCCTTCGTCACGCTGTCCAACGACCTTGATGAACCGAGTTTGACGAGTCCGACGCGGGCTCGCGCTGATCCGCCGCTCGGGTCGACTCGACCCAGCGGACGACGACTCGGCGGACGTTGGTGACGTCGTACAGCTCGCCACGCACCGGCACCCCTGGCCCGCCGACCCGGCTGCGGCGGTGCTCTCCAGCGCGGCGTTGATGGAGCTCGGAGCGGTGGTCTGCACCTCCCCGGCACCCCGGTGCAGCAGCTGCCCGCTCGCGGCGGACTGTGCCTGGCGCGGTGCCGGATACCCGCCCGTTGCTTCCAGAAGATCTGGCGCTAGGCCCGTCCCCACACGCGACGTACCGGCCCGCGCTCCTGCATGGGCCGAGTACCACTCCGGGCTCGTGCGCTCGAAGGACCCCCGCGAGCCTGCTCGACCGAGCGGTGGAGCACCGCTACTTCACGGTGCCCTTCCCTGCCGGTGCATGACGGGTGACCGAGTGGTCCCAACTACCCGGCAGCGGCCAGACCCCGGTGGTGTCACCTCAGTAGGCGCACTGGCTCTCCTGTTCGCACAACGATCTAGCCCACGGAAGTCCTGATGCATGGCGGCCGACGGCTCGAAAGGTGAGCGTCGGATTACATCTGGATGGCGGACAGCTGATGACAATGGGCAGGACAGCAGCTCCGCTATAACTTGCAGATAGGGATCCGGCTGGGACGTTGACGGCCGACATGATGCTGATGTGCACCATGCCCGCGAGCGTGCGCTAGGTCCGACGTTGCTCCGGCCTGGCTGGCGCAATCATCGTTCCCACCAGACCGCCAGCCGTGTCTCCATCGAGCGGCGGACCCAGTACCTGGCACCGTTCGAATCCGTGCTGGTACCAGTAGGCAGCCGTCCACGCGCAGAGCAGCGCGTCGAGCAGGTCCTCGCGGTGCTTGTAGGCCTTGTCGTTGACGGGCGAGGGCTCGTGCACCAGCGTCGCGCTGACGGGGTGTGAGGTCAGGTTCAGCGGCGGGTCCGCGTTCGTGAGAGTGGCCATCCGCTCGATGAGCATGTCGCATGCGTCGGCCCGCACCGGCCGGAAGTCGGCCATCGTCATGGCCTTGGGCTTGCGCTTGTACGTCGGCCGCGCCAGCTCATAGGCGAGTGCCTCGGCCCCAACGATCGTCGTGTACGGATAACACTCACTCAACCGACGACCCTTGCCTGCCGGACCAAGTCGGCCGTCGTCGTAGGTCCAGCCATCGTGTTCAAGGCGCTCACGAAGAACGACCCCCGCCAGTCGTGCGGAGGACAGGTTGATGGTGTTGGCCGAGACCATCCACCGGCCGTAGCGCTGTCCCACCTGTCTGTCGCATGCCCGCTGACCGGTTGGGTTGGTCACAACCAGAGGGGCGTCAATGAACAGGGCAACGTCATCAACGTCGAGGGCGAGCCGCTCGGTCCAGGCCAGGGTCTCCTCCACGCCCCTGGTCCATCCGGCATCGAGCACGGTGCCGGTGGCGTCGATGGCGGCCACACCGGTCTCGTTCGCCGGGCGGCCCGCCTTCCCCTCGCCCCAAGCGAGGTCGATGCCGAGGAAGAGCACGCCGACGAGCATTCCCCGGGTGCTGATGCTCACCCCGAGCACCGCACCAATGACGGGCCCACATCGCCGCCGAGCACCGTGATGCCCGCCATGGGGCTCCGCCCCTGCAGCATCACCAGAGGGGCTCAAGCCCGCTACCCGGCTCTGTCGGCGTAGGGGACCCCTTCCGGGACCCCGACGCGCCTCCGACCCGTCAGTATCAATCTCAGCTCCTCGTGGCGCAATCGGCCTCGTGTGACATCACGACGATGAGAGCGCCCAATGCAGCGACAAACCCGTCCTCGGGATCCGCAGCGAAGTACACACACCTATCCGTCGCAACCCGAAAGTCATTACCGCCAGTACGTCTCCAGTGATGATCGCCGTGGCCGATCGCAGCCCGCCCGGCATTACCGCGCCGGTCGAAGCGGGCCCTGGGACGCGCCGTTGTGCGATGGCCCCCCGGGCAGCGCCGGTGAGCGGGCTCGTGCCCGCCTCGCTGCGCAGCCGCAATCTGGGCCGCGGACCAGGGTGATGCAGGACTGCCGTGATCTCTGTGCGCGTCAGTTCTGTACTGCCAGCGTCTTCTCAAAGCCCCCGACCGCGAACACGTGTCCAGCCCGAGCCCGCAACGCCGCAAACCCGGGGCCGTAGATTCCGTCCAGACCGCCGCCGAGCGGAAGGCTGAAGCGCACCGACCAGCGCACGCCATCCCGCCGCGCGATCATCTGCGTGTCCTTCTCCGCGCCCGGTCCTACGCCGGGCTGGCCAGCAACCCAGACATGGCCGGGATCGTGAGCGTCCACCGCATCCACCTGGGCCCCGGGACGTGGGTCCGGGGTTTCTGTGGCCCAGTGACCGGCGCGGAAGTGCCAGACCTGGGCACGGTGGCCAGTGGCCCAAACCTCGGCTTGTGACACGGCGGCGAGCCCAACCACGCGTTCGGGACTACTCGGGACCGGCGGCAGCAGTTGCCAGGCCGAGCCGGTCCACCTCGCCACCCGGCCCGGCTTCACGGGGCTGTAGCCTGCCCCGCCGCTGCCCACGAACACGGCGGCGGGTCCCGCGACAGACAGCGACGTCAACCCTCCCATCGTGGGCACCAATCCGGCGACCGTCACTCGATGGACCGTGTGCCCGTCGTAGCGCACGACATACGGCGAGGCCGTCCATGGGCCGGTACTCGACGTCACTGACCCGACAGCCCAGACCTCGCTGGGGGAGACGGCCGCCACTGCGGTGAGGCGGGTTGCCTCACCAGGGTTTACCGGCACGTCCAGCGCCTGCCACGCCCCTGCGATGCGATGCAGAATGACCGCTCTCGGCTGGGTGAAGGGCTCCCCCCGGATTGCACCTACCGCCCACGTCTCTCGTGGAGACGGCGCTGCTGCTCCGGCGAGTCCTCCGCTCAGGCCGGTCGCTGGCAAGGGCACACGCGACCAGGCGTGGCCGTCCCAATGCTCGATCAGCGGCTTCAGATCTGGGAACCCGTAGACGTCCATCCCGACTCCGCCGACCGCCCAGACGTCAGTCGCGCTTACCGCGTCGACAGCCGACAGACTTCGGTGCTGCGACGCCCGGAACCCAGGTACCGGAAGAGGCGGATCAAAAGTGCGCGCCATGTGCAGCCCGTCGTGATCAATGCACCCCGACGCGAGAGCACCCAGCGCGATGAGCAATCCAAGCCGTACCGGTGCTCGGCGCATTTCGGACCTCCGGCATAAGAGTGAGGCTGGGCGCAGGGTAGCCCTCGTCAAACTCGACGGCAACAGATCACGTCAACGAGGTCGCACGTTGAACGGCACGACTTCCGCAAACCCGGCCGCCGTCGCACGGGACGTCAGGGACAGCGGCGAGGCACGGCTGATGATGTCCGAGGCCAGGCGCGGAACGGCTGTGCGGCACACCGCCACAAGCCCTGAGACTGCCCACAAGGGCTCTTTCGCACTCGGGCCACTCCAGGGGGGCACGGTCCGTAAGGCGTGCGACTCAGATTCACTCTCAGTCCGTGCCTGCTCCCGGTTACCGAGGCGTCCGGGGAAACGAGCCCTGCCGTTGTTGCTTACCGGCAGCTCTCCTGCCTTCGGGGCGGAGACGCATCGGGTCGAGTGTTGCAACGGCCGGACCGGAGGGAACCGGGGTATGCACGCTCGCGGCCCCCACCATGCCGCCCGTGAGTCGGATGCGCTCGCTCGGCAGGAGCTGGCTCGTCCCTCCAGCACCACGCGAGCCGTCCAGTGGCCCTCAGGGCCTCCTGCAGGCCGAGGGGACCACCTCCGGGCACCGGCGCTCGTGCGAACCGTCAGAAGCCATCTGAGCCCCCTCGGCGCTCGATGGGCGGGGTATGGCATCACGAGGATGGGACGGCTCAATGCGGCGGAAACCCACCCTCGCCATCTGGCAGCCAACCTGGACACCAAATCGGGCGCTACCTAGGGTTGCCCCAGGTCAATTGAACGAGAGCGTGAGGTGCCGAGAATGAGCCGTAGCCCGAGAGAGGTCGTTGAGCACCACCTCGCAGCGCTCAACGCAGGCGACCTGGATGAGATTGTCGCCGACTATGCCGAGAACGGCGTCTTCATGTTGCCTGGCACGACGATGACCGGGCGGAACGGCCTTCGGGAGACGTTCGCGGGGGTCTTGTGGCAGCTCCCCGGGGCGGTGTTCACCACGACGTCGGTGACCGAGGCGGGCGACGTGGTGTTGTTGGAGTGGGGCCTGGAAGCCGCATCCGCCACGGCTACTGATGGCATCGACACGTTCGTCATCTCCGAGGGGCTCATCCGCTTGCAGACAGCCCGGTTTCCCCCGGTCCCGCTCTGATACCGAGGCAATTGAGCCCGATCCATCGCCGCCATCGTGATGTCCTCCGTCTTGCGCGGCATCCGTAGGGTCGCGTCGTGTTGTTCCACGCGTTGTTCAATATGAGGAGATGGGCAATGCACCAAGTGGTACCAGCGCTTGCCGCGCTGACGTTCGCCTGCCTCGTTGGATGCGGAGGTGCCTCGAGCTTGCCGTCCACAGCTGGCACAACCGCACCACCGCCCACGGCTACGACCTTCTCGCCTACAGACACACCGAGCACCACTGAACCGGGAGCCACGCCTAGTACCGCTGCACCACATGCGGCTGCGACCCCCGGCCCGGTTGACACGCCCTGCCCGCCCGCAAGGGACCGCTACACCGGGGATCTGATCGTTTGGACCGAGTACGGCTCCGATGTTCAGCCCAGCGCCTCGCTACTCGGTTCTTACGATGGCGGTCCCTGTCCATCGACTCTGGACTTCCTGCGCACCACTTCCCCAGTGACGGAAGGTGCCTGCACCCTGGTCGCACTGCCGTCCGACAACCCCGGATACAACGTGGACGACACACCCGCGCCCAGACCGAAGCACACCATCCTCGCGGTCGGCCCCGCCTGCTAAACCGTCAATTGATACCGACTACAGGTGGAGGCTGGCCCAGATCTACGAGGCGATGAGCCTCAAACGTTGTCCGACGCACTGTGGCACCGGCCGGGGACCAAGACCCTCGTGCTCGTGCACGGGAACACCAGCTACCTCAAGTGACCGGCACAGACTCGAAGAGCTTGTTTTAGATCCCGACGCCATCGTGGCGCTATACGCGTTCCCAAGCCCCGCGCTTTCGAGGGTGAAGCTGGGGCAGATCGCTCTGCTTCGTGCGTGCTGGCGGACGCCGGTACCCGGCGGCGCTTTGCACCGAGGACACCCGCCACTTCGAACCACCGCGCACCGTCGGGACACCCTCTTCGTTGGGCCCGTCCGCGATTGCCTGCCAGGTGGCCCCTGCTGCCCGCTGCGCGGTAATACGAGCAGCGACCGTCGGGAGGGCGCATTGCCCGGGCTGCGCAGGCACCCTCTGTATCCAACTCAGCTGCGACGCGTGCGGCTAACACGAAACCTGTGTGCACCCAAGTACCTGTACGCGGGCCGCAGTAAATAGTGCATTTACTGCGGTACGATGATGCAGTAGCGCAGTAGCAGGGGCGATGCATCCGCCGGGGCGACGACACCGCACCGACAGGTTTACTGCGACAAGACCCAGAAGGGGGCCGAAAGGTGGCTGCCCGTGCTCTGCGCCCAGTGCCTACGCGAAGTAACAACCCCACCTGGGAGCAGGCAACCGACGCGTTCCTGCGCCGCGACCTGTCACCAGGGTCCCGCCGGGTCTACCGACTCACCCTCGATCACGTAGGGGACCGGCTCGGAGCGGACACGACGCTGGCCTCGCTCACCGCCCACCGGGTGGCGCGGGCACTGCACGAGGCCTACCCCGCCGCTGGCCCCGCCTCCTGGAACAGGCACGTTGCCACACTGCGCTCGTTCGCCTCCTTCGCCCTCCGGCACGCCTGGTTGGAGACCGACCCCACGGTCAGCCTGGAGCGACGCCGAGTCGCCGAGGACCACAGCCGTGCCTTGTCCCGCGAGGCACTCGACCGGTTGTTCTCCCGCCGCGATGTCAACATTCGGGACCGGTGCCTATGGCGGATGCTGTACGAGACTGCCGCCCGGGCCGAGGAGGTCCTCCAGCTCAACGTTGAGGACCTCGACCTCACCGCCCGCCGGGCCACCACGGTGCGCAAGGGCGGCGACGTCGACGTCCTGCACTGGGCCACTGGCACGGCACGGCTGCTGCCGAAGGTGATCGACGGCCGCACCCGGGGACCGCTGTTCCTGGCAGAGCGGCCGCCAGCACCCAGCCGGGCGGCAGCCCTTGACGACCTCGACCCGGCCACCGGGCACGCCCGGCTGTCCTACCGCCGCGCCGCGGAGATCTTCACAAGGGTCAGCGGCGGCGCAACCCTGCACCACCTGCGGCACTCGGCGCTCACCCACCTCGCCGAGGACGGCGTCCCGACCGTGCTGCTGATGGCCAAGTCACGCCACTCCAGCCTGCGCACGCTGCAGCGCTACGCCCGGCCCAGTGCTGATGCCGTTGCCCGGCTCACCGCCGAGCACGACCCCGCTCGCCGCAGGTAGGAGGGACGGGAACAGAGGCGATCCGCAGGCCCGGGCTCGGGAACCACAGTGCGGGTCGGCTCGGCCCCCAAGCCCGTCCACGGCACGGCCCGAGTCAGGTCCCTGATGGTGCCGCGCTCCCACTCGGCCAGGCAGCCATGATCGTGACGAAGAATCGGCCCGCTGGAGTGGCGGTGTTTGGCCAGATACCGCCCGCCCAGGCATGGCCCCTGCGGTGGTGAAGCACTATGCACAAGGACGATGACCTTGACGAGCGAGCGGGATATCCCGTCCAACTTGGCCGCCAGTCGTCCTTCAAACTCGGCGACGGCCATCCGCACGAGCGCCGAGCGCACCTCGGTCGAGGTCCTTGCCCAAGAGCCCGCGATCGATAGTCGTCTTAGTGCTCACCTGGGTATGGCCGAGCACCCGCAACGGGGCCTCGATTGGTCCTTCGGCACGGCTCTCGTCTACCGTGATTGGTCGGTTGCGGTAGACACATAGATCAATAAGGGTCGGAGCCAGCGCGCTCCGGTATTCCATCGGCCTCCAAGGCGGTGACGGCGACGCCTTCGAGTCGCCGACGCATGTCGGCAGCGTGACCTGTCCCTGCCTCGATTCCTCCAGATTCAATCTCGTCGAGCAACCGGCGGAGAATTTCCGCAGCCTCAACTCGATCCGGTTCACGGTTGGTCCGGCGACTGCTCTTCACAGGTGTGGCCCTACGCAGAAGGAGAAGGAGACACATCACCAGCGTCGTCGAGCTGGTTGCCCGCACCTTGTCTAGACGACGACCCTGTTTGGGTGTCAAGGGGTCGCAGGTTCAAATCCTGTCATTCCGACGTACGGAGCCGCAGGTCACAGGCCTGCGGTTCCTGCCTTCGTCTGCAGAGCGGCCCGCTCTACCCCTACGGCCACCCCAACTAGCCGGGCTACCACCGCAGCACCCCCGCGAGCACGTCGGCGGCCTCGCGCTGCTGAGCTAGCATCTCGTGGCTGTCGACGTCCATCGTGATCGAGATCCCGAGTGTCCCAGCGTCTCCATCACGACCCGCGGGCGAACGCCCTGTGCGAGCAGCAGCGAGGCGCATGTGTGCCGCAGCGTGTGCAGCTTCACCGAACCGAGGCCTGCACGACGGGCGACCGCTTGGCAGGAGCGCAACGCGTTCCTCGGGTCCATAGGGGTGCCCACTCGGACGGGAACACGAGGTCAAGGTCTGTCCACGCCGTCCCCACCCTGAGCCGCTCGGCGATTTGGCGCGCACGGTGCAGACTCGAATCCAGCACCGGGGGGGCGAGGGCCAGGCCCATCCCGGTGTTACGGCGGCGAGCGTCCCATGACAAAGCCGCTGATTGGTTACACCTTGAAGAGCCACACCCCGCGCTTCGCCTCGAAGGGGTTCGGCTTGTAGATGAAGACGTACGTGCCCTTCTCGCCTTTGTCGTCCGCACAGATCAGGCCGCTCTTCACTGCGCCTCCGATCAGCGTCCCAGAACCCAACGTGCTCGCGAAGTTGAGCGCCGATGCGGTCTCCACAACCCCAGCTGGTGTCTGAACTTAAAGTCGAGTTCGTTGTAATCCTGACTGCTGCTGGTCGTGTTGTTGATGGTGACGTTGCTGCACAAGGCCTTGCCGCCAGCTGAGTCACTCTTCGAGGCGAACGGCGTGGCGACGACGGAGAGCCCACTCAGGCTCACGCCGTTGCTTGGATCGGCGCAAACGTCGCTCGACTGCTGATCTGGGTAGGTCTTCCCGACGCATGTTTTGGCGGCCGCTTGGTCGGCCTTCTTCGACCCACCGCTGCTGGCCACTACGATGATGCCGATAAGCACAAGGAGAGCAAGCGGCAACAGGACCCGCTTCTTCTTATAGAACGGACGAGAGGCTTTGCGATATGCCTTCTCCCCACGAGCACGTTCCCTGGCTTGCTTCGCGGTCTCGATGGGCTGACCCTGACCCTGATCCGACATCATCAACTCCCCACTTCGTCCGCTCATTATCTGAAAGTCCGGTCCGGCAGTCACAGGTGTATCACCCATCCCGGACTACGTGCGGCTGGACGCGCGTAGACCCCTCAAGGATGCGGGAGGTCCGCTAATGCGACTCGGCCTGGTAGCGGTGAACGACGCGCCATTGCGGGAACCACCGGGGTTCCGGTAGCCGCCGAGGACGGTGAACCCGGTGTGGGCAAACAGCGGTCCGTGACTATGAGAGGCCGTACAGGCACCCAATGTGAAGCTGGTCGCGGGCCGGGCACACGGCGCTGGGATGGTGCCAGCGCGGCACCTGGCGTCTCAGTGGCCTGTGACGAGCCCGACCTGGTACGTCGGTACCCCAACCAGCCGACGGCTGCGTAGGTCCGCGGGCCGTCGGGAGGGTGCGGCAGCCCTCTGAGCTCGACTTTCGGACTTTGGCGCATCTTCACGAACGGACCGCCGAAGGCACCGCCTCCTGGGCCGTAGTCACCTCAATGACGTCATCAACCTTGAGTGGGAACGTCCTCCGCTGCCTGCCCCATGCAACTTGCCGATCCCGACCGGAGGCAAGCGCACCTCGTCGCATCAGTGGGAAGCCCGGGCATCGCAGCCTCGACCTGCCGCCAGTTCAGCGTGAACGACTGGCTATTGAGTGCGGATGCACGCTGAACCCACCCGTTCCCCGCGGGGTCGGCGCTCCGGAAATGGCTCCTGGTTATCTCGCGGAAACTGACCCGCAAGCCTCGCTTGGCCAGCACCAGCGTCATCGCGACAGGCGACATCGTTCTTATGGACAATCGAGGCGGCACAGGCGGTAGTCAGCCGCGTTGGGTATGAGCCTGGAACAATGCCATTTCCACACCCGCCGGAGTAGCCGGTGGCCCGGCTTTTCTCGTCTGCTCGGCAGCCAGCGTGAGGTACTGGCCGTAGGTCCGGGCTGACCACCCGTGGTCTCGAAGGGTCCACCCGTCGAACACCGCGTTGACGGACCGGGCGACGAACTTGTCCAGGATCAGGGGCTGTGGCTTGACGGTGGTCGGGTGGCCAGCCGCAAAGTACAGGTACTTGGTGAAGAACGCCGGGCCGAGGAACTTGATGTGATTCGACGAGCCCGCCTGCAGGCTCGCGTACGCCGCCACCGGCCCTTCCGCTTCGAGCAGGTCGGCCGCTGCGACAAGCCGGTCCCCGACCTCGCCCGGCTGGGTGCGCGTCAGCCCCCGAACTCTGCGGCCGACGTTGAAAGCGGACGTGCCGGTCCCCCAGATGTACGCGGCCAGGAGCAGACCGAAGCGGCCCTCGGGGCTCCGATCGGCCGCCATGTTGAACACGTCCTGACGCGTGATCCGTTGATGGTAGGGGCGAGCCGGATCATCGGGAAGTTCGTCGATCCCGTCAGGCCACCAGGGCGGTTCGACGTAGCGACTCCACCACGAAGCCTTGAACGCGAAACCCTGAGCCAGCACCTCATCCTCTGAGCACACGCGTGGCAGCGGCATGGCGGAACCCTAGTCCCGGCGAGTCGAGGGTCACCCAGGCGCTGATGCCCCCTTCTGAATGCTTGACAGATTACGTCCGTGACAAGGCTAGCGTCACGCGGGTGGCCTTCTGCCGGTTACCCCTGTTATGACCAGTGACGGCGCTCCCTGCTTCTGCACCATCGAGACGTATCCGCTGGCGAAGCTGCGCGCGTACACCAGCGTCGCCCAAATGCAACTCGGTCTCCGATTGTGCTGACGCACAGGGGCTTCCCAGCCGGTCCTCACCGGCCCTGAGCAGCACCAGCGATGCCTGGCAGCAGAACGGCTGAAACGGCGACCGCGTGGCCCGGCGGAGCGCCCGGCAATCGGCCTCCCCCTTTTGACGTCTCGGGTCTTGGCTAGCCGTCACTGCCATCGGTTGTTCGTGCGGATTCCTACCTCATGGCCTCGGTGCAGATTCGGCGGTCCGACAAACGTTCCGTCGGTTCCGGGGGCGGGCTACGGAATGCCGACCTGAGGATCTGCCCCTGCTCGACCCCTTCCCGCCGGATGCACCGAATGTCCCGTTAGACCCCCAGCTTTGGAAGGACCAGCCATGACCAGCACAGAAGACACAGGGCCGAGGTTTAACCCGCACACTGGTGAGCCACTACGTTTCAACCCACAGCCAGGTCAGCCCGTTGACCATGAGACAGGTTCCGCTCCTGACCCTGTTCTCACGACGCAGCCTTCTAGCGTTCAACCTCTGGTGCTGGTGAGGGCTCGTACCAGAATCAGACGCCTGCTCTCTACCCCCGAGGGCAAGGTGGGAGCCGTCTGCGCCAGCGTGCTCGTGCTCGTGCTGCTCGTGGGCGGGATGATCGGCCTCGCCAGCAACGGCAGCAGCAACTCCTACGCGGGCTACGGAGACACCACGTCATCGACCTCGTCATCCATCGACTCCTCGGTGACCCGCTACGGCTGTTCGTTGGCCACGTTAACCAACGACACCTGCACCATTCGCCATTTGATCGCGGCGTACTGCAACACCAAGGTAGGGAACGTTAATCCGAATTACACGACGCATACCGGCAACGCTCAGGGCATGTACACATGGACCGACATGACCGATTACCCCCTGGCAAGCACCTTCTATTTCGATCCTCGGTTCATCACCTCACCCACCTCGCCAGCCCTCATCTTGGGTTGTGACAGCCAGGCTTACACCTTCGACAAGACCCAGTTGAGCGAAACAACCTCGGCGGCTTCGGTTGCGGATACTGAGCCGCTGCCGGAAGTGCAGCATCCCTGATGACCACCCACTACGTCATGGTGAGCGCTGGCCTGTGGTGCCCAACCCCAAGGACGACAGCGCGGGCAAGTCCCTGATGCGCTTCGATCCGGACTACGCCAAGGGGCGTGGCCGCGCCTGGTGGACCCCCAACATCGACCCGGCACAGGAGTTCGACTCGATGGGCGAACTGGCAGCCGAATGGCGCAGGGCCAGCACCGTGGTGCCCATCCGCCCGGACGGCAGGCCCAACCGCGCCGCCAGGACAAAGGCTGCTCGGAACCCATTGAGCCGAGTTGGACTCACCGCCTGAGGCAACGCGAGCGATCCGTTCGACGAACGGCAGCCGGACGCCAATGGCGGCACCAGCACCGTTCGGGGTACAACGCCCCCGTCAGGGCCGGGTAGGGGGACACCATGAGTGTCCCGCATCTCCTGATTCTCGTCGTATCCGCAATCGTGCTCGTTGCTGTGATCGTCGGGCTCGTGAAGGCGCGCTTCTGGTTCGAGAACCGCCGCCGAAACGCGAGACGCTGACACCAGCAGGGATGTGCACGTCCCTCGTCCCCAGCAGGGGCGAGCCCCGCGTCGGCGGGTTCACCACGAACGTCAGGCGAGGTCTGTCCTGGGTCGTGGCATGCGCCCGTGGGTACCGCAACTTGGCCCATCTGACTGCAACGCCGACTGCAACCACAGGAGACCGGGAGCCATCTCCTGCCGCCTGCTGAGAACGACGCCGCAGGTCAGCGAGCTGCTGAGACGTCCTGAGACCTCTCTTCGAAGACTACGGACCAGAAGGTTGGGTCCGGCCGTGAAGATTGCCCCATGGCCGGAGCCGGGCAGCCTCCTAGCGAAGTCGAGCCGGGGTCAGATTCGGTCGCCGAGTGCCAGCCGTCGGTGCGCGTCGCGAGCGCGTTCAGCGGCCATGCTCTTGCCGTAGCGCTGCAGCATGGCATGGCTCTGCCAGCCACCATTCGCCATCAGGTCACCCTCGGAACCGCCAGCGGCCATCCACGTATGCGCGAAGGTGTGTCGAAACTGGTGCGGGTGGATGGGCCCGATGCCCGCCCTGACCGAGCGCCGGACGATCATCGCATACACGCCTTCCTTGCTGACCGACCCGGTGCGCCCCACCCATAGTGCGGGCAGATGTGCGTACTTGTGCTTGGTGCGGCGGCGCAGGTAGCGGTCCAGGCTGCGGGTGGTGTGGTGGCTGAACGCGAGCGTGCGCGGCTTCGAGCCCTCGCCGAGGACGGAGACCTCCCGCACGGGCAGGTCGAGGTCGGCCATCGCCAGGTTGGACAGTTCGCTCAGCCGCAGCCCGCAGTCCAGGAACAACCGCACGATGGCCTCGTCGCGGATGTCGAGGAACGTGCCAGGCGCGAACTGCTTGATCCAGGTGCGCATCTGCTCGTCGGTGACGATGTTCACCGGCTGGCTCGCGGGGGAGGGCATGGTGATCCCGAGCATCGGGTTGACGGCGACCTCTCCTTCGGCCACACACCAGTCGAAGAAGCGGTCCACCGCACCGTGGCGTGAGCGGCGGGTGTCACGAGCGGCCCCGCCCTCAATCATTTGCGCGAGCCACAGGCGGCAGTGGTCGCGGGTGACGCCATCCCAGCCATCGGGCTGGGGGAGGGTGGCGTCCCCGGCGAGCCAGGTGGCGAACACGCGAACCCCACCGATGTAGGAGCGCACCGTCGCCGGGCTCTTGTCCTCGGTACGCAGGTGAAGGCTCCAGGACGTGACGAGCGAAGTAAAGGGTGCTGGCAGCCGAAGTAACACAGTCGTTCCCCTGGTTATCACCAGTTGGAGCGCGGCGACGGCACCTCGGCTGGCAGAAGCCCCGGTCGTGCAGGCCGAAACGTGCTGGTCACAGCGTCAAAGGAGATCGGCGAGTTGCCGGGCGTTGACCTGCGCGTAGTTGCGGTAGCAGTTATTCAGCAGCACGTGCGTCTCGCGGGCCTGCCCCGCGAGCTCGCGCAGCCGCGGCGCCCACGTGCGCAGCTCGTCCT
>JAABUZ0100004835.1_pt1 | contig 18246 bp, 20 predicted proteins | sample 5562091 | NCBI WGS metagenome assembly JAABUZ01 (sample SAMN12813069, study PRJNA571459) | rock metagenome | isolation source: Antarctica rocks | place: Antarctica: Victoria Land, Linnaeus Terrace sud | collected 2015-12-21
CTGTCGCATTCGTGGCTACGTCTCTACCATGCGCAAACAAGGCCATGCCCTCCTTTCTCTTCTGCAAACTGCTCTCGTTGGGGTTCCTGTCTTTCCTGCTTTCTAGTTCCCTCCTGAGTAGTTACAATTTTTGTGCCAATCACAATGCACGAATATGCTACCATCGAAGGCAAGCAACTCTTTCAGCAGTAATAAACGTTCATACATAAATTGTAGATATTCATCATTGGCCCATAGATCGGCGTACTGCTTGTCTTCAAATGTAGAATTGCTACTAACAGCATCCTTACCTTTTATTGTTATTTGTCTTGTATAATTTACCTTAGAGTCAAACGGCGGGTCGATATATACCAGTTTGACCTTGCCTCGATATTCTTTGAGCAAGTGGCTCATCACTTGAAGGTTATCGCCCCAGTAGATTTTGTTGCGCCATCCGTCCACTTCGGGACCATAGGTTTCTTTATGTTGGGCAGGGTAGTATTGTGTAGAGGTGAAGGGACGTTTACCCGCCCACTGGAGCATAGGGTAGCCTCGGATTGGCTCAAAGGTATAGTCCTCGACGCGCTTCACTGGACCATTCTCGCGTAGGCCCAGTTCCGGCTGGTGCTGCTCAGTACTCATATGGTGGTACTCCTAAATTTCCAGTTTTTCGTATCACAATAGTGGTGCATATCACAGTCACGACAGAGCCTGGTTGGGCGTGCTAGAATAGCAAAATCGTGTGCTTCGATGCGGTTGACGACAGTATCAAAGGTGTGAATGGTGTGTTCGATGGATTGTCCATCTCTATGAAACGTAATGTATGGGGAGCCAGACTCCTCACCTGTATAGTAGAGATGTGTTTTGCTGATTTTCTGATCGGTTCGTTGTTCAACAATATGGGCATAGACCTCAAGTTGGCGACGATACTGGTTCAGCTTTTCTCGATCTTTCGGGTCATTAACATCAAGTTTCCGCTCCGATTTGAAGTCTACGAGTTCCACAGTATCGCCTATGCCTGCAATGAGATCAACTTTGCCCGTCAGAATGTAATGCTCTTTGACCAGTGATACTGCCACTTCCGCCTCACGAATGTGAGACCAGTTTCCATTGTGACGACGATAGTAGCGGAGCACTTGCTCTATCGCTAAATTACGGGGAGCAGGGGCAAGATAGACACGCTCACGTCTCGTGAGTTGGACATAGTTAGTGTCGAACCAGGTACGTATCTGGTCTTCTGAAAGACGATGTTGCTCACCCCGCAGGACGGTTCTATAGATATCTTCAATGGTTTGATGCACCAGCGTTCCGAAAAGGATGGAGTTGCGGCGTACTGGTACAAAGTCTAACTCACGGAAAAAGCGATACTGTTCCGCACAGTTCTCGTACACGGTAATGTGCGACGTGAAGGAATATTCGCGCTTGAGGTGAGCCTGCTTTACGACCTCTAATGGCAGTTCTGCGAGACAAAGTGCTGGATCGCGCCAGGAGGGGAGGTCCTGGTAGTAATCCTTAAAATATGCCGAAGGAGTACGACCCTGGCCTTGCTTCTCGGAAGCGGTAAGGACAAGCAGATTTTGCGCGCGTGAGAAGGCAGTATAGAAGAGCCGACGAAAATCATAGTACTTGGTTTGTTCGAGTGGCTCAAATGGTGGGCGGACAAGATAGCCTTGTTCGAGTGTTTCATCGAGTGGAGTGTACTGCTTCCGTGGGACGCCATTCAGAGAGCCAACCATGACGATTGGAAACTCAAGCCCCTTTGCCTGGTGGATCGTCAGAAAGGAGACATAGCCACTCGGGGCATACTCGGCCTCGTCCTCATACTCGTTAATACCACCATCTTTCAGGAAACGCAGAAAACGATTGAACAGGTGCCGAAGGTTCTGGTCGAGGTACTCTGGAAGGAACACGGTGATGTGATGCAGGTACTCAAATTTGTTGAGAAGCTGCGAGAAGAGGCCCAGGTTACGCATCGCGCGGCTCTGTTGCAAGCCCCCTTTGAGAAGGTCTTCCTCCAAATAGCGGGAGAAGAGGGGGAAGCGCAACAACTCGTAGAACAAGCCGGAGAAGGCGTAGTCGGTGTTTTCAAGCAGCGTGGAATGCTGTCTCCTCTTGATTTGGCACCAACGCAACAGGTCTGCGTGTTCGGGCTGACGGAGTTCCTCGGCAAAGGCGACAAAGCACTCGGTGTCGTAGTAGTCCCAGATATCGAGGTGGGCATCGGCAGCCAACATCCGCGCCTGAGGGAACTGAGGGAAGAGGAAGATGAGGGCACCAAGGATAAGACGCACTTCCTCACGATCAAAGAACTGATTAGCACGCGGAGAATAGATGGGGATACCATGCTGCTCCAGGTAGACCGCTAATGCACGAACTTTCGGGTTCTTGACGGAGTGGAAAAGAAAAGCAACCTGGTTCCAGTTCGTTAACTGCCCTTTCGTCCTCAGTGCTTGCAGAAACGCAAGCACTTCCTCTTGCCAGGCTTCGTCCGATTGGGCCGAGACGCGTACTACGGCGGGAAGAGGTGGGAAGTCAGCTGGGCGCGGTGTTATGTGCTTGGGATAGCGAAAGTTCTGCGCGTCGTGCGTCCATTCCTGGCCCGCCATCCAGCGTGAACAGAAGGTGATGATGTCTTCGTGCGACCGATAGTTGGTCTCTAAAGAGACACGCGTACAAGGGGCGGTGAAGGCTGACCCAAATTGCAAGATGTTCCGTATGGTGGCCCCACGGAAGCGGTAGATGCCTTGATCGTCATCACCTACGACGCAAAGGTTGGGTGTATCGGTTCCAACGAGTTCTAAAAGGATTTGCTCCTGAATGGTGTTCGTGTCCTGGTATTCGTCTACCATGACGTAGGCAATATGCTCTTGTAGAGCTGTACGGACTGAAGGATGCACTCGGAGCAGTTGTAGTGCCTCGCTTTGAATGGTTGAGAAGTCAAGTGCGTTCGCCTCTTCTAGTTGAGTGCGATAGAGTTGTGTACAGAGACCCAGGGCACGAATGCTTTCATCTGAAGCGGTGAGGAGTATTTCTACATCAAGGGCTTCTTCGGCGACCATATTGATGCGCTTCACCAGGTCTTCGCTGCGATCCCAGGTACTTCTCTTCTCAGAAGTGCCAGTGATGTAGGCAATACCTGGGAGTGCTTCAAACGCCGTGAAGCGTTGATAGACAAAATAGTGCTGGTCAAACTCATCGAAGACGGTAAAGTTGTGTTTGAGACGGGTATATTCCCGGTGGTCTTGTAACCATCGCAAACAGATCGCATGAAAGGTTCCAAGATACATTTCGTTCAGATTGAATTGCACGTTGAGAGTATCGAGGCGATTGGAGATACGGGTCGTGAGCTCTTGAGCCGCCTTATCAGTGAATGTCACGACCATGATGCGATCTGGGGTGATACTTTTTTGCGTCAAGAGGGAGACAATACGTTCCACCAGGGTAAAGGTTTTGCCAGAGCCGGGGCCAGCGATGATGAGCAATGGCCCTTCTGATGTGGTGATTGCTTCGAGTTGTTGTGCATTCGCGGTTGAGGTCACGGGTAAATTTGTCATACGCGATGATCTTTCTCAATCAATTCCATCACTTCAATCCCATACTTACATAGTATACCGTAGAAAGGGTCAGTAACAGGACAAATTTTCTTACTGAAATATTTATGCTTCTTCGTTGCTGGTGATAATCGTTCCACTCGTCAGTCGAAGCGGCTGCTCCTCGCTCACCTACCCATTCGTGGATCGCATGGTGGTCGGACCCATGCTGGCAAATCTCGCGCCTGTTCTACCTTATAAAGGTTTTGCTGAATCGATAACAAAAAGTCTGAAAGCTGGAGCGCGTTGCTACCCGTTAATTGTTTCTGACTCTTCGCCGTCGTGACCAGCAACTCTTGGCCATCCCAACAAAAAGGTCACTCCATCAAGGCTAATACTGCTCATTTCTTCATTCCTCTTCCTATATATAGAACGAGGAACGTTAGTGGCCCGGTACTATTCGGTATCTGTTTATCAGTGTGTCACATTCGCGGTCCAGGTGAGCCACTGTGACATGCAGCAGCCCATTCCATCATCATGTTGAAACGCTTACAAAAAACCCTGTTTCTGGCAATCTTCTAGGATCGACTCAAGCATACTACCATAATATTCGCATACCGCGATAACTTCTTTATCACCTGTAATTTTATCTGTGTTGAAAAACCACACATACTCTGGATGTCCAATGGTAATGTGTATTGGTTTGCCTGCTACAAGTGGTACAGATGGTAGTTGCTGTATTAGTAGATTTGTATTTTCTGGAATATCCACATAAACGGTTGTCATCTCAACACTGTTAGCTACAGAAACATAGTCAGTAAATGACATTTTCAAAGCATACTGGCGAGTAGAGTGGCCTTCGCTACCATTGTAGTGAACCGCAATATTTCTTTCATCGTGCAAGAAATGCATAATGGAGTCTTTTTGTAATTCTAAGACTTTTTGATCATACCACGTATGAAATCCTGGGCCTTTTCCAGCGTCTCTTTGTTGCACTTCCTTTTCCAGGAACCAGGAATCGACATATTGTCCTTTTTTGTCTTTCCGCCTCGAATTTGGCAAATTTGTAACGCTTCTTGCATGGATTAAGAAAGATTCTAGCTCACACATGAAATCGAGATGATCAGGATTATTTCGGGTTTCCTTCATACGGCGCAGATAATACTTTGCTTTTTCTAATTTTAAGCCGGTGGCTGATATCAATTTTAACAACTCCATTTCCTCCTTGACTTCACTCTGTAAATGTAAATTGGGGAAAATCAGTCTTTGTTGGTTCTTTTCTCGCGCCTCACGAGTGGATGGCATACTCTCACGCAATTGTCATCAATGGCAAGTATACCCAAAATTTATGGAAGAGCCAAGTTATGTGCCGGAAGTGGCGAAGTTATGATCTTTCCGACGGCCTTCCCCAAGCGGAAGCGGTGCTGGTGCTACTGGCTCTGATTGTGGATTGAGGTTACCGATCACAAACTGTTGCTGTGGATGCTGGCGTACCAAGGTTGCAAGTCCCTCGACGTGCGCCTCTGCGTCGAATATCTCATCTTTCTGTGCATACAGGAAGTCAAGCAGCTGCGCTACCTCACTCGCGTTCAGGTGATGTTGCCCTTTCGGTGTGGTCACAATCAGCTGATCGTCAGCCCAGCGAAACGTCAGACTGACCACAGCAATACTCATTTCTTCACTCCTCTCCTCCTACTCTATAATCGAAAACACCCTTTTATTATAAGGAATGCTGACGTTCTATCTCTTGTACAGCATCCTCCGGTCGGAGAATCTTTCCTGGCACGAGCAAAGACAACTCAGCTTTTACCCTCGCTTTATGAAAGTGTTTATCACTCGTCACAAAGATATCACCTCGCCACGAAACATGAGCACAGAGACCAAGTGCATCGTTTTTGGCGTTCATCCACTTCTCACGGATTTCCTTGAGCGTTTGCATCGCCTGAGAGGTCTCTGGAAATTCTTGCTCTTTTGCCATTCGCAGCTCCCATTCCGCTGGGGGAGTATAGTGGCGAGTCATTAGTGGTAAATGCCCTACCAAGTGAGCGGGTTTGGCCCTCAAACATGGATCTGGTTCACTTTTGGTGAAGCTCTTTGCTTTCCCGATATCTAGGTATTTCGCAGACGAGACGATCCTTTCGATAGCAATTACAGTGCATGGAGAACACGCTGACGGAGGAGGGGAAATTCAGCCCTGCCATAGCCCATGCGTTTGATCAGTTTCAATTTATTCACTTTTCCTTCGACAACTCCATTGTTTTGTGGAAGCGTGAGTCCTGCCGTCACAGCTGCTTTGTCCTGTTTCACGCCAGTGATAAAACCCTGCAACTCGCGAATCTTGCTGGCTTTCACCCGGCAGAGCCAATCATGAAGCTGTTCTCCGGTGCGAGTACGCAGCATGTGAGCAAACTGCTGGACCAACTCATACGCTTGATCGACTTCAGGATGCAGAGACCGCAGCTGAGCGAGCGTCTCTTGTTCTTCAACTGAGCGTTTTTCAGGCCGACGAAGGAAAAGGAACATCGCCTGTCGTGCAAGGACAGGCGGCTGTGGGAGTTGATCAGCCACCTCTTGTTTCTTCTGTCCCAATGGCACGCCACGAGTATATCGCTTCTTCTGCTCTCCCGGAAAGTAACGAGCAAGACGCCGATACACTGAGTTATACTGATGCGAGTAGCCATCGGCGACGAGTTCCCGGTGCAATTCCGCAACTGTGCAGTTACCAGCCTTCCATCGTTCGACGAGTTGAGGTAGATGGGAATCAACGCTCGCAGATCGAGGGCGCGGCTTTTGTTCTGGAAACGTGCCATTGCTCAACCAGCGCGAAACAGTCGCATGGCTGATCCCGACATATTCAGCGATGGCAGTTTGTGAAAAGCCTTGCTCACGGAGGGCGACCACATAGTGGTATTGAGCCAGCCGCTCCTCTCGTTTGGCTTGACTCAGGGCAACGTTCTTTGGAAGCACATTCGGCGGCTCTTGCGTCGGCTTCGCGAGGATGAGCGTGGCTCTCGCTGTTTCTATCTGACGTTTGCGATGAGCGGCGAGATGACGTGCCAACACGCTCTCCAGGGCCTCACCAAGGTTTTTGAGCAGATGGAAACGATCTGCCGTTTGCGTGGCTGCTGGAACCGCTTTTCTGGCGGCGGCGGCATAGTCTCCTCCTCGATCTCGACTCACCAACTCAATTTCCGGGTGCGCTGCCATCCAAGCGGCTGAAGTGTCTGCCGTCCGATCTGGCAGCACGTCGAGTATCTTATGAGTTTGCAGATCCACCACGATTGTCCCGAACTTGCGCCCACGCTTGAACGAGAAATCATCGATGCCAATGTGTGTGACATGACCAACTGGCTCTGTAGGCAGTGCCATGATACGTCGAAGAATGGTGAACCTGCTCGTCTGGATCCCCATACGATCTGTGACGCGTTGGCCTAGCCTCCCACCGGTCGCCAGACCAATGATCTGTACCAGCTGAAAGAGTCGTGCTGTCACACGCGCTCTGGGAGCAACAAAGGGGGCCAGCCGCTCTGTAAAGATTTTTCGTGGGCAAGTGGACTCATCGCAGAAAAATTTTCTCACCGAGAGCTGAAAGCGCACAGGCTGCCCAGTACTGGGCAGATCGGTCAGTCTGCGTTGATAGTGACTATGAATACGTGTAGCGGCAGTGCCACAGAAGGGACAAGGAGAACTGGACTGCGTAGAAAGCAGAGACACACACAGTACTCCTTCTTGACGAGAGCATGTGGTTATTTCAATGCCCGAAGGCAAGGCAAACAAGGGAATGATGGACATCTGGGTTGGGAAACACTCCATGAGAAGAAATGGTGAAAGAACAAGTGTTCTCTATTTTATCACACTTGGCTCTATCACCAAAAGTGAACCAGATCCATGTTTGAGGGCCAAATCCGCTCACTTGGTAGGGCATTTACCACCTGCTTCCAGATGGGACAGAGGTTTCCCTTGCCTGTTCAATAATTATTGTTATGAGAATAGTTGAATGGTTTTTCTACTTACATTTGCTCTAAATCGGCGTGCCATAAATCCAGGTTAGAACAAGCCTATATCTCTTAGCTAGTAAACTGGCTAAGAACATACAGCGCGAGGCCTATGAATACCGTCACGAGCAACGCACGAATAGCCCTACGAACATGCTTGTGTTTGAGATCAGCAATATATGCCGTCGCATACACCTGCTCTAGCACCTGAAGAGCAAGCATTTGTGGGTCGAGCTCCAGCATACATTGTCGCCATTGCTCATATCTCAGACCAGCAATGTCACTAAAAAATATGAGTCCAGGCTTTCCCTGGCGTGTCAATCTTGGTACGAGTGTCATTAGCACTTGAAAAAGTGTAATAAGAGCAGCAACAAGGAACAGTACAAGAAGGACAATAAAGCCAATTGCTGGTAGATATGCCCAGAATTTAGCGGCATGTGGAATTGCCTTTACTACCTTCTGCACAACAGGCAAGGCAGGAAGTACAAGGACCGGAAAGACTGCCACCAAAAATCCCAAAATGACACCGGCTTTTGTATCTGCTATTCCAATCCATTGGCCGTTTCGGTCAAGGAGTTGCGAGTAGGCACTATATTGCTCATAGCCCTGCTTAGCTTGCGCGGGCTCGGACGGATGCATCCAGTGCCAGAATCGCATTACAATACTCTTCCCCGTGTGTCTCACACCAGTGCGTCTTCAGACAATACGCCGTTGCAAAATCAAACTTGGGATCATCCTTCACATCAACTGGCATCCACAAGTCTGTTTTGTCCTTACTTGGATGGCCTTCCCTACAACCGCATGATTTTCTCACACGCTCATGAATAATGCGCTCAAAATAACGATCAGATACCAGAAGGTCACCAGCGTCTCCCATTGCCGCAAGCTTCGAGGACATGTTTACGGGCTTGCCTGCCCACACCTCATTCTGGCGGTCAGTGTGATCAGCATGTCTCTTCAGCCCAACTCTTCGCACAAGAACCGTCTTTTGGTCAATACCAATATGCGCTCCCAGCTGGATACCCGTCTTCTTTTTCAGCTCGGGAACAAACACGGTATCGGCAAATGTTTTGAAGGTGATAGCAGCAGCAAAAGCACGATAGACCTGATCCTGATTAAAGAGCGCGAAGACACCATCCCCACGCACATCAATGTAGGGGGCGTCGAATTCATGGAAGAGGTCAACTGCCGTACCAGTAAAAAGCTGATAGGCTCCTGCTGTACCACCCTCATGTTTTTGAGCACTCAGTTGCGTGGAACCTTTCATATCAACGAACACGGAAATGACATCTGGAATTCTGAGCCAATGGAGGCGATTGTTGTTCAATGGGATAGTGTTCGTAGGCGGTATGCTATTTCGGATTTCAAATGTTCGCCTCTGTCCGTACAACGCCACTTGATCATCAATAATAGTCTGAAAACGCGATGGAATATATGTCACGTACTTGATGTACTCCTTGAACGTTGGCGTGTCACTATGTACACACTAACTCTTCATAATCTCTTTCTTCTGCTCTTGCAAGAAATCGGCAATGGCAAGACAAATCCACCCATGCAGGGGAAAGAGAAACATACCCTACAAGAAGGGGAGCCTCCACACAATATCGCAATGAAAAATCAGCTACTCCCTATGTGTAGTTGCTCAAGACGCTCTTATCTCTATATACCCTTACTCCTACTACTGGTAATCACCATCCTCACGTACACTAATACCAGCAAGTTATTTGGACTGGTCTGCCGCTACTGTAGGAGTAGCTTGGTCGGAAGCAGCAGCATCCGCAGGCGGATGTACCACCACAGGTATTGCTGAAAGTACGCTTTGCGGCGGCAATTGAGGAGGAGGAGTATCAGTTGGTTGATAGCCCTTTCTCACCACTAGTGGAGGCTGATACCCCTCCGTTACAGACTTATTAATAATTTGCACTTCCTGAAATGAGCCAGTTTGCACGGCTTGAACAGGAGGAGTATTACTTTCAGCCATAATCTTATTTCTCCTTTACTGATAAGAATTCAACGTAATCACAGTTCTCTAACTTGATATACCCACCCGCAGTTCTATCAACCTTCTCGCTAAATCTGCCAAGCTCATCCAGACGCCATAACTCTTGAACATAGATATCCTGAACATCAGGATATCCTGAAACAAAAGACCCACTACTATAGTAGCCTCCAATCGTCTTCCCATTTTTAAGGTAAAAGACTACCCAATAGGATTCACCTCTACCAAAAATGTAATCCCAAGCCATAGGCACAGGATGAATTACCAGCTTAGCAAACCGACGCAGCCACGGAGCTTGCATAAGATAACTTCCCAACCAACCGAGGAAAGCCGGAACAATGAAGAGTGTGACGATAACCAACGGATAAAACAAATATGCCCTAGTCTGAACCACAGGCACATACAACAAGCCAAGAAGCCAGAAAAAAAGTGCTAAATAGAACATACTGAATGTAATAAGTTCGACCAAATAGTCAGCGAGTTTTCGTCGCTCTGATGGAATAAGATAGCTGTACACTCTCGTAGCTACAACACCTGGCACCACATAGAACAAGAATATCGGCAGCACCTGTATATTAAGCAGCGTTTCCATGCCCCACCACCTTTAGCGAAAAACATTGGATGAACTAGCGTATCTCATATTTTGGCAAAGCTCCCCAGCCCTCTGGATGCGTTGCTGCTCGATATATCTTGTCTGCCTCCCGGAATTCATATTCTGGCAAAGCCCCCCAACCCTTTGGATGCGTTGCTGCTCGATAAATTCTTCCGTCCCTCCGTACCTCATAGTCCGGTAATCCATCCCAACCCTTTGGATGCGTTGCTGTTCGATGCATCTTACCGTCATCACCTATTTCATAGTCCGGTAATCCACCCCAACCATTCGGATGCGTTGCTGTTCGATATATCTTTTTTGACATACCAGTACCCCTTTTCTTACTTCTTTGCCCAGTCAACAATATATTGTGTTATTGACACAACCACTACTACATATAGTAGCATAAGCAAGCAGCATTGAAAAATTATATAAGGGAACTCACCATAATGTACTAGTCACACTTCTTCTTTTCCCAACGGTCATGTACTTGAAACCGCCCCACGAACATGAAGAACGCTGCACATATCGCCAGAGCACCAAGGATCCACTTATTCAAATTCGCTCGCTTCTGCTCACGTTTTGCTAATTTATCCACTTCATCTTGAAAACGTTGCCCTGCCACATCAAGGGCTTGCTGGCGTTCTCTCGCATTCTGATTTGTCTCTTTAACAATACGAAAATACGCCAGAACTGCGAGTATTCCCCCAATAATTTGCACCATCAGCATACCCAGCTCTATCCAATTATTTATTGTCATCACACGTCTCCCTGTAGAACCAGTCCTACGTATTATTAACGTATTTTCTGCTCTTATCCCAAAAACGACTACAAGCACACATCGTTTGTCCATTTTTACATGAGAGCTTACGTAGAAACACAAACACTTGACATTGTACTGTTTTACGGTACAATAATCCTATGAATGCTATCCGTATACACCGTCTGCTTTGGACTGATTGGAATGTGACCCACATCGCTCGCCATGAGGTAGAGCCAAACGAAGTTGAGCAAGTCTGTCACGGGAGCTTTATCGCCAGTCAGACCTATAAAGGGCGTATCCGCATTGCTGGACCAACAGCTGCCGGACGGATGCTCGCCATCATTTTGAAACCTGAAGGCGAGGGAACATATTTCTGTGTCACCACTCACGACGCCAACGCAGGCGAAATCAAACGGTATCACGAACTCAAGGGAGGAACACCATGAACGAGCAGCACACGAACCAACCTACCAGCCGTATTCCTGACTTTTCCAGTCTGGAAGAGGAAGCAGCATTTTGGGATACCCATGATACGACCGACTTTGAAGAAGAGTTTCATCCTGTCACCGTTCACTTTGCTAGTGACCTCGCTGCGTACCAGCTCTCCAAGAAACTGGAAGTGCGCTTTGATGTCGAAACCGATCGCGAGCTGGCGACCAGCGCACACGAGCAGGGCATGAAAAAATCCGCATTCGTCCGCTGGGTGGTAAAAAACTATCTCCGTGACCAACACCGGAACGCCTCGTAAGGAGCAGCCAGTATGCCTACAGAAGACAAGCTCCCTCATCCAGCATACCTTCAGCCTGGCTACAAAGGTCCCACATACCCAACCGAGGCGCATGGACCTATTCCCGCCTTCACCAGCTACGAGGAAGAGGCTGACTGGTGGGACACCCAACGCTGGACCGCGTGGAACATCACCCACATTGCACGGAAGAACCACGAAGCCACACCGGAGGAAGTAGAACAAGTCGTATTTAGTGATACGTCTATCGCAGGCCAAGCGCATTCAGGCCGCATCAGGATTATAGGCCAGACAAAGGCAGGAAGATTACTCACCGTTGTCCTTGACCCAGAAGGCGATGGGATATGGTTCTGTGTCACTGCACACCCACCCAGCGCAGAAAACCGCAAGCGATATAAAGAGGAAATAAAGAAAAGGAGCCAATTATGAGCGAGATTGACGACCGAAGCCACCGCTACCCTACGCAAGCACATGGCTCTATTCCCGCATTTCACAACACCGAGGAAGAAGCCGACTGGTGGGATAGCCATGATGACGTAAGCGCGTTATGGGACGAGCTAGAGCCGGTAGAAATTGAGCACACCCTTGAAGAAAAAATACAAGTACGACTCGATACGACCATGAGTAACGAATTAGAGCTATTCGCACGTAAAGCAGGGATGAAAAAGGCTACCCTTGTCCGCCAGTGGCTACGAGAGCGATTACAACAGGAGCGAAGCCACCGCCAAGCTTCCTAAGGCAGAGGTGCTTTGTTCCATTAACGGATTAGGACACTTTCAAGTATGTCAGCATATTGAAGCACCGGATCACAACACTACGCACTAACAGCCCGCTGCCTAGTAGGCGCGATCTACAACATGACACAGCCACCTATCGCCTCGGTAGAGGATGGGGCAGCACTCCCTACGAACAGCTACCGATCTTGAAGACACTTATAGGCCCATAAGTGTATTTCTGACGAAAAGAGTAGGATAGGCGGCCAGCGCGTTACCTTTTCAGGCACGTTTCCAACCGCCCTCCTCCGAACGTGGCATGCATCCTTTCGATGCACCACGCTCTCCAGAGACCTGCGCCTTTTCAACGCCACTCCGACACTGGTCCTTTGGCCCATCCGAAGCCAACCAATGCATTTGAGTGTGGTCTCCTGTGGCACTTCGCCAAGTGACTGGCTCTCCCAGCCTCAGACTACTGCTGCCACTCCGTGACCATGCTGCTCTCGCAGTGTAGGCCATCCCCAAGTTCCCTTTCCCCGTCGCTCCGTCCGTAGGTACCCTTTATGTCACTTCCTGTTCCTTACAGGCCGGCTCCAACGCAGGCTGTAGAAGCGCATCGTACCTTTCGCTCATACCATTGGATGTGGGCAATTCCACCGTCCCACAGGACTGGTACTGTCCACCATGACTGGGGTTCAAGCAATCCTGCCTTTACCATAGACGGCCTGGCTGCCTGGTCCTCTGGCCCTTGGTGTTAGGGCTTCAACCGGCTTTCTACCACCATGCTACTGTCCCCTTGAGCCTTTCGGTCAAAGGTAAGGTGTTGCCTTACTCACCTTGCCTGAGTGAGGTGGCGATAACTCGCCACAGACGATGAAAAGCCTCTTTGGGCGCACTACGACGTACCATATAACTGATAGAAAGCTATTGAGTTCGCTAAGTGGAGTCTCTCCGTTTTTCCCCCTTAATTACTCTAAGGGCAGACTGGCCTGATAATCGGTCCATCAAATACTCCACCTCTTCCTCTCCATGCGCTTCACGCATGGAGAGGAAGAGGCGCTCCTTTCTTTAGTGGAGAGGGCTGGGGCATTCCCGACTTCCGTTTTCGCTCATGCGAATAAGAATAGCTACGTAGAAGCTACGAACAGACTCATCTCAAGGCGCTTCTCTCCCGGAAGATAAACTGTTTGTGTGCGTGGTTACCCGCACGTGAGTAGACTGCTCAGCATGCACGGATCGGTATGGAAGCGAACACTTCGTACACGAACTCAACCTGTGTACTCTCTTCCGTGTGGGGCGACTTCCTGTAGGAAGTCGCGCTTGGTTGAAGCGGTCTGTCACCCGTCCTCATGTGTCGCGACTTTCGAGAGCTTGGATAATCAGGCTCAAGGTGTTGGTGGAGGCATAAGCCCCTAGCTTTCGCTATGAGGTCTGGTGACCTTGATAGAATAATCTCGAGGAAGGCATTAGTAAAATGAGCAAGCACATCCCAAATTCCATACCCAAGCAGATTCTCCTGCGAGACGTGGTCGCGGACGACCTGCCTATTTTTTACGAGCAGCAGCTAGATCCCGAGGCCAACTATATGGCGGCCTTTACAGCCAAAGACCCAACTGACCGCGAAGCCTTTATGCACCATTGGCAGAAGATTCTCAAAGATGAGAGCATCACGATGAAGACGATTATTTCTGGGGAACAGGTGGCAGGAAGCGTCTCTCGATATCGAGATGAAGAGATGGAGGGGCCAGAGGTCACCTATTGGCTTGGCAAGTCCTACTGGGGCCAGGGCGTCGCCACACAGGCTCTAACAGCCTTCCTGGATATTGTGCAAGTGCGCCCCATCTTTGCCCGCGTGGCAAAGGATAACCTGGCCTCGCGCCGTGTCTTGGAGAAATGCGGCTTCACTGTCTGCGGCGAAGGACGAGGCTACGCCAACGCCCGTGGCACGGAAATCGAGGAGCTTATCCTCCGTCACGATGCTTGAGAACGGAACCTTTCCCCATCACTCCATTCGGGGGTTGCACACGTGGTGCAACCCCCTTTACTCTATTTACTCTCTTTCCCAACAGGCATATCAGGGCGATTCTGAGAGTTGACAGCATGTACCATATAAGTAGTGCAGCGTGTTGAAAAACCCAAAGCGTGGTGGAACGTAATAGTATTAGAGGAAGAACCCGATGTAGAGGAAGAGGAACACCACCATGATGGGAACCAAACAGCGCAACGTGGTCCCGTTGAGTCACATGTCGCTCGAAGATTTAGTGCCTCAAGACCATTTTTATCGGCACTTGGATGAGAAGCTCGACCTATCGTTCGTCTATGAGTTTGTTCAAGAGAGATATGCGAAGGCAGGTCGTCCTTCCATTGATCCCATGGTGTTTTTCAAACTCCAGCTCGTGATGTTTTTTGACGGCACTCGCTCCGAACGACAGCTGATGGAGCAAGCGGCTGATCGGCTCAGTGTGCGCTGGTATCTTGGCTACAATCTAGATGAGTCCCTTCCGGAGCACTCGAGTTTGACGCGTATTCGCACACGGTATGGAGTCGAGGTGTTTCGTCGCTTCTTTGAGGCCATCGTCGATCAATGCCAGCAAGCAGGTCTGGTCTGGGGAAAAGAGTTGTATGCAGATGCAACAAAAGTTCAGGCGAATGCAGCCGTCTCGTCTCTCAAGCCACGTTTTGCGGTGGAAGCTCATTTGAACACCCTCTTTGCTGCGAAGGAGGGGTATGAGCAGAAAGCCAACGATGCCCTGCAAGGTACGCTTCCTGGTGCTTCAACGCATCCATTGCCTGGAGGAGAGGGAGCAGCAGTAAACCATCCCCCCTCCCCTGAGGAACAGAAAGCAGGTGTAGTGCCTCGTCAACTCCCTTCCACGCTTTCGCCAGAAGTGCGTGAAGAATTAGTGGAGGTCAATAGCCAACGTCATGATTGGATTGAACAAGTAGGAGAGCCAAACCGAGGGATCACCCGAGGAAACTACCAGCGCATCGCCGATTGGCAGGTGAGCACCACGGATCCTGATGCGACCTTGATGCAGGCAAAAGGAGGAGCACGCCTAGGCTATCACACGCACTATGTGGTTGATGGAGGCAAAGCCCGTATCATCCTGCAAGCTTTGGTCACCCCATCTGAAGTGATGGAAAATCAGCCGGTGCTTGATCTGCTCTGGCGAGCTCGTGCTCGTTGGAAGTTACACCCAGGACAGTTCACCGGTGATACGACCTATGGAACGGCTGAGAATATTGTAGCCTTAGAAGAGCAGCACATCCGGGCTTACGTTCCATTGCCTGATTTTGATCAGCGCACCGACTTCTTTGGACAACGGGACTTTCGTTATGATGTTGAGCGTGATGTGTATGTGTGTCCGAATCAAGCAGAACTGCGCCTATTACCGTCGGGATGTACTGATCAGTACCTGCAGTACCGAGCAAAAGCGAGCGTCTGCAACAGCTGTCCTCTCAAAGCGAAGTGTACCACCAGCAAGACGGGACGCAGGCTCAGCCGTCATGTAGCAGAAGAATACCTGGAAAAAGTCCGAAGCTATCACGCGACAGAGCCGTACAAAAAAGCGATGCGCAAGCGAAGTGTGTGGGTCGAACCGCTCTTTGCTGAAGGAAAAGATTGGCATGGAATGAGACGATACCGTTTGCGTCGTTTGTGGCGCGTCAATTGTGAGGCATTGGTGAGAGCGACGGGTCAAAACCTCAAACGGTTGCTGAAAAAACGAGGATGGGGACGCCATCCCTGGCCAGAAGGGGCGGAAAATGCCCTTCTTTTTGGCTTTTTAGATGCTTTCAAGGTGCTTTTTCAAGAGAGGCAGGAGCGAGGCTTTTTGCTGAGTTTCTCCCTCTCCAAAAGTTGAGTTCCTCTTGCAAGAGAAGGAAAAGCTCAACAGAGAGTTTTTCAACACGCTGTAGTGCTTATATCGCGCTTCCTCGCTCACGCACCATGGATTAGGCTTGGTAAAGAGGCTTTTCTGGCTCTCAGCATGGAAAAGAAAAACCCAGCTATACAAGCACAAATATGATACTTATATCGCACGTTGTACCTTTTGGTCAGAAAAACACTTACAGGCCTATTGCGGTCCGGATCGTGATACAGCATGACCAGGACAATATTACCTGGTACGTTTGGCAAGCGGCGGAAAACAGTGGAAAATCACAAAGTCTTATCCAGGTTACTGAACAGGCACTTGCAAGCGTATTCGACTTCATTGTTACAGATGCACATTCCACGATTGAGCTATTTCAACAGTCTATGCATTCCTTCAACCACAGCTAACCACATTCCCTAGATTGAGCCTGGAAATCCACGTTGCCCATCTAGACTAGGATGAACATTTCTGCTAAGATAATGAAACTTTCTAGCTATTATCCTGCAAGAATTTCTGCTAAAAATTAAAGAAAGAGACTGTGATATATAGGGAGGGGGATAGGAATGACAGACGAACATAAAACAGATGAAGATTTTGATATATTTGTTGCAAATGCTATTTATCCTGAAGCTTCATTCATATTTACACGGCTTCAATCATTAGAAGAGATCAAGGACGATTGTTATATCGTCCTTGATACGAATGTGTTACTAGCACTTTATACGATTGGAAAAGAAGATTTATTCGACCAATGTCGAAGAACATATTCTTCACTCAAGAAACGCCTCATCATTCCTGGACAAGTAGCCCGAGAATTTGCCAAAAATAGAACTGCTAAGCTAAGCGAACTTCACTTTCAGATTGGTAAGAAACAGCTTCCATCGGTTCAAAAGGGAAAGTATCCTTTGCTTAGTCCATTAACTCCCTACAAAAATCTTGTACGCCTTGAAGGTGAGATAGATAGAAAGCTAAAAGAATATGAGCAAGAATACAAAAAGACATTGCAGGAAGTGTTAAAAAACATTGAGGGATGGCGTTGGAATGATCCTGTAAGCGTCCTTTATAATGAACTGTTTGACGAAGATACAATTGTAGATACTCATATCAACGAAGAAGAGGTTGAGAAGGAATTAGAAAAGAGAAAACTATACAAACATTTGCCAGGATATAAAGATGCAGGAAAAGAGGACAAGGGTATAGGAGATTTGCTTATATGGCGTACAATCCTAGAAATTGGTGAAAGTCATCAGAAAAGCGTTATTTTTGTTTCTGGAGATGGTAAACCTGATTGGTGTCAAAAAAGTAATGGGCAACCATTATACCCAAAGTATGAGCTTGTCTATAACTTTAAACGTAAATCAGGAGGGCAATCTTTTCACATCTTAAAGCTTTCAGCTTTTCTTGAGTTGTTTGGTGCCAGCGAGAAAGTGGTTGAAGAAGTTCGTGAAGAAGAGGTGCTTTTAGCCAACAAATCGTCTTTCGAGTACCATGAATTAGCACATTTAGCTTTTGGCGCAGAAGAAGCAGTACATAAATGGTTAAAGCATATATATCCTAAATTTGCTCAAACAAGAGGACGGTTGTTCAATCTGATCATTGAAAGACAGGACGGTAGGTGCTTCGGCGTGGAGGTCAAATATCGTCAAGCACACATTGACATACATGACATACATGACATACTAGCATCTTACCCATTGTTTGATAACAGTTTCGATGAACTGAGCATCAGTTATCTAATCCTCTTTATTGTCCATAATAACGAGCAAGATGCTGTAAAAACTGTAACTCAACTTCAGAAACTTCCCAAACATAGTAAGATTATCATTGCAATTGGATACCTTAACAACAATGGAATATATCGTCCAGCCGGGTCTATTCCGTTTGATTACTTTGATCTTGGAGGCTAAATATTTATAAATTACGTATCATACTAGTACACGAAGACTCAAATTGTTCGGTGGTTTAGATAGTCAATGCTTTGCCTTGAGAGGTCCACTTGAACGGTTTGGCCGTTTGATTGTAATAGGTGATGAAAGCCAGCACCCTGGTCTCTAA
>JAABUZ0100004836.1_pt1 | contig 18245 bp, 21 predicted proteins | sample 5562091 | NCBI WGS metagenome assembly JAABUZ01 (sample SAMN12813069, study PRJNA571459) | rock metagenome | isolation source: Antarctica rocks | place: Antarctica: Victoria Land, Linnaeus Terrace sud | collected 2015-12-21
CGGCCGAAACCACCGATGTGACGGAACCGATCGCGCCGGAGCTCCAGGGCATCCTCGACGCCGTCTGCTACGCGCCGTGATCGCGGTCATGCCCGACCCAGCTCAGCCCAAATGGGCAAAGTCGAGATGGTTGTTACGCCGTAAATTGTCGCCACCGCTCCGCTGGTTCACCGCCGCGCGCCTTCCGCAGCCGCTCTACCTGCCGGCTGAAGCGTGGCCCATACAGCCGGTAACAACTGAACACCACATTTGCGCCGCGTGGCAGCGTCTTGGCCAACTCCGCCATGCCGTCGGGAATGTCCGGACGCGGGAGTACCTGACTGTCTTCGGATGGAAAGGGAACAGGTTCGGCCAGCGTGTGGCTCAGATGCGGACACATTTGCCGTGCACGCCGACCACAAGCCAAGTGAACAGGCGGTACCGTGCCCGCATAACGCATCGTGTCGTCGCTGAGTGTTACGAACCCTCCTGATTCGACTGGAAAAAGATGTCGATCGCGCGTCAGCGTTCGCCGGCCGCACACATGGCATAGATGGCCCTGCATCCCCATCCGCTGTCGCGTCACGTGCACGGCCGCAAATTGCGGCACGCCTTCACCTGGACGCTGCACCTGCACAAGATCGTAGCGCCCCGGAAAATCCTTGGACGGTTGCAAGTCGAACGATTGCTCTCCCGTCCACGACACCGACCAGGGAACGTTCTCACCAACTCTCCACATGTCCATTCCCCGAGACCATCCCGACTTGCCGCCTCAGTTATCCCACAAATCACGCTTTGCGAAAGGTTCTGAAATCACTGATCCTTCCGCTTACCGTTAGAAAGTTGCTGCGGAGCAGGTCGGTAGACTAGCACCGACACAGACGAACGATTCAGGGCGCGGCAAACAGTCTTGGAGGTAGGCCGCACGTAGCTGCACCACCTGTTTGTGTCAGTGCATTAGCAGCGCAGAGACACCTAGACAGGACGCGTTATTTGGCCGATGCGGTTCGCGTCCACGCTTAAACGCAGCAGCATATGAGATTACGCCGGTGTATCACTCTGTCAAACAGTCTTATGACAGAGTGATACATTCGCCAGCAGGCTCCGGGGAATGACCTTTCCCCCGCCTCGCTTTCGTCAGCTACCTGCGCGTCTTCTTGGACGGCCAAGATCATCGGCGACATCTTTTTCTGGCCGCCAAGGCGTAGACCCTATGATCTGGGAGGAATGAATCACGACTGTTCGTGACACAGTCTGGTCTGGCTGTTGAACATGATGCTGCGCTCTCGCAGCGTTAGCCAAGTATCCAGCAGCATATGAGGGAGCGTGAGCGCCGCAAGAATCTGGATGGTCAAGGAGAGTAGGCGCTCCGGCACTTGGCCGGTATATAGCGGCCACAACGCAGCTCCGATCAACAGTGTCAGACCTGTGAGTGGCAATGCCAGAATCAACGCATTTCGATCATCGTAGACACGACGTGCGCGCAGAGGGTTGTGGATGAGTGCAGCGGTATGTGTCGGCGCGTGCACGCAGACAAAGTAGATTGCAAAGGCGGCAAGCGGCGGCAGCACGATGAAAATGCCAGCGAGCACACCCGGTACCACTAGACCACGTTGAGCACCTCGACTAATCGTAAGGCCAAGCCATAGAACGGCAAGCACCAACCAACATAGAGAACCAGCCCACAACCATTCAGGCGGTTGTGCAAACGACACATGTGCGATGGTGGCGAGCACAAAAGCGGTTGTTGCGGGATGCAGCAGCACCGGCAAGGCAATCGGAAGGCCGCCTCGGATCAACGCCTCGAGCATGGCCCCCGCCGGCGCGTCTTCCGACCCAAAATGCCAGACGGAAGCTGCCAGGAAGATCGCCAAGGTAGAGAGCGGCGCCACGTACCAAGACGCCAGCACGAACGCGAACAAGGACAGGTATGGCAGCGAGAAGACAGGGAACCAGGCCCAGCCGAGCCGGGGTCGCAGCACGTCGCGAGCGATCTCACCGTCCAACGCACCATGCGGTACGCCAAGGACGATGATTGCTGCGAGTTCGCAGATCCAGCCGAGCTCTCGTGGCAGGAACGCGGTAAGCACCAGCGCCGGCCCCGCAAGCAGGGCCGGCCAGTGCCACGGCTGATGCCGGGCTATCAAATCAGGCAGGACGGTCGCCGATGCGGCTGCCCCGCTCATTGCTTCAAGCCGTCGCGTGGAGCGAGGCCGGCTTGCCCAGTTCGGCAAGGTCGCGATCAGTTGCCTTGCTGTCGGATGACACCGCCATCAGGCCGTAGGCAACCTTGGCCAGAACATCGAGGATCGCGATCACCAGCACGCTGAATGCATCGCTGACAATGTTGAGGCCGTCCGGCGCCACGGCAAGGATAACCGGGTAGATGAACCACAGCACCGACAGGATCGTCGCGTTACGGCGGTAGGTCGAACGGACGTCATCCCGCTCAAGGGCGTTTGCCTCCATCTGCGATCCCCAAATGACGTAGTAGACACCAAGGAACGCGGCGCAGGAGATGATGAACCAAGTCCACTTCATCCAGCCCACTTCCGAGGCGCCGAACGCGAAGGCGGTCGCGATCATGATCACGTCAGCTATGATTGCCCCCGCAATCGGACCCGCTCGCTTCTTCCCGGAATGCATCGCTGTCATCGCCAGGGAGAGCAGCAGCAAAGGCGTGGTAAACGTCCAATCGACGTAGCGGGCGAAGTAGAAGGTACGTACGGAATGTTCTCCGGTTGCCACTGCGGTATCTGTCGGCAGGGCTAGGAGACCCTGGCCGGACGCCATCGCGAAATAGAGGCAAGCGGCGATGATCGGCACGATGCCGTGCAGCACCGTATGGAAGCCTTCCGAGGGGGTGCGGCGCTTACCAGTCAAGAGAATTGTCATACCACCTGCAAGCATTATAATCGCGGTAATCCAGAGAATAGTATTTGAGTTCATTAAGAAAAATCCATTTGTAGATGTTTAAGGCAAGTTCTTAACCTTGCCTGTCTGTCCGCCTTTTGGTAGTCTGTCTCATTAGTTTGCCAGCGGGGCCGCTTGCGCTGGCTTCGGCTTAGGACCAGTGCGGTGCATTCGTGGATCTATGACACCCGGCGCCAGGGCATCAGTGTCGGCCTTGATACGCGGTCTCTTTCTGATGATGAACAATTTTAGTTCCTTGTTTGAGCTACATCTAGAGTCCTGGCTCAAGCTCTCGATACTTCAAACAATCATTTTTCATATTTAGTTGAAATTAACGTTACCTTTCTAAGTTTCATCAAATTACAGTGAACTTGTGTCTTAAACTAAGCAGCGCGCCCGTTCTGACGATAGTTCGACAGAGGAAATGGAACACCACCGTAAGCGCCCTGGTGGGTAGCGGCCCTACGTGGGAAAACGCTTGGACAAGAATGACCGGGTGTTCCCGGGTGGGTAATCGGCTATCGTTCCGAAGACCTCGTATCCCTGCTGCGCGTAGAAGCAGCAGGCATCCGGGCTGAATGTGTCTAGCCAGGCACCAAGGCACTCTCGTGCCACGGCTTCATCCTCTACAATCTTGAGCAGTTGTGTCCCGATCCCCTGACCGCGCAAGGCCTCTGGTATGAACAGCAACTCTATGAACAACCACCGGAACGAGGTTCGTCCCCACAAGCCACCAAGGAGGCGCGCGTTTTCCTGGGACCGTATAAGCACCGCGACAGGGCGGATGCAGGACGGCCCAAGAAGCACCTCGTTGTAGACAAGCAGGGGTACAGCCAGCATGTCGCGTTCCTGCGAGGGTGGCTCGTCGGTCAGCTCGATCCTATAGGATGGTGACGTAGCGGCCATGGACGGTCGGTCCTTGTTGTCGTGCCAAGCCTATAGCCGCGTATGTCTCCACGGTGAGATCGTTACTACTGACAGATGTTGCGGGGTCAGACGTGGCGTAAGGCGGCGATGCTTTCATATGCTCGCTCCTGAACGCACGGCAAAGCAGCAGTCAGCACGTGATAATCCGGTTTATCACGCACTGAGACGTGCGCCTTCGGCTCTTGGACCGTCGGTCAGTAGGGCTGGCGGGCATCGGTCTTGATTTGCGATGCGCAAAGCTGCATATTATGGGAGTAACCCACCTACGGCGTGCCGTAGGCTCAAAGGCCGTTCGGGCAAAAGCCTGGGCGGCCTTCTGCATTTCTGGAAGGCTCGTGACGCGCACCATCGTCTATATCGACGGATTTAACCTCTATTATCGTGCCCTCAAGGGCACGCCTCACAAGTGGCTCGATATCGAGGCAATGAGCCGAGCGGCCCTGCCCGCTACCTGCACGGTCGAGCGGGTGAACTTCTATACGGCGCGTGTCTCTGGCCGGACCGATCCAACCGCCCCAGCCCGTCAGCATGCCTACCTGCGGGCACTCTCTACATTGCCAACCGTCTCGGTTCACTACGGAAATTTTCTCGTTAGTCAGAAGTGGGCTGGGCTGGTGCCGCCCCCTCAGTTCCGGCCCTCATTTCCTCTACCGCCCGATGTTGCTCCCCAGGTGGCTTATGTGTGGAAGACTGAGGAAAAGGGATCGGACGTGAACCTGGGCGTGCATCTGGTGCGCGATGCATTCAAGGGAGAGTTCGACCTTGCGGCCGTGCTCACGAACGACACCGACTTGGTGGAGCCGATCAGGATCGTCACGCAGGAGCTGGGACTTCTGGTGACGCTGCTCGCTCCACAAGCCAGAGCCGCCACGTCGCTTACGCGTGTCGCTACCGGCGTGCGTCATATCTCCTCGTATGTCGGCCCCTGCCAGCTTCCTAATCCAATCACGCTACTGGATGGCCGAACGGTCTCGAAGCCAGCAGCCTGGTGACTTGCAAAAAGATTGCCTTTTGCAACTACTTCCATGGAACCGACGACGGATCAAATATTCTAACGTGTCTACAGTGGATACGGTTGTTAGCGTACTAGAATTGCCTAATTTCGGCCAAGAGAATGGAGTACGCTCGATTTGAGATACAGCTTCAATACCGAGCAGCTTCCATCTCATATGCTCAGGTATCTTCTCTCTTATTTCCCGATATACGGCGAGATATTTTTTGATAATCAAGGATATGTTGTTATCAATGTGACGAAGACACTCAGTGTCATTACAAAACTTATAATGCTTACCCCACCCCTGCATAATGCCGCTAGCTTTATTTAAGGTCGTGATTAGAGACATAGACCTGTCAAGTTCTCCAGTATTTTTGTATTCTCTAAATGCTTTAATGCTATCAGATACTGCTTTTTCTATAGAATTAACAACACGCTCTCGTGACTTCTTTGCAGGTCTGATATATCCTGGTACTAGTTCTATTCCAAGAAACTCAAATCCAGCATCAACAGATGAGCGCTTGGTCTTGGATGAAGAGGCTTCCATTCTAAGACCTTTAAGAATATGTAAAGATTTTCTATAAGTATTTTCAGCAACACTTTTATCTGGTGCTAGTATTATAAAGTCGTCTATATATCTAATGCACCTAACATCTGTGCTCTTGTTAAGCTCTTTATCAAACTCATATAGTATTATATTCCCCAAAAGCGGAGATAGCGAGTTTCCTTGAGCCACTCCTATATCTTGAATGGGGAATGCCTCGGCAGACTTCCTAAGTTGAGCCATATTTTCTAGCTCAACGGCTATTGATCTAGTAAACAAATCCATAAACTCGGATTCATCTACGAATCCTGAAATAATAGAAGTGACGGATGACTTTGATATTTTAGTAAAAAACTTGTTATATCCGATCGAACAATATATTTAGCACCGTTATTAATTGCATCCAGAACAGCCATTATTGCCGCTGGAACAGAAGATAGATCATCATCCTTCTTCTTAATTCCACCAAAACTATGCGGAGTTCTTATATAGTCCTGTATGCCTGGAACCGTAGTCAGCACATCGTGAATTGCCCGCTGGACAATTCTTGATTCTACCTTGGCTACAACAAGAGGTCTAAATTTTGTTTTATCCCTTTTATCCTTAGGGATCTTAAGACCTTTAGCAGGAGGAAACACAAACGTTCGCTTCTGTAAATGGTTTTTTATTCTCCTGATATTATTTTGAAGGTCAGCTGCAAATGTCGCGATTTCATTTTTTGTGTCTTCGGACTTAGAAGTTCTGGCATTGCGTTGAATCGCTAGCCAAGCCTTTTCTAAGGTCCGCTGACTTCTTACCTTTAACGCAAGATTCGCTTCCATAAATTGCCTTTGGGGCCTGTTGGTTCGCCTACCCGCCCGACAACTGCTCAGTCCTCAGCGAAGGTGCCGTGAGGCCCGTTCCGCTCAATCGAGACTTTCGCCTCGCCGCTGCATTGTGCCCCATGCTCCCAGGTTCCCCCGATTGCCCAGGCGCTCAACGCAAGAGTGAAGGTCGCCAGAGTTACCTTGCGGCGGCTCCAATGACCGCGTGCCGAGTTGGCACGTTTTTGCATGCGGTGCGCATCACTTGCTCTTCTCCTCCAAACGTAACGTTTTTAGGTCCCTAAGCAAGCTTTCCGACCACTGCCGCCCCGGCTGACGTTCCGCCGAGTTGGCACGTTTTTGCATGCGGTGCGCATCACTCGTTACCCCTTTCAAGCCTAAGCTTTAGGCCTCTGGGCGAGTGCCGCGCCCCTGGCCCCTCCCCGTCCGTTAAATAAAGGCTGCCAGCCGCCCAACAGGTCCCTCGAAGAGTAAAGGTTGCGACTAGCTTGGTAGTGTCGGACGATTCAGGTCTGTCCTCAGCGAAGGTGCCGTGAGGCCCGTTCCGCTCAATCGAGACTTTCGCCTCGCCGCTGCATTGTGCCCCATGCTCCCAGGTTCCCCCGATTGCCCAGGCGCTCAACGCAAGAGTGCATTAGGTGGAATGGTAGAGAGAACAATTAGAAAACGCAATGCAGCAAAGCTAAAGTTTCTCCTGATCGAAAATCAAAGCGCGGATGGATGCTGCATGCCAACGACCGCCACGTGCAGCCGTGATTCCTCGCCCGTTCAGCTCGGCCGCGATCTCACGTAACGAGTGTCCTTCCATCCGTAAGTGTCCATCCGGGATCATCTTGAGCATTTGAGGCTTGTTGTGGTTTGATCGGCGGCGGCGTGACGGGGCTGGAGTTTGCCGATGTGGACTGTCGAGAACCGCGGCCGGTATGACCGCAGCAAGCTGCGCTACCCGTCCGACCTGACCGATGACGAGTGGGCCTTGGTCGAGCCGCTGATCCCGCCGGCCAAGCGGGGCGGCAACAAGCGCACGGTCGATGTGCGCGAGGTGGTCAACGCGATCATGTACATCCTGAGCACGGGCTGCCAATGGGCGGCCCTGCCCAAAGACCTGCCTGCGCGCAGCACGGTGAACGACTACTTCCGCCGTTGGGACGACGACCGCACGCTGGGGCGCCTGCATCACGCGCTCTACGTGCAATGCCGGGAACAGGCCGGCCGAGAAGCAAGCCCGACCGCCGCGATCCTCGACAGCCAGAGCGTCAAAAGCGCGGAAAAAGGGGGGTCTCGGACCCGCCTGGCTACGACGCAGGCAAGAAGATCAAGGGCAAGAAGCGCCACATCCTCGTCGACACGCAGGGCCTGTTGATGCAGGCCATCGTCCACGCGGCCGACATCCAGGATCGCGACGGCGGCGTGCTGCTGATGGGCTCGCTGTTCGGTCTGTATCCGTTCCTGCTCAAGCTCTACGCCGATGGCGGCTACCAAGGGCCGCAATTCCGGCAAGGGCTGGCCCGTGTCTGCCGTCAGGTTCACGTCGAGATCGTCAGGCGGTCCGACACGGCGAAGGGGTTCGCAGTGCTGCCCAGGCGCTGGATCGTGGAGCGCACCATCGCCTGGCTCAACCGATGCCGCAGGCTGGCCAAGGATTGGGAGTGCCTCAACCAGAACGCACTCGCGTTCCTGCCCTGGGCGTCAGTCAGGCTGATGGTGCGAAAGCTCTGTCAGGCCAGAGCATGATCCCGGATGGACACTAAGGCCCGAACCATAGGAGTGATCCCCGCTCGAAATCGAGCTGCCATGACTGATGCAGCTGCACCGACTTTCACCATGTCTGGCCGGGGATTGCCAAGGCGGGTTCCTCGTACCTTTGCGGCGGCCAAGGCGACGCGGGTGCGTTGCCCAATCATCTCCCGCTCATGCTCCGCCACGGCTGCCAGGATGTGCACCGTGAGCTTGTTTGCCTCCGGCATGTCTACGGCCAGGAAGTCCACGCCGGACGCCATCAAGTTCGAGATGAAGGCCACACTCCGCGCCAGCCGGTCCAGCTTGGCGATCACCAGCCGCGCCTTGTGCTGCCGGCAGAGCGCCAGGGCGCGGGTCAGCTCAGGCCGATCATCCTTGCGGCCGCTTTCGACCTCTACGAACTCGCCCAGGAGCGGCCGACCGGCTGCGTAGCCGGCGACTGCGGCTCGCTGTGCATCGAGACCAAGGCCGCTCTGTCCCTGCCGCTCGGTGGACACGCGATAGTAGGCAACGAGGATGGGAGTTGGGGTGGTCATGAGCCTAGTGTTATGATCCGAAACGGACGTTTCGGATCATAACACCCCTCGCCTGCGTCCCCAGTCTTTAGCAGGTGGAATCGTTAAAAAGCGACTCATTGCACCTGCTGGCTGGTCCGGCTGCGAGATGACGGCCGAGACAGCGGGATAACCGGCGATCCTTTCGTCTCCTCATGCCCTGCTGAGATGGTCCGCACAGTGATGGCCGCTTCACAAAGCTGCGTAGGCTGGTCGCCACACGCCTTGTAGAGCCGCAGCATCTGATCCCAGCTCTCCGGGCTGCTGCGCGCCAGCAGCGCCTGCCCGGCCGCCCAAGGGCCGCCGCGCGCGATCGGCAAGGACGCCAGCCAGTCGCCCCCACCCCAGGGCAGCAGCGCGGCCAGAAAGAACCATAGCAGGACACCCCCCAGCACTCCACCGGCACCGGCCGCCCACATCCCCCTCCGCTGCTCGCGCTGCTCGTGGATGTGGCCCACCAGGTCGCCCAGGGTCTGGGTCGCATTGCGCATCTCGCTCACTACGCCACTCACCGATCCGCTCAGGGCCTGGGTGACACCTCGCGCCGCTGCGTTCAGCTCCGCCCCCAGGCTCGCCCCCGTGACCTGCAACGCCGGCTGACGCTCCACCGCCTCCAGCCGCCCGGCAATGACCCCCAGCGCCTTCTGCATCGCCCCTAGCGTCGGGCTGTAGTCCACCGCCGCCACCCCTGCCGCCGCAGTGCTGCGCTGGCGCGACACCTGCTCGATGCCGCGCCGCAGACCCGCCACCTCCTCGCGCAACGCCTCGAATGCACGCTCCGCCCCGTCGCCATCCCCGGAGTCCACAGCTCCCACGTCCATGCCTCACATCCCCATGCTGGGACCGGAGCGCTGCCGCGGCGTCGCCCGCTCCCGCTCCTGCTCGCGCCGCAGCTCCTGCTCCCGCCACGCCGCAGCCGCCTGGCGCAGCTCCGCGTTCGGCATCGCCTCGATCTCGCGCGACAACTCCGCGCGCGCCCGCTCCACCTGCTCCGCCGGCACCTGGCGCCGCTCCCACCGCTTCTCAGGCGAGCCCTGCGCCTCCAGCCACGCCGCAAGCCGCCCCTCCAGCAGCAGCGCCCGCACCGGGTCCAGCTCCGCCCGCAGCACAGCCTCCGCCTTGCGCACCCGCTCAAGCCACTCCGCGTCCCGCCGCTGCACCTCCGCCGCCTCGACCGCCCCGACCAGCGCCCTGCGTCCCGCCCGGCCTGCCACCGCGCGCGTGCCCAGCTCCGGGGTGGCCTGCAGCGCCTTGGCCACCGCCCTGGCAAAGCCCGGCCGCTCCGCCTCGATCGCATGATGCGCCGCATCCAGCACCGCGCCCTGGTGCGGCAGGATCGGCAGGTCCTGCCCCACCATCCGCGCCGCATCCTCCCACGCCGCCGCGAACCGCCCCACAGACTGCGACAGCGCGCTCTCCACCTCGGCCGGCCTTGTGGGTGCCTGAGGCACGCTCGCCGCCGCGACCGGACCAGCGCCGAGCCTCAGCCCGGAGAACAGGCCCGGCTTGCGGGCCGGCGCCTTGACCTGCGGCACGGGGCCAAGCCCCCGCCGCGCCGCATACGCCGCCACCAGGTCCTCGGCCGCGGCCCCGTCGCCGTAGTCCAGGCTGGTGTCCTTCGCCCGCTCCCGCCCCAGCGACTCCGCCAGCGTCGCCGAGTCGGCGAACTCCTCGCGCGCGTAGTGCAGCACCACCCCAGCCCGGTGCCGCGTCAGACCCACATACGCCGCGTGCCGGTCCATGTACCGCGACGCCAGAACGTGCGCACGATCCGCCGTCACCCCCTGCGCCTTGTGCACCGTCGCCGCATACCCGTGCTCCACGTGCCCATACTCGCCCAGGGAGAACGTCACCTCCTTCCCCGCCTGCCCGCCTCCTGGCCCGCCCGCGCCGTCCACCCGCACCGTCAGACGCCCGCCCCCGGCCTCCACCCCCAGCACAGTCCCCAGCGTGCCGTTCTTCACCGCCACCCCGCCACGCCCGCCAGGACCCGCCCCAAGCCCGCGCTCGTTGCGCCCGAACATCACCCGGTCCCCCACCGCCAGCGACCGCTCCCCCCGCTCCGTCGCGACCACTTGGTCCGCTCCAAGCTCGCCTGACGCCCGCAGCCGCTCCCGCGCCAACCCGTTCAGCGCCGCCACGTCCGCCCGGGTCGAGGCCAGCAGCACCCGGCTCTCCCCCGGACGCGCCAGCCGCCCCTCGTCCCACCCCGCCACCAGCGATTCCATCGCCTTCGCCCGCGTCCCCGACGCCCGCACCATCCCCGCCGCCGCGTAGCGCCCCAGCGCCTCCGCCGTCCGCCCCGTCGCCAGCTCCTTCGTCGCCTCGCGCTGCCACGCCTCGCGCTGCCGCACCACCTGGGTGATCTCCACCGAGCCCACCCGCTCCACGATCGCCCGGAACGCCGCCCCCGCCTCGATCGCCTGCAGCTGCTCCGGATCGCCCACCAGCACCACCTTGGCGCCCGCCGCCTGCACGGCAGAGAGCACCCGCTCCATCTGCCGCGACCCCACCATCCCCGCCTCGTCCACAACCAGCACATCCCGGCTGGTCAGCACGTCCCGGCCCTCCCGCCAGCCGTGCTCCAGGCTCGCCAGCGTCCGCGACCCGATCCCGCTTCCCGCCTCCAGGCCTTCCGCCGCGATCCCCGACAGCGCGGCCCCCACCACCCGGTAGCCCTCCGCCTCCCACGCCTGCCGCGCCACGCCAAGCATCGTGCTCTTGCCCGTTCCCGCGTAGCCCACCACCGCCACCAGGTCGCGCGACCGCGTCACGTGCCCCAGCGCCGCCGCCTGCTCTTCCCCCAGTCCCGAGCCCGCCCGCGCAGCGCGCCGCCGGTCCTCCCGAACCGCGTGCGTCCGACTCCCCGACAGCGCCAGCGCTGCCGCCTCCATCCGCTGTTCCGCCGCCAGCAGCTCGCGCGTGCTGAACCGCGCCTCGCCCCGCCCGTCCACGCCGACCCGCACCAGCTCGGCCGAACCCTCCACCCTCGCCATCGCCAGCCCGAACTGCTCGGCGTCCGCCGTGTGCCGGTTCACGAACCGCGCCAGGTCGCGACGCGAGAACGTCGAGTGCTGCCGCGTGATCGCGTCCAGAACCACGCCCGGGTCCGCCAGGATCGCCTCGCCGTTGCGACGCGCGATCGCCAGGTGCTCCGTCGCACGCTCCGCGTCCTCGTTCCGCTCCGCCCGCCGCGCACCCGCCGGCCCGATCTTGTTCTGCGGCTCCAGCGCGATCCCCAGCTCCGCGTTCGAGCGATGGTCGATCCGCACGTCATGCCCCAGCTCGGCCAAGCGCTCGTTCGCCAGCTCCGCCCAGCGCTGCCGCACACCGTCGTACAGCCCCGCCGCGTTCCACTCCCGCACCTTGGGTCCAAGCCCCGCAGACGTGACCTGGCGCATGGTCAGCATGACGTGCGCGTGCGGCTTGGCCTCGCCGTCCTTGCCCATGTCCCAATGCACGTTCAGGTCCGCTACCATCCCACGGTCCACGAACTGCTCACGCACGAAATCTCGCGCCAGCCGGATCGCCTCTGCCTCGGACAGCTCCCGCGGGATCGCGAACTCCATCTCGCGGGCAAGCTGCGCGTCGTATCGGCGCTCTTTCGCCTCCACTTCGTTCCACAACGCCAAGCGCGCGGCGTGCAGCTCCGCCTTCGTCGTGCCCTGCTCCCAGCGAGCCGGCGCACCCTCCGGCAGCATGATCTCGGAGTGCACCACGCCGAGCTTGGCGGTGAAGTCGTGCGTACGGTTCAGCTTGTCGTCGAACAGCTCGTCCGCCGCGCGGTAGGCCGCAGCCGCCACCACGCTGCGGTCCTGCGAACGGCCGATCACCTGGATGTGGGCGTGGTAGATCGCCATTGGGCAGGACGGGCTCCGGTGTTGCTGCCAGCAGCCTAGCCGCATGCAAGGGCCGTTGTCACGCTTCTGAGCGCACGTTGCACTTGCAACGTATCAGAGCGCACTTCCTAATCTGTCTTCGCTGCGCTTCAACAGCAGAAATGACGCGCTACAACGGTGCCGGGGGGATATTGCCGGATGCGATCGGCCACAGCTAGGCTGAACCTCAGAACGTGGGGAGGCCGGGATGGCGCGCAAGCCGAGGGACTACGATGCCGAACTCCAGGCCCTCATGAACAAGGCAAAGAAGGTCAGAACGCAGAAGACAACTCAGCTCGGCGAGTTGGTGCAGATCGTCGGTGCCGATGCCCTGCCCATGGAGGCTCTAGCTGGGGCGCTCCTGGCCGTGGTCAAGCAAAGCAAGGACCAGCCCAGCCCCATCGCGAGGTGGACCGAGGCAGGCAAGGCCGTCTTTCAGCAGAGGGGCAAGTCGGGGAAGACAAAAACAGCCGGCGACCCTGCTCCAGGAACTCCACGCGTCAACGGCTCAGCTCCAGCGCCTGACCGTGCTGCGAAATAGGCTCGTGCTCGCACAGAACCGCGCCGACACACGCGACTGGGTCCAGGAACGTCGCGCACGAACACGCCAGCTCATCGAGTTGGGCGGACTCGTGCAGAAAGCCGGGCTGGTCGAGCTGCTGGAGGACGATCGTGCGACCCTGCTCGGCGCCATGATCGAGCTGGCCGAACAGTTCCAGGCAGAGGGGCCGGAGGGAAAGAATGCCGCATCCCTCAAGACACGGTGGAGGCGCAAGGGAATGCATGCGTTTGAGGCTGACGTGCGCCAGCGATGATGTCGGCTGGCTAGTGCCGTGTCGGCGGAGGTGGATCAGGTGGCATTGGTAGGCCATCAGGCGGTTCCTCAACCGGCAAAGGGAGATCCGGGTTTGGAGGAACAGGACGTGGACCGATAGGCGGCATCTGATCTGGCATCTGAGACCAGGCGACCGTGACAAAGGGGTGGGTCATTGGTCCTCCTTCATTCGAGACTGATGCAGAGACCGGCGACACGAGGGCGTAGGTGCCCGCTCGGACTTCAGCCAGTGCTGCTCGTCGCCTTGCGCGGCCGCCCGCCCCGTTTTCCATTGGCCCGTGAAGCGGCCGTCTTGGCACTGCTGCGCGCTCGTCCACCTGCGGCGCCAAGCTGTGCCGCCATCCAGCTCCTCGAGCCCAGCATCCCCTGCAGCAAGGCAGGCACGTAGAAGTCCGCGTCGAGGTGGGGGAAGTGGATACCCAGCCCGAAAGGCTCCAGCTCGATCGTCGCCAGATCCTCGCGTGAGGCGTGCTGCAGGCCCTGGGCGTCGCGGGGGGCGAAACCGATCTCAACGCCAGTGGTCAGCCGCACGATGACCCGGTCACGTCCCGCATCGTAGTGCACGCTCTCAGCCCGTGGACCCTGCACGAGAGCCTCTCCTCGCGCCGCCGCGGCCTCGAACTGCTCCGTCGTCAGATCAGCCATGATGCCGCCTCCAAGCCTCCATGAGGGCCGCCTGATGGTCGGCGACCAGGTCTAGGGCTCGTCTGGCGTCCGCTTCATTGCAGCCGATGGCCTCTCGCACGTTCGGCCCCGCCAGAGTGACCACCACGACCCACCCCGGCCCGATGACGTGGACATGAGCGGGCGAGTGGTCGTTTGGGTAGATGACGACCCTCAGCCCGCCGATGCGAAGGACCGTTGGCACACCTCATCCTAGCAAAACCCAAGCACTTGGGAAAGCGACTTAGGTGGAAGGGGAGCGACAGACCGCCAAACCACTCCCTCCTGTCAGCCTCTTGCTTCCTTCACGATGTCCGGAATGGTCCCCATGGCCCTTCCCAGCCGGATCAGAACCGCGTCGAGGGGCTTTGAGGGGTCCAGCGGGGCCACCTTCCTGCCTTCAGCAAGAGAGGAAGAATCCTTGAAGGTGGTTCCGGTCGAGTTCTGCGACTTAGGCAGCTCGGCTCTGACCTGGGGCTGCGGATCGCGGAAACTGTAGGCGTTCGAGGTCCGCCGCGGCACCAGCACCACCACGCGGCCGACAAGTCCGGGCGTGACCACGCGCTGCCGCACCAGGCGGTTCTCCCACGTCAGGACGCCCCCCGCCTCCAGCGCCGCGATCGCCCGCGCCACTGTCGCGCGGTGCACCTTGGCCTTCTCGGCGATCGCCTCGTAGCTCGGGAAGCAGCGGCCGGTGTGAGTGTTGTGGAACCCCCACAGCAGCGACCGCAGCACGTCGAGGGAGGCCCGCGTCAGTGGTCCCCGGTGCTGCCCCCGGCGGCGATGCAGGGCCGTGTAGCCCTGGGCGTAGGCCCAGATGCGGGCCTTGGCGTTGCGGTCGAGCGGGATCGCTCGGCCTGGTCCGAATACCTTGTCCCGGCGCCTGCCGGGGTTTGCTCTGCGCATGGCTTTCCTGTCGGTTGCTGGGCAACCGCCGGGTCAGAGCCGGACACCAGGCAAAGCTCAGGCGTCGCAAGGTTTCGCTTGCAAAAACGCCGGAGATGGGGGAACATGAGCCTCTCACAGCCTGATGTTTCCCCGGTTCTACCGGTAGTGCGGCCTGCTCTAACCAAGCGGGCTTCTCTACTTCTGGGCCTTTAGTTCTCCAGACGAAACGGTTGAGCACTCCACGAATGGGGTGCAATGCGCAAGCGTGAACGATGCGCGAGCAAAACTCAACAAATCTTCATAACCGCCGGAAATGGGAGGAATCATGTCGACCGACGCCCTAGCGCTCTCCGAATGGATGCTCGCCCCGCGCACGGCGCAAAAGGTCTAAGGCTTCCCCAACCAAGGCATTGACGGTCGTGTCCTCCTGAGCCGCCAGCTGCTTGAGCCAGAGTGACACATCAGGATGAAGGTAGGAGACTACGGCTTTACGACGCTCTCCTGAAGCCAGCACAGCTCGGGGTCGAACCAGCTTACCTTCCCCCTCCTGAATTTTGCGTGGTCGACCTGGTTGTGCCCGCATAAGGCTAGCCGGCTCAGGTGATGACACTGAGGAACCTTGTGCCATTTCAGCACGAAGCCCAGCGCCGAGTTTAGGCTTACTCATACTAACCTCTATTGCTCGTAAACTCATAAACTGTTTTACGAGTTTACTTGTTGGATAGCTACGCGCTGGCGCTTTGGAACAGCACTCTCATCCAAGGTCCACCTCGGGTAGGAAGCTAACTCATAGCGGCTTTCCTTTTGGGTAAACTCGTTTACGGGCTTTCACGTTAAGGCTAACTGCAAGCCACTCCCATAAGGCGGCAACCTCAGCTGCAGCTTTGCCAGCAGGTTCAATCTCCTGAGCTGCTTGACCGGTGTTGGTGGCAGCTCGGAAGGCTGCACGATCCGACAGGCGCACTGGCGCAACATCGAGGCCAATCTGTCTTACGAGTTCGGCAGCTTCCGCATACATGCCTAAGGCGTTAGGTGGTCCACCGTTGAACATGACAAAGGCTGGCTTGCCGGTGGTCTGTGCCATGCGGGCTGTCATACGGACAGCATGAAGATCAAAGGCGGCTGGCCGGCAGGGGATAAGAGTAAGATCAGCCGAGCGTATGGCTTCTGTGGCCTCCGCCTGGGCGAGAGGGGGTGTATCAATAATAGCAAGGGCAGCCCCAAGCTCTTCTGCCTTGCCCAGTGTTCGAGTAAGGGTAGGAGCCTTGGCTGCGATCACCGCAGGGTGCTCGTCGTTCTTGCGCCAGACCGACCAGGTTTCGGCGGTTGCCTGGGGATCCATGTCGATCAAGACGACCGCCAAGCCAGCTTGATCAGCCGCAACTGCAATATGAAGGGCGACGGTGGTTTTGCCGGCTCCCCCCTTCTGTGAGACAACAGAGATGACCTTCATGCTAACTAGGTTACAAGTTTACGAGTTAACGCGAAAGCGCTTTTTGCTCCGGTGGAATATGTAATGGCGGAAAGGTAACAAAACCATTTTGTCCGAAAATTGGTATTAGCGGACGAAGTTTTGATCGGTTTTGCCATGCTGAGGGCATAGAGTCGGGTGTCACGTAGGGGTCACCTCACGGTTTGCTCAAAACTGCACGCTAAGAAGGTTTGAGCGTTGAGCTGACCGATGCGAGGTCATCGCCGGCTTCGGCTTATCTTCTCCGAAGGCTATTAGCCACATGGAGCGACAGCGTGAGCCAGCAGCGCCGCTGCGCGCTCGGCCAGTACTGTGCCGGACACCGGCTTGCGCAGCAGCACCGTGCTCCTCCTCTCGGCATCCTCGACGACGAGCCCTACGCTGGCGTCGGCGTAGCCGGTCAGCAGCAAGGCAGGCAGCTCCGGCCGTCGTCGCCGCGCCTCCTGGATCAGAGTCAGCCCGTTCATGCCGGGCATGGCGAAATCGGAGATCAGCAGGTCCACCGCCGCACCCGCGTCGAGCTGCGCCAGGGCTTCCAAGCCGTCGCCCGCCTGGACGACACGATAGCCCAGGTTCTCCATCTGGCCGACCAGCACCTCACGCACCATCGCATCGTCGTCCACGACCAGCACGCAGGCCATGGTGGAGATGAAAGGAGCTGTGCTCTCGGGCAGCACCGGGTCGCTTGCCACCGGGATAGAGACGGCTTCAGGCAACCACAGCGTCACGGTCGTACCCTGGCCAGGTGCGCTCTCAATCACGATGCCGCCGCCAGACTGATGGGCGAAGCCGCGCGCCATGGCCAAGCCCAGCCCGGTGCCCTGGCCTGTTGGCTTCGTGCTGAAGAACGGCTCGCTCGCCCGCGCCAGGACGGTGGCACTCATGCCCGTGCCCGTGTCGGAAACCGCCAGGCGCACGTAGCTGCCCGGGCGCAGCCCGGCTGGGTGTAGTCTGGCGCCCAGGACCACCTCGGGTGTGGCGGCGAGGAGCAACGTACCGCCGTCCGGCATGGCGTCACGCGCGTTGACGGCCAGGTTCACCAGCACCGTCTCCAGCTGCCCCTTGTCGGCCAGTAGTGTCGGCAAGTCCTGGTCCGCCACGACCTGCATTACGATCCCGACGCCCAGCGTGTGCGTCAGCATCTCGCGCAGCCCTTCCAACAGCGGCAGGGGCGGCACCGACTCAGCCCGCAGCGCATCCCGTCGCGCGAAGGCCAGCAGTCGACCGGTAATCGTGGCACCCCGCTGGGCGACATCGGCGGCCATGATGGCAAACCGCTTCACGACTTCCGCCTCGCCCGACCGGCGCTGGATCAGGTCCAAGCCACCGATGACGGCCTGCAACACGTTGTTGAAGTCGTGCGCAATACCTCCCGCGAGCTGGCCTAGCGCCTCCATGCGCTGCGCCTGCGCAAGCCGGGCCTCGGTCAGCTCCCGCTCATGGGCTTCCTCGCCGAGACGGTCATAGGCGGCTCTCAGCTCTGCCGTCCGCTCCGTGACCCGTGTTTCCAGCGAGGCGTTCAGCAGTTCCAGCCGCTCAGCGGCCAGCTCGCGTTCGGCGAGATAGGCTCGCATCTCGTACTGCCTTCGGCGGGTACGCAGCGTTGTGCGCACAGCGCTCGCCAGCGCCGCGGCGCCGAGCGGTCGTTCCAGCAGCACGGCGTTGCCGATCCCGTCGAACCACGCCGGTGCCCGTGCCCCCTGGGCGATGTCGCCGCGCGGTGCCGCCAGCACGACGAAGGGGAAGTCGGACCACGGCGGTTGCGCCGCCACCCAGCGCAACACCATTCCTGCATCGTCGTCACCGTCCAGGGCTTCCTCGGTCACCAAGGCGGCGCCCGCGCCCTCGACGATGGCCCTCGCCAGGTCGGCAAGATCGGGACAAATGCGGCAGATCATCCCCGCCTTGGCTAGGGCGTGTCGTCAATTGAGCCAGACGGTCACGGCTGCAAGATGAATGGCACCCAGGAAATTTCTGGCGGTCTTGTCGTAGCGTGTTGCGAGAGCCCTGAATTGCTTCAGCTTGGCGAAGAAGT
>JAABUZ0100004837.1_pt1 | contig 18245 bp, 16 predicted proteins | sample 5562091 | NCBI WGS metagenome assembly JAABUZ01 (sample SAMN12813069, study PRJNA571459) | rock metagenome | isolation source: Antarctica rocks | place: Antarctica: Victoria Land, Linnaeus Terrace sud | collected 2015-12-21
ACCGGCGCATGCGCCAGGCGTCCCCGCCACAGATCGTCCACGGTCGTCCCCTGCCCACCCATCCGTGGAACCGCCCCTTCATCTCACCCGTACCATGATCATCGCAAAACTTTGGTGGGCACCCCGCATCCGCGGCTGCGCCACACGCAACACCGTGCGCACAGGTTGCCCTCGCCGGCAGACGATGGACTCCGGAGGAGCAGGTGGACTACATGTCCTGGCCAAGTGCCGCATAGAGACGAAGATGCTGCTCGATTGCGTGATCCCAGGAAAAGCGGCGAATCTCGCTCCGTAGCTCCTCACCACGCCAGACCTGCACGATCCCCCGTGCGATGGCATCAGGATCGCGTGGTGGAACGAGCACGTACCTGCCCGACACGACCTCCGGGAGGGCGCCTCCCGTCGTTGCAACCACTGGTCGTCCAAGCATACAGGCCTCGGCGGCGCTGAAGCCAAAGCCCTCAGAAAGTGAGGGAACCACCACGCAGTCCGCCGCCCCGATATAGGTCGGGAGTTCGCGCCGAGGTACCGAGTTCAGAATCAGTGCCTGTCCCGCATCCATGAACGGCGCGAGCTGCGCAACGGCTTCGTCGAAGAGTCCACGAGGTTCATCGGCCAGGAGGAGCAGCAGTACGGCATCGGGAATTGCGGCGAGCACCCGCTGCCATGATGCGATGAGATAGGAGAGCCCTTTCGAGTAACCGGGCCGCCCGAAATACAGCGTGACAAAACGCCCCGCGCATCCAAGCGATGAACGCAACGCGACGACTGCACACGATCGAACGTCCATCGGGTCGGCATCTACGCCGGGATAGATCACCACAGTACGCCTTCTGTTGTCCGGATACTCCCGATCCAGTTCTTGTTCGGTTGCATGCGAGATGCAAACGTGGTGGTGAAAGGGCAAACGCAGTGCAATGCGTTCGAACGTGTGGAACAGGCGTGCCGAGGTGCGACTCATACCGTCGAGTTGGCGCCAGCGGTGACCGAACACTTCATACACCGTCATCACCGCAGGCGCACCTCGCATGCGCGACGCGATCCAGGCAGGGAAGACACCGTTGTGGGTGTTCGTATGGATCACCGTACCCACCTTGATCAGTGACCAGACCGATGGAACGGCCAGGAAACTGAACCAGTGCCGACGTCCGTAGCGCGGTGCCAGCACGCGGTGTATCTGTACGCCGTTGAATCGCTGCCTGCGAGCGGTGCCGGGGAGGTGGGCCGTTACAATGGTGACATCCATACCTCGCTGCGCCAACCCCTCAGCAAGAAACTGGAAGAGCGTTTCCCCGCCGCCGACATGCGGGTGGTAGTACTCCACCACGAAGACGACATGCCGGGGTGTCGGCATACCGCTACTGGAGCTTTTTGAAGTTGAACAGGCTCAGCAAGAACGATGAAAACACCGTTTGTGCTCCGATGGCCATGAGGGTCATCCCCATCAGCGCCGGACGTACCGCGTTGAGCGCACCGAAATCCTGACTGGCCCAGAGTACGTACACCCATACGTTAAACGCGAAGCCAGCAAGCAGCAGAAGGGAACCAAGCGCAATGCCCCGTTCAAGGGTGAAAAACGAGGTAAATCGTTCTAGCAAGCAATCGTGTTCACCGAACTGCAGCGTCAGCGAAAACGTCTTCGCGTAAAGACCGAGGCTCGCGACCTGGAAGCCGAGCAGCGATAACAGCGCACAAAGCACCATGACGTGGACATCCCATCCCCTTCCGAACAGAAAAAACGGTCCGGGAAGCAAGAGGAACATCCCCAGCAGCCCAAACGCCAGCATACACAGCCCGGGGAGAAGGAACAGGTGCGTGGGGCTATAGACCAGCAAAAATCGCAGGTGACGCCAGCCATCACGCATGGTGTTCAGCTTCGACTCGCCGTGACGCGGAAAGTATCGGGTTGGGAGTTCAGCCCGCCGTAGATCGGCCTTGGATGCGTGGATGACCATCTCTGACGCGAATTCCATGCCCGGTGTCGCCAACCGCATGCGTTCGTATGCGTCACGCGTGAAGGCCCGCATCCCGCAATGCGCGTCCCCCAGGCCGGTGTGGAAAAAGCAATTGAGCAGTCCTGAAAGCAGCGGATTGCCGATGTACTGGTGTGACCAGGTCATCGCCCCAGGAGCGATCCCCCCGTGAAAGCGATTCCCGTTGACAAACTCGGCGCCCGCGTCGAGCAGTGCGAGAAAACGAGGAATGTCGTCGAAGTCATAGGTGTCGTCAGAGTCCACCATTATGAACCGCGAACCCTGAGCGGCTGTAAAACCCTTTTGATAGGCATTCCCATAACCGCGCAACGGTTGATGCACGACACGTGCCCCCGACGCGCAGGCGATGGCTGCGGAGCCATCGGTTGAGCCGTTGTCGGCGACGACAACTTCCCCGTGGATCCCGTGGCGAGCCATCACATCTAGCGCTTTCCGCACGCAGATACCAATGGTGGCAGCTTCATCGAGACACGGCATCACAACGGAAACATCCACTGCCGAGGAATTTGGCGCAGCCACCAGGCCATCATCAGGCGAGCACAAGCTTTGTGCGTCCGCCCTGTTCGCATGGTTGGTGCGTGCGACTGTGGCCACTGGCGGTGCTCCCCTCACGTCCATGCCAAAAAGAAGCGAGCGACATCACTATGGCAACGATACTGTGCCGCTGGAGTCACTATACGTCGATACCCGTCCATGCACACGGTTTGCGAGCCGCACAATGACCATAGTACCGTTCGGCGTTACCAGAAGTACCAGTTGTACCAGATAAAGTCCACGTGCATGGCGTTGTCGGGTGGGATTCGGCTACGTTACAGGGGCTACAGACGAAACAGCATCGCGCAGGATCTCGGTAATTTCGTCAATCTGCCTATCGGTGGTAACAAGAGGCGGGGCCAGCATCACGATATCGCCCCGAATACGGGTAATGAGGCCGCGATGCCGTGCTTCTGCCTGTGCTCGTGCTACCACATTGCTGCCCGGTTGAAACTCGACCGCGGCCATCATACCGAGCCCACGGATATCGTGTACATCTGGACGCGATCTCAGTGGCTTTAATCCTTCCATCAACAACTCACCGCCACGCGCCGCCTTCTCGACGAGCTGCTCTTGATCAATGATCTCAAGGTTTCGCAAGCCGACGGCACAGCAGGCCGCATGTCCCGAATACGTATAGGCGTGCATCCACTTTGCGTCTGGGCCAGCGTCTCGCAGCGTCTGCCGAATCGTGTCTGAGAATATGACCCCTCCAAGGGGCAAATAGCCGGAGGTGACACCTTTGGCAAAACAGAGCATGTCAGGCACGACCCCCCAGTGGTTCAGACCCCAGTACCGCCCCGTCCTCCCGAATCCGGTGATCACTTCGTCGGCGATAAACAGAACGTCGTGACGGTTACAGATGTCACGCACGCGGGGGAAATAGTCGTCGGGCGGGGGATACACACCACCCGCTCCTTGCACTGGCTCGGCGATAAAGGCGGCAATCGTCTCTGGTCCTTCGGCAAGGATGCACTGTTCGAGTGCGTCAGCAGAAAGCGCCTCGACCTGCAGAAATCCCGGAGGTAATGGGCCGAAATGCTGCCAGAAGACGGGAAGACCAGTGGCGGCCATCGCGCCCATAGTGACGCCGTGGTAGGCGTTATGGCGGGAAATAATTTTAATTTTCCTCGGTTTTCCTCGGAGGTTCCAATAAAAGCGTGCTGTCTTAAAGGCGGTCTCATTTGATTCCGCCCCGCCAGTAGTGAAAAAGACGGTATTCAGGTTACCGGGCGCGAGGGCGGCCAAACGCGCCGCCAGTCGGATGGCCGGTTCGTTCGACGTACCCACATAGAGTGAGTTATATGCGAGAGTGGACATCTGTGCGGATGCGGCATCAGCCAGTTCCTGGCGACCGTGGCCGACATTGACATTCCAGAGGCACGATAACCCGTCGAGGTAACGGCGGCCGTCTACGTCCCACAGAACGGCCCCTTCACCACGTTCGATAATGACGGCATCCCGATGGTCGGCATCGTAGTGCTGCGGATGCAACAGGTGTGCATGATCCATCTCCAGCAGTTCCGCCCGGCTCATCTCCACGGGTGCGATCTGAGAAGTTGCCAGCGGAGTCATGTCTGTCATGAACGATCTCCCTCTTTACCATGGGGCACGATACCGCATGCCACGACCGTACGCGAGAGCGAATCGCTTGGACGGTTCAGGAGCCTGTTCGCGTTGTCGAGCACCGACGCGTTGCGTGATTATGCAGTACTATACGCCAGAAGGTACCAGGGTGCCTTCACCGTGAAGGAATAGACCGGACGGTCATCATGGGAGTATAACGCGGCGCTATGTCGATAACGATTCTCTTTTTCGCCTATCTTCGAGAACTGGTGGGGACACGAGTTCAGGCCCAGGAATTACCGGAGCGGGCCACGGTGGACGACCTCTGGAGTGCCCTTACCCAGAAATATCCCGCGCTGGCGGTGCATCGACCGTCGGTCGTTTGCTCCGTCAACCAGGAGTACGCAACCGGGAGCGTTGTCTTGCACCAGGGAGATGAAGTTGCGCTGTTGCCGCCCGTCAGTGGCGGAGCCGATGAACCTGCGTGCTGGATAACGACAGACGCGATTGACACCATAGCGGTCGTCCGACAGGCTACGCGGGAGAGCGACGGCGGGGTGGTCATTTTTGAAGGCGTGGTTCGCAATAACTCTGATGGTCGCTCCACCAGCTATCTTGAATATGAGGCATACCCGGCGATGGCGATTCCAAAAATGGAAGACATCGCTCGTGATGCCTCTCAGCGGTGGCCGGAGACGAGACTGGTGATCGTCCACCGTATCGGCAGGCTAGAAATCGGCGACGTCAGTGTCGTCGTGGTCGCCGTCTCTCCCCACCGGGGGGATGCTTTTCGCGCCTGTGAATTCGGCATCGACACGCTCAAGCAGTCCGTCCCCATCTGGAAAAAAGAGTTCTACACCGATGGAGCGGTATGGAAGGAGGGTGCGACATTGCAAGGCGCCCTACCGATGCCCGCAACCGCGCCCGAGTAGACGATATGCGGGCCCATCACCCATCAACGGGTGGGCGACGATCGGCCCACGGCTGAAGTTGCTCGAAGGCTCTGGCCGCACGTAGCACCGTTGCGTCGTCGTACCGTCGTCCCACAATCTGCAACCCCACGGGCAGTCCCTCACTGCTCCAGCCACAGGGTACGGTGATTGCTGGTTGCCCGGTGAGATTGAAGACGTAGGTGAATGGTGTCCAGAGTAAGTTCGGACGGCACTGTCCTGCCACCGTCTCAGGGAAATCTTTGCCGAGTGGAAACGCCGTCAGTGGCATGGTGGGCGTCAGAAGGAGATCGTAGCGGTCGAAAAAGGTGCGCATCGCGTCCCAGACGCGTGCGCGAGTGAAGAGCGCGCCCGCCACGTCGAACGCCGACGCATGTCGGTACTGGTCCACGGCACGTGTCAGGCCGGGGTCGATCAACGATCTCCACTCAGGATGGCCCTGCGTGACTCGTGCCCCGACCCCGCTGTAAAACAGGAGGGACAACGCCTCACCAGGATCAGGAAAGCCAGGATCTTCGGCTTCCACGGAGCAACCCAGTGCACCAAACGACCGTGCCGCCCGTTCAACAATGTCACGAACTGCAGGCTCAATCGGGGAAAAGCCCAGGGTGGCACTCCAGGCTACCCGAAGTCCCGCGATACCACCGTCGCAGTCGTGCAGGTAGTTCACGTCGGCGCCTGGCAAACTCGAACGGTCACGCTCATCAGGTCCCGCCATGACATCCAGCATCAGGGCCGCATCCCGCACAGTACGCGTCATGGGTCCAGCGTGGGCAACGAGTTCGGCCGCACTTGGCGGATAGTTCGGCACGCGACCAAACGACGGCTTGTACCCCCCAATGCCGCAAAAACTGGCGGGGATGCGAATGGACCCGGCACCGTCAGTACCGGTTGCGAGCGGGCCGAGACCGGAGGCTACAGCAGCGGCGGCCCCGCCGCTTGACCCGCCCGGTGTTTTGGTCGCGTCCCATGGATTCCGGCTGGCTCCGAAGAGGAGGTTATCCGTCGCGCCCTTCCATCCAAGTTCCGGCGTATTCGTCTTGCCAATAACAAGAGCGCCGGCTGCTTTGAGCCGTTCTACGATGGGCGCATCCTCGGTCGGCACGTTCTCCGCATACAGTCGCGAACCGAGGGTCGTTCGGACACCGCGGGTGGCTGTCACGTCCTTGATGGAGCAGGGAACGCCGTGAAGGGGACCGAGCGTCTCCCCGGGTTGCATCACACGCTGCTCAGCGACTTTCGCCTCGTCGAGAGCGGCATCGAGGGTCAAAGTACACAGGGCATTCAGGCCGGGATTGACGCGTTCGATGCGCCGAACAAGGGACCGCATGATGTCCACAGGAGAGATGTGCCGCTCGCGCACGAGGCGAGCAAGGTCTACGGCAGACGTAAAACAAAGTTCTTGTTCGTCCATCGCCGTACTCCCACCTGCCTTGCGTTGCGGCGGTCCATGTACCACACACGAAGCCCATACGCTGATACTTGGAAGGGTCTAACTGAAAAGAGAACTCACAGAGTCCCCGTCGTGGATCCGTTTAATGGCCTGTGCGAACAGCGGGGCAACGGAGACCACCTGCAAACGATCTGGCTCCGTCACCTCGAGTACCGGGACCGTATTGGTGACGACGATGCGGCTCAGCCCTTCCTGATTGAGCGTGGAGGGAGCCTGGGCCGTGAATATGGCGTGGGTCGCCGTGACAAAAATCTGACGTGCTCCGTTTTCCCGCAAGACGCGAGCAGTGGCTGCGATGGTGCGACCCGACGCAATTTCATCCTCCACGATGACCACGTCCTTACCCTTCACGTCGCCGATAATGCCAAAGACATCGACGACATCACCTTGCCGTTTCTTGTCACCCAGCGCGAGGTCGGCATTCAGCCGGTGTGCATAATCCCGCGCAAAGTTGGCTCGTCCCACGTCGCTCGCTACCACGACCAGATCATGCGCCTGAAGCTCCTGTATGGCGTCACAGAGGAGCGGGAGCGCTTCGAGCTGATCTGTGGGGATGTTAAAAAAGCCCTGTATCTGCGGCGCATGGAGATCCATCGTCAGGACACGGTGCGCCCCCGCAGCGGTCACAAGGTCAGCCACAAGGCGTGCCGTGATGGGTATACGCGGTGCGTCCTTCTTGTCCGACCGCACATAGGGGAAATACGGCAGCACAGCGGTGATCCGACGTGCCGATGACCGCTTTAGGGCGTCAATGAGAATGAGGAGTTCCATCAGTCGGTCATTTACTGGCGGACACGACGTCTGCACAACGAAGACATCGGCCTCGCGGACATTCTCCTGAATCTGCACGAAGGTGTTGTCATTGCCGAACCGGGTAATCTCCACCAGCCCCGGTGGAACGCCAAGTTCGGAGCAGATCTGATGGCTCAAGTCAATGGTCGAAGTGCCCGAGAAGACGATAATACGGTCCCAGCGGGTTGTCACATCCACTCTCCTGACTGTCTGGTCATCTGCTCGGCGATGGCACCGTGGCACGGCTCTCGTCTCATAGCCCGATGCCCTGGATCAAACGGACCGTGTCGATACGGGATGTGCTCATCTCGATCGCTACCACATCGATTCTCCAGTCGGCTTCGGGCATGGAATGCTCAACGAGGTACTGCTGGCCCGCTTCGGCGGTCCGCCCGATCTTAGCTGCATTCACCGACTCTTCAGGTGCCCCGAATCGTGAATTGCGGCGCAGTTTGACTTCCACAAAGACGATCGTATTCCCCTCGCGGGCAACAATGTCTATCTCAGCGTGGCCATGGCGCCAGTTTCGCGCGAGGATGTCGTATCCATGCTGCTGCAGGACGCGCAAAGCTGCCGCCTCTCCGAAGGATCCGCGACTGCGTGTATTTCGTGAGGGCCGTGGCATCGAGAGACCTCCGATTCCCGCCTACGACGCACGACGCGCCCGGCTCTCGCGAAACGCACCGCCTGGGCATTACGCACATTCTAGCACTCGCCACGCCTGGTTGACCGGCAACGGCGTGGGCGGAGCACCGCCGAATGCGACCTCGTTACGGGGCGGGGAGCATTCGGGATGCTACACTCTGTATAACGAACTGTTCCGTTGTATGGATGCTCTCCGCAGTGTTCACCGAGATACCGCGTTCGTTCAGCAGGAGAGGAGGAACACTGATGTTAGGCATCGGGCACTTTCCCGAGCTCATCATCGTGCTAGTCATCGCACTTATCGTCTTTGGGCCAGGGAAATTACCGGAAATCGGACGCTCGCTCGGCAAGGGCCTTCGCGGATTTCAGCAGGCCAGCAAGGAACTGCAAAGCACGCTGAATGGTCCCTTTGAGGACATCAACGCACCCATCACGTCGTCGCCACCCGCGTCGACACCACAGGCGGGTCCCGGTACCGTACCGGTAACGACGGTTGAACACCTGCCCGACCAATCCAGCGCGGGCGGCCCAGCGCACGTCGCCGAACACGCGGCCGCGCCATCGGTGGTGCCCACCGGTACGACGGTGGTCAAGGCCGAGGAACCACAACACGTGGGGATCACTGCTTCCGCCGTCACGACGACGGGTTCGTCGGCCGCACCGGTACATCCCGTTGCCCCTGCCATCGAGCACGAACAGGTGTCCCCACACGCATCGACCGCAACAACCGCGGCTGTGCCCCACGAGAGCGAGCCGGGTCCCTCGGCTGCCGCGCCATCAACCACCCATCCCTCGTAGGACCGCATCGCACTGACCAGTTCGGCCTATAAGGTTCTACCCATTCCGGACGTGAGGGCGGGTTCATTCCTCATTCACGGCCCGGAATCGGTGCTGATTGACGCCGGGATGCGCGGCAACTGGAGAAAAGTTCGTCGCACGCTGAGAAGTGAACGTGTGGCCCTCAGCACTGTCTCACACCTTTTATTGACACACTGGCACATCGATCACACCGGCACTGCTCGTGCCATCAGGCAGCACACAGGGGCGCACGTGGTGATGCACGCGCTCGACGAGCCATATCTCATCGGTGCGGAACCTCCCGTACTCTCCGAGGCAACAACCAGAAGGACGCGCTTTGTGCAATCCCTCCTGGCACGGTTGTACAGGACGTGTCCCGTGGATAACATTGTGGACGACGGCACCATCCTGCCCATCGTCGGCGGGATTCGGGTAATTCATGTACCAGGTCATACGGGCGGCAGCGTGTGTTACGAGCATATCCCAACCCGATCGCTTTTTCTCGGGGATGTCTTGAGCCGACGTGGAAACACGTGGAGCCTCCCGCCCGACTTCTTCACAGCCGACCCGAGGATGGCAAGGAACTCACTCCTGAAGCTCCTTAATCTGGAGGTAGAAGCTTGCTACCCCGGCCACGGCACCCCGGTGCTGACGAATGCGAGTGCCAGCATGAAAGAAGGCATTGAACGACTTCTGGCAACTGCCGATGATTCAACGGGCCAGGGGTAACACCGAGCCGTTAACGAAGTAGGGGAAGTCGTACGTTGTGTGGTCGCCAGCTTTCTTGCCTGGCACGGGGAATAGCCGCGCCGTCAATGGCTTCTTCAAAGCAACCGACAGGCTAGAAACATCGCGAATGAGATCCGCCACGTCGCCATGGCTCGCATCCCCAGGTATTGGAACGGTATCCAGGCCCGTTCCACACACGGCAGAACACAACAGGAGCTCGTGGATGCTGAACCGTGATTCCGTTGACCTCCGAGCAAGCACGCTATCTTCGAGGACTGGAAGCATCAAGCCACTGAAACCGCACCTGCGCACCCGTGCACGCCTCAACGCGCGCGTGATGACCGCGGCAACAGCAAGTGTTCCCGCTGAACCAAAGGGTGTGCCGCTGGCGGCTTCCATGGCCGCGGCGATACTGCACGTATCTGAGGGAAATGGCGCAGGTGAGAGATCAGCCCCAAGGTAGGCGACGCCGTACGCTTCTTGGAGTTGGAGTGCCACTCTTTCCAGTGGCAGCACAGCCGATTCCATCATGTGCGCCAGCCGACCTTCCAGGTCACCGTGTGGCCCCACGGTAGAGCACGCCGCCAGGGCCAGATCGGCGCCTTCAAGAGCCAGAGCGAACGTGCGATGGCCTGCCGTGTGGTACGCCGCGGGAAAGAACGGGATGCCCGGTGGGCAATTGGCAATGGTGGCAAACCGCAGATTGCCAAATCCGCCAGGAGTCAACACGGCAAGATGTCTCACGACGGTTGCCGCGACGGAGCATGCGTCTGTCAAGACACCATCCAGCCGTGCGGTTTTCACCGTCAGGAACAACCGCTGTGTGGCGGCAATGACCTCGGCGATAGGACGTGCAACGTCGGCCTCACCATCGCCTGGCGGCACCGGACCAAGGGAGACATAGCCGATGTCCTCATCGCCGGCGCGCCGGTCATACGCGAGTGCCCGCTCCATCAGCACATCATTCCCCAGATCGGCGGATGCATCGGTCCACGCGGACGTGGACAACCGCGTCGTCTGTACGTCGACCCCAAGGTCTTGAAAACGTCGCGATGCCGTGCTGAGGAAGTCAGCGGCATCAACCCAGGTGGCGGCACGGTTCAGTGCGTCGCCCGGTATACCCATCGTGATCGCTCGAATTTTCATGCCGCTCCTCCTCCTCGTGGCTACCGTCCCCTCGGCGTTATGATACCCCTATGGATGCGGACACCGGCGTGACTGACGCCATGAACAAGTAAAGACCATCATTGCGTGAATAGTGTTGGCCCAGACGTGGTGTACCCCCGGGTCGCCGTTGCTGGCGCGGGCGGCATGGGGCTGCTCTTCGCTCGACTCTTGCTTCCGGGAAGTCACTCCCTGCTGCTCATCGACCCACTGTGTTCTTCAGACACCACTGCCACCCAGGACTCTGCCGTGCTCGACTCGTTCCGGCGGGTACTCAGTCGGACACAGCCCACCTGGAATGTTGTGATGGAAGCAGACGGGGAAGGCTCCATCGAGATTCCAGATCGCGTCGTGCCACTTTCATGCGTAGTTCCTGGTGAAGCTGCCGACCTCGTACCGGATATCGATGTCTTGGTGCTTTCGCTTCCGTTCCTGGACAGCGAATCGTTCACCCGATCCGTCAAACCCTACGTTCATAGGCTTCATCCTGGGGCACTCGTAGTTGACACGATGTCACTGAAAGTAGCACCGTTAGACGTGCTTGAAGCAGTGGTCCCAGGAGAAGTAGATATTCTCGGCACGCATCCCATGTTCGGGCCCGCCGTCAACGATGTTATGGGGCATGTGATCGCGACGGTGCTTCCCGGCCCGCATCGTCTGGCGTCGCGGTGGCGTCAATGGTTCACAGACACACTGGTTGCTCAACATCTCTTGCTCACCCCATGTTCCGCTCCCGAGCATGATCGCGCGATGACCTATGTACAGGTCCTGACGCACTTCGTGCTCCTGGCCCTCGCGCGCTGTATCGTCCGTCGGAATATCGATCCCGCCCATCTTCTCCCGTTTCGCTCACCGATCTTCGAGCCGTTGATTTATCTCGCCGCACGTGTCGCGGTACTGGCGTGGGAATCACCAGAGACGTATTCGTCGATCCAACACCACGCGGCAGATCCAACAATCCGAACCGAGTTTGTGGCGGCGGCACAGGAACTGCTCGCGAGCATCGAGAGTGCGGCCGCAGGTGATCGTGGCGCTGAGTACGACTTCGAAACCCTGCTCGTGCGAACGGGCGCGTACTGGGGACATATTCCGACCGGACTCAAGGCAGAACCTCGCCAGCGTATTCCACCAGCACAACTCGCGGAGATCGAACGGGGCACGCGTGAGCCATTTCGCAGGGCGAATATCGTCAGTGTGAGCAACAGCACATCAACGCTCCTTGCACAGGTGCGCCGGACCGTTCTGGAATCGAGAAATCGACTGCGCGCAGTCCGTGACGATAGCACGGGAGCCACATACATCGGTCTCATTTATATTGACCCGGAGCGACACGATAAGGTAGATCTATCGTCCCGAGTCCGTTTCCGTCGCGTCAATCTACCGGTGGGCCTCGTCGAGGAGCCAGGAGCGCCCACGGCGCCAGGACTCACAGAAGAGCAACGCCAGGACCGGATCGAAGCCTCGCTGTCGTCCATTCCGTTGGCGCACGCGCGGTTTCTCTCAGACGCTGAGATGTTCGCCTGGCTCGACGGCGCACTGGCCGTCCCTGGCGAAGATCGGCCGACCTTTTGGGGTCCCACGCCGCCCGGTAGCGAGCTCAACCGTTTTGCGATACGGTCGACTCCTGGTTTGACATTGCGCGTTCCTCCCTGGTTTGATGAAGGCATTGTCAATCGGCTTCTCGCGCAACATGGGCTGGCCACCGACGGCGTGACGGTCAGGCGGGTGCGCTTTGCTTGGCTTGGCGCGCCGGAACGTGCGGTCCGATTGGCCCAGTTCTTTCTTCATTGCTACGTCCACCCGGACACGATCGTTGACGAGCGGGCGCGGGTGGTGTACCGCATCCTCCATCCCGCCGCATCCGGCACGCCAACGGACGCCGTGTCCGTCACGTGGGCATTTTCCAGCGTTCCGCTCAGCCGGGAACATCGCGCGTTCGCTGACCGTACTGTTCGCGCCGCGGTCCGTAGACGGGTAGACGCGCAGCGACAGGTGCTGGCCTCGTGGTTGTTGGAGCACGGGTGTTTTAAACCATGATCGGCCCATATGCTTCGCGCGCCCCCGTTGCAACGCCGCAAGCAGACCGTTGTTATGACGGGTGTAGCCGAGTGCAACGTAGAACCAGGTCGTGACGTGAGGGCGCATCAGAATGGCGCGCCACGCCGCGCGAGGAGGAACACGGGTGGGTTCAATGACTGGCCGCGATATCGTGGCTATATCCGATTTCAACCGTGCGGAGCTTGACCTGATCCTCGAAACAGCACTTCGGTGCGAACTAGGTGCGAGCAAGCGCCATTTTTCACACCTCTTGCAGGGTTCCATTCTCGCGGCGGTCTTCCTGGAGCCTTCCACACGCACACGGCTCTCCTTCGAGTCAGCAATGCAAAGGCTGGGTGGAGGCGTCATTAGTGTGGCAGAAGCGCTCTCTTCATCCCTGGTGAAGGGCGAAAGCCTGTCGGACATGATCCGGGTGATCGAGCAGTACGCCGACGTTATCACGCTCCGTAGCCCCGAAAAAGGCGCGGCGTTGGTGGCCGCGGACGTCGCGAGCATCCCAATCATCAATGGCGGTGACGGTACTCACGAGCATCCGACGCAAGCGCTCCTGGATTTGTACACCATCAAGAAGGAACGTGGTCGCCTCGATGGTCTGACCGTGGCCATGGTGGGCGACCTGAAGAACGGACGCACGGTACACTCACTTATCCAGGCCCTCCTGCCGTATAAACCCACCATACTACCCGTTGCACCCGAGGAATTGGCATTGCCTGAGGAATGGGTGCGGCGTGCCTCCGAGGCCAATGTGCATGTTGAACACCCGGCATCGTTTGATGACGCGCTCGCCCATGCCGACGTCATCTACATGACGCGTGTTCAGCGCGAGCGACTGAGCAGCGGGGTCGATTACGCCACGCTCCAGTATTCGTACCGCCTGGATCGAGCCGCGATCGAACGGACACGGTGTACAGCGTCAATTATGCACCCGCTTCCTCGATTGACAGAACTGGCTGAAGACGTGGACGTTCTCCCGACCGCTGCGTACATTCGACAGGCTGGCAACGGCATCTGGGTCCGGCAGGCGTTGCTGGGCCTGGTCCTGGGAGGGTTCTGACGCAATGCCCACATTTCGAGCGACGTTGGATGCGCGGACCAGCGCGGTTGGCCATTACCTCTGTGTCGGACTCGATCCCGATGTGCAGAAGTTGCCCTCCCACTTCCCACCCTCCGCCGATGGCATCCTTGCGTTCAACCGCGACATCATCAACGCCACTGCAGATATCGCCGCCTGTTATAAGCCCAACTTCGCTTTTTATGAAGCGCTTGGTCCACGCGGAATGGAGGCACTGTTGCAAACCATTGCATCAATTCCTCCCGAAATACCGGTGATTGGGGATGCCAAGCGAGGAGACATTGGCAATTCATCTGAGGGGTATGCCCGAGCGGCCTTTGAGGTCTACGGGTGCGGTGCGGTGACGGTTAACCCGTATCAGGGGGAAGATGCCGTCACCCCGTTCCTACAGTATGCCGACCGGACGACATTTCTCCTGGCTCGGACATCCAACATCGGTTCACACGATTTTCAGGACGCCCTGGTGGGCGACGAGCCGCTGTATATGCGGGTCGTGCGGAGGTCGCAACAGTGGATGCACGCTGACCGCATTGGCTACGTCGTCGGTGCAAACCAGACCAACGAGTTGCGTGTCGTACGCCAGGCAGCTCCGCATGCCGTTCTACTCGTCCCGGCGGTCGGGGCGCAAGGTGGCGACGCACGAGCAGCCGTAACCCACGGAGTCGCAGCAGGTGGTGGAGGGCTCGTGGTCAGCGTATCCCGCGCGATTCTCTACGCGAGCTCTGGGCGCGACTTCGCGCAGGCGGCACGAGAGGCTGCGCGGTTCTATGCCGAGGCTCTGCGTGCCATATGAGGCGGGCCGGTGTTGTGAGGGCAGGAACGTCAGCGAGTATACTGGCTGGGTGCGGTTGTGCGAAACGGAGTCGCGTCATTGAGATTTCTGCGATCCTGCCTCCTTTTGATCGTCTTTCTGCTCTTTATCGTAATCGGTTTCGGGGCTCTCTATTTCACGCGCCTGGCTCCCGCACGTGGAACCTCCGCTCCCTCCACCGTACAGCGCGGCACGGTTCCAGCTGGCACAACACGGACCGTTGGTCCGCCTGCGGTATCGGCAAGTGGAACCCCTGTGCAGGTCGCGCCGACTGATAACTTCGATAAAAAACTTGCAGATCTTGATCAACTCGTGCGGACCACAAAGCAAGGGACGTTCGCTCCGTTTGCCGTCACGTTTACCCAGACGGAGGTCAACGGAAAGCTGGCGGCGGAACTTCAGAATGACGCTTCACTGCCGATTCAGCATCCAACGTTTGTATTTACACCTGGTGTCGTTACGGTGGCTGGTTCCTACAGTGGCAACGGCTTCAGAGACGTACCAATCGTCGTTACCAGCGGCGTGAGCGTTCAGCAGGGGCAGATCAAGAGTTCGGTGCAGAGCGCGTCTGTCAGCGGTGTCTCGCTTCCCGGCTTTGTACGCGATCAACTATCGTCACAGATACAGTCGGCATTACAGCAGCAGTCAAACGGGCTTCCGCTGATCCTCAAATCGGTCCGGGTGGACGACAACACGATTACCTTTGAAGGAACAACGAAATGAAACACATCTGCGTCATTGGAGCGGGGTACGTAGGACTCACGACCGGTGTTTGTCTGGCTGATCTGGGGAACCAGGTCACGTGTGTCGAGATCGATTCCCGAAAGCTCGACCTTCTTAATCGGGGCACGTTGCCCATCTTTGAGCCTGGCCTCGGTGAAATGCTCCAGCGCAACATGCGGAGCGGCCGTATCCGCTTTACGAGCGACTATGCTTCGGGCGTGCCCCAGGCCGAGTTTCTGTTCATCGCGGTGGCGACACCCACCCGTGCTGGTGGAGACGGGGCTGATCTGGATTACATTCGCGCGGCCGCTGAAACGCTCGCCGCGCACCTGCACGAGCATACGGTCATCATTAACAAGAGCACCGTACCCATAGGCACCGGTGACTGGGTGTCCGATATCGTCAAGCGGCATCAGGCACCCAACAGTAGCTTTGACGTTGTCTCCAACCCCGAATTTCTTCGCGAAGGCAGTGCTGTCCTTGATTTTCTCAGTCCGGACCGTGTCGTACTCGGTTCGACAAACCCGCTCGCCGCTGAGAAGGTTGCCTCGCTCTATCTCACACTCAAAGCACCCATCATCATGACCGACCTCCGCACGGCGGAAATGATCAAATACGCATCGAATGCCTTTCTGGCAACACGGATTTCTTTTATCAATGAAATGTCCCACATTTGTGAGCAACTCGGAGCCGACGTCAAGCAGGTTGCCGTCGGGATGGGCTATGACAAGCGGATCGGCCATTCGTTTCTGGACGCTGGCCTGGGCTTCGGCGGAAGCTGCTTCCCGAAAGATGTACGCGCCCTGGCCTACATGGCTGACGAAGGTGGCTGCCATCCCCAACTCCTGCGTGCGGTCCTTGACATCAACAACGATCAGCGCGTGCGGCTTACGCGGAAGGTGCTTGCTATTGCCCAAAAGAGCGTGAACCCCATCGTGGCATTGCTCGGATTGGCTTTCAAGCCAAATACCGATGACCTTCGGGAGGCCCCCTCCCTGGATATCGCCCGCACACTTATGGCGGAGGGCGTCACCGTCCGCGCATATGACCCTGCCGCAATGAAGCAGGCCGTAACACTGCTGCCTGGACTGCAATGCGCTCCCGACGCATACGCCGCCGCTGAAGGGGCGGACGTGCTTGTCCTGGTCACCGACTGGAATGAGTTCAAGCAACTCGATATGGAACGTATCGGGAACAGCATGCGATCGGCCAATCTCGTGGACGGCAGGAACATGTATGATCCTGACACCGTCAAGGCAGTGGGCTTCACGTACATTGGTGTTGGCCGGGGCAACCTGAACCATGCTTCGAGTGCTGATACCCACACCATGGTCGCTGCCGACGAAGCGACCATCGGCTCGTCCCTCGTGTTGAACGGCCGAGGCGCGGGAGCGTAGCGTCGCTGGCATAGGGATTGCTTCCCAGCTTCCGATGGCAACGCCAGGGACACAAACATAGTGAGGAGACCGGCATGGGCGCCTTTGTAACGGAAGCGAAGACCTTCTTCAAAAAAGTCAGCAACGACTGGGCTTTCAATCTGGCCGGAATGCTTGCCTACAACTTGATGATGACGATCTTTCCTATCATTCTTGCCATCGTGAGCATCACGGGTCTTTTGCTGGGTGGCCTGGGAGTCCAGGATACGGTCGTTCGAAGTCTCTCGAGCGCGCTCCCATCGAATATCAGCAAAACCGTGGACCTAGGGGCCATAGTCAAGAACCTGCATCAAGCGTCCGGTTTGCTCGGGCTCATTAGCCTGCTCGGTCTTATTTGGGGCGGATCGAACCTCTTTTCCATCATGGAAGCGTGCTTCGATATTATCTTCCGGGCGAGCCAGCGCAGCTTCGTCTGGCAGAAGCTCATGTCGATCGGTATGGTCATGATCTTTGCCATACTGGCGCCCCTGATGGCGGTTGCGTCGAGTCTGACGGCTGCGGCAAGTGGGATTGCGAAGCTGTTGCCCTTCGACATCCCGGGCCTCCCCTTTATTCTGGGACTGCTTGGTCCGTTGTTCAGCATCCTCGCCGCGTTTATTCTCTTCCTATCGATCTATATCGTCGTCCCGAACATGAAGGTATCTTTTAAAAATGCCTGGCGTGGAGCCATCGTCAGTGCCGTTCTCATGACAGCCATCACGATGCTCTATCCGTTTTACGTGTCGCACTTTCTGAGCACGGGTCAGTACGGCGCGACAGCGGGGTTCGCGATCGTCATCCTTACCTGGTTCTGGTTCTTTTCTGTGATCCTGTTGGTTGGAGCCGAGGTCAACTCCTTCTGGGCTCTTGGTCAGCGGCCTTCAGAGGCAGATATTCCGCTGATGATGCACACAGTGCAGGTACACGGCAGGGCCCCGGATGAAGGTGAAGACGCCGAAGCGCCGCCGGTGGGGCATCCAAAGGAACCGGAAGCAGCGGCAAAAGCCAAGGCTGAGCGGGCTACTGCCCACGGCGGTGCGGAGAAGCACGTCGACACGTCGACCAAGAGTCGCAAAACTGCCGGAGCACAGGGATCAGCCGGTTCATCCCGCCGTCGTGTTCGCAGTCTTGCTCCGGAGACAACTCCCCATACGGGTAAGGGCATGTTCGTCCTGACCGGGCTGGCGGTGGTGCTGTCCTACGCGGCCGCTCGCGCCGACGCAGCACTCCGTCGGAATCGAACGTCGGTGCGCGTTCGCTAACGCCAACGTCTCAGGCTGATGGCCACCACTCCCTGCCGGGGAACCACCTGACTTTACGTCTCGGCGCGGTGAGCTGACAGCGTGAAGTTAGCCAGAAAACCGGACCCCATGAAAAAAGGGCTATACTCAGTCATGGTCGCTCGAGTTCCCATTGACCGAGAGGAGTTAAACCCGCATGCCCGATCTGCGTACAGCAGCAGAACAAATCGTCTCGAATGTTGAGCAAGTTATCGTTGGTAAACGCGATGTCGTCCAGTTGACATTGATTGCTCTTATGTG
>JAABUZ0100004838.1_pt1 | contig 18242 bp, 18 predicted proteins | sample 5562091 | NCBI WGS metagenome assembly JAABUZ01 (sample SAMN12813069, study PRJNA571459) | rock metagenome | isolation source: Antarctica rocks | place: Antarctica: Victoria Land, Linnaeus Terrace sud | collected 2015-12-21
TCCTGACCCGCGTTCACACGGGTATTCACAAGAAGTGATCGCGGCGCTGGGGACCTTGTCGACCGAGCATCGCGCCGTGGTGGTGCTGCGCTACGTGCTGGAATACACGCCCGGGGAGATCGCGCGGGCGCTTGAACTGCCTCGCGGCACCATCAACTCCAGGCTACGCCGCGGCCTGAACGCGCTGGAGCCAAGCCTTCGGGAAATCGAGCCGCAGTGAACGTCCGCCGAGCCCTATCGCGGCTAGAAGCCCCCGAGGAGCTCGCTGCGCAGGCGCGTACCTGGCAGGTCGTCAGCGCGGCCTACCGTGAGCGCTCTCCGGCGCGCAGGCACCGCTCAAGCCGGCGGCTGGCGTTCGCGCCCGCGCTGGTGGTGCTCGTCGGGGTGCTGTCGCTGACCCCGGCCGCAGCGACGGTCAGTCGCTTGATCAGCCACGCGCTCGGCGTTCCGCACGCGGCCCGCGCGTTGATCTCGCTGCCCACGCCAGGCCGGCTGCTGGTCTCTGGACCTGGGGGCACCTGGACGGTGTCAGCCGACGGGTCACGCCGACGAATCGGCTCATGGCGTCAGGCGAGCTGGTCACCGCACGGACGCTACATCGCCATCACCACGGGCAACCGACTGGCCGCTGTTGACCCCCACGGCGTAACGCAGTGGGCACTAACTCGACCTGCGGTCACAGACCCACGCTGGTATCCCCCGACCGGGTTCCGGGTCGCTTATCGCTCGGGCAGCACGCTGCGGGTCCTGGCAGGCGACGGCACCGGCGACCATCAGCTCGCCACGGCTGTCGCGTCGGTCGCGCCGGCCTGGCGGCCTGATCATCCCTACCAGCTCGCCTACGCCCGCGGCGACCAGGTGATCGTCCGCGACGCAGACACCCGCCGGTTGGTCTGGACGCGACCCGCGCGCGACGTGCAAAAGCTCGACTGGTCTGCCGACGGTACCCGCCTGCTCGTGATCACCCGCACGCACATTCGAGCGCTCAACACCGCCGGCAGGACCATCTCAACGATCATCCTCACGCCCGACAGCCCGGCGTTGGACGCATCCCTGTCGCCCGACGGGCAAACGCTCGCGCTGGTCCGCGGCGGCGCTAAGCAGGGCGTAACCGTGGCGCGGCTAACCTCGCCGCGACCAGCGCTGAGAAGCGTGCTGGCAGGCTTTGGCGTAAGGCAGGTTCTCTGGTCACCGGACGGGCGCTGGCTGCTGGCCAGCTGGCCCGCCGCTGACCAGTGGGTATTCATCGCAGTCACCGGCACCCCACGGATCGCCGCCGTCTCGCGGATCGCGCGACAGTTCACCAGCCAGGCCCGGGCAAACAGCTTCCCCAGGCTGGATGGGTGGTGCTGCACCGCGCGAGGAGCAGCGGGATAAGAAGCAGAACGCTCAGCCACCGCGCTCTCGCCAGTCGCGCCAACCGGCCTCGGCGACCAGGCGCGCGCACCCAGCCGCCTGCCAGATGTCGGAGAGCGCCCGCAAGGCTTCAGCCTGACACCCAGCTTGAGCGCCACAGCCCGGTCCGTGATCCCCAGAAAGCGCCCGCAACTTCTCATTTCACGCAGGTCCGGCCACCAGATCCGGCGCCGGCGACGACGTCGACGCTCCTGTTTTGGTGTCCTCGAGGGACAGCAGCCAGTCCTTCGTGGCTGCAGAGGCAAGCAAGCAGGCGCCGCGCTGAAGGAGCCGCGCTCCCGCTTGGGTAGATTGGAGCGCGCCGACGCACCGAATCGCGGTCACGGAAGCACCGCAGGTCTTCGCGCACAACGGTGTCCAGAGAACATGATGCGAGTTGTCGTGGACGCTAAGTCCTCACGGATCGGTGGCGTGCGCTCGTGCCGCGCAGAAGGTTCGGCCCTTATCGCAGGACGTATCTAAACCGGCCGACGACGATCGAGTGATCTTGCACTGGGCGGGAGAAGTCCAGGGTGTCTCGGCCTGGTCCGCCGTTCGGCTGGTAGGTCACCAGACCGGCGTACGTTCCCGGACAGACCTCCTGGCGGTCCTGGATTGTCACACGCTGCCCAGCATGGATAGGGAGCATCGTGGTGGCAGAGGTGCCGCCGGTGTTCAGCGTGCAGTTCGCGGGGCCCGAGGCGCGGCCGTAGGAGAACTCGTAGACGCTGCGGTGGTTGTCTGCGGCCAGTCGCGCCGTGAAGCTGAGGTTGACCAGCGCGATCGACGGGTGCGGCTCTGGGGAGGCGGGCTTGTAGCCGGGCGGGATGCCGTGATCACAGGCGATCTGAAATGACCCGAACGCCAGAGGCTTGTAGCAGTAGTGCTTGGCCTTGAACATCCGGACGGTCATCGGCGCTGCCACCTGCGCCTCGGTGATATGCGGCGGGTGAAACGGGGGGTAGTGCACGTACCCGACGTTCGGACAGCTGGCCGCGCCATTCCCGCCCGGCGAGAGCGTCCGCAGGCGGCAGACGTGCCCGTCACGGTATTTGACCGACGTGATGATTCCCGCGAGCAGCGTGGAGCTTGTGATCTCGCCGCCGCCGCTGCCACCGACGCAGTTTCTGCCACCAGGGGCGGTGGGCAGGCATAGCTGTCCAGATCCAGGCACGACGGCAAGGTAAGCACCGTCAGGGCCTGTACGTTGGGTCACCTCGTGGCCATTGAGCAGGTAGCTGATGCTCACGGCGTCAGGTCCGAGAACGCCGAGTGCGACATTTCGCAGATCGCGTGCTGGGCAGGTCGGAAGCGGAACGGTGTGCAGTTGCTGGAAAGGGGCTCTGGGCGCCCTGAGGGGTTTGATCTGGCATCCGGCCGTCTTGCCTTGGGCCGCGCTGGCCGGCACGCCCTCCTCTAGCACGTTGAGAAAGAGGTTGCCGCGAGCGTCGGTTTGGCCGCACGCGAAGTTTGTGTGCAACGGGATCGGATGAAAACTCCCGTCATTGGCAAACGCGCCGTCTTGGCCGAGCGCTCCGATCTGGCCTGCCTGCACCCGGCCGAGCTGCAGGCATGCCTGCAGCCGCTGGATTTGGGTCGTGCGCACCCCCCATGGCAGCCCGCTGTGAGGATCGGGGGCTTGCGCTGCGATGCGCACGATGCCCACAGCAACCGCGCTCGTCGGCTGGCTCGGAGTCGAAGTGTTGCTCTGGTGCAAGAAGACAAGCGCGATCACGGAGATCCCGACGGCGACCCCGACCGCCACAGTCGCGACGATCGCGTCTGCGCGAAACCTCAGCCGGCGACGTCGTCGCCCGGCAGGTGTCCTGGCCAGCTCCTGATGGATGCGCCCAAGCAGACCTGGCCGGGGATTTATCCCGCTGGTCTTAGCTTCCAGCGCGCGCCGGAGCTGGCTAATGATCTGCTCGTCGGTCAGCACAACGGTGAGCCCCTCGAAATCGTCGGTTGATCAGCCGCGTCACCCAGCGCCGCACGCAAAGCGACCAGCGCTCGGCTTGTGTGGGTCTTGACCGTTCCCTCTGAGCAGCCGATCGCCGCGGCCGTCTCAGAGACCGACAGGTCGGCAAAAAACCGCAGGATCACCACCTCGCGCTGACGCGCAGGCAGACCGCGCAGCGCGCTGATGATCGCGACCCGGTCAATCAGCCCCGACGTACCGTCCGCGACAGGACCCAGACGATCCTCACACGCATCAAGAAACTGTTCGTTGACGCGTCGCCGCAGGCTTCGACGACGGTCGTGCAGCACGTTAACGAGCACTCGATGCGCGTAGGCGTGAGGCGCGTTGCGGGCCACGTCCCACCTTCGGGCGGTTCTCATCAGGACGACCTGCAGCAAATCCTCAGCATGATCTCGGTCGCCGGTCAACAGATACCCGCTGCGCAACAGTCGCGCCGAGCCGCTGACAACGAACTCATCAAATGAGGCATCTAGCTCCACAGATCACGAACTTCGCTGATCAACCGCACACGATCCTTAACTCCGCCAGCTGACGATCCGTTGACACACAGCCCCGATCTTCTCTGAAGAACCGATCACCCGCCGGCGTAGGGGAACCTCAGATACAGACCAACCGGCGCCCGCACGCTCGAGACACAGCGCCCGGATCCACATCTGGCCCATTGACCCGGCCGATGTGAACGTCGTCCGGTTTTCCCGCCCAGCTCGACTCCGCTCCGAGACTTCCGCAATCACGCAGGACCAGCAGCATCACGCGGCCATCAAGGTCGCGACGAGGCTCCCGCTCAGCGCCAAGACCAGCAGTATCGCCCCCCTCAGCGGCGGCGGGGTCGCTTTCGCTTCGTGCTGTGAACTGCAACTGACGCATTGCTGACGAGGAGACCGGGAGCGTGCTTGGCGCCCGGCGAATGTTGGTCACACGGATACGATCACTGGACGCGTGGTTGGCGGGTGTGAGCGCGTTTTCCAAGAGCGATCGTCCGGACGCTCGGCGTCCAGACGATGCCTCTGGTGACATCTGGATCGCCCGGGTCGGCCGGGTGATCGCCGCGGCAGACGAGTTGTGCCATCGCCGGCTTATCAGGGCGCCCTGAGGCCCATGTCGCTGAGCACGTTGTTAGCGCCAGCATCCCTCGAGTTCGTACGGTGCGCGGCCCAGTGCACGGACTGGGCGGCTGGTGGTCGCGATCCCCACCCTGGTCTGCATCGCGCCGTGCTTGGCGGGCGCGTAGCCGAACGCTCGGTCGAAGTCGGCCCGGGGGATGCCCATGCGATGCGCGACCTCGAGTCGCGTGAGACCGGGCTCGCGCGCAATGTCGTGCTCGAGGAAGTCGCGAGCTCGCGTGACGGGGATGCTGTCAAGCCGGGACTTCTCGAGCTCGCGGCGATCGGCTCCGGATCGACGGGCGGGCGGCGTGTTCAGCGTCGCGGCCGCCCGGTCGATCTCTGGCCTTGCTGCTCGACCAGTCGCCCGGCGATGCTGGGTGCACGGGGCGCAGGCGCGGCCGAGCTGGCGGCAGCGCGCGCAGCTATCGCTGCCGGGCCCGAGGCGCGTAACCGGTGCCATCTCTGTAGTCCTCCTGTCCTGCTCTGGCGTGAAGGCGCGCGCCGATGAGTACATGCCACTGTTTCGCAGCCAGCCCGCAGGCGGTAGATGACGCCGGTCTCGATCTACGCCCCCCAGGGGTGTTGGTGCGTACCCCCGCAGGTGTCGCCGCCGCTGGCCGTCGCGTAGCGGTCCCGTGCTTCCGGCGTCTGGACGGCTAGCGGCAACTGCTCGCTTCGACCAACGGTGCGATTCGCTCTCAACCTCGACGCGGACCTACTCGCCTCCTCCGCGGCTACGTCGACGACCTACGGTTCGGTCGTTACCGACCGCGCAGCCCTCTCTGCCGCGACGGTCTGTGGCACATGCTCGCCGCCGGTGGCGCGACAATATGCCGAGCATGCGTGCAGTGGGCCGGCTTGACGATGGAACCCCGTACTTCGCTCCGCTTCGGGAGCTGCCTCGCGATCCCGACGAGGATCTTGTCCAGTGCCACCTGTGCGGCGAGTGGTTTCGGTTTCTGGGAAGCACCCACCTGAGGCGAACCCATGGCTGGACGCTTGCGCGGTATCGCGAGGCGTTCCAGCTTCGCGAGTCGATCTCGACGTGCTCGCGGGCGATCAGCGAGAAGCACCGCCAGCACGCGAAGCGCAGGGTCAAAGCGGGCGAGTTCGGGACGACCGTGCACTTGGTGGCCGCCGCCGCGGCGCGGAGCTCCTCCGGTGACCGGCGTTTGCCCCGGTGGCGCTCACTCGCGGTGAATCATCCGGGGTTGCTCGCCGAGCTTGAGCCCAGTCGCAACGGCGATCTGGACCCGTACGCGGTCGCCGCGGGCTCGAACCGGACGCTGTGGTGGCGCTGCGAGCATGGGCACGGGTGGCGAGCGAGTGTGAATAACCGAGTAAACGGCTCGGGGTGCCCGACGTGCGCCGCAGACGCCGGCGTGCTGCACCTGCGCGCGCTCGCCCGTGCGCAGACGCGGGTGTCGGCTGAGCGCTCGCTTGCGGTCAAGTATCCCGAGCTGCTCACCGAGCTTCACGCCACGCGCAACGGGGACCTGGACCCCGCAGCGATCGGCGCAGCCTCGAAGCGGAAGTTGTGGTGGCGCTGCGCACGTGTGGGCATGAGTGGCAGGCGACGGTCTCCAATCGCGCGATTCGGGGCACCGGCTGCCCGGCCTGCTCCCGCGAGCGTCACTCGCGTCGGCTCGTGGAGCGTAACCGGCGCACGTTGGCCGAACGGAACCAGCGCGTCACCGCCGAGCGCTCGCTCGCGCTCAAGCATCCCGAGTTGCTCGCCGACCTTCACCCGACTCGCAACGGGAACCTAGATCCGTCCACGGTCGGCGTTGGCTCGCACCGCAGGCTCTGGTGGCGCTGTGCGCACGGGCACGAATGGCAGACGACCGTCAACACCCGCACCAGGGGCTGCGGATGCCCCTCGTGCGCAAAAGCTTGCGTCAAGCCAGGCCAGCGAACGCCGAGCCCTTGAGCTCCCGACGAGCCGTCGCGTTTAGTGCATCCGACGAGCGGAGGTGGCTGGCACGCTGCGGACGGGTGAGGCCAGCTTTACACTCAATTGCAGGGCTCGCACGGCGGCCGACAAGCCTGCGCGCTACCGATGCAGATGCCCACCGCCGCGGCGATCATCAGGGCCGGCCGGGTGATCCTGATGTCGACGCAGGACGCGTCCGAAGGCGCCGCCGTCCGCGAGTGCTTTGCCCCCGCGAGCGATCGTCGCGGCCGGGACACCGCCATCATCTCCGGACGCGTGTCTCCGCGCAGTAGCCGTGTCTCCCTATGCGTGCGGAAGGCCGGAGCGCGGAGACCTCTCCAGGCCTCGCTCAGTGCGTCGACGGATGGACCCCCGCCCCGGCGCGAAGCACACGTAGTAGCTGGTCGACCGAGACGACCAACACGTCATCCTCGACGCGCTCGACGCCCCGCGCCCTGACCAGGCACACCACGGCAAGGGCGCCGTTGCGTGCCCACCTTCGCCGGCGCCGCGACAGCCACGCAGCCTGCTCATGCACCCGTACGAGATGGCGCGCATCGTACGTTCTGGTCTTCGTCTCGATCGCAACGGCAACGCCCGTGGGCGCGATCGCCACCGAGTCGATGTCTCCCTGGCCTTGCCACAGCAGCGAGTGCCGAAGCCGCCACCCCTCGGCCCGAAGAGGGGCGAGCGCGCGCTGCACCTCGTCCTCCGAGTGGGCGCCGACTCGACTCCGATGAGCGAGCGAGAGCCAGTGGCGAGCGTAGAGGCCAAGCCCGACGGCCGTGAGGAGCAGCAGCCCGCCGAGCGCCGCCGCTCCCGCGCCCGCGACCACGAGCCCGAGCAGCCCGACGCCGACAGTTCCCAGCGCCGCCTTTCCCGCGTGGAGGAGCCGGCGATACTGCTGGCGACGCGCGTAGTTCACGCTGCGACCACCTCGAGCTCGCAGCCAGCGGCGAACGCGCTCTCGCGCTCGGTTGGATCTGCCATTACTCGATCGTCCCACCGATGCCAGACAGTCCTTTAGAAGCGTCCGGTATCGAGTCAGCGACGACCGCTTGCGGAGACCATTTTCGCGGAATTGGTCCGCGATTGGACCAAAAGCAACGAAACAGCCCCGCGTTAGCAGGGCTTTTGTGAGTACCGCTACCAGAATTTGAACCCGGAGCGACTGTTGGTCACCGCGCAGAGACTTGCCCCGCCGCATCCAATACCTAGCAGGTACAGGTCTTCGAGCATCTAAATCGTGGCGATACCAAACTACCCCCCATGGCGATCCGAAACCACCCCCTACGGTGGTCTATGACCGGCACGACGGTTGGAGACGTCGCCGTCTCAATGCGCCTGTGGAGTGAGCGGCTACCAAGAACTGTCGCCGGTGGACAGGCTGCTGACAGCTGACGAGCTCGCTGAGCGTCTCGGGATGAGGACAGATTGGGTCTGGGCTCAGGCCCGTGCCGGTCGGATTCCACACGTGCGTCTGGGCCGGTACCGGCGGTTCCGGGAGTCCGCGGTCGAAGCCTGGTTACACGATCTCGAGACCGGCGGCATGAACCCGTCCGGCGCCGCGCCGTCTCGCCCGGCCCCGCTACGACGTCGCGCGTAGCTCAGGCAGCCGCGTCTACGGACAGCCTCAACGGTCGTCTCTTTGGCGATGCGAGGCGTAGCCCCAAACCCGCCGAAGGCTCCGTTCAGAGGCTCCGATCCCGCACGGCCGACAACAAATTGATGGACAATTGATGGACACGTTGGCAAAGCGCGTCCTGGTAGCCGGTGCGGAACAAGATCATTTGCAGGGACTTCTCGAAGGGTGAGCGAGGGGACTCGAACCCCCGACCGCCTGGACCACAACCAGGAGCTCTACCAGCTGAGCTACGCCCACCGCGAGACGGCTGAATCTACCAGCGTCGCTCGCCTCCCGTGGCTTGCAACGTCATCGGACGCCGCGACCAACGCCACCCCCAGATCGCTGCCTTCAGTTCCGCGGCCTCGGCGTGAGCCTCCCGCAGCCCGGGCGGAGATGGAGCCGCACGCGAGGAGCACGGCGCATCATGGCCTACGTGCGCGCCCTCGGGTCAGAATGTCCGGGACCTTCACGGTTCAGCTCAGCCGTCAAAGCGTCATCCAGCGAGCACACCGGCGGGAATGACGTACCGCAGCGGTGTCGACGCGACGGCCGCTCCGCGGTTGCTGAGCCGGTCGCCATGAAGGCCCCGCCCTGCGAGGGTCGGGGCCTCCTGCGCCTCCGGGTGCCCGTCGTGGGCCGCAATCCAGGCCAGGACCGCCGTGCAGTCCGCGCCAGCCGCGAGGATCGCCGCGCGTTCGATCACCGCACCGCCCGATGCATGCCGTCGCGCCAGCCGGGTGACCAGGGCGCGGATCGTCTCGTCGTCCATCGACGACGCAGGCAGGTTCCCGCTCTGCTCTGAGCCCATGTCCGTGACCTCCTTGAGGGCCTCCGGACCATCCTCGCGGACGCCCTGACCAGCCCCCGTTGAAAACGGCGTTCCATCGCTGGGACGAAAGAGTCCGTGGAGGTCGCCGTTCGACGTGACGCCGGCAGCGCTCTGCGCGAATTCGCTTCGCAGTGCGGTGAAGTTGCCCTGACGCCTCACTGTACTCCCGGGAGCGCCCTCAGCACGGATCGGCGCGTCGTGCCGAAGCAGCTGTCGGCGAGACACGGCATCAGGACGTCAATATGCTCGGTGCATGGTCGACCCGACTCGAGAGCCACCCCAGCCCGAGCCACAGGGTCGATGTGTCTGCGGCGAGAGAGTCATCATCTCCGACGCGCGAGCGGTCACCCTCCCCAATGGTCGGCCCGGGTGGGAGGGCTACTGCCCCGAGTGCGGCGCCCCGCTGTTCGCAATCCGCCGTCGGGCTTCGGCGAGCTGACCCGGGGCGCGGCGATCAGGATACGTCTAGCGCGGCGGCGAGATCGCGCAGCAGATCCTCGACGTGCTCGCAGCCAGCGCTCAGCCGGATCAGGCCCGATGGTATGTGTTGCTGTCCTGGATGCGCGCCCCGCCGTTCCATGCAGGTTTCCACGCCGCCGAGGCTCGTCGCATTGCGAATGATCCCGGTAGAGCGGCAGGCTCGATCAGCAGCTGCGGCGTCGGCGAGCTCGAAGCTGACGATCGTGCCCCATCCGGGGTAGCGAACCCGCTCGACCGCGGGATGCCCGGTCAGCCACGCCGCGATCTGTTGCGCTGATGCTTGAGCGTGGCGCAGCCGAAGGGCGAGTGTTCGCGATCCGCGCAGGGCGAGGAATGACTCGAGCATTCCCGGCGTGGCGCCGTGCAGGCTCCTTGCTGCGCGCAGCTCGCGCAGCTGTTCGGCGTCGGCTGTGACCGCGGCCCCGAGCAGCAGATCTGAGTGACCGCCGATGAGCTTGGTGGCGGAGTGCACGACGATATCGGCCCCGAGCTCGAGCGGGCGTTGGAGCAACGGCGTCGCGAAGGTGTTGTCGACAACCACACGTGTGCGTGGTCCCCGAGGGGCTGCACAGATCGTCGCCAGGTCCGCAACATCGAGCAGCGGGTTGGACGGCGATTCCAGCCACAGCAGATCCGCTTCGGAGGCTCTCTGCGCCCAGCGCGGATCGGTCGCCGCCAGCCGTTCGACGCGCCACTCGCGACTGCGCGTTCCGATCTCGCCGAGCCCGCTCACGCCTTGGTAGCAATCCTCGCCGAGCACGAGGTGCGCCCCGTGCGGAAGTTGACCGAGCACCGCGGAGCAGGCCGCCATCCCCGAGGCGAAAGCGACCGCAGCTCCTCCCTCCAGTCCACCGAGCATCGCCTCGAAGGACTCCCATCCGTCGGTCGCTTCGTTGCGACTGTAGATCCGCTCGCCGCCGAGCACGTACGTCGACGCCGCGACGATCGGCGTGTTCAGGGTGGCGCCGGGCACCGCAGGGGGACGACCAGCTGCAACCACCCACGTCTCAGGCTCCACCTCATCGCGCCTCACAGCTGACGTCACCACCTCGATCGAAGACGTATCCAGCCTAACCGAGGCTGTAGCGCCCGGCGGAGATGCTGACCGTTCGGCCACGCCGTCTGAGGCGTTCACTCATCTGACCGCGAGCCACCGCAAGGGTTCGGAGCAGGTCCGTCACCCGCGGGCGCCTGATCGTCGGCACCGTCTTCTCAGCGTCTCGCGGGCGAGGAACAGGAGGACTGTCACGGCGGCGACCACGGTCGCGAGCACGAAGAACTCGGCCACTCCCGCTGTGCGCTGGCTCTGGCCGATGATCCACCACAACGAGTCACGGAAGGCGAGTGTCAGCGGAACCGTCGCGCAACCAAGCACAGCGGCTTGGACCGCGACGCCGGGTGCCGCGCGCCGCGCCCCAAGTAGCTGCAGGTGCGTGCCGACCGCTGCGAGAAACGCGAACATGCCAGTGGCAGCGACGGCGAAGAACAGGAAGAGACTGATCCCGACGCCCTCCTCGATCGCGCGGCTTCCGGTGACAGCCGCGCTGAACGCCACCGAGAGCGCTGCGGCCGCGGAAAGCGGGCGGCGACGAGCGGGCGCCACGAGCCGCCTGTCGAGACCGTGCAGTGTCCGCAGAGCACGGGCCCGTTGAGGCCCCAGCCGCGCCGCGGCATGTTCACCCAGCGTGATCGCGTCCGCTGCCCAATCCGGCTGCGAGGATGTCGGCGCCCACCACTCAACGCCGCGCGTCGCTCGCCACACGGCCACGACGCTGATCAGGGTAAAAGCAGTCAGGAGCGCCAGCAGGCTGATCAACAGCCCGGTGACCGCGGTCCACGTGCGCCGCTGCGCACCGAGCAGGACGCTGGCCCAGTCGCTGGTCAGCGTCACACCCACCAAGGCCAGGAGCGTTCGGCTCCCGCGCAACAGGTCCACCACTCGACGCACCGGCAGCGGCGCATTGCGCCGGCATAGCGGGACCCGCAGCGCGCACAGGGCGACCAGCAACGGGACAAAGAAGATCGCGAAGGAGACAATCGCGTCGTAGGGATCGTCCTGCCAAGGGACGTGATTTCCGAATGCCGGCACTTCCTTGGCGATCCAGGTGAACACGACAAACGCGATCGACACCAGCAGGGAGCCAAAGACGGCTCGACCGAAGCCCGGACGCGCCGGATCGCCCACCGGCAGATCACCCTCGAACACGATCATCTCCGACACGCCGACAATCATGACCGACGATGGCTCCGCGTGCCACACGACGAAGGCCTGCCCGGCACGGCGCCAACCTGGACTGCAGCGCACAGCAGGCCAACGGGCTGTGGTACGACAAGGGGCCGGGCACGAGGGGCACTGACGGCTGCGGCGCCCAAGGAACCGTCACGCAGGCCCGCTTCCAGCTGACTGGGAGCGGCTGGCCCGCCGTTACGCCGGCAACCCCACAGTGATCGGCTTCGACCTCGACAAGCACGCTGACCGGCTACATGAACGGCCACGATGGCGGGCTCGGCGGCCCCAGCTTCCAAGGCCGGCAGCAGGGGGTGGGCAACACCTGGTGGTCGTGGGGCTACGACTCCGACGGCATCACTCAAAACGCCAACGGCTCGCTCAACCCGACGCAGTACCGGATCTACCGGCAGTGGCGACCCAGCCCGCGGTGGCCTCCTCGGTCGCAATGGCTAACGCAGTTCACCTGCTTGATGCGCGCGCCGAGATGGTGCGAGCCGGCTCTCGAGCACTGTCGCTCCGCCGGCGAGCCCGAGCATCAGTAGCGCCAGCCAGACACAGTTCACGGCAGCGCGGCCGTAGCCAAGCTGCGTAACATCGATGAACGGATACGGGTACCAGTGGACGATCGCCCCGCGGATCAGGGTGAACGCTAGCCAGCAGATCGGGAAGATCAGCGAGAGCCAGGCGATTCGTGCCGAGGCGAGTTTTCGCGGGCCAACCAGCAGCCAGCCCACGATCGCCATTACCGGAACCACCGTATGGACGAGTTGGTTGCCGACGGCATCCCAGCTCTTCAGGTCAAGCGTCTGCGCGAGCACTGCGTGGAACACGACACCTGTGATGGTGATCGCCACGAGCCCCGAGAGACGCAGGACCGCGAACGCCGTGGAGGACCGATCGAACCGCAACGCCAGCAGCAGCGTCGCCACGCCGACGAGCAGGTTCGACTGGATCGTGAAGAACGCGAATGCGTTGGCTGCTCGGGCTAGCGCAGGATGAAAGTGGCCTGTGGTGTTGTTGGCAGCAGTGATCGCGCTGATCAGCACGCCCGCAAGCACGCACCCGGCTGTCGCTCCGAACCAGACGCGCGCCCATTTGCCCGACATAGACGAAACGTACATCACGAGCGGGAGACGATCCGGCGCCGCGACCGTTCAGCGCCGATCGCGCGGCTCCACCCGGTCGTCTTGCTCGGTTGGCCCCAGCGGGCTGATCACGGCTTCCTCGCGAGTTAGCGGAAGGTCAACGTGGCGAGCTTCTTGCGGATGCTGCGCGGCGCTCGCCCGTAGATGATCATGGTCGTCTCACCCAGATGCGTGCTCTCGAGGGAGATTACGATCCGCTCGATCTTGGGTGGCGTCAGCATGCCGAGAAGACCACCCGATCGCGCGGATCGCTCGAACTGCAGCTCCGTCCCTGATTGGACCTTGAGCTCGTAGCCGCAAGCATTGAGGCCCGGGGCGATCGTATCTAGCACGAGGGCTCGTGTTCTTGGCACCGTCGCGGGCACAACGAGCCGTTGCGTGAACGCTCGGCTCCCTGGTGGCCCGACGCGGACCGGGCCGCGATCAAGCGGCACGTCAGGCACGCTGACTGTGGGTAGGTCAGCGACGATCTCCGCGAGGTCATGAATCGTGTGCGAGGACATCGCGCGTGCGATGCGGAGTTCGAGTTCGTCGATGGCGATCCGGCCCTCGACGCAATGCGTCCGCAGCTCGGCGGTCACCTTGGCGCGATCCCGGTCAGACGCGCGTATGTTCCCGCCCGCCAGTTCGCTCGACTTAGCCACGTTGACTTCAGTATCACCGGCCGTCGGATGGTCCGTCAACTCCACGGAGAATGGCGGCCAGGGCGGGCTCATGGGGGGCTTCAACGGATGGACGGCGCCGCACATCGGTGGCGGACGGCTCTTGATCCCACTTCCGCATCTACGCTGCAATCGGTGCCGCGTCGACTCGGTGCAGGCGCTATGACGGTGGGGAAGCCGATTTGCGTTCTCGACGTTCATGAAGACAGCTGGGGGATGCTCTCTGGAACGAGGGCGCGGCTGCTCGCGCCTGAGGTGCACTTCTTGTCGCGCAGCCGGCTGATCTCAGGGACAGGTGCCGCCGGTGCGGCGGTGGACGGCCTTTACTGCCGCGATGACCGGCATGGCCAACGAGCCGGATCCGGGCCGCAGGTCACCGACGAAGAGTGAGCAGCGCCCCTGGACCCAGTAAACGTTGGCATCCCGGAACTTCGCTCCTCCGTTTTTTGCGCTGGCGGTGAACGCGTAGCCGGACGCGCCGGGCACGCCGGGAACCTTGATGGTCGTGTAGGTCCCGGCGCCCTGCTTATGAACTGCAGCGAGCTGAGACGCGGTCAGCTTCCGAGCCCCCGCTGATGTCTTGAACTCGACTACGGCGGAGCCAGCCTGCGCCTTGTGCGCTCCCTTGAGCAGCTCAAAGGCAGCGGTCTGGAAGCCGGCTGCTTTCAAGCGCTTGGCGTTGGCCCTGGCATGGGGATCGCCCCGGAGATACTCCTTTAGGCTGAGATGGGTCTGCCGCTTAGCGATCGTGAACCCGGGCTCTTCGCCTGCCCGAACGAGAAAGCGGGTGAGAGTTCCGTTGGCCGCGAGCACTGTCGCGGCCAACGCCGCGGTGGCCAGCAAAGCGACGCACAAACCGGTGAACAGCCGCACCGCGCGGCGAGAGATGACGAGTGAATGGGTCGGCAACGCATCGTCTCCTTGATCGTCGTTGCAAGTCAGCGCCTCCACATCGTGAGGGCATCCTGCCAAATGAGACGGCGCCTTCGCGCTGAGCCCACAGGATCGAGCAGGCGCGGGCCCGTGAAGCCTATCACCGGCGACCTGTCTGGCGACGACCGCAAGGCGTAGGCGTTCTCGCGCACGCGGAGCCCAGTCGGCCGGCCGTCGGTCGACGAGCTTACGCGTGTCGTGACTTGGGGTCGCGCACCCAGCGCGCCGCCGGTGGCTCAACGCGGCGCCCGTGAAGCCCCAGCGGGCACATCGCGGGCGAGACTCACCGGGCCCGTTGGTCGCCGCTTCGGTCCGGCGCTGAGCTGAAGCAGCAGCGCCGATCTCGGGGCTGCTGCCGAGGCGACGCGGAAGCGGCGCATGACGCATCTGTAGCGCAACCTTCAGGTTGCGCTACGGTTCTCGCTATGACCACTGTGTCTTTCGGAATCAACCTTCGGGGCTCTGCCTCGGCCTCTGAATTTCGTGAAGTCGTGCGCCGCGCTGAGCATCTCGGTTGCGATGTGGTCGCGGCTCCCGATCACCTGGGCGCTCCGGACCCCTTCGCCGTTCTGGCCGCCGCCGCCCAGGTCACTCAGCGGATGCGGCTTCGGACCTACGTGCTGAACGTCGGCTTCTGGAACCCGGCGCTGCTTGCCCGGGCCGCTGCCACGACCGACCTGCTCTCCGATGGCCGACTTGAACTCGGGCTCGGCGCAGGACACATGCGCAGTGAGCACGAGCAGGCCGGACTTCCCTGGCGGAACCATCGCGCTCGAGTCGACCAGATGGAGCACACCCTCATCGAGACCCGCCGACGGCTCTCGACCCCTGATCACGAGCCACGGCCCGCGCAGAGCCGAATTCCCATGGTGGTCGGCGCGATGACCTCTCCTGGCCTGAGCGTCGCCGCACGGCACGCCGACATCGTCGCCTTCTCAGGACTACTTCAGATCCCAGGAGCCTCTCCGGGAAGCTTCATTGTGGCCTCGGCCGCCCAGACTCGGGAGAGGGTCCGCGAGGTCCGCGACCAGGCCGCTGGACGCGACTACCGCAGCGACGCGCTGCTTCAAGCCATCCGTCTTGGAGCTGATCCCAAGGCCATGGCTGAAAGCCTGGCCGACGAGTGGGGAGGCATCAGCGCCGAGCAGCTGCTCGACACCCCATTTGTCCTACTCGCACACGACCCATCACACGCGGCAGCCATACTTGCGCAACGCCGGGAGGATTTTGGTTTCGACTCGTTCATGACCCACGAGCCGAACCTTGAAGCCCTCGGCGAAGTCATCGATCGGACTTGACTCGACGCCTGTTTTGCGGTGCATGCAGCGTCGGGGCGGCGCCATCTTTGTGGACGTGAGGGGCACCGCGCGACGAGGGACGGTCGGGATTGGTCGCGGAGCCTGCGCTCACCGCCGCAGTTTGAATAGCGCTTCCGCGGCATCTTCGACTGCGATGTGGTTCAGCCTCAATTCCTCGATCTGCTCGACCTGGGGGTTGATCTCCCAAAGACACCACACGCGCCATTGGGGGCGATGAAAGGACCACCAGCGGATCCCCGTGTAGTTACGCATGTTGTAGATGCGGGCGGCGAGACCCTGCGTGTAGGGTCGGTTGCGCTCCACGACTTGAGACGGACGGACGCCAAGTTCACCGAGGCGTCCGGGGTGATCGAGGTCGACGTACGGAAGGCCTTCATGGAGTCGGTAGATGCCGAGCGCTCGGCGGGAGCCGGGATCGGTGCGCTCTGGCACGGCCGGAGCTCGTCACTGACGATCCCTGGGCAGCGGGGTTCACACCAAGGTTCACAGGAGCAACCGGGTCCTGATCGTGGCGCCGCCGCGTCCGGCTCGAAAGCTGACGTAAACGTCCATGTCTGGCATGAGGGCGGTGGCTGGCGGATGCTGACGTTGCCCGAGCAGCGTGCAAGGTGGGGGTAGCAGGTCTGTAGCCGACGCCCCTAGGTGCGCTGCGGCCGTGAGATGCTCAGCGCGGTGAAGCTGAGGCCGGTCACTGGGTCCCCACCATTCTTGGACCAAGGAGATTTGGAGATGGAACCAGAGAACGCGAGCTCCGTCCGCGCAGCGCTTGACCCTTCAGCCCTGAGAGCGGCGCTGATACCCCGCCGACCGGTCTTCGCGAATCCGTGGGAGTCCACCGTCGACGCGTTCGCCTGCTACGCGGCCGTTAGCTTCATCGACCCACTGCTGCTCTGGTGCGGCGGCAAGCTGACGGGATCGATCTTCGGCTTCAGCTCTCGGTGGCCGCTCGGCCTGTTCATGGTCGCAGCCCTCGTTGGCGCTGCTGGTTTCATGACGATCGTCGGACGCGAGCGCACTCGCCTCGCGGTCGACTTCTTGGCTGTCGCTGCGTGGCTTCTCCTCGGGCTGGTGGTCGCCCCGATCCTCGGCTTGGCCCCCCCAACCGGGGCGGCAGTGGTCAGCTACGCGGTCTTGTTGCTGGTCATCTTCCTGTACGTTCTTCGCTTCGGCCGCTGGGAAACCACGTTTCTGCGTACGGTGAGCTGGCCACTGACCTGGAGCCTGCTGGCCGTGTTCTTCGCGTTCTGCGCGCACAGACTGATCCTCTTTCCATAGTCGCGGCCAGCTACCGATGCTGTGCGCGGCTGGGGGCTTGGATCAAGCCAGGCACCCGCCTGCGCTCTCGCGTGAATCCGATCATCGCCGCGGCGGCCACAGGCTCGTGAGGTCGGTTGCTGACGACCGGCCGGAGGGCGAGCCGGCGCTCAACAACGCTTCGGCGATCAACGCGCCACAGCCCTGGCCGGCGCCCTCTGCCACGTCCTCGGTGCCGTCACCGGCTTCAGCAACAAAAGCCTTCGCGGGCTCGTCGCCGGACACCTCGGCCAGAACTACAGCCAGAGCAGGATGAGCTACGACCTGCGCCGCCTGCGCCTGCACGGACTCATCCGCCGCCTACCCCACAAGAACACCTACGTCCTGACCACGGACGGCATCCGCGTCGCCGTGTTCTACACCAAGCTCCAAAACCGGCTTCTGCGACCCATGCTCGACGCCGACAAACCACCCGCCAAGATCGAAATCCGCCGCGCCCTGCACACCCTCGACCACGCAATCACCGATTACATCCAATCCGCTCGACTCACGCCCGCAACATAACTCGTCACAACGTCACGACTTTCAACCCCCAAGTCGAACTACTCCGGTTTCCGGGGCTTCGCCCGAAACCGGTGGCCCCTTCGGGGTAGATCCAGTCGCGGCCCGGTTGAGCCTACAGTCGCGGGATGACCGACCTTTTCAGCGAGCGGTGCGGCGATCTGCTGACGGGCAGCTATGACTGCGTGGACCGGATCGTGCTCAACGCGTATTTCTCTCTGGGGCATTCGCCGGGCGGCTTCCGGGTTTGGTGGCGGCGCTGGCACGGCGACAGCGATGAGCAACTAGACAACGCGCATCTGATGCGACTCGCTGGCCGGTTCGCCCGGCGGGTCCGAGCGTCCGCGCAGGCGCACGGGATTTCCGGTGATCGACGGCAAGGCCGATGAGCGCAAGCATGAGATCGCCGAGGAGTACCTGGCCGAGCATCCGGTCCGCACGGGCGTGTTCCTGATCCTGGTGGCCCGGGCGCCGGCGACGGTGTGGAAGGTCAGCCGGTCCGGGGCGGGAGTGATCCACCACCTGGAGAAGACGAGGCAGTTCGTCAACCACTACTCGTTTCACATCATGGACCCCACGTGGGGGCACGTGACGATCAAGATCAGCGGCCACCCGCCGTTCGGCGCTCAGGTGATCCTCAACGGCCACGAGTACGTCGCCTGCGCCGGGCAAAAAGCCGGCCTCGGCTTCGCGAAGGAGGGGAACTGCTTCACTCGGGTCAGCGAACCCGAGCGCCTGGCTCAGATCGCAGACACCTTGTCCCAACCCGGGACGATAGGGCGCCTGA
>JAABUZ0100004840.1_pt1 | contig 18228 bp, 15 predicted proteins | sample 5562091 | NCBI WGS metagenome assembly JAABUZ01 (sample SAMN12813069, study PRJNA571459) | rock metagenome | isolation source: Antarctica rocks | place: Antarctica: Victoria Land, Linnaeus Terrace sud | collected 2015-12-21
GGGGGGGGGGGGGGGGGGGGGGGGGGGGGGGGGGGGGGGGGGGCCCCCCCCCCCGGGCGGGGGGGGGGGGGGGGGGGCCCGGCCGCGGGGGGGGGCGCCCCCCCCCCCCCCCCCCCCCCCCCGGCCAGCCCGACGGCCGCGAGCGCGAGGCTGGCCGGCTCCGGGGTGAGCACGACGGCCGCGGCGAAGCGGTCGGACGCGACGAGCCGGCCCGCCGCGTCGTACGCGGCGAACTGCACGGGGGAGCCGACCCGCACGTCCCAGTCGCGCGACATGTCCGGCGCGGCGCCGAACACGTCGAGGTCGCGCGACGGGATGCCGACCCCGCCGCTCAGGTAGTCGTTGAACGAGTCGCGATCGCAGACCACGCCGGGCGCGCAATAGCCGACGTAGTGGCCGATGATCGCGACCTGCCAGACGAACGAGGTCGCGCCCAGCGACTGCAGCGCGGGGCGCGCCGCGGCGCTCTCGACGCGTGCGTAGCGGCCGACCCAGTCGGCGTAGTACGTCGGACCCCGGCCGGGCGCCAACGCGGCGAGCGTTCCGGTTTCGAGCGTGAGGCAGAAGTACGTGCCGCATCCGGGGGCGGGCGCGACCTGCGCGCTCGCGGCGGCGGGGCCGCCCAACCACGCGGCACCGGCAAGGACCGACGCGACGCACGCGGAGACCGCGTCGGTGCGGCGACGTGCGGCGGGAGGATGACGGGGGACGGCGGAGTCGGAGCGCAACATGACGGCGGGGTCGGCGGGACGGCCCCGCGCGAGGCGCACGGCGGCCGCGCTACGGACGCGCTACCACCGGCCGTGCAACGCCGCCGTCGCGCGCGTCAGTCGCCCGCCGCGTCGTACCCGTCGTCGTAGCCGTCCGCCTCGCGCAATGACGCGAGGAGCGCATCGGCGACGCCGACCGGCGCCAGCGGGTCGGCGACGTGTCCGAGGCTCACGTGGATCGCGCGACGGGTCCCCTCGGGCCAGTCGGCCATCGCGAGCCCGGCGATCGTCTGCCGGATCGCGCGCCCATGCTCGCGGAGCAAGCGCCCCGCCGTCCCGGCAATCGCGGCCGCGGAGATCGCCATGTCGAGCGTCACGACCTGTCCCGTGCTCCGGTCGCGCCACGCGGCATCGCCGACCGCGCCGCGATCGGCCCACACACCGAGCTGCCGCTCGGCGTCGGGCGGGGCGCCCTCCGCGCGGCGCGCTTCGCACGCGGCGGCGATCGCGACGGCGAGCCGGTCGGCCTCCGCGGCGCCAAAGAGGGTCACGATCTCGCGCGCCCCGCGGCCGAAGCCGGCGGCGTACACGGTCGAGTCGGGCGTCGAACGGACGTGGGCGATCGGGAGGCCGTCGCTCACGGCCGTCATGTCGACGCTGTCGTCGGTCTCGGCGAGCAGGACGAGGAAGTCCACGCGGTCCTCCGCCGAGCCACGCTCGGCATGTGGGGCAGCGCAACCGCCACCCAGTGGGAGAGCACGCACCCGCCGGGCTCGGCCTTGTCTCTCGCCGATGCAGACCCGAGCGTACGTCCGTGCGTCACTCGATCGCGACTTCCGTGCTCGGCGCGCGACGAGATGTTGTGCCATGTCGACGCGTAGCGTGGGTGTTGTGTCACTGCCACATAACGATCGGGCGCAAGAAACAGCGCCTACCGCGTGTCGCGTGTGCCGCGCCGCGCGTTACGACTCTGCGCTTCGCGCGCCGCCCCACGCCGCGCATGCGACCGCACCCACCATCAGCACCCACTCGGCGCCGGTGAGCGTGCCGGCGGCGAGCCGCAGGGGTGCGGGTAGCAGCGTGTCGGCGCTCACCAGCGCCGCGGTGACACCTGCGACGGCCGCGGCGGCGTACGTGCGCGGCGTGCGCCGCGCCGACAGCAGCCGTTGCACCGTCCCGATGACCGTTCCCCAGCCCGCGCCGAGCACGGCGACGTGCAACCCGCCGTAGATCGCCGTTGCGCCGCCGTCGCGGTCGGGGGTGACGAACTCCGGGAGCCCGCGCAGCCGGAGCGCGACGACCGAGAGGCGCGCGAGGGCCGTCGTCCAGCCGGCGGACCCGACGCCGCGCAGGCCGAGGCCGATCATCACGCCGAGGGCCGCGGCCGCCGCGACGGCGCCCGCGCGCACGACGGGCGACGGTCCGGCCGCGGGGGCGGCGGACCAGACCTGAGAACGGCTGGCCGGCACGCGGGTAAGTAAGCCGCTGTAACCCGCTGTCGCACGCGGAGTGAACGCGCCGGCTGGTGTGCCGAACGCGTGGCTTAACGTCGGGCGTTGCGGGCCGTCTATCGTGCGGGGCGCGGGTGACTCAAGTTGTTGCCTGGCCTATCCGTTCCGGCTCTGATCTGCGTGTCGCGTATGGCCTCCTCTGCCCGCCTCCGTCCGTCACCCCTCGCCGCCCGGGTCGCCGCGGCGGCGCTCGGCGTCTCGCTGCTGGGTACCGCCTGTGCCTCGGGCGGTCCGGGCGTGCCCGGCACCCGCCGCGTCGACCCCGCGCCGCTCCCCGACTTTGCGGCGCACTACACGACTGAGGGCCGCGAGCTCACGGCCGACCAGCAGGTGCGGCACGCGCTTTCGCGCCTCACCTTCGGCGCGCGCCCGGGTGACTACGAGCGCGTGCGGGCCGAGGGCGTCGACCGGTGGATCGACGCGCAACTCTTCCCCGAGCGGCTGCCGGACACGCTCGGCCAGGCGGTCGCGGCGCGCTGGCCCGCGCTCGTCGAGCGCGGCGCGCAGCTCATCGCGGAGAACCCGCCGCCGGGACAGCTCCTCGCGCGCCGGGCGATCGCCGGGACGCCGATGACGGCGCAGGACAGCATGCAGGCGAAACAGCTCGCGCGGCGGTCGTACGTGTTCGTCGGCGAGTTGCAGACCGCGCGGACGGCGCGCGCGGTCGCGGGCGGGCGGCAGCTCCAGGAAGTCATGGTCGACTTCTGGGAGAACCACTTCAACGTGTTCGCCAACAAGGACCGGCTGCGCTACTACCTCCCGGAGTACGACGCGCTGGTCCGCGAGCACGCGATGGGGCGCTTCCGCGATCTGTTAGGCGCGGTCGCGCACAGCCCGGCGATGCTGCAGTACCTCGACAACTGGCAGAGCCAGGCGGACAGCACGCACGACACGCTCGCGCCGCGGCGCGAGGGCGGCCGCTTCGCCGGCCTCCGGCGCTCGCGCCCGGTCGTGATTCGCGGCGGGATCTTCCGCCCGTTCGGCGCGGGCGGCGTCCGCACGCTCGACGGGCGGAGCGGCGCGGAGCGCGGCCCCGTCGCGGAGGCCGCGCCGGCCGCGCCGCGGCGGCGCGGGCTCAACGAGAACTACGGCCGCGAGCTGCTCGAGCTGCACACGTTAGGCGTCGACGGCGGTTACGCGCAGCGCGACGTGATCGAGGTCGCCCGCGCGCTCACCGGCTGGACGATCGCCGCGCCCGCGCAGGGCGGCGGCTTCGTCTTCCGCCCCGAGTGGCACGACGCCGACGCGAAGACCATCCTCGGCCAGGCGTTCCCCGCCGGGCGCGGCGAGGACGAGGGGGAGCGCGTGCTCGACCTCCTCGCGCGGCACCCGAGCACGGCGCGCTTCATCGCGCGCAAGCTCTGCGTGCGCTTCGTGAGCGACTCGCCCAGCGCGGCGCTCGTACAGCGCGCCACGGACGCGTTCGCGCGGAGCGACGGCGACGTGCGCGCCACGCTCGCCGTGATCCTGCACAGCCCGGAGTTCTTCAGCCGCTCGGCCTACCGCGCGAAGGTGAAGACGCCGTTCGAGCTGGTCGCGAGCGCGGCGCGCGCGTTAGGTGCGACCGCGGACACGACGCCCCGGACCGCGCAGCTGGTCGCCCGCCTCGGCCAGCCGCTGTTCGGGCACCAGGCGCCCGACGGCTGGCCCGAGACCGGCGCGGCGTGGCTCAACACCGGCTCGATCCTCAACCGGATCAACTTCGGCGAGGCGGTCGCGGCCAACCGGCTGCCGGGCGCGCGCCTGGACGCCTGGCCGCAGTACGCGACGCTCCGCCGCGAGGACCGCGCGTCGCAGATCGACGGGGTGCTCGGGGCGTTCCTTGGCGGCGAGGCGTCGCCCGACACGCGCGCCGTGCTCGCCAAGGGGGAGAACCCGCTCGCCGCGCAGGCGGCGCAGGCCGCGCCGGTGATGGCGGACGGCGCGGCCGATGGCGGTGCGACCGATCGCGGTGGCGGCGAGCGCGTGCCGAGTCCGGGCGCGGTCGCGCGCGAGGCGACGAAGCCCGGCGCGGCGCGTCCTCCGTTCGCCGGCCCCGTCCGCCCGCTCGACCCGTTCGCCCAACTCGTCGGCCTCGCGCTCGGCGCGCCCGAGTTCCAACGCCGGTAGGCTGCCCGGTCCCTTCCCGCCGCACTTCGGAGCCCCCTCATGCAACGCCGCACCTTTCTCAAGTCGGGCGCCCTCGCGCTCGTCACGATGGGCCTCTCGCCCAGCTTCCTGCGCCGGAGCGCGTTCGCGCAGCAGCTCACCCGCGGCGCGGCCACGCGCGGCGCGCAGGGGGGCAAGGTGCTCGTGTGCCTCTTCCAGCGCGGGGCGGCCGACGCGCTCAACGTCGTCGTGCCGTTCGGCGACCGCAACTACTACCAGCTGCGGTCGAACATCGCGGTCCCCGAGCCCGGCCGCCCGAACGGCGCGATCGACCTCGACGGCCACTTCGGACTGCACCCCGCGTTAGGCGCGCTCAAGCCGGTCTGGGACCGCGGGCTGCTCGCCCCGATCCACGCCGTCGGCAGTCCGAGCGCGACGCGCTCGCACTTCGACGCGCAGGACTTCATGGAGACGGGTACGCCCGACATGAAGGGGACGCGCGACGGATGGCTCAACCGCTACCTCGCGCTTCGCGGCACGTGCGAGGACGGCTGCGCGACGCACCCGGCGAGCGGCCCGAGCGCCGGCCTCGTCGACGCCCACGGGCATCCGGTCAAGGGATCGCCGTTCCGCGCGGTCGCGATGACGCAGCAGACGCCGCGCGCGATGGAAGGCCCCGCGCCGACGGTGGCGATGAACTCGATCGACGAGTTCACCATCCGCGCGGCGGGCGGCGACGCGGAACGGCGCCTCGAGGCGCTATACACCACGGGTTCGGCCGACCTGATCCACGCCTCGGGCACGGAGATGTTCGAGGCGATGAAGGTCCTCCGCGCGGCCGACCCGCGGAAATACGCGCCGGCCAGCGGCGTCGAATACCCGAAGTCGCAGTTCGGGCAGCGACTGCTGCAAATCGCGCAGCTGATCAAGGCGAACGTCGGGCTGGAGATCGCGTTCGCCGACATCGGCGGCTGGGACACGCACGTGAACCAGGGCGGCGCGACGGGACAGCTCGCCAACCGCCTCGGCGACTTCGGCGCGAGCATCGCGGCCTTCGTCGCCGACCTCGGCGACCGCATGGAAGACGTGCTCGTCCTCACGATGAGCGAGTTCGGGCGCACCGCGCGCCAGAACGGGAACGGCGGCACCGACCACGGGCACGCGGGCAGCATGTTCGCGATCGGCGGTGGGGTACGGGGCCACGCGGTGCACGGGCGCTGGCCGGGGCTCGCGCCCGAGCAGCTGAACGAGGGTCGTGACCTCGCGCTCACGACCGACTTCCGGGCCGTCTTCGGCGAGGTCGCGGAGAAGCACCTCGGGGCGGTGGGCACGGACCGGCTCTTCCCCGGGTACACGGGCGGGTCGCGCGACTGGATCGGGGTGCTCGGGTAGCGGCCTCCGCGTCGCAGCGCTCGACGTTCGTCCGCGGCCGGCAAGCCCTCGGCGACGTCGGGATCCCGGCCGGGCGCTACACGTCGCGCGGCGCGTTCGACGCGCGGGACGCCGGCGCCTGGTCGCCGACGATCCCGGCCGCGGTGTCGCCGTAGGGCGCCGGGCGCGCGGCGGGGCGCCCCCAGCGCCGCCGCGCGAGCAGGCCTAACGCGCCGAGTACGGCGAGCGGCACGAGCACGCCGAGGGCGGAGATCGCGAACGCGACGACGCCGACGAAGATCCGCCACGCGTCGCGGAACGCCTGCGCGATGGGGTTGGCGGACGGCGAGTCGCCGACGAGCGGCGCGCGGGCGTGGACCGTGACCGTGAGCGTGCTCGTCGCCGCGTGCGCCCGGAGGTACCGCAGCCGTCCCTCCGCGCGGTCGATGTCGCCGCGCACGCGCGCCAGCTCCCGTTCGACGGCGAGCAGGTCGGCGAGTCGCGTGCTCTGGCGGTCGGCGAGCGCGACGAGCCGCGCCTCGAGCCGGCGTCCGTTCTCGAGCTGCGCGCCGACGTCGACGTACTCCTCCCCGACGTCTTCCGCCTTGACGTCGACGGTCTCGACGTGGCCTAACGGCCGGAGCCCGCCGGTGAGGGCGTCGAACCGCGCCGAGGGCACCTTGATCTCGAGCGTGGCCGACCGCACCTGGTCGGTGCCGCCGGCGAGCGACGCGTTCGCGACGTAGCCGCCGAGGCGCGCCGCGAGATCGCGCAGGCGGCCCACCGCCTGTTCGACGGAGTCGACCTCGATACTCGCCGTTCCGGTGCGGATGAGCATCGCGGCCGCCGCGGTCGACGCCGCCGTGTCGGTCGCGGACGCCGCGAACGTCGGGGCGGCGCCCGGGGCGGCGCTCGTCACCGCCTCGCCCGACAGCTGCCGCGCCCGGGCCTCGGGCGCAGGTGCCGGTGCCGAGCTGGCCGGCGCCGCAGCGCCCGCGGCCGACGGCGCGTCGCGGAGCGGTCGCCCGTCGCGCGGGGCACCACAGCCGAGCGCGACGGGGGCGAAGAGCGCCGCGGCGAGCCGGCGGGAGCACGAGCGAGGGACGGGCATCGGCGGATCGGGCTCCGGATCGGCGGTCGGCGGCGGGGAGGCGCGGGGGGCTCTACTCCGGAGACGTCGGGCGCGCCGCGTCTTGCACAACACGCGCGGTCACCGTCAGCTGCCCCACGTGGCGCATGGTGTGCTCGGCCGCGTGCACGAGCAACCCGAGCACCGTCGACGGCACGCCCGCCCGCCCGACCCCGCGCGCGTCGAACACCGTCGCCGGGTCGGTCGCGCGGAGCTGCGCGAGCACGCGGTCGACCACCGCCCCGAACGTCGCGGCCAGGCGATGGGCCGTGAGTGTGCGATCAGGCGCTTCCTCGGCCGCGAGCGCGGCGAGTTGGTCGGGGCGGAGCGCTTCGCCGCGGGCGTACGTCGTGAGCCGGTCCAGGACCCCGGCGAGATGCCGCAGGTGAAAGCCGACGGACGCCACGCCCGCGGGCCGATCCCAGAGCCGCGCGTCGTCGAATCCTGCGACGAGTGCGACGACCTCCTCGCGGGCCTGGAGGAGCGCGTGCGCCACCGGCTGCAGCACGGCTGCGACTTCCGGCACGGGGCCGCGCAGCCACGCCTCGCGTGGGGCACTCATGTGGGCGAGGGATCGAGGTGAGACATCGGATGTGAGATCGGCACGGGTGGGGAAGCGAATGCGACGCCAGCGGGTAAAAACTGCTGGCACGGGATCCGCAGCAGTTGCGCTGCAGTGCCGCGCGGGTTCGGTTGCAACAGGCTACCGACCGCGAATCGCGGCTGCACTCCCCGGGCCGGGGACGACCGTCCGTCACTGCTGCCGAGCTTCTCGCATGCCACAACCTCGCCGCCAGGGCATCACCGACGCGCTCCGTCAACGCCTCCTCGGCGCCCTCGCGTCGGGGGCGTTGCGCGACGGCGCGCGGCTCCCCTCGACGCGCGAACTGGCGCGCGATCTGAAGGCCGACCCGCGCGTGGTCGCCGAGGCGTATCGAGCGCTTGCCGGGGAGGGGCTCGTCGAGCTGCGGCCGCGGTCGGGCGTGTTTCTCTCGACCCGGTCGGCGCCGGGCGCCGGGGGCGCGCCACAGGGGGCGACCCCGCACTGGCTGGCGGAGGTGATCGCGGACGGCATCCGCCGTGGCGTGCCCGCGACGGCGCTCGCCGACGCGTTCGACGCGGCGACCCGCACGCGCTCGCTCACCGGCGCGGTGATTGCCGCCACCGCCGACCAGGCGTCCGGGCTGGCCCGCGAGCTGCGCGACGACTTCGGCGTTCAGGCGATCGGGATCCTCGCCGAGGATCTTCCCGGGTTCGAGGAAGACGAGCTCGACGAGCTGCCGCGCGGACTCACGCGCGCGCACCTCCTCGTCGGGACGGAACGCACCGATCCGCACGTGTCGCGACTCGCCGACCGCCTCGGGATCCCGCACGTGACGATCGACATGCGGCCGGACCTCCTGAGCCCCGACTGGCGGCTGCTGCTCACGCGCGTGACCTACGCCGTGATCGCGGACGCGCGATTCGCGACGCTCGTGCACACGTTCGTCGACGGAGCCGAGGGCGCGCGCAACCTGCGGGTGCTCGTCGCGGGGCAGGACGATCTCTCGGTCATCCCGCCCGACGCGCCGACGTACATCACCGAGGCCGCGCGCGAACGGATCGGCCGGCATCGGTTGCCCGGCCGCTTGGTCACCCCCGCGCGGACGCTCTCGGACACGTCCACGCGCGCGATCGCACTCGCCGTCGTGCAGGCGCAGCTGGCGCCGGCGCGCGGCCGCGGCGCGCCCCGCCCGCCCGCCGCCCCGCTTCGCCCTGCGCGGCGTCGCGCAGACGCGTGGGGGCGCGCCGGTGCTGCACGACGTCACGCTCGCGATCCCGGCCGGCGAGGTGACCGCGCTCGTCGGGCCGTCGGGCGCGGGAAAGACGTCACTCCTCCGCTTACTGAACCGGCTCGACGACCCGACCGCGGGCGAGGTCGCGCACGACGGACGACCGGTCGCGAGCTACCCGGTGCGCGCGCTCCGGCGTCGCGTCGGGTTCGTCTTCCAGAGCCCGACGATGTTCGCGGGAACCGTGGCCGACAACCTCCGGGCGGCGGCCGCGCTCGCGCCTCCCGACGGCGGCACGCCGGCCGACGCGCTCGCGGCGCTCGACGCGGCCGAGCTGCCGCGCGCGTTCGCGGAGCGTGACGCGGGGCGCCTGTCCGGGGGCGAGCGGCAGCGCGTCGCCCTCGCCCGCGCGCTCGTCGCCGATCCGGCGGTCCTGCTCCTCGACGAGCCGACGGCCGCGCTCGACCCGGAGGTCGGCGAGCGCCTCATGCGCACCGTCGCGCGCCTGCCGGTGGAGCGCGGCGTCGACGTCGTGATGGTGACGCACCGGCTGCGCGAGGCGCGCGAGACGAGCACGTACCTCGTCGCGCTCGAGGGCGGGCGCGTGCTCGAGGCGGGCGCGTCCGCGTCGTTGTTCGCCGACGCGGCACACCCGCGCGTGCGCGCCTACCTGGCGAGCGCGTGACGGCCGGCCCGGTCCCGCACGCCGTCGGCCCCGTCGACATCACGTGGCCCGACCTCGCCCTCGCCGCGGGGTTGGTGCTCGTCGCGGTCGGCGTGGCGCGGTGGGAGCGGCTCGGACTCGCGCGCCGGTTCGCCGTCGGCGCGCTGCGGGCCACCGTGCAACTCGTCGCGGTCGGGTACCTCCTGACCGGGTTGTTCGCCGCGGATCGGTGGTGGCTCGTGCTGCTGGCGCTCGCCGCGATGCTCGCCGCCGCCACGCACACGGCCGCGTCCCGGCCGCAGCGCAAGGCCGACGCGTCCGTCGCGGCCACGCGCGGCGCGCTCTGGCGCGCGAGCGGGCTCGCCCTGCTGCTCGGCGCGGGGCTCACGCTCGCCTACGTCGACGCGCTCGTGCTGCGCGTCCGGCCGTGGTACGACGCGCGCTACCTCGTTCCGCTGTTCGGGATGATCCTCGGGAACGCGATGAACGGCGCCGCGCTCGCGGCCGAGCGACTCGCGAGTGAGCTCCAGTTGCGCCGCGGCGAGGTCGAGGCGTGGCTCGCGCTGGGCGCGTCGCCCGCGCAGGCGACGGCGGAGGCGGCGCGCCAGGCGATGACGGCCGCGCTGTTGCCCGCGGCGAACGCGCTCGCGGTGGTCGGGATCGTGCAATTGCCGGGCATGATGACGGGACAGATCCTCGCCGGCCAGTCGCCGCTCCTCGCCGTGCGGTACCAACTCGTGGTCGTGTTCATGCTGGCGGGCGCGACGGCCGCGACGGCGTGGCTCGTCGTGCGGCAGTTCCGCGCCGCGTTCTTTACCGACGCGGAGCAGCTGTCCGAGCGGGTGCCGGTGTGAGTGCGGCGGGGCCGTTCCCCGAGGGGCGCATCCCCGCGTTCGTCAACCCGGGCGGGGGCAGCGCCGACGCGGCGCGCGCGGCGCTCGGCGCCGACGCGCGCTTCGCGCTCCGCGAGGTCGAGCCGCGCGCGTTAGGCGCTGCAATGCGGGCGGCGGCGGGACACCGCCGCGTGCTCGTCTCGGGCGGCGACGGCACCGTCGCCGCGGCCGCGGCCGTCGCGGCGGAGACCGGGCAGGAGCTCGCCGTGCTGCCCGGCGGCACGCTCAACCACTTCGCGGTCGACCTCGGGCTCCCGGCCGGCGACGCCGCCGCGTGCCTCACGATCGCGGCCGGCGGCGCGGCGCGGCCGGCGGACCTGGCGTACGTCAACGACCACGCGATCCTCAACACGAGTGCGGTCGGCGCGTACGTGACGTTCGTCCGGACGCGCGAGCGGTTCGAGCGGTGGTCGGGGTACCGCCTCGCGAGCCTGCTCGCGGCCGGGCGCACCTGGGGCGGACTGCGCGGGTTCACGGTCACCGTGCGCGAGGGCGAGCGCGAGGACGACGCGACGCACCGGTACCCCGAAAGCCCGCTCGTCTTCCTCGGCGTGGGCGAGCGCGACTTCACGCGCGCGGGGCACGGCGCGCGCGTCCCGGGCGGCGCGCGCGCGCTGCACGTGGTCGTCGTGCGCGCGGCGACCCGGGCGCGCGTGCTCGCCCTCGCCGCGCGTGCGGCCGTCGAAGGGCTCGAAAGCGTCGCGGCGGAGAGCGACGCCGTCGACGTGGCGATCGTGCACGCCTGCGAGATCCAGCTCCGCCGCCCGCGCGGACGTGTCGCGATCGACGGCGAGTTGGTCCCGATGACGGCGCCGCTGCGCTACCGGATGGCACGCGGGGCGTTCCTCGCCGTCGCCCCCGATGCGGCCGCGGCCGGCGACCCCGTCGTCAGAACCTGAAGATGCGTTTGAAGAAGCGGCCGACCGCGCCGCCGGCCTTCTTGACCTCGCTGACGACGGGCGGCGCGCTCGAGTCGCTCGGCACCGAGTCGGCGGCGGCGGGTTCGGGCGGGGTCGCGTGCTCGGGGCAGAGCTCCGTCGGCTCGGTGCCCGCCTTGAACCACTCGTCGCGCACGGTCGGGCAGTAGGTGTTGGCGAGGTACCCGTTGTCCGCGTCGATCTTCTGCCGGACGAGGCCGGCCGGCGGCGTCCAATCCCCGGCGCGTTCGCGCCAGCCGGTGAGGTAAAAGTCGGCCCACGCCGGCGCGGCCATCCGCCCGCCGGTCGCGCCCTGGCCTAACGGACGCGGGTCGTCGGCGCCGAACCAGAACCCGGCGACGAGCGACGGCGTGTAGCCGACGAACCAGACGTCCGCACCGTCGTTGGTCGTCCCCGTCTTGCCGGCCACCGGGTCGCGGACGCCGGCGTCGACGATCTCGTGCCCGGTGCCCTCCTGGACGACGGAACGCAACATCGAGGTGAGCAGGAACGCGTCGCGCGGGTCCATCACCGGCGTGCGGCGCACGTCGCCGGTCCACAGCACGGCGCCGTCCATCGACGTGATGCGGGCGAGGAGCCGCGGCGCCACCCGCATCCCGCCGTTGGCGAACGGCGCGTACGCGGTCACGAGCTCCATCGGCGTCACCTCGGCCGCGCCTAACACGACCGCGGGGACCGCGGGCAGGGCGCTCACGATGCCGTCGGCGTGGGCCGTCTGGATGATGCGCGGCTCGCCGAGCCGCTGCGCCACGCGCACGGTCGCGCCGTTCGCCGAGTGGGCGAGGGCCTCGCGCAGCGTCGTCTCGCCGAGGTAGTGGCCCTCGGAGTTGCCCGGGCGCCAGACCTGGCCGTGGCCGAGGTCGACCGTGATCGGCTCGTCGTCGACCCGCGTGGCGGGCGTCATCCCGCCGGCGAGCGCGGTCGCGTAGACGAACGGCTTGAACGCGGAGCCCGGCTGCCGGTGCGCGCCGGTCGCGCGGTTGAAGCTGCCGCGCGCGTAGTCGTCGCCAGTCTCGACGCCGCCGACGAGCGCGCGCACGCCGCCGGTCCGCGGGTCGATCGCGACCATCGCGCCCTGGACGTCGCGGCCGATCGCGGCCGCCTGGCGGCGCACCGCGCGCTCCGCCGCGGCCTGCGCGACCGCGTCGAGCGTCGTGGTCACGACGAGGTCGTTCGACTCGATGCCGTTCGCCTCCTTGATGGAGTCGACCGCCTGCCGCACCGCGTCGAGCGCGTACGAGTTCCCCTGCCCTTCGGGCGTCCAGCCGTCGCGCGTCACGCGCACCGGCTCGCCGGTCGCGCGCTGCGCGGCGGCCTCGCTGACGTACCCGTCGCGCGCCATGCGGGCGAGGACGAGGTCGCGGCGGCGGCGCGCCCGTGCCGGGAAGCGGCGCGGGGTGTACGCGCTCGGCCCCTTGGGCAGCGCGGCGAGCGTGGCGGCTTGCGCGAGCGTGAGCTGCCCGACGCTCCGCCCGAACAGGTCGCGGCTCGCCGCCTCGACGCCGTACACGCCGTTACCGAGGTAGATGACGTTGAGGTAGAGCTCGAGGATCTGGTCCTTCGTCAGCGTGCCTTCGAGGAGGCGGGACAGCCGGAGCTCGAGGAGTTTGCGGCGCACCGAGCGCTCGCCCTGGCGCTCGACGGCGAACGTGTTGCGTACGACCTGCATCGTGATCGTGCTGAAGCCTTCGCGCACGCCGCCCGCGCGCAGGTTGGCGAGCAGCGCGCGGACACCGCCGCGCCAGTCCACGCCGCGGTGCTCGTAGAAGCGGCGGTCTTCGATCGCGACGAACGCGTCGCGCACGGAGGCGGGCACGGCCGCGAGTGGCACGTTGACGCGGCGGACGAGTCGCACGCGCCCCATCGTCTGCCCCGCGCGATCGAGGATGCGTCCGCCTTCGCTCGGCCGGAACGCGCGGATGTCGGCCGCGCTCGGGCAGCCTTGGAAACCGCACGTCAAGACCCACGCGTCGCCACCCCACAGCACGGCGACGAGCGCGAACACCACCGGAACCAGCACGAGGTGGCGGGGCGTCCACCGCGCGCCCGCGCCGCGCGCATCGGGACGGAGGCGTGCCCGGAACCGGTCCCAGCGCTCGCGCCACCAACCGGGCGGCGACGGCGGGACGCTGGGTGGCACCGGTGCTACCCGGGGCGCGGGAGGGCGTGGTGGGGCGGAGACGGCCATGACGACGCTGGGGAACGCAGGCGGTACGCCACCGCGCTCGCGGAGTTTCATCGACGCCCGCCGCCGGCGTCGATTCGCCGCTCGACGCCGTTACGTTTGTAGGCGTCCGACGCGCCGCACGCGGTGCGTGTTACTCCCGTCTCGTTTCGTCGCCGCAGCACTCGATGCCCGCCCGCCAATCGTCCCCGCCGCGCGCCGCCCGCCGCGCCGCGGCCCTCGTGCTTTCCGTCCTGCTCGCCGCGTGCGGTCATCGATCGGCCGACGCCACGCCGGCGACCGCAACGTCCAGTTCGGCGCGCACGGCGTCGGACACGCCCGCGCCGGCCGCCGCCGCCCCGGTCGCGGCAGCGCCGAGCGCCGGCTCGGCCGCCGCGAACCCGCAGGGCCGGATCCCCGTGCTCGAGTACCACGTCATCGGCGCGGCCAAGAACACGCTCTACTCGCGCACACTCGACAGCTTCAAGAACGACCTCGAGACGGCCTACCGGCTCGGCTACCGGCCGATCACGGTCGCGCAGATGCTGGACAAGGATTTCCGCGACGTGCCCGCGGGGATGTCGCCGGTCGTGCTCGTCTTCGACGACGCGTCGCCCTCACAGTTCCGCTACATCGACCGCGGCAACGGCCGGCTCGACATCGACCCGGCGAGCGCGACGGGCGTCCTCGTCGACTTCAACCGCCGGCACCCGGACTGGAAGCTGCGCGGCACGTACTGCCTGCTGAACGGCGGCGCGGCCGGACACAACTTCTTCGGCGACGCGCCGCCGAAGGACCCCTCGAAGTTCGACGGGCAGCGGCGCGAGTGGCGCTTCCCGAAAGTGCAGTGGCTCGCCAAGAACGGGTTCGAGCTGTGCGACCACACGATCTGGCACGCGAAGCTGAACAAGTATTCCGATGCCGTGGTGCAGCAGCAGATCGCGGGCAACTTGATGGGCATCGACTCGGCGGTGCCCGGCTACCGGGTGCGCACGATGGCGCTGCCGTACGGGTTGTGGCCGAAGAACCGGCCGCTCGCCTGGCAGGGGTCGTGGACGGACCCGAAGACGGGCCAGGCGCACCCGTACAATTTCCAGGCGGTGCTCGAGGTCGCGGGCGGGCCGGCGCGGTCGCCGTACGATCCGGCGTTCAACCCGCACAGCATCAGCCGGATCGAGGCGATCGGGAACGACATTCCCAACCAGTTGGAGCGGTTGGCGAAGACGAACGGGCGGTTCGTGCGCTGAGGGCGTCGAACGGCCGGGCCGACCATTCGGTTAGGCCTTTCCCTCGACCTCCCCCCATCGCGCCACCGCCCGCCGGAAGTGCGGGATGACGATCGACCCGCCGACGATGAGCGCGACGGACATCGCCTCGAACGCCTCGGCCCGCGTGACGCCCTCCTCGCGGCAGCGCACGATGTGGTAGGTGATGCAGTCGTCGCAGCGGAGCACGAGCGAGGCGACGAGGCCGAGGAGCTCTTTCGTCCGCACGTCGAGCGCGCCGGCCTCGTACGCGCGGCCGTCGAGCGCGAAGAACCGGTTCACGACGAGGTTGCCTTCGGCGAGGATCTCGCTTTTCATGCGCTCGCGGAAGACGCGGAACTCGGCGAGCGTGCCGGCGTCGGACCCGGAGGGGCCCGGTGCCGCGTCGTGTTCGGCGCTGTGTGCGGCGTGGTCGGGACTCACAGCTTCCAGTTCGTGAGGGTCGTGATCGCGGTCTCGAGTGCGGCGCGTTGTTCCGGGCGTTCGGCGCGCGAGAGCAGGTCCTTGTACGCCGCGACCGCGAGGACGAGCGCCTCGTCGTCGTGCTCGGCGCCGGCGACGCTCGCGGCCGCGTCGGCGAACAGGGCGCGGGCGAGGTCGTCACCCGGGAAGCGCACCGTGACTTGCTGCCACCGGAGCATGCGCTGGCGCGGGTCGGCGTCGGTGAGCGCCCACAGATGCCACGCGCCGCGGCTGGCCGGGTCCGCCGCGAGGGCACGCGCGGCGAGCTCGCCGACGACGTCCGGTCCGCGGCCGTGGAGCCAGTAGGCGTTCGCGAGCACGACGAGGGCGCGCGCGTCGTCGGGGCGCAACGCGACGACGCGTTCGTAGAGCGGCCCCGCGATCTCGGGTACCTGCTCGTGCGGGCGCGCGGCGGCGACGAGCGCGTCGGCGAACGTGCGCGGGGCAGGCCGACCGACCGCCGCGGCTACGACCTCCGACGGTGCCGGTTCGGCGGGCCATTCCCGAGCGGCTGCGTCGATCGCGTCGGCGATGCGACGGTGGAGCGCCGCGACGTTGCTGTCGCGCTCGTACTGCGCCGCGATGTCCGCGACGGCCGCGGCGAGCGCGGCGGCGCGGTCGGTCGCGGTGGACGCCGCGGCGTGCGAAGGAGAAGCGGTGGCCATCATGCAGGCAAAGTATGACGGTCCGTCGGCTCACGCGGCGCGGCCCAACGCAGGGCCGACGCGTCGGACGGGGCGTGCGCGGGCACTTCGGGCGCCGGGACGTGTAGGAATCCACGCGAATCATGGTGTCCTCGCCGTGCGCGGGTTGCGCGGCTGTGCACCACTCGTCACTTTTCCAGCGCTCGCGGTAGTGATCGGCCGTGTGGCAGCGCGAGCGTGTTCGAACGCGCGCCGCGCTGAACGCTAGGCTTCGACGGACGTCACGCATTGGCACCTCGGCGGTGCCCGCCGGCCGTGGCCTCTGCCGGTGACTGCCGGAGTCCCGCCTGACCGTTTTCCGCTGCACGCCGCGGGTCCGGAGCCGACGCTCGGCCCGACCGCCGCGATGTCCGACGCTTCGTCCGCCGGCACGAGTCGAGACCACTTCGTTCGGAAGCGCCCGTGTGCGACGTGGCGCGTCCATTTCGGGCCCGGGCGTCCATACACGCCCGGTGTACCCGTTCGCGTAGCCGCGCCGGCTACGCCGCGTCGCCGATGGCCGTCCGGTCATCGTGCGCGAGTCGCTCATCCGCTGCCGAACGCCACGCGCAGCGCGTTTCGCCCCTCTCCATGATCGCTGCATGACCGAACCCCGTCGTCCGTCACGGCGGCGCACCCCAGCCGTTGCCGACCAGTCGTCCCCCGAGGTCGTCGAGCTCAATCCGTATCGGGACGACGACGCGGGCGCGGCGACCGCGACGGCGACCGCGCCGCGCCCGGAGCCCGAGCGCACCGACGCCACGCCGCCCAACGTGGATGCGGCCGAGGTCGCGGACGGAGCGCCCGCGCGCCGGGCGCGTCCGGCACGCCGGCCACGTGCGGCGCGCGTCGACGGCGAGGCGCCCGATGCGGACGCCGCGACGGTCAGCAGCGCGCCGAGCAACGGCGCAGCGCCGGTCGCGGCCGAGCCTCCGGCTACTGCGCCTCCCGTTGCCGCACCCCCGCCTCCTCCGGCCGGCGAGCCCGCGCCGCGCGTGAACGACGCGCCCGCCGACGGGCTGAGCACGCCGGCACCGTACGTGCCGCGCCAGCCGGATGGTCAGGACCGTCCACAGGCCCGACACGAGGGACGGCACGACGGACGTCGGGAGAACCGGCACGACGGCCGGCACCCGCGCGATCGCTTCGAACGGCAGCAGGACCGGCAGCATCAACGTCAAAACAACGAGCGTCGGAACAACGAGCGTCAGAACCCGCAGGACCGCGCGAACGGCGCGTACGCGTCGCCGCAGAGCGGCGACGGGCAGGGCGCACCACCGCAACGCCGCGAGTTCTTCGAGGGCGGTGGCGGCCGTCGGCAGCGTCAGCGGCAACGCGGGCGCTTCCGCGACGGCGGCCCGAACCCGAACCACGGCACCAGCGACTTCCGCGAGCAGCGGCCCGTGCCTGCGCTCATCGCCGACACCGAGGTCACCGGGTGGATCGAGCTCGCGCGCGACGGCAGCGGGTTCGTGCGGCAGGCGGCGAACAGCTATCTGCTCGGTCCGAACGATCCGTTCCTCCCGGTCGGCATGGTGCGGGCGAACAACCTCCGGGCGGGCGACGGCGTGGTCGTCGGCGCGGGACGCGACTTCCGCCAGCGCCCCGTCGTCGTCGAGGTGCGCACGGTGAACGGCGCGCCGCCGCAGCCCGGCGTCAAGCGGCCGGACTTCCAGCAGCTGCTCGCCACCTACCCGGATCGCAAGCTCACGCTCGAGACGGGCAAAGTCGCGAAGAGTGGCCCGGAGCTCACGCGCCGGATCATCGACCTGATTGCCCCGATCGGATTCGGCCAGCGCGCGTTGATCGTCGCGCCGGCGCGGTCGGGCAAGACGATCCTTCTGCAGAACATCGTCGAGGGCGTCGCGCTCAACCATCCGCAGGCCGAACTGATCCTGTTGCTCGTGGACGAGCGGCCGGAGGAGGTCAGCGAGATGGTCGCGTGCGGCTACGGCGAGGTCGTCGCGAGCTCGTTCGACATGCCGGCGGAGCGGCACCGCGACGTGGTGACGATGGTGATGCACCGCGCGCAGCGACTCGTCGAGGCGGGCAAGGACGTCGTGATCGTGCTCGACTCGATCACGCGCATGGCGCGCGCGTTCAACGCGACGAAGGGCGTCGGGCGCACGCTCTCCGGCGGGCTCGACGCGCAGGCGATGGCCACCCCGAAGGCGTTCTTTGGCTCGGCGCGCTCGGTCGCGGCATCGCATGGCGGCGGCTCGATCACGATCATCGGCACCGCGCTCGTCGAGACGGGGTCGCGTATGGACGACGTGATCTTCGAGGAGTTCAAGGGCACGGGCAACTGCGAGATCAAGCTCGACCGCAACCTGGCCGAGCAGCGGATCTTCCCGGCGATCGACGTGCCGGCGAGCGGGACGCGGCGCGAGGACAAGCTCTTCCGCCCCGACCAGCTCGACGCGGTCTACCTGCTGCGCCGCGGGCTCCAATCGATGCCGGCGTCCGGGGCGATGAACTGGCTCACGAAGCGGATCGCGAACACGCCCAACAACGACGTGCTGCTCGCGACGTTGAAGGACGGCTAACGGCGAGGCGTGCGGGGCGGGTCCGCCGTCGT